>RCMZ01000682.1_pt1 | contig 15034 bp, 12 predicted proteins | sample 2041141 | NCBI WGS metagenome assembly RCMZ01 (sample SAMN09708263, study PRJNA481090) | Wastewater metagenome, whole genome shotgun sequencing project. | biome: sewage; isolation source: Davis station wastewater (DW) | place: Antarctica: Davis Station | collected 2010-03-01
CGACAAATCTTTTTGTCCTTCGTCTACATATTTTGCGTAGTTTAAATCACGCAAATCTGGCGGCACACGGTAGTACTCACCCATATCTTGCGCACAGAGCATTTCTTCACGACTCAATAAAGCTTCATAAAGTTTTTCACCATGACGCGTACCGATAATGTTAATCAGATGCTCCGGCTTACCAACAATCTCAGTCAAGGCACGGGCCAAGGTTTCTACCGTTGCCGCTGGTGCTTTCTGTACGAACATATCGCCGTTGTTGCCATGCTCAAAGGCATACAGCACCAGATCAACCGCATCGGCCAAAGTCATCATAAAGCGCGTCATATTTGGATCAGTAATAGTCAACGGCTGATCGGCACGGATTTGCTCAACAAACAAAGGAATCACCGATCCACGTGAGGCCATAACGTTGCCATAGCGAGTGCCGCAAATAACGGTTTTGGCTTCATCGACGTTACGCGATTTAGCCACCATGACTTTTTCCATCATGGCTTTAGAAATACCCATCGCATTGATTGGGTAAACCGCTTTATCAGTACTCAAGCAAACCACACGCTGCACTTCGTTCTGGATCGCTGCTTCCAACACATTCTCAGTACCGAGAATATTGGTCTTGACTGCCTCCATCGGGTGAAACTCGCAGGACGGGACTTGCTTCAACGCAGCAGCATGGAAAATATAATCCACACCACGCGTCGCATTCAGTACGCTCATATAGTCGCGCACATCGCCGATATAGAACTTCAGCTTAGGGCTGGAAAAGCGCTTACGCATGTCATCTTGCTTTTTCTCGTCACGGCTGAAGATACGGATTTCAGCGATGTCGGATTCGAGGAAGCGCTTGAGAACTGCGTTGCCGAAGGAGCCGGTGCCGCCGGTGATTAATAAAGTTTTATTGAAAAACATAAATTACACCATATAATTATAAAATAAATTAAAAAACAAACTGATGAATCATTAGAAAATAGTAGTGTACGGAATATAAGTTTCTCTACCAACATTTACAGCCAATAAAAAAATACCAACCAAGAAAACATACAGAGAAATATTTAAAAACAGTTTTAAACGTTGCTGCTTAATTCTTGAAATAAAAATAGGAATCAAAACAACAGATGTAATAGTTCCATACAGTGATAACCTATGACCCATAGTTCCAAAATCCATAAACGCAAGATAAATACAAACACCAAACATATATATATTATAAAAAACCAAATTAGTGTAAGAATTTCCAATCAATTTTTTTCTAAACAAAATCATATAAAAAGCAAATATTACAAAAAAATAAATCGCTTTAGTTCCTTCAACAGCTTCAGTAACTTCAAAATAAACAGAATATTCCGGAAGAATAAACTCTAACAATGGAGTTAGTAGTCCTGTAACGAACGGGGATACACACAAAAGAACAAACCAAATATAGCTAGAAATTCTCAATCCAGCGAAAAAAACAAAAAACAATCCTACTAAAGCGGCCTTATGAAATAAAGATGCTAAAAAAACAATAATAAGATAAAAAACAATTTTTTTACTAATCAAGAAATCATATGCATATAGAATTAAAGCTATAGCTGTAAATGTTCTAACGACACTAAGTGAATTCAGGAAAAAAAGAGGAAAACAAATGAATATAAAAAAACTCAACCATTTATCTGTACTATATTTTCTTATGAAAATAAAAAGAGAAAAATAAAATATTAAAGCATTAATAAAAAAATAAAATAAAGGTGACTTAATATACCTACCGACCTCCACAAAAAAAATAGTAAGTAACTCACCATTACCTGTTATATTATTATTATCATTCCTAAACACTGTATTATAGTAATGAATATAATCCCACCCAACATCATACCTAATAGAAACCAGTATAAAAACAAAAACAAAAGCAACTATAAAAATAAAATCAACCTGATTATTGATCGCATATTTCACATTATAAAAATCTTTAATCTTACTTAAAAATAAAAATAAAAATAAAAATAAAATAAAAATAAAATATAATTCCAAAACCACCTCCTAAAAAAAACAAATTTAAATATTAAATAATTTCAACTTTTCATTAAAAAACTCTTGATCTTCTTTTACTGCCAGCAAAAACATATCACAATTTCTTTTAAAAACATCGTATGAAAAATCTTTAAAATAATTCAGCATTTGAACATCAATACCCTCACTACTATTTAAACATAATCCTAAAGAATACCTCTTAACCATATCCGCTAACAAACTACCCTCATAACATAGAGCTGGTCTATAGAAAAAAGCAGCACTATAAAGCCTATTAGGCAATGCAACACGCTCATTAAAGCTACTACTCTCTCTTAACATATTAACAAAAGTAGAGGCCTCATAAAAACGAAACTCATCATCCTTATTGTACTCACCGGTGAAATTTACATTTTCTGCACCACATAAGTCAGCGTAGGCTTTGATAGCAGGTAAAATATCACCACCACCATGATAGTTAACAACAAAATGATTATTATTAAGTAACTGAGTTATAAGATCTTTTTGAGACTTTAAGTTCCTAATAGCACCTATGCAAGAGACTGATATTGGTTTAGATAAACCACGGTAACCATTAAAGCTATGCATACTATAATTATAAAAATTGTGTGAAACCACCACATCAACTTTTTCACTGAAAATATTTTTATACCCAGGTGATGAAACAGCAACAAAAGAGGCTTTCCTAAAAATCTTATCAGGTATAAACCTCATTAAAACATGATAATCTCTTATATCTATTACATATTTCTTTTTAGTCAGCCATAAATATGGAGCCAAGAAAAAAGTTAATTGCCCACCAAAAACAACAAACTTATCCTGGCTATCACTATCAACCATAATTGTTTTATATAAAAAAAACAAATACCTTATATACCTAAAAATATTTCGCTGATGTCTTACCAGCCCATCCTTAAAAATAAATTTATTTTCAGCAGCTTCTTCACTATTAAATCTATCCCATATTACATAAGCCTTATCTCCTTTTATATTTTCATCATAATATGTTAAATATGGCATAAATTTAAGATTGGATGGGCACAAGAAAAAAAATTTCATATCAACTCTAAAATCCTATTTTTTATCTGGTGATTTGAGAATAAAATCTATTATATGCTTAGACGCATTACCATCACCATAAGGATTATGTGCTTGTGACATTTTATGGTACAGAACCTCATCGTCTAGCAACTCTTGTACTGCGTTACGAATAGAAACCATATTTGCACCAACTAAGCGTACAGTACCAGCTTCTACTGCTTCTGGGCGTTCTGTAGTATCACGCATAACTAATACTGGCTTACCTAGCCCTGGTGCTTCTTCTTGCACACCACCACTATCTGTAAGTACAAAATAAGAATATTGCATTAAATATACAAATGCTTCATAACCTAATGGCTGAATAAGGTGAACATTATCAACCCCGCACAACAATCGATTAACGGGCTCTTGTACATTAGGATTCAAATGTACAGGATAAACAAAATGAGTATGAGGGTTAACTATAGCTAAATCACGCAAAGCAGCACAAATATTTTCAAATCCTTCACCAAAGTTCTCACGGCGGTGACCCGTTACTAATATATAACGCTGTTTATAAATATCAATATTTAAACCAGCCGCTTGTAAACTGACTAGTATCTCTTTACGTAAAGCAGGAATATTATCAATTTTATTAATAACAAACTGCAAAGCATCAATTACTGTATTACCCGTTACAACTATAGACTCGGGTGAAATATTTTCTGCTAGCAAAGCTATTTTATTACGCTCTGTAGGAGAAAAATGCCAGCGAGCTAACCTAGTAGTAAGAACACGATTAGCTTCTTCAGGCCAAGGTGAATACATATTACCAGTGCGCAGGCCTGCTTCAACGTGACCTACTGGTATATGCTGATAGAAAGCAGCTAAAGATGCTGCGAAAGTCGTTGCAGTATCACCATGAACAAGTACGATATCAGGTTTAAATTCATTAAAAACCGAACGCAACCCAATCAGTACTTTGCTTGTAATATCATATAAATCTTGACCTGGACTCATTAAATCCAAATCATAATCTGGTTTTATTTCAAACAAATCTAAAACCTGATCAAGCATTTCACGATGCTGAGCAGTAACACAAACCTTGGAATTAAAAAACGGATTAGAAGCGAATGATTTAACTAACGGCGCCATTTTGATGGCTTCAGGGCGAGTACCAAACACAATTAAAATTTTCAAAACAAAACCTCACAACCAGATTTTTAATCGCAACAATGCATAATATAAAAACAACTTAAGACTCCTAAGTCCACTTAGAAAATATATCCTAGAAATATTCTTACGATATTTTATAAAAATCACTCTAACATCATCCACAGGAATACTCTCCAGTGCAGCATAAAGATTGTAAACTATACCAGCAGGCCGTCTATAACCATTAATCGCCATCAAATACTTCTCATCATCTGGCGGCGTAATAACTTCTTTTATTACACCACAAAGACTATCAAGCCAAATAGAGTCAGATTCAATTTTTGATAAACAATCAAATGAATTAGTTAATGAGTTTTCATTATACATATTGTATTTTGTGTAGTATCCAGGCGCTGCTTTATAGTTTTTAGCATAAATTGCCGTAGTGGCGAAAAACAACATATCCTCCCCCCAGGACATTGACTCATCGAATCTAATCCTATTAACTAATAGTAAATCACGTTTAATTAACCAAGAGTTAGTATTAGGGGTTGTCTTATTTAGTAAATAATCATGTAGAAAATCTTTGGTAGCGAATTTCATACGTGACTTTTTGAGTACTTGGCCACTATTATATGAAATATAATGAGCGCAAAATGCGAAATCAACATCAGCAGCACTAGCTACCATTTCTTTTAAAAAGTTTTCATTATACTCATCATCAGCATCTAAAAATGAGATGTATTCTCCGGAAGCCAAATCAATACCATAATTTCTAGCTGACGACACCCCTCCATTTTTCTTATAAAAATATCGACACCTATTATCTCTCGCAACAAACTCCTCTATGATATTTTTACTTCTATCACTTGATCCATCATCTACAATTATAATCTCAAAATTCGTATAATGCTGAGACAGAACACTATTCAAAGTTTCTCTTATGCACAATTCTTTATTGTAAACAGGTATTATGACGCTAACAAGCGGGCTATTCTGCATGCACATCACCTAACTTCAAAAAAAGGATTAAAACCAAAAAACTGAAACGTTAAACATAAGTTGCAACTTTAATTAATTAAATTAACAATCAACCCATATCAAATAAAAAATACTGCGCCAAAGAATTAAACGCACCTTATATCAATTATTAGAAGAAACTTAGTAGACATAAAAAGCAGAAATTTATTGAAATCTCTTTGAAAATTACAAATACTAAAATAGTAAACCAATCTCAGATAAAAATGGCAGAAGTATTCTTCTCAATAGCTATACAAACTAAATTAAATTTTGAATCTGTGCTTTTGATGTAGACCTCAACAGATCTAGCTTATGATTCAAATCAACATAATCAATAAATTCTTGAACAAGCTCCTCGACCTTCTGGTTATCAAATTCGCTTAGTAATCTTTCAGTTAACTCTAACTCACCAAGTATGGATTCAAACCTTGATGCACCACGGCTTACATTAACAAGGCTGATAAAGGGCTTGTTGAAAATAATTGAGAATACTGTGCCATGGAAAGAGTCTGTCACCACAAAATCTGCATCGGCAAAGCCTTTTATCCAGCTTTCTATGCTGGGTATTTTTTCGCTGTTTATGGTGTGTTTATTGTGCTGGTTGCTAAACTGCGGCAAGCCAAGTGTTTCTTTTGCGGTTTCTACTACTTGGGTTTTCCAGTCGCTGTCGTCGAGGATATACGTATATATTCCTTTATTGTCTGGTAAGTTTTTTCCAACAAATAATTCAATGTAGTCTTCTTTGCTTAAGAGAAGAGTAGGGTCCAATACAAACTCGGCGTCTTTGTTGAGTTTTTCTGCAACAAGGTTAACGGCTGCTTTTTCACGTACTGTGACTAAGTCAAACTGTTGAATTAACTTTTTGCAACGCGCTGTTTGTTCTTCGGTGTATTCCCATTCGTCTGTACCAAATGACGCTGCATAGGCAAGTTTTTTTATTTCTTTATTGTCTTTCAGAAAGTCTAGGTAGTAGGTATAAATATTAGGCGAATACATGGGACGCCAGCATTGATCACTGCCTACAATCACTGCCTCAAAGTTGTTTTCCTTGAAAATAGCTTGAACAGCTTTGTCGGAATATAGGCGTGGCGTTTTAGTAATGTAAGCATCAATAAAAGCAGTGATATCTTGGCGAAGAAACGCCTGCTCTTTTTTGGAAGAGAAGTAGCTTTTCCATAGTGGTTTAGGTGTGCCTTTTAAAAAATGCATAAGCAAATTTTTAAAGTAACCTAGCTTTAGTTTTGTACGTAACTTAACAGTATGGTGCCTATCAATAGTCACCGGTTCATGCCCCATGTCTGTAAGCACTTTTTGCAGGGCAAAGTTTTGAAGGTTGCCGCCGTAGTTGGTATGCAGGGGCTGGGTAAGAATTGCTATTTTCATGGTAACTATCTTTTAATCACTTTTTTAATTATATCGAAGCCTTTTTGCCCCACCGCTTTTTTGAGCATGTGTTTAGCTCTACCTTCAGAATCCACCTCAAGTTGTTGCATTATGCGTAATGCTTCACTTTCATCGTCACTATCAGTGAACACCTCAAATAACATAGGCTTATCTGTGACTGCAGGTTTTAAGAAGCGTTGATACACGGCTTCAAACTCTTCTTTGTTATTAGCAGATATGTATTCAAACCCTAGGTTTTCAGCGTAATTTTTAATAAGTGTTGAGGATTTATTACCGTAGTGTCCTGCGGCTGCAACAAACTCGTCACCATCTTCACCAAAGTGTGAGGCATGGTGGTTATACAGACGGAACTCGGTACCTTTGCCGTTATTGACTAACAGAATACGTAAGTTATTGCCTGTGTGGCGATTGCCTATGGCGTTTAGGTCATAGAAAAAAGCAAGGTCGCCAATAACACCATAATAAAGTTTTTCAGGGTTGGCTAAGGATGCGCCTAACAGTGATGAAACGCCGCCGTCAATGCCAAAGCCGCCTACGTTTGAGTAGCTGCTAACGCTTGCTGGTAAGTCATAAAAATTCCAGGTGCGCAGGCTGTTTAAAATACCAAAATGCACTGCTGAACCTGCAGGGATTTTGGCTGCCATTTTTGAGGCAAGCCAAACATTAGAAAAAGGCACTTCAGGTATTTTTTGTTGAACGGTGTTTAAGAATGTTTTGCACTGCTCGTAATACTGGTTGTTTGATTTGCCTGTAGCCTGATTGGTTAAACGAGAAAAGAATACGGCTTGAGGCATTTCAAATACGTAACGAAGCTTGCGGAAGGTATCGCGGATTTCGCCATCTTCACTAATGCGCCATACCTCTTTACCTGCCATATTTAAGGTAGGGTAGTCGCCGGTTATTTCACCAATATGCAGAGTGAGATCGGGTAACAATGCCGTGCGGTTGAATAGTTCTTGCGCAGCGGCTAAAGAAAACAGCAACCTGTTTTTCCCTTGGTAGCCACTGGTATGGTCACAGAAAACCACTGCGTTATATGCTTGGCAAAAGTCTTCTAAGGCTTTTGTTTCTTCTGGTGTCCAGTTTTTATGAGAGCCGATAAAAACGGCTACTCGTTTGTTTTGGTCGATGGCAGGTAGTTCGTCTTGAATATAAAAACGATTTATTACTTTACAGTTTATCGTCTCTTTTTCAGTGAACGGTTTACTGTAAGTTGTGGGTAAGTTGATATGTACAGGCCCGCCACCGTGGCGTGTGAGTTCTAAAATAGCTTCATTTACTTTAACTTCGCAATCCCACTGGTCTTCATCGTCTTTTACTACGGGTAAGGTTACGCTGTGCTTTGCGACATCTTTAGAAATGGTGCTGCGGTCTATCACTTGGGCGACATGGTGGCCAATACGGCCTATTTGTTGCGTAGAGGTAATGGCTAATACTGGAAGCTTGCGATAGTACGCTTCTGTCATGCCGGGGGCATAGTTACGTGACGCGGTTGCACCTGTACAGCTTATAACCACAGGTTCACCGGTTTCTGCCGCTAAGCCACACGCCATGTAGGCTGCTGAACGTTCATCAACGGCTGAAAAAATGGTGAAAAAGGGATCTTTTTGAATGCTGCCAATCAAAGCATTGTTTGTGGTACCAGGTGAGGCGATGACATAGCGAATGCCGTGAGCCTTAAGCAAAGAAATAACAATTAATGCGTTTTTTTCTGTGGTGGAATAGAATTTCATTTTGTTAGTAACCTTCCTACTGTAGGTAGGGTTTTAAATAAGCAATATTTGATTTTTTGCTTTGTCCCAGATATTTCACTTAACGGAGTTGTTTCTTGAGTCAGCCTATCTTTTAGGGCTTCTTCTTGCCAGTTAGGTGTTTTAAAGCGTAATGGTTCGGTGTTTAAAAACTGTGTTAAGCACTGCGCAAGCCCTATTGTTGGGCGAATAAATGCAGCAGTATCTACAAACTGCTTAATCTTACTGTTATCAAATGTACGATTATAAAGGCGGTCGTAAGTTACTTGATACATTCCTTGCCGCCAGTTGAGAAAATCATTTAAATTCTGTTCTAGCACTTTCGCCGTAATATTATTTTCTTTTAATGCATTTTTATAGATAGCAGTCACTTCACTCCAGGTTAAACTTTCATCAGTGGTTATATGAAAGGCTTCACCTTGGGCTTTTTTATTACCCATGAGCGCTGCCATTGCTGTTGCCACGTCAGCACCTGCAGTTAAAGTCGTTTGCTTAGTTTGAATATCTTTTGCCGTCACTATTGTGCGGCCGTGCACTGCACGGTATAGCCAGTCTTCTTTCTCAAGCACGCCCAACTGTAATCGTTCAATATCGTAAGTGATATAGGGTCGAATAATAGTCCAGTTTTTATATTCACTACTAAACAGAAGGTCTTCTTGGCGCGCTTTTGTTAGGGCATATTCATCGGTAGCAAGGTATTTTTCATCTTGGCTTATGTCTAACAATCGAGGAGATTTTTCAGTTATTGGTGTATTTGAATTGGCATACACACGCGATGAGCTCAAATACATATAGTGTGCAGTGGCTTTTAACAGCTGTTGATAACGCTTTTTAAACGCTGCTGTTGAGTACACCATGAAATCAACAATGCCATCCCAGCGTTCACTTAAAAGATGGTTTAAAAACGCCTCGTCATGAGCATTGCCAGTTATGTAGTTGATATTCCCCGTCTTCCCACTCCGTGAGCGAGAAGTCACATGTACTTCATGGCCCAGCTCGGCAAGCACTTGTACAAGGTGAACACCCATAGCGCCTGTGCCACCTAATACTAATATTCTCATGCTACTTTCCTATTTTTAAATAGCTTGTTATGCAATACATCAACCACTTTTTTACGCCAATATTTATCCAATCCGATGTAGTACATCGCTATAGTCGAAGCAGCGACTGAAAATACAATGACTAGCGCAGATGTTAATAAGCTGGCATTAAGGCTATTAGCAAGCAAACTACTTGGTACTACAGAGATCAATGTAACCAGCAAAACGGGCAAGACTACTTTTACGTAATACTGCATAACAGGCAGTGCTGTTAAATAATTAACCAACAATAACCGTGCTTTAAACATAACGATGTTAGCTGCAATGGCAACATAAAACACCGACTCAGCCGGATAACCTAAGCTCAGCACCCACCATGAGGCAAAAAAGATAGCAATTTGAATGCTACCTAAAATAATTTCATACATGGCCATTCTGCCTGGCGCACGAGCTGCAGTGGCAAGCGGCATGCTAAGCGCAAAAATAAGAGACTCTACAATGGCTAACTGGGTAAAAAGTATCGCTTCAGGTGGGGGTGTTTTTAACCAGAGTGTTAATACTGTTTCCATTTCTAGCAGCATTGGCAATGCAAACACCCACATTAAGAAGAAGGTGAGTTTAGAGCCGTTAAACACCAGCGCTGTCATTTCATCTTTTTGATCTGCAGCATAAGCTTTAATAATGGGTGGGTATAAACCCGTGTTTAAGTTATTTGAGAACACCGCAACCTGAGACGCCACGTTCAGCGCAATCGCACGCGCGGCAACCACAGCAGGGTTAAACATTTGGTTCACTAGTACCGTCACCGCTTGGTTACGAAAAGCAGTACTGATTTGCCCTAGTAACGTCCACACGGTAAAGCCTAAAATCTCTTTAACTAACTGAGTACTCCAGTACAATTTGCGCAGCTGGCATTCAGCGTATTTTCTAATACAAATTACAATATAAATGGCAGCTATCAGCGCAGAAATAAAGAACAAAGTCATGCCATAATAAGGTAACAAGTCATAACTTACGTAGGCTAATGATACCGCTGCACCAAGCTTTAACACCGCATCCATCACTGAAACCATGGCATATAAATGCATGTCTTCATGCGCGATTAATATGGCGATAAAGGGCGCGGTAAAAATAGAAAAAACAAAGGAGAGTGCGACATAGTGATACAGTTCTACTGCCGCTTCGAACCTGTCTGCAGGTATTTTCAAATGTTCTGTTATGTACCACAAGCCTAATGTTTGTAAGGTTGTATAAGCAAAAGCCGCAATGGCTATGTACATGATTAAATTGACACTGAATGTTTGCTTCAGTTGTAGGTCGTCTTTTTTCCCCATGGCAAAAGAGAAAAAACGCTGAGTTGCAGATGCCATACTGCCAGGCAAAAATGCGAGCAAGGTAACAAAACCTGTTACTACACTGTAAACACCATAGTCGATTGTGCCTAGCTCATTCAGTACCACTCTTAAGGAATATAGAGTGATTAGAATAATAATTATTTGGCGGGTGTATAAGGCCAGAGTGTTTTTAAGGATTTTTTTGTTGGAAGACATTTAATTACTTGATGAAGTAGGTAGGTGTGGACCTACGTAACCGATAATAATTTTCGAATCTTTCTCTAAGAAGTGCATTCGATAGCCACTATGAAAATTTTTAATATGCTTCTCGAAATAATACTTATTCCCTTGGTACACGAAAGTTCTTAGCTCTACATAACGCGGATTATTATTTGTGGATAAGCTTTCACCGCTTACATTTAGTTCTGCTAAAGCTTTTCTACCTGTTTCTATACTACGAAGCACAGAAACAAACTGCTTAAATACCTGCGCATCTAGTTTTTTAATTTCACCTTCGATTTTTCCTAAAAATTCAAAATTAGTGAAATACTGTCCTTTTATTTCCCAAAAGTTGCGCTGGGTGATTGCAAGCTTTCTTTCTTTTTCTAAATAGTCAAAATAATCTATATGCTCATTTAGGTGCTCAGTCTTGCTTGCATGTCGAACTTCAATTTTGATGCTGTCTCTGTATAAATTGATACTACTTTGATTCCAGTCTGCTTTGCTGTTGAAACTAATCGCTAATGCATCCCAGTAATTTGCACAGGCTAAGCCACCAAAATAAACTTTATTATTGTATTGATAAGTTGGATTTAGTAGTTCGTCAGATTCTTCGTTCTCGGCTACTAATGGGCTTTCTAACTCTACAACTTCATTATTATTTAAAAATGTTTGTAGCCGTACTTTTAACTCTCGATTTTTGAGCTGGTTTAAATACTGAGGAAAGAAAATATTGGAGGTTATCTCCCAATACTTTGTTGGCTGCTCTGTACGCACTTTTTTGATTCCATTATCCTTCAACCCTCTCATTAGCTTAAAGAGGCTAACAAAGCCTAAATCAACATCATCACTACTCTGACAGGGTAAGGATAGTTCGTTGAAAATGGCAAAGTCTACCATAGTAGCTCGTCCATTTGTTTGCCGTACTCATCAAAGAAACCTTCTGGCCATTCATCATTAATACGGCCATTCTCATCAATAAGTAATTCCGTTACCTGTGTGCTTAGCTCTGTTTTATTTTTAGTAAAATAAAAGAACTTTAAATTTTCTGGCGCTATTTTTTTTTGCTTGGTAGCCACTCTTAATCCATTTAAAAAATGATCGCTATGGCTTTCAATAATAAGCTGAGCGCCATGCTGAGCTGCTAACGCACAAAGGTGTGCAATTTTTACTTGTCCTTTAGGATGCAAGTGTGATTCAGGGTTTTCAATAATAATAATTTCGCCTGACTTCGCTTTCAGTAAGGCAACAATAATTGGCAACACATAGGTTAAACCAAAACCGACATTCATGGGTGCATATTCGTTACTCGTAGTATCACCATAGGTGTATTGGTAACTCAGGCTTACTTTTTGAATTTCGTCGTATTTTTTAACATTTACGGCTACCCCTTGGCTGATTTCGCTCATCCAGTAGGACACATTTTCTAACAGCTGACTAGTTTTGGCATTAGGGTGTTTTAATTCAGGAATGGTTAAGTTCTCACGCCTATTTTCATCTAAATAATGCGCTGTATATTCACCATGTACGCCAAGAAGACCATCGCTTACCCTTGTTGTTGAGATGTCGTAAATATTTTTTGGTTGAATGCGATCGGTGTGTAAGTATTGTGCATCATCAAAGCTCGAAACTATACCAATGTATCTTTTTTCTATTGATTCAAGCTCCATTTGCACATTTAACGTGGCTGGATCAACAGATATGCTCCCTTTAATTTTGCCAGAATTTATAGTGATTTTTATTTGTTCGCCATACGCATCTTGGTTTAATACTTCGCTGGCGTTACCCAGCTTCATTAAAACACCATTGAAAGTTATCTTTCTTTTCGTAAATTGAGCCAGGGCTTCTTCTATTTTTTCTTCATCGAGATTATTAGCGATTTCAGATTCAATCATTTTAAACATTTCTATTGTTCTTAATGCTTCTTTATTTTGCATTAATAACAAAATCGCTTGGATAAACGTAGACTTCCCACTTGAATTTACTCCTGTAAGTAAATTCAAGTTTGTTAGATTTAACGTAACATCTTTAAGTAACTTTAAGTTTTTAACCGATACAGCATCTAGTTTAGCCATTGGTTACTTCCTTTATGAGTTCTCTCATGATTTGAAAGCGAGATTCAATTGCAACCTTACTGCTTGTGCCTTCAGTAATTGCACGTGAAAACTCACTTTTATCATCCTTTAATAGGGCGCTAAACTTATGCATAAATTCATCTTTTTTTGCTATCAAAGATTCCTTGTCACTTAGCTCACCAAAGCAGGCAGTGATAACATCAAATAGAGAGCGGTTTAATGATTTCTTTTGATCTTGTAAGACCATCGATCGACTAAACTTATGATTCGCCCCTAGTATTTGTTCAGAAAAAATCAAAGTATCTTTAAACTCGTTAGCAATAGCTTCAAGGTCATCCGAGCTCTGTATTTCATCTAACTTTTCCATGGCAGTGTCCAAGAAACCAGACATATCAGTTAGTTTTATTAATTCTTTACGATAAAATCTAAAGGCAATATAACGAAGTACGAGTTCTCTATCGGCCATGCGTTTAGGGCTAATACCAGCAACCTGTTTGAAAGTCTCTGTTTCACAAAGCTGAGCTAAAAAATTAACCGCTTGGCCTTTTTGGTTAAGTGCTTGGCGTATTTCTTGGCTATTTAAAGATAGACCACCAGTATTTATGCGATTAAATATCGAGTAGCGTACTTCTTTGGGGGTCTGTGCTTCAATTTGGTAGGTTACTATTTGCGTTTCATCTATCACTCTTTTTAGTGAACGATCTAAATCATTATAATTTTTGTTATTCAACTCACTTAAAAACTCTAAGTTATATAAACGTAAGTTTTTATCTAGCATAAATCGCTTTAGTGTAGATAGTCTTTGTAGCCCATCAACTACGATCCATTTTTCCGGATCGCTAACATCAAAATAAAAAACTGGTAGTGGTAGTTTTAATAAAATAGATTCGATAAGACGACTCATTTTTTTCCTATCCCAAAGGTTGGCATTTCTTTGGAAGTCTGGATTAAGGTCTATTTCATTATGGTTTAGTCGGCTTACAAGGCTTGCTAATGATATATTGGCATTACTAACCTTAATATCTTTAGTAGAAAAAGGGCTAGTAATATTATCAGTAGTTGAAGCCTGTTCATCATCAACTTCTTTTATAATTTCATCTTCAACTTCTACTTCCGAATTCATATTTGATTCCGACTGATATTAGATAAGATTTATTCTGACTACGTTTTAGCTGTTGGTAAAAAATGACCTACATTGTTTTCAGATTCATCATTAGGGTGTGGCAGATCGCCGTAGACTTCATCGGTACTGATGTGGTGAAAACGAAATGCTTGTTTGCGTTTGCTATCAAGTTCGTTCCAGTAAGCACGGGCAGCTTCTAATAAGGTGTAGGTGCCGACGATATTGGTTTCAATAAACTCTGCAGGGCCGTCGATGGAGCGGTCAACGTGGCTTTCAGCGGCCAGATGCATGATGGCATCAGGCTGATGTTGTTTGAATACACGATCAAGTTCTTCGCGATTACAAATATCGCCGCGCTCAAAGGCGTAGCGTTCGCTGTCGCTCACGTTAGCCAAGGACTCTAAATTGCCTGCATAGGTGAGCTTGTCAAGGTTAACCACAGAATCTTGAGTGTTCTGAATAATATGTCGAATAACTGCAGAACCAATAAAGCCTGCGCCACCGGTTACTAGAATTTTCATTTCAATCACTATTTAAATTAACAATTATAATTATTTTGCTGTGCCGGGCTTGGCTTTATTGTGGGACTTATAGCGCCCATATCGACCATAAATGGACGACCTATCTGAGCTTTGTCTCTGCGAGGCCGCTAGGCCGTGGCAGTCCATGTGTGTAGCACCGCGTGGTTTGCGGGGTGGATTGCCGCGTCGCTACGCTCCTCGCAATGACCGTGTAAGCATTTGCAATGACGGCAGGAGCGCTCGCAATGACCGCGTAAAATAATAAGTTTTATACTTTAAACACGCTACCGCCCTAGGGTTGTTCGCGTATCGCCCCTAAGTCGCATCGTGCTTTGAATTGTGCTGGCCGTGCGTTAAGTTGC
>RCMZ01000683.1_pt1 | contig 15012 bp, 13 predicted proteins | sample 2041141 | NCBI WGS metagenome assembly RCMZ01 (sample SAMN09708263, study PRJNA481090) | Wastewater metagenome, whole genome shotgun sequencing project. | biome: sewage; isolation source: Davis station wastewater (DW) | place: Antarctica: Davis Station | collected 2010-03-01
CCAGCGCTTTCGGTGTGCGGCATGCAGGGGATCGACAGAGCCTGAAGGCCCCGGATTCCCGACACCGGTGGGGCGAACGTTAGTCCTAACCCCGGCCTGTAAGCGGTCACCAGTTCACGCTGGATGCTCTATCTATTGCCAGATGCATGCCGGGTGTTTGGTTGTGGTGTGGAAAACTTTTAACCTATTGATTTAATTGAATAAAGTTTTTTCACTGTTTGATTTGTTCAACCGCCATTTGAGTAGTTACTAGAATGAAAGCTAGTTAATTAGATTGATGGCCATGAAAAAAGACAAGGTGGTGATTGGCTTCTTGGGCACCCAGCTCGATTCCGGCCGGGGCGCGGGCCGGTGGGAGAAGTGGCGCCCTACGGTGTCGCTGGTGCAGCACGAAGACGTGGTGATCGGGCGGCTGGAGTTGCTCTACACGCCTGCGCACAAAGACCTGGCGCAGTGGGTTAAGGCCGACATGGCGCAGGCCTCGCCTGAGACCACCGTGAACCTGGTGCCCCTGCCCATGGCCGACCCGTGGGACTTTGGCGAGGTGTATGCGCAGCTGTTTGACTGGGTGCAGACCTACCGCTTTGACACCGAGCGCGAGGAGTACTGGACGCACATCACCACGGGCACGCACGTGGCGCAGATTTGCCTGTTCTTGCTGGTGGAGTCGCGCCGCATTCCGGGTGTGCTGGTGCAGACATCGCCCCCGAAGCGCCAGCGCGTCGGTGACCCGGGCAGCTACACGCTGATCGATCTGGACTTGTCGCGCTACGACGTGATCGCCCAGCGCTTTGGGGCCGAGCAGCGTGATGCGGTGGACTTCCTTAAAAGCGGCATCGCCACGCGCAATGCGCGCTTTAACGCACTGATCGACGAGGTGGAGCGCGTGGCAGTGCGCTCGCGCGCGCCCATCCTGTTCACCGGGCCCACGGGGGCGGGCAAGTCGCACCTGGCGCGGCGCATGTTTGAGCTCAAGAAGTCGCGCCACCAGGTCGACGGCGCGTTTGTGGAAGTGAACTGCGCCACGCTGCGGGGTGATGGCGCCGCATCAACGTTGTTTGGGCACAAGAAAGGCGCCTTCACCGGCGCCGCCGCCGACCGTCCCGGCCTGCTGCGCGCTGCACACAAAGGGGTGCTCTTCCTCGACGAAATCGGCGAGCTGGGCCTGGACGAGCAGGCCATGCTGCTCAAGGCGGTCGAGGAAAAGCGCTTCTACCCCATGGGCAGCGACCGCGAGGTGGAGAGCGACTTTCAACTGGTGGCTGGCACCAACCGCGACCTGCGCACCGAGGTTGCGACGGGGCGCTTTCGCGAAGACCTGTTTGCGCGCATCAACCTCTGGAGCTATGTGTTGCCCGGCCTGGCGCAGCGGCCTGAGGACATTGAGCCCAATGTGGAGCATCAACTGGCGCGGGCGGGCGCCGAGCTAGGCCGCAGCGTGCGCTTGTCCAACGAGGCGCGCACGGCCTACCTGCGCTACGCCCAGTCGCCCGAGGCCCTGTGGACGGGTAACTTTCGCGACCTGTCGGCCAGCGTGACGCGCCTGGCCACGCTGGCCGACAGCGGCCGCATCAGCCTGCCGCTGGTGGAGGCCGAGATCGCCCGCCTGCGTTGGCTGTGGCAGCCCGCCAGCGACGCACGCAGTGGTTTGGCATCCGCGCGCGGCGCGGTGGGCCGTGATGATCTCGCAGCCCTGTTGGGCGAAGACGCCGTGGAATCCATGGACCTGTTCGACCAGTTGCAATTGGCGGCGGTGCTGCAGGTGTGCAGACAGGCTCGCACCTTGTCCGACGCGGGGCGCCAGTTGTTCCAGGCCTCGCGTGCGCAGCGCACGGTGGTCAACGATGCGGATCGGCTGCGCAAATACCTTGCACGTTTTGGCCTGGACTGGGATCGTGCCTCAGGCGCTGGGCGATAATCCACCCCGTGAAGCGCGCCAGACCGCCGCTGGTGCAATCTGGGAAACCAGGCACTGGAGGAACGTCCGGACTGCACAGGACAGCGTAGCAGCTAACGGCTGCCCACCGTGAGGTGAGGATCAGAGCAACAGAGACGAGTCGGAGCAGGCACATGCAAGCCACCGAAGGTGTTCTATCGGTTGCCCGCGCAAGCGGGTACGGCTGGCGCAAGCCAGACGGTTTGCGGCGCAAGCCGCAAAGACCATAGCCACCCGAAGCGGGCGGCGCCCGCTTCGGGTGAAACGGGCAATCTCTACGCGCAGCAATACCAAGTAGGCCAACGTTGATGTGGTTCCGCAGAGTTGGCGGGTAGGTAGCACCGAGCCGTGGTGGCGACACCCGGCCCAGATTAATGGCGGTCACACTGCGGGCAACCGTGGTGCACAGAATCCGGCTTATCGGCGCGCTTCACACTTTATTGGGGTCAAAAATGGCGCAGGCGCTTATTTGATAAGCGCCTGCAGCTATTGTTTTTGATGTTTTTGGCGGTCCGTGTCAGGGCGCTGCGCAATGGGGCGACAGCCCCTGCTCCAACGCGGTGGCGCGTTGGACGGTCTCAGGGTGGCTGCTGAGCAGCGACCAGACGGGGTGCCCTTCCATTTCGGCCCGGCTCTTGCCTTTGCTCTTGGCTGTGCCCTTGCTTTTGCCCTGCTCCTTGTCTTGGCTACCCGGTGGAGCGCTGGCGGCGGCAGAACGGCTGGCTGGCGCAGGGCTGTTGGCGGCCGCATCTTTGCGGGCTGCCTCTTTGTCTTCGTTCTCTTCGTCGTGCGCAATCGCCAGCAGTAGCTGGCCCATGGGCGCTGTGGGCAGGGCTGCGTGGCGCATGAGGGCGATGGCATAGCAGTCGGCCTCGCGCTCGTGGTTGCGGCTGTAGGCCAGGCCCGTGAGCACGGAGGCACCCGTCGAAACAACGCCCGACACGTCCCCCAGCGCCAGGCCCATGCCCATGTTGAGCACGCCTTGTTCCACCACCATGCGGGTGGTGTGGCGATACACCACGTGGCCCATTTCGTGGGCCAACACGCCCACCAGGGCATCGTCCGACAAGCCCTTGTCGGTGGCGGCCTTGACGATGCCATCGGTCATCACGATCTTGCCGCCGGGCAGTGCGAACGCGTTGGCGCCCATGCCGGAGCGGAACTCCAGCGACAGCTGCGGACGGTATTGCGGGTAGCGGCGCAGCGCTGTGGGGGCTTGCTGCGCCAGCGCGTCAAACCGGGCCTTGAGCTGGTCTTGGCGCTCGCGCGGCAGTTTGCTGGGTTTGAGCGTGCCGTCGTCCATCTGCGTGAGCGCGTTGTCGGCCACGCTGGTTTCCCACCCCAGAGGGACAAAGCGTGTGAGCTGTGTGGCGGCCCACGGTGTGCCATAGCGATAAAACAGCGTGAGCCCGACCACCGAGGCCACCGCCACGCCCAGCAGCATGGGCCAGCGGGTCTGCATGCGCTGGGCAATGCCCGGGCGGTCGCCCGCGGCAGCCAGTGCGGCGCGCCACGCGGCCACGGCATCGATCTCCAGGCTGCCGTGGTCGCGCAGGTCCACCACCACCCGCGTCTGGGGGCGGCGTTCGTTCCACGCTTCGGGCCATCCCACTTGCTGATAGCCGAACACCGACGGCGCTGCGCCCGGTTGCGACAGCGGGTGCAGCGCCAGCGAGGGGCCCTGGGGCGTGGGCAGCAGGCCCACCATCACGGGCTGCGCCTTGCTGCTCAGGCCATCGAACCAGCGCCCGGGCAGCAAGGTGCCAGGCGGGCGGGTGGGCGGCAACGCAGCGTGGGTCATGGGGCTCACCCGATCAGGTCCAGGCCCGCCGCATCGGCCAGTGCATCGCCCAGGCCCCCTTGTTGTTGCTTGACCATGACGCCAGCCACCTGCTCCACGCCACCTTTGATGTGCAGCGTGACGGATTCCACTTTCATCCGGTATTCGCTGACCCGCGCAAACGGCCGGTACAGGCCCAGGGTGAGCAAGGTGAGCAGCATGTTCTTGATGCGCAGCCACACATAGCGGCCGCTGGGCAGGTGGCACTTGAAGCGCGCGACCTGGCTCACGCCAATGTTGTTCCACATGAGTTGGAACATGCGGGCCTCGCGGTAAGCGCGGGCTGGGGCTGAGGCCAAAAACATCAGAAAGATCCCGCCGATAAAGGCGGCGATCAAGATGACAAACATCCACAACCCCAAACTTTTGCTGGAGGCCACCGCCATCGCAATCGAACTGCCCGCCAGCACGAGGATGAGCAACCAGATGATCGCCACCACCGCGATAAACACCGCCACCGTGGCCAGCCAGATCTTCACAAAATCCATGTACACCGGCTTCCAGCGGCCGCGTTCGGCGCCCACCTGTGCCCGCAGCACCAGCAGGCTCTTGTAGTTGTATTCGAGGCGAATGATGCACAGCACCGTGAGCACCAGGCCCAGCACCAGCAGCCCCCCCATTGCGGGCGTGAAGGTGGGCATGCGCGGTTTGCGGGCTTCTTCTTCAACGGCCTGCAGCGCATCCGACAACTCGGGCGACAACATCTGCATGCCAAAAAACACACCAAACCACACCAGGGCCAGTGCAAACACCGGCCAACTGGCCAGATACACCTCTTTCCAGCCCGCCGTGAACTGCAGTCGCAGGCCGCGCCAGCGCGTGGCCCCCAGACGAAACCGCATGGCGCTGGCCCAGATGAACGGCGCGAGCAAGGCGCCACACAGCAGGAACAGGCCCACCGCCGTGTCTTGCCCGGTGCGGGCGGCGATGTTGTAGGCCAAGGTGATCAGCACCAGCATCACAAACCCCATCACCATGCGGCGCTGTTGGGCGGTGAACTCCAGCGGGCTGCCCGCCACCAGCGTGTGGCCATAAAAGTACTGCGCCGTGCGCCGCCGTGCCCAGGGCGTGTAAAAGCCCAGCGTGACGATGTTGAGCAGCACGTTGACGATCCAGACGCGGAAATATTCGCCCCCGCTGCCGGTGAATTCGAGCGGATAGGCATCGATGGTTTGCGGCATGAAGGTGGACATTGGCCCCTCTGCGCTGCCCGGTTGGTTTTGGTTCATGAACTCCCTCCAGAGTGTTGCGCAGTGTAGCAGCGGCGGGAGACACTGTTTTTAAAGCCAAATCGGGCTCTAGCGCATATGCAACAAGCGCTTGCAGCTATGCAATAAGGAGCATATCTGTGCTGCGGCGGGCCGCCGAAATCGCTGTGCGGCCTCTGTCCGCACAGCGCAAAGGCGGCCCATGCGGGGTGCCGTGAGGGGGAGATGGGACGGAGCGGCTTGCCTCGGCGTAGAGGGGCTGTCGAGGCGCCCCGTGGGCCAGGCGCTTATTGCCGTGGCGCGTAGGGTTGGCGGTGGTCAGATGTCGTCGATGTAGCCACGCTCCAGGGCCTGGGCGGGATTCTCGAAGACCGCCATGGCCGTGCGCATGCGCCGGAACCCGAACCTCCGGTAGAAGGGTTCTTTGCCGGGCACCGAATACAGAATGATCTTCTTGTGCCCCTTCGATAGTGCGACGAGTTGGGCCACGATCTCCTTGCCTACGCCGGTGCCCTGGTGGGTGGGGAGCACCGCCACGTCGCAGAGGTACGAGCAGTCGGCGCCGTCGGCCAGCGCTCTTCCGGCGCCGACGAGGCGACCGTCTTCCCGCGCGAAGCAGCAAAAGCGGCTGTTCGTGAAAACGGTCTGGAGATCGACCGCATTCTTGTTGCCAAGGGGGGCCGCGCGATACAGCGCCTCCAGTTCCTTCCAGTCCATGCCGTCAAGGGAATGGGACCAGGCAATCGACGAAGAAGATGAAGAAAAAGACAAAGACAAGGGGACTCCTTTGAAATCCAAGGTCGGCGCCATGTGCCTTTCAAACGCCGGCGAAGCGGGCCGGCCGAGCGGCCCAAACCTGCGCAGCGGGCCGTGGCACCACAACCCTTTTAAAACTTCTCCCAGGGCTGCAGATACCGCCACTGCCCCTCGGGCACTTTGGACAGCGGCACGCGGCCGATGCGGATGCGCTTGATGGCCACGACCGTCAGGCCCACGGCGTCGCACATGGCGGGGATCTGGCCGGGGCGAATGCCCTTGAGCGCAAAGCGCAATTTCGTTTCGCTTTGCCAGCTCACCTTGATGGGGGGCAGCGGGCGTCCGTTGAACGACAGGCCGTGGCACAGGCGTTGCAGGCCGTGGTTCGCGATGTCACCCTTGATCTCGACGATACATTCCTGCTCCAGCGATTCAATGTCCTCGGCCAGCTTGCGTGCGATGCGTTTGTCTTGGGTGTAGACCACCAGGCCGCTGGCTTCGGTGGGCAGCGGCGTAAAACACTCCAGTTGCTTGAAGTGGCGCTGCAGCACGCGGATGCCTGAGGCGTCTTCGTCCAGGTGAGAGGCCACATGGAGCAGTGTGGTGGCGGGGGTTGCTCCTTGGCTGCGGCTGGCCTGGCTGCGGTGCGCGGCGCCGTTGTTGTTGTTGTGGGGGGGCTGGCCCAGGCCCGCTTCAAACCCTGCGGGTTTGTGCAGCAGCAGTGTGACGGGGGTTAGTTCCAGCAGGCTGGCATCTTGTGCCACCGTCACGGTCTGGTCGGCGCGCACGCGGGCACCGGCGGCTTCCACCACCTGGCCGTCCACGCTCACAAAGCCGCCCTCGACGAATTGCTCGGCCGTGCTGCGCGAGCAGTTCAGTTGTTCGGCCACACGTTTGGCCAGGCGGATGTGGGTGGGGTCGGGGTTCTTTTCGGTCATTGAAGGTGGGGCTCAGTGAATGGGGCGGGCTCGGCCCAAGGTGCATTGTTCAGTCGTCAAGGCCTGGGAAGAACCGTTGGTGCTGAGCGCTTCGACAAGCCCAGTGTGAACGCTTCCTGTTCCTTTGAAAGAAGGCGTTTGCGCGTCAATTGTTCCCGGGCTGCTGCGACCGGATACGTTCCACATGCGCCAGCAGCGACCGCTGGGCCACGGGCCACATGCGTTCGGGCACGTCGTCGTAGGCGTGGCGCACCCAGTCTTCCATGGTGCCTTGGGGCAGGGCTTGCATGGCCGCCAACACCTTGGCCTCGCGCGCCAGGCGGTGGGCCTTGAGCTTGGCGATGGCGTTGCGTGCCCCGTGGATCGGGCCGCCCAGCGCATAGCCGTGGGCGGGCAGGATGAATTCCACGCCGTGTTCGGCGCACACGGCATCCAGGCGGTCCAGCGAATCCAGGTAGTCGGCCATGTTGCCGTCCGGTGGGTCCACGATGGTGGTGCTGCCGTTCAGAATATGGTCGCCGCTGAAGAGCAGTGCGTCTTCCACCAGCCGCAGGCACAGGTGGTTGGCGGCGTGGCCGGGGGTGTGGATGACCTGCAGGGTATGGGTGATTTCGCCCTCTAGCGCTTGTCCTGTAAGCGCAAGCAGCTCTTCATTTTGTAGCGAATGGTCGGGTGTGAACTGGCTGGCCGCGCGGGCGGTGGGAGCGGACGGCAAGCCCAGGATGGGGGGCTTGGCTTTGCCCGCTTGCACACACATCGCCTGCAGCGGCGCGGCGCCGGGCGAGTGGTCGGCATGCGAGTGGGTGCATACGATCATGCGGATGTCGCCGCCTGCAGCGCGCCAGAGTTTGTCCAGGTGCTCGGCATCGGCCGGGCCTGGGTCGATGGCGATGAAGCCGGTGGCCGGGTCGCCCACCAGATAGCTGTTGGTGCCGGGCCCCGTCATCACGCCGGGGTTGGGGGCCGTCAGGCGCTGCACGTTGCGCAGCAGTGGCACGGGCCGTTCGGTCTGCCAGTCCAGCGGGTGCACGATCTGCCCGTCGGGGCACACCAGGGCCAACTCGCCAAAGGGCATTTCGTCTTCCATGTAGCGCGCTTCCTTGCCCGCCAGAAGGCCTGCGCGGGGGCAGCTTACCCACAGCGGTTGCTCGTGGGCCACGGCGTCCAGCACGGCCTGGGTGCTGGTGAATTGGGCCAGGCGCTGCAGCGTGCGAATGGTGGGAAAGATCATGAAGAACTTGCCTGCCTCGTGCCGCGCCAGCGCGTCGGCAGCGCGCACCCACACGGGCTCGAACTGCTCGGCCTCGTCGGCCACGGGCTCCTGTCCCTCGGGCATGCGGGCCACCAGAAAGGGCACTTCAAAACGGCGCGCCAGGTCGCGGTCGGCGGTCCAGTGGGCCAGCAGGTACACGCCGTCGGCCGCCAGGCGCAGCCCGCGTGCGGCGCACTGCGCTGCAAAGGGCTGGTGGCGGTCGATGGCCGCAATGTCTTGCGCGTCGGCCATGCGTCCATCGGCATGGCGGGCCAGCAGCACGCCCAGCTCTTCAAAACTCTCGCGGATGGCGGCGATGGCTTGCGTGAGGAGCAGGTCGCTTTGTGTGGGGCGGCGGTCAGCCGTGGCGTGGGTGGCGGGGGCCGCATCCAGTGCGTCGATGCCGCCCCCGGGGAACACATACGCGCCTGGGGCAAAACTTGCGTGGGGCGAGCGCCGCGTCATCAGCACCTCCAGGGCGCCGTCGGCTTCTGCATCGCGCAGCAGCAGCACCGTGGCTGCAAGGCGGGTGGGGACGGGTTCGCGGTGGGGGTGGAGTTGTTGGCTGAGGCGGGGCATCAGCCCATTATCGGGTTTTGCCCAGGGGCCTGTGGGCCTGTGGAGCAGTGGCCCGGTGGGCGTGGCGGTGCGGGCGATTGCGGGGAGCTGTTACACCGTGGGCCCCGCGCGGCCGCACCGTGCCCACGGTGTTGCCGAGGGCTTGCTGTTTTGTATCAGTCCCAGGCGGGCGCCAGGCCTTCAGGGTTCACCAGGCGGCCGCCCCGGTCCAACGTGGCGATCTGCGCCATGTCGGCGTCGGTCAGGCGCAGTTGGGGCGCCTGGAGGTTGCTCTGCAGGTTTTCGCGCCGTGTGGACGAGGGGATCACCGCATACCCAAGCTGCATTGCCCAGGCCAGCGCTACCTGCGCCGTGGTGGCGCCGTGGGCATGGGCAATGGCGGCGATCACCGGGTCGTTCAGCACCTTGCCATAGGCCAGCGTCATGTACGACGTCACATGGATGCCCTGGCTGTGGGCAAACGCGGCCACGGTGCGGTTTTGCAGGTAGGGGTGCAGTTCGACCTGGTTGGTGGCGATGGCGCTGGCGCCCACGGCGGCGATGGCCTCTTGCATTAGCGCCACGGTGAAGTTGGATACACCGATGTGGCGTGCAAGGCCTTGGGCCTTGGCGTCGGCCAGCGCGCCCATGAACTCGGCCACGGGCACTGCACCGCCGGGCGAGGGCCAGTGGATCAGCGCGAGGTCGACATGGTCGGTGCGCAGCTTGGTGAGGCTCTCCTTGAGGCTGGCCACCAGCGTGTCGGCCGCCAGGTTTTCTGTCCAGACCTTGGTGGTGATGAACAGTGCGCTGCGCGCCACGCCGCTGTCGGCCATCGCCTGGCCAACAGCGGCCTCATTGCCGTAGATTTGCGCCGTGTCGATCACGCGGTAGCCCAGGTCGAGCGCGTTGCGCACCGAGTCGATGACCACCTGGTCTTGAAGGCGGAAGGTGCCCAGGCCAAAGGCGGGGATGGGGGATGTGGGGGTCATGAAAAGCTCCGGTGGAAGGGGGACATAAAAAGCGGAAAAGAACGACGGGTGAAGAGGCGTCAGTGCGCGACGGGCACCGGGCCATGGGCACGCACGGGGATGCCGGCGCGGCGGTCGAGCACGCCGCTGAAATGCGTGAGTGCCAGGGACACCAGCACCACCAGTGCGCCGATCCACGGTGTGTGCATCAGGCCCAGGTGCGTCACGATCAGGCCCCCGGCCCAGGCGGCACCGGCAATGCCCAGGTTGAAGGCCGCGATGTTCAGGCCCGACGCCACGTCCACCGCTTGCGGGGTGAAGCGTTCGGCCTGCTTGACCACATAGACCTGCAGCCCCGGCACATTGCCAAACGCCACGGCGCCCCACAGCAGCACGGTGACCAGCGCCAGCCAGGGGTAGGGGGCGGTGAACTGCAGCAGCAGCAACACGGCGGCCAGCAGCGCAAACACAATGCGCAGCGCCGGGATGGGCCCCAGCCGGTCGGCCAGCTTGCCACCCCAGAGGTTGCCGACGGCCACCGACACGCCATAGACCAGCATCACCCAACCCACCGAACTGGGGCTAAAACCCGAGATGTCAGTAAGGATGGGCGCAAGGAAGGTGAAGGGGATGAAGGAGCCGCCATAGCCGATGGCCGTCTTGGCGTATACCAGCAGCAGGCGCGGCTCAGCCAGCACCTTGGCTTGTTGCATCAGCGAGGCCGGGGGCGTGTGGGCGATGTTGCGCGGCACAAAGAGTGCGCTGCCGATGAAGGCGACCACGCCGAGGGCAGAGACAGCCAGGAAGGTCTCGCGCCAGCCGAAGTGCTGGCCGATGAAGGTGCCCAGTGGCACCCCCGTGACCAATGCCACGGTCAGGCCCGTGAACATGATGGCAATGGCGCTGGCCGCCTTCTCGCGCGGCACCAGGCCGGTGGCGATGGTCGACCCGATCGAGAAGAACACCCCGTGCGCCAGGCCGGTGAGGATGCGCGCTGCGACCAGTGTCTCGTAGCTGGGCGCCTGCCAGGCCAGCAGGTTGCCGGCGGTGAACAGGGCCATCAACGACAGCAGCAGCGCCTTGCGCGGCACCTTGCCTGTGAGGGCGGTGAGCACGGGCGCGCCGATGGCAACCCCCAGCGCATACAGGCTGACCAGCAGGCCTGCGGAGGGGATGCTGATGGCAAGGTCCGCCGCCACGGTGGGCAGCAAGCCAACGATCACGAACTCGGTCGTGCCGATGGCAAATGCGCTGAGCGTCAGCGCGAGCAAGGCAATGGGCATGGAAACACTCCTGTGGGATGGGGGAGAAGTGTCCGGTTTGCAGCTTTGCAGAAAAAGTGGCTTTTATGGCATATATATTTGATTTGAAATCAACAATAGGCGACGATGCGCGCCATGAAAACCACCCTGGAAGAGTTGCAGGCGTTTGTGGCGGTGGTCGACGGCGGGTCGATCACCGCCGCAGCAGATCAACTGGCGCAGACCGTCTCGGGCATCAGCCGTGCATTGGCGCGGCTGGAGAAGAAGCTGGAAACCACGCTGCTGCGCCGCACCACGCGGCGCATCGCGTTGACCGAAGAGGGGCAGGCCTTTTTGCTGCGCGCCCGGAGCATCCTGGCCTCCATTGACGACGCCGAGGAACACATGGCCGCGCGCCGCCAGCAGCCCGCTGGCCGCCTGCGCGTGAATGCGGCCACGCCCTTCATGCTGCACGCCGTGGTGCCGCTGGTGCCCGCCTTTCGGCGCGCCTACCCGCAGATCACGCTGGAGCTGGACACGGATGAACTGAACATTGACCTGCTGGAGCGGCGCACCGATGTCGCCATTCGCATCGGCCACCTGCGGGACTCGACGCTGCATGCGCGCCCGCTGTGCACCAGCCGCATCCGCGTGTTGGCCAGCCCGGCGTACCTGGCCGCGCAGGGCAAGCCGCGGACGGTGCAGGAGCTGTCAGACTCTGCGCGCCACACATTGCTGGGTTTTGCGCAGCCCGAGTCCCTCAACCGCTGGCCGCTGCGCGGCACACATGGCGACGAATGGCCTGTGGTGCCGCAGATCACGGCATCGAGCGGCGAAACCCTGCGCCAGCTGGCGCTGCAGGGGGTGGGCATCGTGTGCCTGTCGGACTTCATGACCGCGGCAGACCGTGCTCGGGGCGACCTGGTGCAGTTGCTGGCCAAGGACACGGTGGACGTGCGCCAGCCCATCAGCGCGGTGTACTACCGCAACACGCAACTGGCCGCACGCATTGCGTGTTTTCTGGATTTTTTGCAGGAGCGGATGGGCTGAAAAGAGCCCATTGGCGCTCAGATCGTGAACACGTTCTTAGCGCGAGGCCCGCAGTTGCTGCAGGCGCAGCAGCGCGGCGTCAATGACGGCGTTGGCGCCTTCCACGTCGCAACTCCACAGCATCTCCAGCAACTCAATCAGGGCAATGGCATCGTTTTCCTGCTCTGCTTCTTTGGCGGCGGCCTGGAGGTTGTGCGCGTCCAGGTCCTGCAGCACATTGACGGTCAATCCCATGGGTACTCCCTGCTTTTTTAAGGAGGCCCATCGTAGGTGCGGGAAGTGCGTGTTCGCCGCTTGGCGACCTGATCGATATCAAAGGCAGGCCAAAAAAGGGGCGCGGTTACGCCCGTGCGGGAATCGCCAGGCCCTTGATCACCGCCGGGCGGGCCACGAACGAGTCCAGCACGCGCTGCAATTCGGTGAACTGGCCAAATTCCACCAGATCGCCCGCGCCATAAAAGCCGATCAGGTTGCGCACCCACGGCCAGATGGCGATGTCGGCAATGGTGTAAGAGTCGCCCATCACCCACTGGCGGCCCGCCAGGCGCTGGTTCAATACGCGCAACAAGCGCTTCGATTCCGCCACATAGCGGTCACGCGGGCGCTTGTCTTCATAGTCTTTGCCAGCAAACTTATGAAAGAAGCCCAATTGGCCCAACATGGGTCCCAGGCCCCCCATCTGCCACATCACCCACTGAATGGTCTCGTAGCGTGCGGCGGCGTCCTGAGGGATCAGCTGGCCGGTCTTGTCCGCCAGATATAGCAGGATGGCGCCTGACTCGAACAGCGCGAGCGGCTGGCCGCCCGGGCCGTTCGGGTCGAGGATGGCGGGGATCTTGTTGTTGGGGTTGAGCGACAGGAACTCGGGCGAGGTCTGGTCGTTGGTCTCAAAGCTCACCAGGTGGGGTTCGTAAGGCAGGCCCAATTCCTCCAGTGCAATCGACACCTTCACGCCGTTCGGCGTAGGCAGCGAATACAGCTGGAGGCGCTCGGGGTGCTGAGCAGGCCATTTGTGGGTGATGGCGAAGGCGGCAAGATCGGGCATGGAAGGGTCCTTGGCGGGGGGCGACCACAGCGGCGCCAAAAAAGCGCAAGCCTAATAGGGTGGTGAAACCGGCGCAGTCCGAGGTTATTCAGGCACCAACGACGATAATCCGGTGGATGCAGATTCGCTTCACCAAAATGCAGGGCGCGGGCAACGATTTCGTGGTGCTCGACGAGACCCCGGGCCCTTTGGGGCTCAACGCCGCCCAATACCGTTTTCTGGCCGACCGCCACTTTGGCGTGGGGGCGGACCAGATTCTCACCGTGCGGCCCCCCGCGGCAGAGGCTGCCGCTGAAGGCATCGACTTTGAATACGTGATCCACAACGCCGACGGCGGCGAGGTGGAGCAGTGTGGCAACGGAGCCCGCTGTTTTGCCCGGTTTGTGCATGACAAAGGGTTGTCTGGCAAAGACACCATCCGTGTGCAGACCAAAGGCGGCGTGATCGCCCCCCGCCTCACGCCGGACGGCCGCGTCACCGTGGACATGGGCCGCCCCCAGTTCACGCCTGTGCAGGTGCCGTTTGATGACACCGGCCTGAGCCCTGTGGAGCAAGGTTTGGGTCAAAAATGGCCTCTGGCGCTTGATACACATGCGCGTGTAGCTCCTGTTTTGGTAGCGGTTGTGTCCATGGGCAACCCGCATGCCGTGCAGTTGGTGGACAACGTGGACACCGCCCCTGTTTTGGAGATCGGCCCGCTGATTGAAAAACACGCGCGGTTCCCGCAGCGGGTCAATGCAGGTTTTCTGCAAATCGTGGACCGCACCCATGTGCGCCTGCGCGTGTTTGAGCGCGGCGTGGGCGAAACCCTGGCCTGCGGCTCGGGCGCCTGCGCAGCGGTGGCTGCCGGCATCCGCCTGGGCCTGCTGGACCCCGAGGTGCATGTGGACACGCGCGGCGGCCGCCTCACCATTGCCTGGGGCGGTGCCGACACGGATTCTGTTTTCATGACCGGCCCCGCCACCACGGTGTTTGAGGGCCAGATCGACATTCCAGACAATCTCCTATGACCTCCCACATTTCACCGATCACCGAAGAAGACATCGTCCAGTTTCTGACGAACACGCCGGGTTTCTTTGAGCGCCATGCCGAGGTGCTGGCCAGCGTGCAGATCACCAGCCCCCACGGTGCGCGCGCCGTCAGCTTGCAAGAGCGCCAGGCCGAAATGCTGCGCGAGAAGATCAAGGGCCTGGAGCAACGCGTCATGGAGATGGTGCGCAACAGCACCGACAACGCGGGCATCGCCAACAAGGTGCATCAGTGGACCGGTACGCTGCTGCAGGTCAAAGACCCGTTCGATCTGCCCCAGGCGGTGGTGGAAGGGGTGCGGGGACTGTTCGACGTGCCCCAGGCCGCCGTGCGCGTGTGGGACGTTGCGGGCCCATACATTGACGCCGACTTCACTCAAGGCGCGAGCGACGACGCGCGTGCCTTTGCTTCGTCGCTGACCATGCCTTTTTGCGGCCCCAACCTGGGCTTCGAGCCCGCCGGCTGGCTGGCCAGCGAGGCGGGGGAGTCGGCCCAGTCCCTGGCCCTCCTGCCGCTGCGCGAAGGCGCCATCGACAGCGCCACCCCCGCTTTTGGTCTGCTGGTACTGGGCTCGCACGACCCCCAGCGTTTTGACGCGACCATGGGCACCGACTTTCTGTCGCGCATGGCCGAGCTGGCCAGCGCGGCGCTGATCCGGTTGAAGTGAGATGAGCCCCGCCCTTGAGGCGCTGCCCGCCTTTCGTCCGCCCTCGCATCGCTGCGGGGGCAGGGCCCAGGTAGACGATGCCCTCGCTGAGGGGCGGACTTTGCTGGCTGCTCTTCGCTTTGCCAGGGCCCGTGCCCGCGACCTTGCGCCTGTGCGTTCCCCGATATGTCGGCCTTGCCCCGAATGAGCTAACACCATGTCGCAGGTGCCGCCGGCCACATCGTTGACGCTGGACCCGCATGTGCTGCGCTACCTGGAGCATGTGCGCGTCGAGAAGCGGTTGGCGGCGCGCACGCTCACCCTCTACACGCTGGATCTGGAAAAGCTGGCCCAGTTTGCGGCGGGCGTGAATACGCCGCTGCTGCAACTGCAGAACGCGCACATCCGCCGTTTTGTGGCGCAGATGCACAGCGGTGGGCGCAGCGGGCGGGGCATTGCGCTTATTTTGTCGGGCTGGCGCGGCTTTTTTGCCTGGGCAGGCCGGCAGGGGCTGATTCCGCACAACCCGGTGCAGGACGTGC
>RCMZ01000962.1_pt1 | contig 14969 bp, 10 predicted proteins | sample 2041141 | NCBI WGS metagenome assembly RCMZ01 (sample SAMN09708263, study PRJNA481090) | Wastewater metagenome, whole genome shotgun sequencing project. | biome: sewage; isolation source: Davis station wastewater (DW) | place: Antarctica: Davis Station | collected 2010-03-01
CGTTTACCTCGCGCACCAGCGCCGGTTCGATCCCGATGAGCGTGCAGACGCAGACGCAGCGCCTGGGCACGCCGGAAGGCATCGCCAACTTCGCCGCCTCGTTCGGCTCGACCATCGGCCAGAACGGCTGCGCCGGCATTTATCCGGCCATGCTGGCCGTGATGATCGCGCCCACCGTCGGCGTCGATCCGTTCACCATCAGCTTCCTGCTGCCCTTGCTGGCCATCATCACCATCGGTTCCGTCGGCGTGGCCGGCGTGGGCGGCGGCGCCACGTTCGCCGCGCTGATCGTGCTGTCGGCGATGGACTTGCCCGTCGCGCTGGCCGGCTTGCTGATCTCAGTCGAACCGCTGATCGACATGGGCCGCACGGCCCTGAACGTCAGCGGCTCCATCACGGCCGGCACCGTCACCAGCCGGGTCATGGGCGAGACCGACCTGGCCGTCTACAACAGCGACGATGCGCCCGACCTGGATGAGGCGGAACACGCGGCGTAAGCCCTTCCGGCCACACCAGCGGCGCGCCGCGCCTTGCCGCTTTCGTCTATATTGATCGTTAATCAATACGGATGGGAGCGCAAGGCGATGGAGCAGAAATGGCCGCAGCAGATCTGGATCGTGCGTCACGGCCAAAGCGCCGGCAACGTGGCGCGCGACGCCGCGGAAGCGGAAAAACAGTTACTCATCGCCATCGCCGAGCGCGATGTCGATGTACCCCTCTCGGACCTCGGCGCGCGCCAGGCGCAAGCCCTGGGCGACTGGTTCGCCACCCTGCCCCCTGAACAACAACCGACCGTCGTGCTGTACTCGCCGTACGTGCGCGCGCACCAGACGGCGCAGGCCGTGCTGGCGCGGCTCGACGAAGACAGCTTGAACTCCGTGGTGGCCGACGAGCGCCTGCGCGAAAAGGAATTCGGCATTCTCGACCGCCTGACCGTGCACGGCATCGCCAGCAAGTACCCCGAACTGCACGAGCAGCGCCAGCACGTGGGCAAGTTCTATTTTCGCCCACCGGGCGGCGAAAGCTGGTGCGACGTCATCCTGCGCCTGCGCAGCGTGCTCGACACCATCACGCGCGAATACCGGGGCGAGCGGGTGCTGATCGTCGGCCACCAGGTCATCGTCAACTGCTTCCGCTACCTGCTGGAACGCTGCGACGAGCACGCCATCCTGGCCATCGACAAGGCGGCCGACGTGCCCAACTGCGGCGTCACTTCCTACGCGTTCAATCCCGCCCTGGGCAAGCACGGCAAGCTGCAGCTGGAGCTGTGCAACTTCGTCGCGCCGCTGGAAGCATCGGGCACACCCGTCACGGCCCAGCCCGACATGCCGGCCGCGCCCAAATCCTGAACCATTGATTTCGCCGCGAGGTGCGCCATGTCCACTACCGAAATCACGCCCGCCCTGCTGCGTTCCTGGCCACTGCCCATGCCCGCCCCCGATGGCGACAAGGAAGTGCGCGGCCACCTGCTGATCGTTGCCGGCTCGGCGGAAATGCCGGGCGCCATTCTGCTGGCGGCCACGGCCGCCCTGCGCGCCGGTGCGGGCAAGCTGACCCTGGCGACGGGCGCCTCGGTGGCGGCACAGGTGGCCATCGCCATGCCCGAGGCGCGGGTCATCGGCCTCGATGAAACGCCGCTGGGCGGCTTCCGGCACGAGGCGCGGCACCAGCTGGCGCCACTGGCGGGCAAGGTCGATGCGGTGCTCATCGGGCCCGGCATGTGCGACACGGCGGCCAGCTGCGAGCTGATGCGCCACCTGCTGCCCCTGTTCGCCGGCAGCCGGCTGATCCTCGACGCCTGCGCCATGCAGGTCGTGCGCCAGCCCGCGCACTTCCGTTTTGCGCAGCCCGTGCTGCTGACCCCGCATGCGGGCGAGCTGGCGCAGCTGACGGGGCTGTCGAAGGATGCCGTGCTGGCCGACCCGCACGCCAGCGCCGTGGAAGCGGCGCGGCGCTGGCAAGCCATCGTCGCCCTGAAAGGCGCGCACACCGTCATCGCCCTGCCCGATGGCACCACCTGGACGCATGCGGGCGGCAACGTGGGCCTGGCCATTTCCGGTTCCGGCGATACCCTGGCTGGCATCATCACGGGCCTGGCCGCGCGCGGCGCGCCACTGGAGCAAGCTTGCGCCTGGGGTATCGCCCTGCATGCGCTGGCGGGCGACCAGCTGGCCCTGCGCTTCGGCATCCTCGGCTACCTGGCGCGCGAAATCCCGGCCGAAATTCCGGCCCTGCTGCGCCACCTGGCGGCATAAAAACAAGGCTCTGTCCCCGTTAAGTAGGGGAAGTTCAGGAATCTTCCTGTATCCCTGCTGTCTGACTGTGCATCGCAGACAAACGGGAGCCTTTCATGCAGATAGCTCAATGGAAAACCTTCATCGCCCAGTTCGCCGTACTGAACCGTCGCCAGCGCCTGGCGGGTATCGCTCTGCTGCGAGGAAGCGCACCGCAGGGCGCTGCCGCGGCACTGATCGAAAGCGTGGCCCGGCGGCGATTGCAGTGTCCTGTCTGCAATAGCAATCATGCTCACCTGCATGGCCATGCGCACGGACTGCAGCGCTACCGTTGCGTGCCGTGCGGCCGCACCTTCAATGCGCTCACCGGCACGCCGCTGGCGCGCTTGCGCCATAAATCACTGTGGCTCGATTACGCCGATTGCCTGCTGGCATCAGATTCCGTGCGCAAGGCGGCGTTACAGCTGGGCGTGCACCGCAACACCACCTTTCGCTGGCGCCACCGGTTTTTATCGTTGGCAAAAACGGACCGACCCCATTGCCTGCATGGCATCGCTGAAGCGGACGAACTGTATGTGCTCGAATCGGAAAAGGGATCGCGACATCTGACGCGTCCGGCGCGCCGCCGGGGCGGTCATGCCCGCCAGCGTGGCATGTCGAATGAGCAGGTCTGCATCCTGGTGGCGCGCGACCGCACGGGACAAACCCTCGATTTCGTCACCGGAAAAGGGGCGCTGACGAAGGCGCAGCTGCATGCCTGCCTGCCACACTTCATCGACAAGGACATTTTGCTGGTCACCGATGGCCATGCCGCCTATCGCGCCTTTGCCAAGGAAGCGGGGATCAGCCACCAGGCCGTCAATTTGCGCGCAGGCATCCGCATGCAGGGTGCCGCGCATGTACAGAACGTCAATGCATATCACAGCCGCCTGCGGGCATGGCTACGCCCCTTTCACGGCGTGGCGACGCGCTACCTGCCGAATTACCTGGGCTGGCGCTGGATACTCGACGCCAGGCGTATCTGCTCGCCGGAAACATTATTGAAGGCAACGCTGGGAGCATTCCCACATCTGACGGTGACATAGCCAAAAACAACAGCATAAGCATATCCGGAAAGAATCGTTAGCGCCGGCGGGCGCCTCCCTTAAGCTCGTGATAACTGTTTCCACACCGACACTAATCGAGCCCAAAGGATACCGCCTTGTACCCGCGCCCTATTTACGCCCCTGCCTCCCTACCCGCCACGCCGCTGCGCGCCATTGTGCTGGCCTGCGCCATGCTGGGCGCCGCGCCCGCCTGGGCCGACAGCATGGCTGCCGAAACCGAAGCACAAGCCACCGCCAGCATCGACCAGGTCACTGTCGTCGGCTCGCGCGCGCGCAACCGCAGCGTGTTCGACAGCAGCGTGCCCATCGACCGTTTCGGCGCCCGCGAGGTAGACAACGCGCTGGCGTCGGGTGACGTGGGCGCGGCCCTGCAGGCGCTGTCGCCGTCGATCAACTTCCCCCGCATCGAGTCGAGCGGCGCGTCGGATTCCGTGCGCGGCATCCAGTTGCGCGGGCTGGCGCCGGACCAGGTGCTGGTGCTGGTCAACGGCAAGCGCCGCCACACGAGCGCCGTGCTCGATACGGAAAGCAGCTTCGCCGGCACGGTGCCCGTCGACATCAATGCGATTCCACCCAATGCCATCGAGCATATCGAAATCCTGCGCGACGGCGCCGGTGCCCAGTACGGCAGCGACGCCGTGGCGGGCGTGATCAACATCGTGCTGAAGAAGGCCCGCGCGGGCGGCGCCGCTTCCGTCAGCTATGGCGCCAACCACACGCATTTCGACCCTACCGGCCAAACCCTGACGGATGGCCAGAGCGTCATCGTCAACGCGGACTACGGCGTGCCGCTGGGCGACGCGGGCTACTTCCGCTTCGGCGCGGAAACGCGGCGCCGCTCGCCCACGGAACGGGCCGGCCCCAGCGACGCGGGCTGGACGTCCTACAATTTCACGCCGGCCGACCAGGCGCTCGACGGCAAGGTCGTGTTCAAGTCGGGCGACTCGCGCCAGCGCAACCACTACCTGTTCTACAACACCCAGCTTACGCTCGCTAACGGCCTCGACCTGTACTCGTTCGCCACCCTGAACGAGCGCACATCGGACGGCAGCGCCTACTTCCGCTATCCGGGCGACCCGTCGAACGTGCCGGCCCTGTATCCGAACGGCTACCGCCCCGTCACCAATGGCGACAAGCGCGACCTGAGCGTGGTGGCCGGCGTGCGCGGCAGCGCGGGCGAGTGGAACTGGGACGCCAGCGCGCGCCACGGCAGCGACCGCTTTGACTACGGCGTGAGCCACTCCGTCAACGCGCCTCGCTGGGCGCGGCCAGCCCCACCCGTTTCCACCTGGCCGGCTTCGACTTCCGCCAGGACGCGCTGAACCTGGACGCCACGCGCAGCGTGGACATCGGCCTGCCCGCCGCCCTGAGCCTGGCCGTGGGCGCGGAATGGATGCGCGAGAGTTACACCAGCTCGGCCGGCGATGCGGCCTCGTATGCGGCCGGCGGCAACACCGATGCGCCCCCGGGCGCGCAGGCCGGCCCCGGCTTGCGCCCGTCCGATGCCTATGACGGCAGCCGGCAGATCCGCTCCGTGTATGCGGACGTGGAAAGCGAGCTGACGCCGCGCCTGCTGGTAGGCACCGCCGCCCGCTATTCGGACTACAGCGATTTCGGCAGCGCCAGCACGGGCAAGCTGTCGAGCCGCTACAAGGTCACGGACGCCTTCCTCGTGCGCGGCTCGCTGTCGAACAGTTTCCGCGCGCCGGCCCTGGTGCAGACGGGTTTCCGTTTCGCCACCCTGAATTTCAACGCGGACGGCACGGCCCTGCAAACGGCGGCCCTGCTGCCGGCCAGCGACCCGCTGGCGCGCAGCTTTGGCGCGCAACAGCTGAAACCGGAAAAATCGACGAATGTATCGCTGGGCCTGGCCTGGAAGCCGGCGACCGCCACCAGCCTGACGGTGGATGCCTACGTGATCCGCATCCGCGACCGCATCACGCGTTCAAGCGACTTGCAGAGCGATGCCGTCACCGCCTACCTGGCCGGCGTGGGCCGCGGCGACATCCAGTCTGTCGCCTACCTGGCCAACCTGCTCGATACGCGCACGAAGGGCCTGGACGTGGTGCTGAACCACGACCGGCCCTTCACCTCGGGCAAACTGAACCTGAACGCGGCCCTGAACCTGAACAAGACCAGCCTGGACAAGGTACGCCAGAGTTCCACGGCGCTGGCCGCCATCGACCCGGACCTGACCTTACTGACGCAGACGAGTTTGTTCCGCATCAAGAACGCCTCGCCGAACAGCAAACTGATCCTGGGCGCCGACTGGCAGGCGGCCGGCTGGGGCGTGCAGGCGCGCGCCACGCGCTTTGGCGAATTGAAAGATTTTTCGTACGACGCCGATGCGCCCCTGATCGACGGCATCCCCGCGCAGCGCTTCGGCGCCGTCTGGTCGCTGGACCTGGAAGGACAATTAAAACTGAGCAAGCAGCTGACCCTGAGCGTGGGCGGCAACAATATCCTCGACCGCTATCCTCAGCGCGTGCGGGAAACCAACAACGCCACGTATGGCGGCGCCCTGCCCTACAATTTCATCAACCCCATCGGCGTCAATGGCGCGTACTTCTACGCCAAGCTGAGCTATACCTTCTAACACACGGAAAGAGCACATGATCATCCAACGAATCTCCCACCTCGTCGCCGGCGCCTGCCTGAGCGCCCTCATGCTGTCCGCCGCGCAAGCCGCCGCGCCGCTGGTGCTGATGACGGATTTCGGCACGGCCGATGGCGCCGTGTCCGCCATGCATGGCGTCGCGTATGGCGTCGATCCCCAGCTGACCATTTCGGACCTGACGCACCAGATTCCCGACTACGATATCTGGCTGGGCGCCTACCGTTTGTACCAGACGGCCAATTACTGGCCGCAGGGCACGGTGTTTGTCTCCGTCATCGATCCGGGCGTGGGCACGAACCGCAAGTCGGTGGTGCTGAAAACCCAGGGCGGCCGCTATTTCGTGGGGCCGGACAATGGCCTGTTCACCCTGATCGCCGAACGCGACGGCGTGGCCGAACTGCGTGAAATCGATGAAAAGGTCAACCGCCTGGCCGGCTCCGCCGAGTCGTACACCTTCCATGGCCGCGACGTGTACGCCTACGTGGGCGCGCGCCTGGCCTCGGGCGCCATCACCTACGAACAGGTGGGCCCGCAGTTGCCGAGCGAATCGGTGGTCAAGATTGCCTATCAAAAACCTGTGCGCGATGGCAATACCATCCGCGGCATCGTGCCCGTGCTGGACGTGAAATACGGCAATGTCTGGACGAATATCCCGAAATCCCTGCTCGATGAATTGCAGGTCAAACTGCATGATCCGCTGCAAGTGCGCATCCTGCACAAGGGCAAGCAAGTGGCCAAGGTCACGGCGCCTTTTGAACACACGTTTGGCGGCGTCGCCAAGGGCAAGCCGCTGGTCTACCTGAACAGCCTGCTCGACGTGGCGGTCGCGATCAGCCAGGGTGACTTTGCCGCCAAGCACCATGTCGAATCAGGCGTGGACTGGGAAGTGGAAGTGAGCAAGGTGCCCTCCCCGAAATAAGCATGGCCTGCGGCCAGGGCGCCCTGTCCTGGCCCGGTCGCTCCCGCTCCCATCGCCCCCCGTTCCCGTGGCGCGCTTGCGCCACGTCAAAGCACACCATTTATCTCGCCGCCGATCGCCGCAGATTTGTAACTGCGGTGAACCTGCGCACGCCTGCCCACTCTAATTTTTGCAAGCGATGCCAGCATTGCTAGTTGCCTGTGCACTATCCAGCAGGCGGCTTGGCGATCGACGAAATATCACGACAGCCTTCCAACGAGAAAGGAACAATCATGACGGCCCCACTCCTTAGCACCAGCAAGCTAGTCCTCGGCACCGCCATCGTGTGCGCGCTGCTGGGCGGTTGCAACAAGCGCAACGACACCAGCACCGCCCCGGCGACACCGGCCGCCACGCCCGATGCCGCGCCCGCCACCACGCCTGGCACCAGCGGCAATTCCGGCACCTCGGGCACGGGCGGCAGCACCACGCCCGACAGCACCATGCCGCCCGCCACCACCACCCCTGGCGTCACGCCAGGCACCACCAATCCCGACGGCACGACCACGCCGCCTACCGTGCCCCCCACCAATGGCACCACGCCAGGCACGGGAACCGGTACAGGCACGGGAACAGGCACGACCACGCCACCACCACGCAATAGCTAGCCATTGTCAGCTATTGTCAGCTATTGTCAGCTATTGTCAGCTATTGTGAGCCATTGACGATGGCCCCGTGGCGGCCTGCTGCGCCGCCTTGTCTCGCATGCGCCATCGGCAATGCAGGAGAGCCTTCCGGGAAGGCTCTCTTTTGCGCCTTCTTTCTTTTGCGTCTTCTTTCTTTTTCGTCTTCCTTTGCATCTTCCTTTGCGTCTTCTTTTGCGTCCTCTTTTGCGTCCTCTTTTGCGTCTTCCTTTTCGTCTTCCTTTTCACCTCTTCTTTGCTCCCGCTATCGTCGTGACGCCGGCCTTTTCTTTACGCCGATCATCTTCTTTACGCCGGCCCTCTTCTTTACGCCGATCTTCTTCATGCCCGCCATTTTCGTGACGCTTGCTGCCTTGCTTACTTCTGCGTTCCGCCTTGCTTGCGCTCTTGCGTGCGGCGTCCCGCGCCTCACTGCGCCGGCGCTTCCTTGGGCGCCGCCTGCGCCGCGCCGGCACGCAAGGCCTGGTGGTCGGCGGCCAGGAACAGGTACATGGCGGGCACGACGAACAGCGTAAACAGGGTGCCGATGGACAAGCCTGTAAAGATCACCAGGCCCATCGCGTGGCGCCCCGCCGCTCCCGCACCCGAGGCGATCACCAGCGGCAACACGCCAAACACCATGGCCGCCGTCGTCATCAATATGGGACGCAGGCGCACGCCGGCCGCCTCTTCCACCGCCTCGCGCTTGCTCTTGCCCGTCTTTTGCAGCTGGTTGGCCACCTCCACGATCAGGATGCCGTGCTTGCTGATCAGCCCCATCAGCGTCACCAGCCCCACCTCCGTATAAATGTTGATCGAGGCAAAGCCGAGGAAGATGAACATGGTGGCGCCAAACAGGGCCAGCGGCACGGAGACGAGGATCACGACGGGGTCGCGGAAACTCTCGAACTGCGCCGCCAGTGCCAGGAAGACGATCACCACGGCAAACAGCATGGTGACGACAAAGCCGCCCGATTCCTGCACGTACTGGCGCGACTGGCCCGAATAGTCGGCCGTGTAGCCGCTGGGCGCCACCTCGGCCAAGGTGTTGCGCAACATGGCCAGCACGTCGCCCTGCGAGGCGCCGGAGACGCCGGACAGCGTCACGGAATTGAGCTGCTGGAAGCGGTTGATCGATTCGGGCACGACGTCGTAGCGGATATGCGCCACGGTGCTGGCCGGTATCATCGTGCCGTCCGGCGTCTTGATATGGAAATCCAGCACTTCGGACGGGTTCAGCCGGTCCACCTGCAGCACTTGCGGGATCACCTTGTAGGAGCGGCCCGCGATGGAAAAGTAATTCACGTAGCCGCCGCCCAGGGCCGCCCCCAGGGCCGCCCCCACGTCCTGCTGCGTCATGCCCAGCGCGGCCACGTTGTCGCGGTCGATCACCACCGTGGCCTGCGGCTTGTCGATCTTCAAGTCCGTATCGATGAAATAAAAACTGCCGGACGCGCGCGCCTTCTCCAGCACCTGCTGCGCAATGGCATCGAGGTTTTCAAACGGTTCCGTGGTGGTGATGACAAACTGCACCGGCAAGCCCGATGAGCCGGGCAAGGCGGGAAACTGGAAGGCGGCGACGCGCGCGCCGGCGATCCTGTTCCAGCCCGCCTGCAAGTCCTGCTGCACTTCCCGAGCGCTGCGCGTGCGCGTATCCCACGGCGTCATCAGCATGCCCCCAAAACCCGAGTTAACCGTCGGCACGCCCGTGATCTGGAACATCTGGCTGTATTCGGGCATGGCCTTGGCCACCTGGTAGATCTGCTCGGCATACGTCTGCATCTGGTCCGAGGTGGCCGTCGGGTCGCCCACCACTTGCGACAGGACCACGCCCTGGTCTTCCTCGGGCGCCAGTTCGGACTGCGACATCTTGAACATCAGGCCCAGCACCAGCATCAGTATCGCCGCCAGCACGATCAGCACCAGCCAGGTGTCGAGCAAACTGTGCAGGATGCGCCGGTAACGCTCATGCACCTTGCCGAACACGCGGTCGATGGCGTGCACGAAACGCCCGCTATCCTGTTCCGGCCGAAAGAAGCGCGAACACATCATGGGCGACAGGCTCAAGGCCACCACGCCCGAGACGGCCACGGCGCCGGCCAGGGTAAACGCGAACTCCGTAAACAGCGCGCCCGTCAGGCCGCCCTGGAAACCGATGGGCACATAGACGGCGATCAGCACCACCGTCATGGCCAGGATCGGGCTGCCCAGCTCGCGCGCCGCCAGCAGGCTGGCATCGAGCGGCGACTGGCCCTGCTTCATGTGGCGGTCGACGTTTTCCACCACGATGATGGCGTCGTCGACCACCAGGCCGATGGCCAGCACGATGGCCAGCAAAGTCAGCAGATTGATCGAATAGCCGAGCGCCAGCATCACCGTAAACGTGCCGACCAGGGACAGCGGCATGGCGATCACGGGCACGATGACGGCGCGCAGGCTGCCCAGGAACAGGTAGATGACGATGGTGACGATCAGCAGCGCCTCGACCAGGGTCTTGATGACTTCGCGGATGGAGGTATTGATGAAGAACGTGGAGTCATACACGATCTCGCCCGTCAGGCCGGCCGGCAGCTGCGACTGGATGTCGGGGAAGGCGGCGCGCACGCGCTCGGCCACGTCGAGGATATTGGCTTCCGGCGCCACCTTGATGCCGATGAAGACGGAGCGCACGCCGCTGAAGGCGACGTTGAAGTCATAGTTTTCCGACCCCAGCACGACCGTGGCCAGGTCTTCCAGGCGCACGATGGCGTCGCCGCTGCGCTTGACCACCAGCTTCCTGAATTCGTCCACGGAATGCAGATCCGTGCCGGCCGTCAACGGTATCGTCACCATCTGCCCCTTGCTGGAGCCGAGCGCAGCCAGGTAATTATTGTTGCCCAGCGCAGTGCTGACATCGGCGGCCGTGACGCCAAACGCGGCCATCTTCGACGCATCGAGCCAGGCGCGCAAGGCAAACAGGCGCGCACCCAGCAGTTCCGCCGTCTGCACGCCGCTGACGGAATCGAGCTTGGGCTTGACCACGCGGCTGAGAAAATCCGTGACGTTATTCGTCGGCAAGGTCTTGCTGTAGAAGCCCAGATACATGGCGTCCGTCGTCTGCCCCGTTTCCACCGTCAGCACGGGCGCCTGGGCTTGCGCCGGCAACTGGTTGCGCACGGAACTGACCTGGGTATTGATTTGCGTCAGGGCCCGGTTGGCGTCATAGTTCAGGCGCAAGGTGGCCGTGATGGTCGACACGCCGCTGCTGCTCGACGATGACAGGTAATCGATGCCCTGCGCCTGGGCGATGGCCGATTCCAGCGGCTGCGTGATAAAGCCCGCCACCGTCTGCGCATCGGCGCCGTAATAGGTGGTGGAAATGGTCACCACGGCGTTTTGCGTCTTCGGATACTGGTTGATGGGCAGGCTGAACAGCGAGCGCAAGCCCAGCACCACCAGCAGCAGACTGACCACCATGGCCAGCACGGGCCGGCGGATAAAAATATCGGTGAAGTTCATGGCGGCGCCTCGACTCAATGTTCCTGCGGCGTGGGCTGCGGATTGTTGCGCGGCTCGACCGTGTTGCTGATCACCACGGGGCTGCCGTTCTTGAGCTTGATCTGCCCGCTGGTGACCACTTGCTGCCCTTCGGCCAGGCCCGTCAGCACGGCCACCTGGTCGCCGCGCGTCTCGCCCGTCGTCACGAATACCTGCTGCACCACCAGTTCGCCCGCCTTGGGCGGCGGCGTTGCGTCCTTGGCTGTCTGCCGGGCTTGCTGCGCCGGCTGCACGACGAAGACGGTGGAACCATACGGGTTGTAGGTGATCGCCGTTTGCGGCAAGGTCAGGTATTGCCGCTTGTCGCCCGCTTCCACGTGCACATTGGCAAACATGCCCGGCAACAATTGCCGTTTCGGATTGGCCACCGTGGCCTCGACCTGCACGTTGCGCGTGGCGGGATCGACCTTGGAACTGATGGCGCTGACCTTGCCCGCAAAGGCCGTGTTCGCATACGCGTCGCTGGACAGCTTCAAGGCTTGCCCCACTTGCAGGCCGCTCAGCTGCTTTTGCGGGATATAGAAATTCACGTAGATGGGATCGATGGTTTGCAAGGTCACGATCTTGTCGCCGGGATTCAGGTACTGGCCGGGGTTGACGGTGGTAATGCCCAGCTTGCCCGCGAACGGCGCGCGGATGGTTTTCTTTTCCACCAGCGCCGCTTGTTGCGCGGCCAGGGCTTGCCGGCTTTTCAGGTCGGCCTCGTCGCTGTCGATCTGCGCCTGGCTGATGGCTTGCACGGCGAATTGCTGCTGGTCGCGCCTGAGCACGGAAGCGGCCAGGTCGGCCGCCGCCTGCAGGGCGCGCAATTGCGCGATATCGGCCTCGGCGTTCAGCTGCACCAGCAGCTGCCCCGCGGCCACCTCCTGGCCCGACTTGAAATGGACGGACCTGACCAGGCCGGCTATTTCACTGGCCACGTCGACGCCGCGCACGGCCACCATGGTGCCCACCGACGACAGCTGCGGCTGCCATTGCGCGCGGCGGATGATGGTGGCCGACACCGTCTGCGGCGTGGGCTTGGGCGCGCTGGCCATGAGTTGCCGGATATGCAGGAAGAAACCCAGCGCCAGCAGGGCAAGCAACAGCAGCACCGCCCCCAGCATGATCAGCATGCGCTTCGTGCGTTTCGTCATGGATGCCCCCCTTGTGATTGTGGCGTCCCAAAAAATCAGTCTGTGCCGGCCCTCGCCGGCAGGGTCGTGGCGGCGGGCACCGGATCGAGCGCGGGACGGTTCCACCAGCCGCCGCCCAGCGCCTGGAACAGCGCGGCGCTGTCCGCATAGCGCGCCGCCTGCGCCTGCACCAGGCCCACCCTGGCTTGCTGATACGTGCGCTGGGCATCGAGCAGGGACAGGTAACTGATGGCGCCCAGCTTGAATTGCTGCGTGCTCAGCGCCAGCGATTCGCTGGCCAGCGCCGCCACCTCGGCCTGCTGCCGCAGCGCGGCGGCGTCCGCCTCGAGCGCCCGCAGGCTGTCGGCCACGTTCTGGAAGGCGCCCAGCACCGTGGCGCGGTAGCCGGCGGCGGCCACCTCGTAGGCGGCGATGGCGGCACGCCGCCTGGCGCGCAAGGCGCCGCCATTGAACAGGGGCTGGGCCATCCCGGCGGCCACGCCCCAGACGGAGGATGCACCTTGCAGCAGGGCGGGCAAGCTGGACGCCAGCGAACCGTAGTTGCCCGTCAAGGTGATTTGCGGATATTGGTTGGCCGTGGCCACGCCGATCAGCGCGCTGGCCTGCTGCAACAGCGCTTCGCTGGCGCGGATGTCGGGACGCTGGCGCACCAGGGCCGATGGCAGCGATAGCGGCAAGTCCTGCGGCAGGCGCAGCGACGGAAGATCGAATTCAGGCATCCCCCCTTCACTGGGCAAGCGGCCCGCGTAGACGGCGAGCTGGTGGCGCGTCAGGGCCAGGGCCTTTTCCAGCGGCGGCACGCTGGCGCGCGTCTGCGCCACCGTATTGCGCTGAAGCAGGACCGTCGCGCGCGCAATCGCGCCGAACTGGAATTGCAGCTCGATCACGTCGAGCTGCTTCTGCTGCGCATCGAGCACCTCGCCCGTCGCCTGCAGTTGTCCGCGCAGCGACGCTTCACGGATCGCCGTCGTCACCAGGTTCGCCGTCAGGGCCAGGTAGGCCGCTTCGAGCTGGTACTGCTGATAATCGACCAGCGCCTGCAAGCCTTCCAGTTGGCGCTTGTTGCCACCAAACACGTCCAACGCATACGATACATTCACCGAGGCGTTGTACAAATTGAAGACGCCGCCCTGTCCCTCCAGGCGGCTGGTCTTTTCGCGGCTCACGCCCAGTCGGGCGTCCACCTCGGGATACAGCAGGCTGCCGACCAGGGCCCGATAATTTTCATCGGCCTGGCGCAGCGCCGCCTGGGCCGACGCCAGGCCGGGGCTGCGCGTCAGGGCATCGCGCACCAGCCGGTCCAGGGCCGGCGATTGAAACAGCGCCCACCACTGCGCGGGAATATCCTGGCCCGGCACAAAGCGCTGCGCCTCGCCGCCGGGGCCCGGCGCCGACGCCGTTTCCAATGGCAAGGGCGCCGGCGTGTAGCGCTCGCCACCAGCCGGCGCCGCGGGATGCTGGTAGTCAGGCCCGACGGCGCAGCCAGCCAGCAGGCACAGCGTGAAGACGATGCCGGGACGGGGCTGCCGTTTGCTGGAGAGCATGATTCTTATCCGATACCTTGCAGTAGCACAGCGTGAGCGGATGGAAGAACATCGCGGAGGCGCCGCCATCCGCTCTACGATTGTAGAGCACCAGACGTAAAAAGAGCCTTCCGAAGAAGGCTCTTTGACTTGGCACAAGGATTGCGCAGCCGAGGCTGCCTGGCTTACTTTTGCAGGCTGACGGAGCTTGCCTTCGGCGCGCGGCGTCCCATCAGGAACAGCACGGCTTTCTTCAGCATGCGATAGACGAAGCGCACCATCAGCAAGGTCAGCACGCATTCGAGCAAGGTCAATATCATGGCCACGGCCACGGGCATGCGCGCGGCGCGGCGGTGGAACTTGGCCACGGCGGCATCGCGCGCGATCTCGATGCTGTCATAGAAGGTCGGCACCACCAGCAGGGTCAGGATGGTCGAGGTAATGGTGCCGCCGATGATGGCGATCGCCAGGGGACGGTAGAACTCGCCACCCTCGCCCAGGCCCAGCGCCACGGGGAACATGCCGGCGATCAGGGCAAACGTGGTCATCAGGATGGGGCGCAGACGCATGCGGCCCGCATACATCAGCGCGTCTTCGCGGCCATGTCCCTCTTCCTCGCGCTTGCGCGCCGCGTCGAGCAGCAGGATGGCGTTCTTGGCGACCAGGCCCATCAACATGATGATGCCGATAAAGCTCATCAGGTTGAGGGTGTTCTCGGTGATCACCAGCGCCACCACCACGCCGATCAGGCTCAGCGGCAATGACATCATCACGGCCACGGGCGCCGTAAAGGAACCAAACTGCATCACCAGGATCAAATACATCAGGCCGATACCCATCACCAGCGCGATCAGCATTTCCGTGAACAGCTCTTGCTGGTCCTGGCCGGCACCGCCCAGCGCCAGGCCGTAGCCAGGCGGGAAATCGATGGAGTTGGCCAGCTTCATGGCATCGGTGGTCACTTCGCCGTTCGAGCGGCCCTGCGCATTGGCCGACACGGTGATCGTGCGCTTGCCATTCTTGTGCTCGATGCCGGAGGGCCCCTTGCCCATGGTGATATTGGCGATCTGGTCCAGCGGCACCATTTGCGAGGTGCCCGTCACGCTGATCGGCAGGCGCTCGATGTTCTCGGACGCCACGCGGTCGTCGGGATGCAGGCGCACGGCCACGTCGCGCGTTTCGCCCGTCGGATCGACCCAGTCGCCCACTTCCACGCCGGCAAACGCCACGCGCAA
>RCMZ01000684.1_pt1 | contig 14967 bp, 17 predicted proteins | sample 2041141 | NCBI WGS metagenome assembly RCMZ01 (sample SAMN09708263, study PRJNA481090) | Wastewater metagenome, whole genome shotgun sequencing project. | biome: sewage; isolation source: Davis station wastewater (DW) | place: Antarctica: Davis Station | collected 2010-03-01
TTCCTGTTGCAGGTCCAGGGTCGACAATTGGAGCAGGCGGATGGCCTGTTGCAGCTGCGGTGTCATCGTCAGCTGCTGGCCCATTCTCAAGACTAGCGATGGTTTCATGGCAGGGGCTTAACACCTTATTTGCCGGCGCACATGCGCCATCCACTACAGGGCGCCGGAGCGCCAAACTTAAGCAAATTATATGCCTGAAACTGGAGTGCTTGCCTAGGGCGCCGCAATAATAAACTTTTCAGAGTTCACTGCTGGCCGCCCTGGCGAAAAGCCAAACTCCACGCTTACAGGCGGAACTCATGGCCCAGGTACACTTCCTTGACCAACTCGTTGGCAAGGATGGTGGCAGAGTCGCCTTCGGCGATCAGCTGGCCGTCGTTGACGATGTAGGCGGTTTCGCAGATATCCAGAGTCTCGCGCACATTGTGGTCGGTGATAAGTACACCGATGCCCTTGGCCTTGAGGTGATGGATGATCTGTTTGATATCGCCCACCGAGATCGGGTCCACGCCGGCGAAAGGTTCGTCGAGCAAGATGAATTTTGGTGCTGTGGCCAGGGCTCGGGCAATTTCCACGCGGCGACGCTCGCCACCGGAAAGGCTCATGCCCAGGTTGTCGCGGATGTGGCTGATGTGGAACTCCTGCAGTAGGCTTTCGAGCTCTTTGCGCCGGCCAGCCTTGTCGAGCTCCTTACGGGTTTCGAGGATGGCCATGATGTTGTCGGCTACCGACAGTTTGCGGAAGATCGACGCTTCTTGCGGCAGATAGCCGATACCGGCCTTGGCGCGGCCATGCATGGGTTGGTGGCTGACATCCAGGTCATCGATCAGGATGCGGCCCTGGTCGGCCTGCACCAGACCCACGATCATATAGAAGCAGGTGGTCTTGCCGGCACCGTTGGGGCCGAGCAGGCCGACGATCTGGCCGCTGTCGATGGACAGGCTGACGTCACGCACTACCTGGCGGCTCTTGTAGCTCTTGGCCAGATGCTGAGCTTTCAGAGTTGCCATTAAGGGGCCTTTTTCTCGTCGGTTTTCTTCTTGGGCTGGATCACCATGTCGATCCGCGGACGTGGCGCGGTGACAGAGGAGCCGTTGGCGCGGCCGGCGTTGGCGATCTGTTTGACGGTGTCGTAGACGATTTTCTCGCCTTCGGTGGTGTTGCCGTCATTGATGACCTTAGCGCGGTCGATCAGCACGATGCGGTTCTGCGGCGCATGGTATTGGATGGTTACGGCGTAGGCCTGGACCGGTTTGGGATCGGTCTGTTTCTGCAACTGCTCGAAGTAGGCCAGGTTGCCCACGGCGGTGACGACGTCGATATCGCCCGAGCCGGCCCGGGTGATGGTCACGGTGTTGCCGGTGATCTTCATTGAACCCTGGGTGATGATGACGTCGCCCCGGTAGGTGGCAATGCCTTGCTTGTCATCGAGTTGGGCGTCGTCGGCCTGGATGCGGATCGGTTGCTGGCTATCGTTCGGCAGAGCCCAGGCGCTCACGCTTCCCAGTGCTGCGCTCAGGCTGAGCAAAATAGGGAGGGTTTTAACGAGACTCATACTGTCCTCTTACGTTCGATAGCAGGTGTATCCTGCTTTCTTTCAAGTACGCTTTCATTCCATTGCCAGTCGATACGCCGCCAGCGCCGTCGATTCTAACGGCTTGCTCGGTCTGCGCATATTGCTTCTGGGGGAATACGGTCATACGACTGCTGGTTATCAGGGTCGTACGGTTCTTCTCGTCGGTGCGCGCGATGCGTACCGAGTCAATCAGTTCTACTTCGGTGCCACCAGGGTTGACTTCACCGCGTTCGCTCTGGATGTGCCAGGGGAAGGTGGTGCCGCGATACATCTGTAGGTCGGGTTTGGTCAGTAGCGTCACGTCTGTGGCCTTGAGATGCTCGACTTTGTCGGAGGTCATCTCGTATTGCAGCTTGCCGTCGGGCAGGAACTGCACACTGTGGGCATTGATGGCGTAGTAGTCGATGGCGCTTTCGTTGGTGACCGTGCCAGCACGGCCCAGAAAGCGCTCCGGGCTGATGTTCCAGTAGCCAACGGCGACGAAAATCGCCGCAATGACCGCGAAAATCAGAATGTTGCGGATGTTTTTACTCAGCATGTGTGGCTCACAGGTAGGCGGCGTTGGCCGCTTCTAGGTTGCCCTGGGCGCGCAGGATCAACTCGCAGAACTCCCGTGCAGCGCCTTCGCCGCCGCGGGCCTGGGTAATGCCATGGGCGTGTTCACGTACGAAGCTGGCGGCGTTGGCCACGGCCATCCCCAGGCCCACGCGGCGGATCACCGGCAGGTCGGGCAGGTCGTCGCCCAGGTAGGCGACTTGCTCATAGCTTAGGCCTAGTTGCGCCAGAAGCCCGTCGAGCACGACCATTTTGTCCTCGCGCCCCTGGAATAGGTGGGGGATACCGAGATTCTTGGCCCGGCGTTCGACCACCGGGGTTTTGCGCCCACTGATAATGGCGGTTGTCACGCCCGTGGCCATCAGCATCTTGATGCCTTGCCCGTCGAGGGTGTTGAACGTCTTGAACTCGCTGCCATCTTCGAGGAAATACAGACGACCGTCGGTCAAAACGCCATCAACGTCGAAAACCGCCAGTTTGATGGCTTTACCCCGTTGCATCAGTTCGTCGTTCATTTACATCACTCCTGCGCGCAGCAGGTCGCCGAGGTTGAACGCGCCCACCGGGTGGTCCTGCTCGTCGACCACGATCAGCGCGCTGATCTTGTGGTCTTCCATGATTTTCAGGGCTTCGGCGGCGAGCATTTCTGCGCGGGCGGTTTTGCCGTGGGCGGTCATTACGTCGTCGATGGTGGCGGTGCGCAGGTCCAGGTCGCGGTCCAAGGTGCGGCGTAGGTCGCCGTCAGTGAAAACCCCGGCCAGGCGGCCGTCGGCTTCCAGTACGGCGGTCATGCCCAGGCCCTTGCGGGTCATTTCCATCAAGGCATGCTTGAGCGGTGTGCCGCGTTGCACCTTCGGCAGTTCTTCACCTGTGTGCATGACGTTTTCCACCTTCAGCAGCAGGCGTCGGCCCAGAGCGCCGCCTGGGTGGGAAAAAGCGAAATCTTCAGCGGTAAAGCCGCGAGCTTCCAGCAGGGCAATGGCCAGGGCATCGCCCATCACCAGGGCCGCGGTGGTAGAGGAGGTGGGGGCCAGGTTGAGCGGGCAGGCTTCCTGGGCCACGCGGCAATCGAGGTTGACGTCGGCAGCTTTGGCTAGCGGCGAGCCCGGGTTGCCGGTCAGGCTAATCATCTGGATGCCCAGGCGCTTGATAAGCGGCAGCAGAGTGATGATTTCGTTGGTTGAGCCAGAGTTGGACAGGGCAATGATGACGTCGTCACGGGTAATCATCCCCATGTCGCCATGGCTGGCTTCAGCGGGGTGTACGAAGAATGCCGTGGTGCCAGTGCTTGCCAGGGTTGCGGCGATCTTGTTGCCGATGTGTCCGGACTTGCCCATGCCGACCACGACCACGCGGCCTTTGCTGGCCAGAATCATCTCGCAAGCGCGTACGAAATCTGCGTCGATATGGGGTATCAAGCCTTGAATGGCTTCAATTTCGAGGCGGATGGTGCGTTGTGCCGATTGAATCAGGTCGCTGGATTGGCTCATGTAGAAATCGATTACCCAGATGAAAAGGCGGCGATTATAGCGGGAATGAGGCAGTGCCTTACAGAAGTTCGTCAGGCTTTGTGCAACTCCATCGTGTGGCTGTGCTCCAAGTGCAGTGTTTTTGTCTGTCTCGATCCTGAACGGCCCCGGGCTTGGCCTTGGGCGCCACGCTTGAGCAGTGATATAGTTCGCCGCCGGCTCGGCCTGCCCAGGATGTATGTGCTTTCGGTAGGGAGCCAGGCGTCCGAGTGACAGGCTGCATCGCAAGGAGTTTAGATGAGTGCCGATAAAGCCTACGCGGTCGAGCTGAAGGGTGTGTCCTTCAAGCGCGGTGCGCGCAGCATCTTCAATAACGTCGATATTCGCATTCCGCGGGGAAAGGTCACCGGCATCATGGGGCCTTCCGGCTGCGGAAAGACCACGCTACTGCGGCTGATGGGGGCACAGTTGCGTCCCAACGGGGGCGAAGTCTGGGTCAATGGGCAGAACCTGCCCAAGCTGTCGCGCAGCGATCTGTTCGACGCCCGCAAGCAAATGGGCGTGCTGTTCCAGAGTGGCGCGTTGTTCACCGACCTCGATGTGTTCGAGAACGTCGCTTTTCCCCTGCGGGTTCATACCCAGTTGCCGGAGGAGATGATCCGCGACATCGTCCTGCTCAAGTTGCAGGCGGTAGGCTTGCGCGGCGCCATCGACCTGATGCCGGACGAATTGTCCGGCGGGATGAAGCGCCGTGTCGCGTTGGCGCGGGCCATCGCCCTCGATCCGCAAATTCTCATGTATGACGAGCCGTTCGTCGGTCAGGACCCGATCGCCATGGGCGTGTTGGTGCGCCTGATCCGTTTGCTCAACGACGCGTTGGGCATTACCAGTATCGTGGTTTCCCATGATCTTGCAGAAACCGCGAGCATTGCCGATTACCTCTATGTCGTGGGTGATGGCCAGGTGTTGGGGCAGGGCACGCCCGAAGAATTGATGAACACCGATAACCCGCGCATTCGCCAGTTCATGACCGGCGATCCGGATGGCCCGGTGCCGTTTCACTTTCCGGCGCCGGACTACCGCGCAGATCTTCTGGGGAAGCGCTGATGCGCAAGCAATCGATTATTGAGAGAGTCCGACGCTTGGGCCAGGGGGCGATCGATATCGTCCAGGTGCTGGGGCGTTCGACGCTGTTCCTGTTTCATGCGTTGTTGGGCCGTGGCGGCATCGGTGGTGGGTTTGGGCTGCTGGTTAAACAGTTGCACTCGGTGGGGGTGATGTCCCTGGTGATTATCGTCGTCTCCGGGATCTTCATCGGCATGGTGCTGGCGTTGCAGGGTTTCAACATCCTGTCCAGCTACGGTTCCGAGCAAGCGGTGGGGCAGATGGTGGCCCTGACCTTGCTGCGTGAACTGGGGCCGGTGGTCACGGCCCTATTGTTCGCCGGCCGGGCCGGGTCTGCGCTGACCGCCGAGATCGGCAACATGAAGTCCACCGAGCAGCTCTCCAGCCTGGAGATGATTGGTGTTGATCCGCTCAAATACATTATTGCCCCGCGCCTGTGGGCCGGCTTCATTTCCCTGCCGTTGCTGGCGATGATCTTCAGCGTGGTCGGGATCTGGGGCGGTTCATGGGTCGCCGTGGACTGGCTCGGGGTGTACGAAGGTTCCTACTGGTCGAACATGCAAAATAGCGTGACGTTCAGCGGTGACGTGCTCAATGGTGTGATTAAAAGCATTGTCTTCGCCTTTGTAGTGACCTGGATTGCCGTGTTCCAAGGTTACGACTGCGAGCCCACTTCCGAGGGGATCAGTCGTGCCACCACGAAAACCGTGGTGTACGCCTCGTTGGCCATTCTTGGCCTGGACTTTATTTTGACCGCCTTGATGTTTGGAGATTTCTGATGCAAAACCGCACCCTGGAAATCGGTGTCGGCCTTTTCTTGCTGGCTGGCATCCTGGCTTTGCTGTTGCTGGCCCTGCGGGTCAGTGGACTGTCCCCGAGTTCAAGCAGCGACAGCTATAAACTTTATGCCTACTTCGACAATATCGCGGGTTTGACGGTCAGATCGAAAGTGACCATGGCCGGTGTGACCATCGGCAAGGTCACGGCTATCGATCTGGATCGCGACAGTTTCACCGGGCGAGTCACGCTGCAACTGGAAAAACGTGTCGATAACCTGCCGACCGACTCCACTGCATCTATCCTCACGGCTGGCCTGTTGGGCGAGAAGTACATCGGCCTCAGCGTGGGCGGGGAGGAGACCCTGCTCAAGGATGGTGCAACCATCCACGACACCCAGTCGTCGCTGGTGCTCGAAGACCTGATCGGTAAATTCCTGCTCAATACCGTTAGCAAAGACGCCAAATGAGGAAGTTTTTTATGATCTCTACCTTGCGACGTGGCCTGTTGGTCCTCTTGGCGGCCCTGCCGTTGATGGCCAACGCTGTGGCAGCGCCTTCGGCGCACGACATCGTCCAGGATACGACCACCCGCCTGCTGGCGGACCTTGCCGCCAACAAGGAGAAGTACAAGCAGAGCCCGAGCGAGTTCTACGACGCGCTCAATGGCATCGTCGGCCCGGTGGTGGATGCCGATGGCATCTCGCGCAGCATCATGACCGTCAAGTATTCGCGCAAGGCTACGCCGGCGCAGATGGCGCGCTTTCAGGAAAACTTCAAGCGCAGCCTGATGCAGTTCTATGGCAATGCCCTGCTGGAGTACAACAACCAGGGCATTACCGTTTCCCCGGCCAAGGATGAAGGTGCGGACCGTACCAGTGTCGACATGCAGGTCAAGGGTAACAACGGTTCCATCTACCCGGTTTCCTACACCCTGACCAAGATTAACGGTGAGTGGAAAGTGCGGAACGTGATTATCAACGGCATCAACATCGGCAAGTTGTTCCGCGACCAGTTCGCCGATGCCATGCAGCGCAATGGCAACAATCTGGATAAGACCATCGACGGTTGGGCGGGCGAAGTGGCCAAGGCCAAGGAAAAGACCGACGACCCCGCCATAAAGGTCGAGCAATGAGCGAGTCGGCAATCCGTATGGGCGCGGCCGGCGAGTTGCTGCTCAGCGGTGTGCTCGACTACCGCAGCGGCCCGGGCCTGCGCAAGCAGGGCCAGGCCCTGATAAAGAGCAGCACGGCCACTGCGTTGGTAGTCGACTGTTCGGCGGTGGTCAAATCCAGCAGCGTCGGTTTGTCGCTGTTGCTGGCCTTCATGCGCGATGCGCAGGCCGCCGGCAAGCCGTTGAGCATTCGCGCGTTGCCTGAAGACATGCAGGAAATCGCCCAGGTCAGCGGTTTGACCGAGTTGCTGATCCATCCCTAAATAGCATCGATACAAAAGCCCCCCGTCAGAGTCCTGCTTCGCGGGGTTCGCAGGCGCGGGGCTTTTTTGTATGATGCACGACCCGCGCGCACAGGGCGCCGATTGAGGTTGAGCATGCAGGCCGTAGAAGTGAAGAGCTTCCTTGAAGGAAAGCTGCCAGATACGCAGGTGGAAGTTGAAGGCGAAGGCTGCAACTTCCAGCTGAACGTGATTAGCGACGAACTGGTGGCTTTGAGCCCGGTCAAGCGTCAGCAGCAGGTCTATGCCCATTTGAACCCATGGATCGCCGATGGCAGCATCCACGCGGTCACTATGAAATTTTTCAGCAGCGCGGCCTGGGCCGAGCGCACCTGAGCCCAAGGGCGTCGAGATTCTTATGGATAAACTGATTATTACCGGCGGTGTTCGTCTTGATGGCGAGATCCGTATTTCCGGGGCAAAGAACTCTGCCCTGCCGATTCTGGCAGCCACCCTGCTGTGCGATGGCCCGGTCACGGTCGCCAACCTGCCGCACCTGCATGACATCACCACCATGATCGAGCTGTTCGGGCGCATGGGCATTGAGCCGGTGATCGACGAGAAGCTGAGCGTCGAAATCGACCCACGCACCATCAAGACCCTGATCGCCCCGTACGAACTGGTGAAAACCATGCGGGCCTCGATCCTGGTGCTGGGGCCGATGGTTGCCCGTTTCGGTGAGGCTGAAGTGGCTCTGCCGGGCGGTTGCGCCATCGGTTCACGTCCGGTCGACCTGCACATCCGTGGCCTGGAAGCCATGGGCGCGACCATCGACGTCGAAGGTGGCTACATCAAGGCCAAGGCGCCTGAGGGTGGCCTGCGCGGCGCGAGTTTCTTCTTCGATACCGTCAGCGTGACCGGCACTGAGAACATCATGATGGCCGCTGCACTGGCCACTGGCCGCAGCGTGCTGCAAAACGCCGCCCGTGAGCCGGAAGTGGTGGACTTGGCGAACTTCCTCAACGCCATGGGCGCGAAAGTGTCCGGCGCGGGCACCGACACCATCACCATCGACGGCGTGCCTCGCCTGCACTCGGCCACTTATAAAGTGATGCCGGACCGTATCGAGACGGGCACCTACCTGGTCGCCGCTGCCGTGACCGGCGGCCGTGTGAAGGTCAAGGACACCGATCCGACCATCCTCGAAGCTGTCCTGGAAAAACTCAAGGAAGCGGGCGCCGAGATCACCACCGGCGAAGACTGGATCGAGCTGAACATGCACGGCAAGCGGCCCAAGGCTGTCAACGTGCGTACTGCTCCATACCCGGCGTTCCCCACCGACATGCAGGCGCAGTTCATCTCCCTGAACGCCATTGCCGAAGGCACCGGCGCGGTGATCGAGACGATCTTCGAAAACCGCTTCATGCACGTCTACGAGCTGCATCGCATGGGTGCCAAGATCCAGGTCGAAGGCAACACCGCCATCGTCACCGGCACCGAGAAGCTCAAGGGCGCCCCGGTCATGGCCACCGACCTGCGGGCTTCGGCCAGCCTGGTGATTTCGGCGCTGATCGCCGAAGGTGACACGCTGATCGACCGCATTTACCACATAGACCGTGGCTATGAGTGCATCGAAGAGAAACTGCAGATGCTCGGCGCGAAAATCCGCCGCGTACCGGGCTAGTTCTCGCAGCAGGGCACAGGGACGTGCCCACAAGGTTTTTTCGATCGGGGCTTCACGGCCTCGATTCATGTCCGGCGCCGTTTGCGACCGGGCATCAGTAGCCTGATAAGGACTGACGTTTCCCATGTTGACCATCGCACTGTCCAAGGGCCGCATCCTTGACGACACCCTGCCGCTTCTGGCTGAAGCGGGCATCGTGCCGACCGAGGATCCGGACAAGAGCCGCAAGCTGATTATCCCCACGACCCAGGCCGATGTGCGCCTGCTGATTGTGCGCGCCACCGATGTGCCGACCTACGTCGAGCATGGCGCCGCCGACCTCGGCGTGGCGGGCAAGGACGTGTTGATGGAGTACGGCGGCCAGGGCCTGTACGAGCCGCTGGATCTGCAGATTGCCCAGTGCAAGCTGATGACGGCCGGCAAGGTCGGCGCGCCCGAGCCCAAGGGCCGCCTGCGCATCGCCACCAAGTTCGTCAATGTCGCCAAGCGTTACTACGCCGAACAGGGCCGCCAGGTCGATATCATCAAGCTCTACGGCTCGATGGAACTGGCGCCGTTGATCGGCTTGGCCGACAAAATCATCGACGTCGTCGACACCGGTAACACCCTGCGCGCCAATGGCCTGGAACCCCAGGAATTCATCGCGGCCATCAGTTCCCGGCTGATCGTCAACAAAGCCTCGATGAAAATGCAGCACGCCCGGATTCAGGCGTTGATCGATACCCTGCGCACAGCAGTGGAGTCGCGACACCGCGGTTGATTCACTCGCGCGCCCCTAAAGCGCGCCCGTCTATCCGCCTCATAGCCAGAATTCTCAGGTGCCCAAGCGGAAATGACTGCTAGTTATGGGCGCCTGAGTTTTTGCCAATCCTATGAGGCTCTCGCTATGACCACGTCCACTGCCATTCGCCGACTCAACGCTGCCGACCCGGATTTTGCCCATCATCTGGATCATCTGCTGAGCTGGGAGAGTGTGTCCGACGACTCGGTCAACCAGCGGGTGCTGGACATCATCAAGGCTGTGCGCGAGCGCGGCGATGCGGCGTTGGTGGAGTTCACCCAGCAGTTCGATGGCCTGCAAGTGGCGTCCATGGCAGACCTGATCCTGCCCCGCGAACGCCTGGAGCTGGCCCTGACCCGCATCACCGCTGAGCAGCGCCAGGCCCTGGAAACCGCCGCCGAGCGCGTGCGCAGCTACCACGAAAAACAGAAGCAGGACTCCTGGACCTACACCGAGGCCGACGGCACGGTGCTGGGCCAGAAGGTCACGCCACTGGACCGCGCCGGCCTCTACGTGCCGGGCGGCAAAGCGTCTTATCCGTCGTCGGTATTGATGAACGCGATTCCGGCCAAGGTGGCGGGTGTGGCCGAAGTGGTCATGGTCGTGCCTACGCCGCGCGGCGAAATCAATGAGCTGGTGCTGGCCGCTGCCTGCATTGCCGGGGTGGACCGGGTGTTCACCATCGGCGGCGCCCAAGCGGTGGCGGCCCTGGCCTACGGCACCGAAAGCGTGCCCAAGGTGGACAAAGTGGTCGGCCCGGGCAACATCTACGTGGCCACGGCCAAGCGCCATGTCTTCGGCCAAGTGGGTATCGACATGATCGCCGGCCCTTCGGAGATCCTCGTCGTGTGCGATGGCCAGACCGACCCGGACTGGATCGCCATGGACCTGTTCTCCCAGGCTGAGCACGATGAAGACGCCCAGGCGATCCTGGTCAGCCCGGACGCCGCGTTTCTCGACAAGGTTGCCGCCAGCATCGCCAAGTTGCTGCCCACCATGGAGCGTGCCGAGATCATCGAAACCTCGATCAACGGCCGTGGCGCGTTGATCCAGGTGCGCGACATGCAGCAAGCGATAGACGTCGCCAACCGCATCGCCCCGGAACACCTGGAACTGTCGGTAGCCGACCCCCAGGCCTGGTTGCCGCAGATCCGCCACGCCGGCGCGATCTTCATGGGCCGCCACACCAGCGAAGCCCTGGGCGACTACTGCGCGGGCCCCAACCACGTGCTGCCGACCTCCGGCACTGCGCGGTTTTCGTCGCCGCTGGGGGTGTATGACTTCCAGAAGCGGTCGTCGATCATTTTCTGCTCGCCTCAAGGCGCCTCCGAGCTGGGCAAGACCGCCTCGGTACTGGCCCGGGGCGAATCCCTCACGGGCCACGCCCGCAGTGCTGAATACCGCATCCTTGCCGATAAAAAAGGAGACTGAGCATGAGTAAATTCTGGAGCCCATTCGTCAAGGACCTGGTGCCTTACGTGCCGGGCGAGCAACCCAAGCTGACCAAACTGGTCAAGCTCAACACCAACGAAAACCCCTATGGCCCATCGCCCAAGGCCCTGGCCGCGATGCAGGCCGAGCTGGGCGATACGTTGCGCCTGTACCCGGACCCCAACAGCGACCTGCTCAAGCAAGCCGTCGCCCGCTACTACGGCGTGCAGGGCAACCAGGTATTCCTGGGCAACGGCTCGGATGAAGTGCTGGCGCACATCTTCCACGGCTTGTTGCAGCACGACTTGCCGCTGCTGTTCCCGGACATCAGCTACAGCTTCTACCCGGTCTACTGCGGCCTCTACGGCATCCACTTCGATGCAGTGCCGTTGGATGAGCAGTTCCAGATCGACCCGGCGGATTACGCACGGCCCAACGGCGGGATCATTTTCCCCAACCCGAACGCGCCCACCGGTTGCCTGCTGGCGCTGGAGGCGGTTGAGCAGATCCTCAAGGCCAACCCGGCCTCGGTGGTGGTGGTCGACGAGGCGTACATCGATTTCGGCGGCGAGACGGCCATCAGCCTGGTGGATCGCTACCCGAACCTGTTGGTCACCCAGACCCTGTCCAAGTCCCGCTCCCTGGCGGGCCTGCGGGTGGGCCTGGCGGTAGGCCATGCGGATTTGATCGAGGCGCTGGAGCGGGTCAAGAACAGCTTCAACTCCTATCCGCTTGATCGCCTGGCCAATGTCGGCGGCGCAGCGGCGTTCGACGACCGCGAGTACTTCGCCAAGACTTGCCGGTTGGTCATCGACAGCCGCGAAGCACTGGTGGGCCAGCTCAAGGCCAAGGGCTTCGAGGTGCTGCCCTCGGCCGCGAACTTCATCTTTGCCCGCCACCCGCAGCACGACGCAGCCGCCCTGGCGGCCAAGTTGCGCGAGCAGGGCGTGATCGTGCGCCACTTCAAGCAGCAGCGCATCGACCAATTCCTGCGCATCAGCATCGGCACGCCCGAGCAGAATCAGGCGTTGGTCGAAGGGTTGGGGGAGCTTTAAGCCTCAGCCGGATTTCCAGGCGTAGGCTTGTGTGGGAGCGGGCTTGCCCGCCTCCACATGAGTATTGCGGCTTACTCTTCTTCTTTCACCGGCGCCACGGCCGGCGGTGGGCGCAGGCCGATTTCGGCGGTGAGCTTGAGCTCCTGGCCGTTGCGCATCACCTGGATGCGGACCTTGTCCGTCGGCTTGATCCGCGCCACCTGGTTCATCGAGCGGCGGCCATCGCCGGCCGGTTCGCCGTCGATGCTCAGGATCACGTCACCCAGTTGCAAACCGGCCTTCTGCGCCGGGCCGTCCCGGAAAATCCCCGCCACTACAATGCCCGGGCGCCCGGAGAGGCCAAAGGATTCCGCCAGTTCCTGAGACAGCGGCTGCACCTCGATGCCAAGCCAGCCACGGATCACCTGGCCGTGCTCGATGATCGACTTCATCACTTCCATGGCCAGTTTCACTGGGATGGCGAAGCCGATGCCCTGGGAGCCGCCGGACTTGGAGAAAATCGCGGTGTTGATGCCGGTCAGGTTGCCGTTGGCATCCACCAGGGCGCCGCCGGAGTTGCCGGGGTTGATCGCCGCATCGGTCTGGATGAAGTCTTCGTAGTTGTTCAGGCCCAACTGGTTGCGCCCGGTGGCGCTGATGATGCCCATGGTTACGGTCTGGCCAACGCCGAAGGGGTTGCCGATGGCCAGGGTCACGTCGCCGATGCGGATGTTGTCCGAGCGGCCGATGGTGATCGAGGGCAGGTTCTTGAGGTCGATCTTCAGCACCGCCAGGTCGGTTTCCGGGTCGCTGCCGATCACTCGAGCCAGGGTTTCGCGGCCGTCCTTGAGGGCGACGACGATCTGGTCGGCGCCGCTGGTGACGTGGTTGTTGGTCAGCAGATAGCCTTCGGGGCTCATGATGACGCCCGAGCCGAGGCTCGATTCCATGCGTTTCTGCTTGGGCGAGTTATCGCCGAAGAAGCGCCGGAACTGCGGGTCTTCAAACAGCGGGTGGGCCGGTTTGTTGATGACTTTAGTGGTGTACAGGTTGACCACGGCGGGGGCGGCGAGGGTCACGGCGTCGGCATAGGACACCGGACCCTGCTGGATAGACGTGGTTTGCGGCGCCTGTTGCAGGTTGACGTCCAGGCTGGGCAGGCCGACCCACTGCGGGTAACGCTGGATAATCAGCAACGCGATAAGCACGCCGGCCAACAGCGGCCAGCCAAAGAAACGCAGCGCCTTGAGCATTAAGCAAGTCCTGAGAGGTTACGAAGGGCCATGGACGGCCCATAATGTCGCGCATTATAGAGGCGCGCGTGCGGCTCTGAACGGGATATTTAGGAGTCTTTTATGGCCGTCGCCCTGAGCACCCTGGTACAAGAAGCGGATCGTTATCTGGGCAGTTCGAGAATTGCCGACTATTGCCCCAACGGCCTGCAGGTCGAGGGCCGCCCGCAGGTGATGCGCATCGTCAGCGGCGTCACCGCCAGCCAGGCGCTGCTGGATGCGGCGGTAGAGGCCAAGGCCGACTTGGTGCTGGTCCACCACGGTTACTTCTGGAAGGGCGAAAACCCCTGCATCACCGGTATGAAGCAGCGCCGCCTCAAGACCCTGCTCAAGCACGACATCAGCCTGCTGGCCTACCACCTGCCGCTGGACTTGCACCCCGAGGTGGGCAACAACGTGCAACTGGCCCGGCAACTGGACATCACCGTCGAAGGCTCGCTGGACCCGGACAACCTCAAGGTCGTGGGGCTGGTGGGTTCCCTGGCCGAGCCCCTGACCGCGCGGGATTTCGCCCGCCGCGTGCAGGGCGCTATGGGCCGCGAGCCCTTGCTCATTGAAGGCAGCGAGATGATCCGCCGGGTCGGCTGGTGCACCGGCGGCGGCCAGGGCTACATCGACCAGGCTGTCTTGGCCGGTGTCGACCTCTACCTGAGCGGCGAGGCCAGCGAGCAGACGTTCCACAGTGCGCGGGAAAACAACATCAGCTTCATTGCCGCCGGCCACCACGCCACTGAGCGCTACGGCGTTCAGGCGTTGGGCGACTACCTGGCGCGGCGCTTTGCCCTTGAGCACCTGTTCATCGATTGCCCGAACCCGATCTGAGCCCTGCACGCGATCCCCGTAGCAGGCGGGCGCCAAGGCCAAACGAGCAGGCATATTCATATACCGTTTCGATCTAGTTGGCGCCCTCTATAGAATCAGGCGCTGTGCTAGCATGCCCCGCTCGAACACGGCCCGCTGGCCGTCCATAAGATCGTTTTCGTGAGTAGCCATGGTCGACAAACTGACGCATCTGAAACAGCTGGAGGCCGAAAGCATCCACATCATCCGCGAGGTCGCCGCCGAGTTCGATAACCCGGTGATGCTCTACTCGATCGGTAAAGATTCCGCCGTGATGCTGCACCTGGCGCGCAAGGCCTTCTTCCCGGGCAAGCTGCCCTTTCCGGTGATGCACGTCGATACCCAGTGGAAATTCCAGGAGATGTACAGGTTCCGCGACCGCATGGTCGAAGAGCTGGGCCTGGAGCTGATTACCCACGTCAACCCCGACGGCGTGGCGCAAGGGATCAACCCCTTCACCCACGGCAGCGCCAAGCACACCGACATCATGAAAACCGAGGGCCTCAAGCAGGCCCTGGATAAGTACGGTTTCGACGCCGCTTTCGGCGGTGCGCGCCGCGATGAAGAGAAATCCCGCGCCAAAGAGCGCGTGTACTCGTTCCGCGACAGCAAGCACCGCTGGGACCCGAAAAACCAGCGCCCGGAGCTGTGGAACGTCTACAACGGCAACGTCAACAAGGGCGAGTCGATCCGCGTGTTCCCCCTGTCCAACTGGACCGAGCTGGATATCTGGCAGTACATCTACCTCGAAGGCATCCCGATCGTGCCGCTGTACTTTGCCGCCGAGCGCGAAGTGATCGAGAAAAACGGCACGCTCATCATGATCGACGACGAGCGCATCCTCGAGCACCTCTCCGACGAGGACAAAGCCCGCATCGTCAAAAAGAAAGTGCGTTTCCGCACCCTCGGCTGCTACCCGCTGACGGGCGCGGTGGAGTCCGAAGCCGAGACGCTGACGGACATCATCCAGGAAATGCTCCTGACGCGAACTTCCGAGCGCCAGGGCCGT
>RCMZ01000685.1_pt1 | contig 14955 bp, 10 predicted proteins | sample 2041141 | NCBI WGS metagenome assembly RCMZ01 (sample SAMN09708263, study PRJNA481090) | Wastewater metagenome, whole genome shotgun sequencing project. | biome: sewage; isolation source: Davis station wastewater (DW) | place: Antarctica: Davis Station | collected 2010-03-01
AGGTTACTGATCATTTCGCCTAGGGAAGCGTTTTTGCCCCCTACACGCTCAACATCATGGTTACCGAGCTTATCGAGGGAAACTACGTAAGTATCTGTTTGTCCGCTTTGGTTATCATTTGACATCTTCAATACTACCTGTGAGTCATATTTTAAGAGGTTTGAGAGTTTTTAAGTATGCAGCACGAAATTAAAAAAAGTTATGTTTATGATTGAACCTGGGTCTGTTCGTTACTATAATTAAAAAAGTTAAGTTTTAGGGGTTGAACGTGGCACATCAGATCGTAGAAATTAGGAATCATGGTGCTAGAAGAAAAGTTTTATTGAAAGGTAGTTTACCTGTTTACTACCCGAATTTATATATGACGGTTGAGCAGTCAGCTCGAGCATTAAATACACAGCAGAAGTATTTGGAGCATATCGGGTTGTTTGAGGGCTTTTTAGAGTATGAGTCAGTTGATCTCGTTGAGCGCTTAGAGGAGCGACCCAAGTCGCAGTATTTAACTGATAATGAGATTTCACGCTTTGTCGCGGATGCGGCATTGAGTAAGTTAGCTCTAGACAAAAAGTATTCAGGCGCGCGCCTACTCCCAGCAGCCTATACAACAGTGGGTCGAATTCATGCGCAACAAAGGCTTGAAGCAGTACGCGACTACCTCAAGTTCCTGTATGACAAACTAGGTGACGAGGCAACGCGATATGCAGCCATTGATGATCTAGAGCTGCGCTTTAACCGAAAGATAAGGTCAGCTAGGCCCGCCTGGAAGAAGCGCAAAAATGATGAAGTGAAAGGTTTAACACATCAGGAGCGAGAGCGCTTATTAGCGGTCATGCATCCCGAAAGCGACGAGAACCCCTTTGCAAATGAAGCGCTGAAGCAGCGTAATTACATCGTTTTGCTCTTGGGTCTTGAAATGGGTTTGCGCCGTTCTGAAATGCTGCTGATCAAGCTTAGTGATATTCGCTGGCATAACGGACAGCTCTCAGTTGTTAATCTAGAAGATGAGAATATCGACTCGCGAGCCTCTGCTCCACAGTTCAAAACCCATGAGCGCATGCTGCAAATGAGTAACGAGCTGATTTGGGCACTACAGACGTATGTGGACACTTATCGTGTCTTAAAGAATACAAGAAAACATCCTTTTTTACTGGTCTCTCATCGACGCAATGAGGGTGGACCTCTGAGCATTAAAGCCCTTGACGGTGTACTGCCTCGCGTTGGCAAAGTTGTGCCTGAGCTGGAGCAAGTGCACCTTCACATACTGCGTCATGATTCAGTCTACACACTGCTCGAAAGTATGCGTGAGGAATTAGAAAAACTTACCCCAGAGGATCGCACGACACAGGTTCAAAAGGTTCTCACCTATGCTTTTGGGTGGAGCCCTGAATCTCATATGCCTGGCCTCTATGGAGCGAGATTTTGGAAGGAAGAAGCGGACAAGGCAATGAAAAAGCGCTCGGAGAGGTTTACGGTAATTAGTGAGAGTGTTGAGTCTGAAATTTGTAAGGTGCCCACAGAATGAGTATTTCAGTCTCAGCGCTTAAAGCTCCAACGCAAGACTCCATTGAAGCGTGGCTAAGTACGCCACGCCCAGCTAAAAACGGTGTTTTTTTTACGCCCTCAGAGTCTGTGTGGTGGCCCGATAGATCAGTTCGTAATGGGCTCAATTGTAAAACCGCAATTCTTTGTGTTCCACCTGACTGGCAACGCTGGCTCCAAGCTGCCTTGGCTTACCGCATGTCTGAGGTTGCACAGGGAACCATGTGTCAAGTCGCCTCAGTTTTAGCGCGAGCCGCAGGGTCGGGGCTTGATCCCCTCAATGAGGATCATCTGTTCGATCTGCGTGAGCGTTTTAATGTTGGGGAGTTTTCATCGCTGATAGGTTTCATAGAGTTTTGGCAAGGATGCGAATCACTGGAGCAGCGACCTTCTCTAGCTTTGCTTAAGGCTTACAAAGCAGTACCTAGGAAAAAACGAGTCAAAAATGATGCCATCCTGAGCTTAGATCCTGAGCAGGGGCCGTTTACGCAGGTGGAGCAGGACTCCCTGTATCACTGGCTACATGATCAGTTCTGCCATGGTAATTTAGAGCCTGAACATTATCTCTACCTACGACTGGCAATGACCTACGGACAGCGTGGTGTGCAATTACGCTCGCTGGTCTTTAAAGATTTTATTATGGCTGAGCAGGGCTATCAGATTCGATTTTCCTGGGCGAAGAAAAGAGGGATTGATGCTGGTTGGCGAGAACAGTCAGAGACTTTCAACCTAGATGAGGGTCTTTACAATACTGTACAAGCCTATAAATCGATTGTACTAGCTCAGCTTAAGCAAGAGCACCCTAAACGAGCGGATTGGGATAAGGCAATTAAGAATACACCTCTGTTTCGTCGCAGGTTCAAGGGTCAAGGAGGAGATACGAAGTCGGTTCCTGTGATAGTTGACCTACCAGAGTTACAAATGCTTGAACAAGGGCCTGAGTTGCAGTTTCATGTTTCCGATGGCTCTGTAAGAGCATGGCTTAATCACATTGAAGGTATGCCTGGCTTTCCCGTATCGCCTCGCACACAGCAGTCTATGAAAATTAGCGGAGTACATCGTTTTAGGCACACGCTTGGTACTGATCTCTCGAATGCAGGGTTGGATGAGTGGTCAATTGCCAGCGCACTTATGCATTCTAATACTGGAACTGTACGTAAGTACCGCCAAGTATCGGCCGAGTTGATGGCGCTCGTTGACGAGAAGATGACCGATCATTTAGCACTGGTCGTCGGGGCTTTTACTGGAACCATCGTTACAGATCGTATTTCAGCTAAAAACGGAGATCGAATTGACCGTCAAATTGAGGATCTAGCTGTCTGCGGTGCTGATAATATCTGCCATTTGGATGCCCCATTTACGTGCTACGGATGTAGCAAGTTTCAGCCGCTCCTTGACGCTGATCATAACGCTGCACTGGCGCGCTTGGAGCGTCGCCGTGAGCAAACCATTGCCACGGATATAACTACTGGTGTGCTCTGGGATCGCGCAATTCTGGCATGTCGCAAGGTTATTCTCGATTGCAATGCTTTGCGGCAATCAGGCAAGTCGTGCGGAGGTAGCGCATGAGTAATATCACTGATTTCAAACCACAGGCACACCTTAAGGCTGCGGCGCAACTTGATGCTTTTATTTCATGGGCACAAGCCACCTTGCAAAAGGGGGTTCCTAGTAGGCGGGTCCATGCAGGGATTCGATGGGATATGGATTCCTGGCATCAGTATGGACTTAAAGCCTGCTCTTTCTCTGCGCATGGTTCATCGAGGGGCACAAAGTCGAAATATAGAAAAAACATGCAACCGGTGTTCATGGATTTTGCTAAAGCAGTGATTGTGTATCATGGGATATTTCGCAGCAAGGTAGGCGTTTACGGGCTACTTCCTAGCTTGCGAAGTCTTGAGGTTGCTCTGCGTGAGTTGACCGGAACAGTCGATATAACACTAGTGTCAGCTGCTGTCTGCAGCAGAGCTTGCGAACACCTACAATCCTGTTATCCCAATAAAAACACTGCATATACTCATGCTAAGTACCTCGCGCAGGTTGTCTCATTGATGAGTGAAAAAGGGTTGCTCCTAAGGTCCTTTCAATGGGCTGTGCCGCTGCGAGGTAGGAGTTTGGGCACGTTGAAGGAGCAGAGGAGGAATCGTGATAAAAAGCTGCCGAGTCCTGAATCAATTCGCGCCTTGGGCGAACTATTTAATAACGAACTCACCAGTCCACTGGATATTATAACCGTCTCAGCTTGTGCCATTTTACTCAGCCAGCCGAGTCGTATCGGTGAATTAGCTGATGTTGAACGTAACTGTGTGGTGTTCAAAGACGATGCTGATGGCGGCCAACGAATGTTCCTGCGATGGTACGCTGAGAAAGGGTTTGGAGCGACAATCAAGCCTGTTGTAGGAGGCATGGAACCAGTCGTTGAGCGTGTTATTAAACTGCTAGTACCTATCACAGATGAGGCTCGGTCTTATGCTGCATGGCTTGAGAAACACCCTGACGAGTTTCCGCCGCACGAGGGTGTGCCACAGAAAGGTCAAGATGATCCACTCTCATATAGTGAGGCTTGTGCAGCACTCAAAACTATAGTGCATCCAAACCACTCAGCGCGAGGAACTTTCAAGAAGAATTGGATCGACTCGATGGTAAAGCACGTGGCGTTAAGTCCTAAGGCACAGACTTTACTGGATGAGATACAACAAGGGTGGGATTCCAGCGCGGGAAAACGAGTCTATACGGGTGGGAGGCTACATCGTTATCAGTACAACGATAGAGTTGTTATTACGTTACGCAAAATCAATATCCTGATGCGTGAAAAGTACCTGCCTAAAGATTTTCCGTACACCACGCCAGCAGAGGATGGTAAAAAACGTGTTAAGTATTGTGATGCAATATTCACTGTGCGCACAGGTAGACTGCCTGATGAAACAAGAAATAGAAATAGACACCTAATGTCGCGTGATTTTGGAGTAGAGATAGCCGCTAACCATAGCCGATTAGTATCGCAATTAGGTGGGTGTTTACATAGACAGAGCATTTTTCAGCGGCATGGTTACGGAGATCTTAAAGTGAATACGCACTCCTTTCGGCACGAACTGAATACGGAGATGCATCGTGCGGGTCTTTCACAGTTACTGATCGATGCGTTTTCAGGACGTACCAGCAGGGGGTCAGTTTATAATCATGTAACTGTTGAGGAACGCACTCAAGCGGTTGCACTAATGCACCCTAAAACCAAGCCTAGCAGTGCGGAGAAGTGCCTGGGTAAGATTAGAACTAATGAGCCTTTGAAACTTAGTGACTTGACTGAACTTGATGAGGGTGATCAGGATTTAGTTATCCATAAAACGCACCTTGGTCTTTGCTTTCATCGATTTGAGAGCGAGCCCTGCCCAAAAATGGGGGCGTGTTTGACTTGTGGAATGCTTGCTTGTGTTAAAGGCGATGATGTAAAGCTGGACAACCTCAAGCAAGAGAGAAGTTATTTAAAACAGCGCTATGAAAAGGCCGTGGCTGCTGAAGATGAAGGGGTCTTCGGTGCTTCAGAGTGGCGTAAAAAAACAGGGCTAGACTTGTTTAAATGTGATGCGTTAATCAAGGTCTTAGAGAATCCTGAACTCAAGGATGGTGACATTGTGTGGAATATTGATAATGGCTGGAACTTGACCAGAAATGCTGCCGCAATGTCAGGACTTATCGATGTGAAAACAATCGAAGCACCAAAATACGAGGCGTTACCGTCTTTAGATGAGTTAGCAGCCATTTTAAATGAGATTGAGGTATAGCTATGAGGCAGCATTTAACCCCGCAAGATGAAGTACGCATCATCAAGTTAATTGAAGAATGGGCTCAGCCCAAGTTGACATGGCCGCTTCTAGTAGAGGCCTGCAAAATCAAGCTAAATATCAGTCGTGCGCGTCAGTCTTTGATGAAGCTGCCAGCCGTTGATATGGCAATGAAGGATCGCAAGGCTGCGCTCAAGGCGCCAACTGAGAAGGCTGGTTGGATTAAAGACATTCAGCAAGCAAATGAGCGTATTGAAAAACTGACTGAAGCAAATCAGCAGCTCAAGGCTGTTAATCAGCAGCTTCTTGCACGTTTTCTTACATGGCAGGCTAACGCTGATATGCAGGGCGTGTCTCAGGCGATGCTGGATCGACCGCTGGTTCAGTTTCGGAAGTAGTCTGCCAGCTACCAAGTAAAGAATGGATTCCGTATAGCCCACTAGAAATGAGGGAACCTATGGAAGTCAAAAAGCATTTGTTGTGCCGGCACAACAAATGCTTTTTGAGACTAAATATTCTGATGGCAACCTGGGTTCATCAAAGCCAATCATGATAACAAAATGCGTAGAATTTCTACGCATTGGTCATCCCACTTCACAGGCCACTCGATAACAATTGATCTGCTAGGCCTAGGATTATAAATGAATTAAACCAAGACCTTGCAGCTCCCTTTGGATTTTTTCTTTAACGAGTTCCATTGGAAGTTTCTTTGCCACAAGATGTTCTTTATTGAACAGAGATTTAAAAGCTGTTTCCGCCAGTTTATAGGGAATAATTGCATTTGCTTTCCAGAGAAACTGCCAGGATAAAAGCTCCGAACTGGTTTCAATAACATATATCGGATTAGAAGAATATTCCCTATGGTTTAACACGCGATCCTCAAAGGAAACGTGCCTAGGCACCCTGATTTCATTACCTTGAGAATCCCAACCGATCCAGTAACTGTAATAGCCTAAAGAAAATTCACCGTAACTAATCAGGTAGACATAGTCTTTATCTGCCGCTGGAAGCCGGACCGAGCAAATTTTACGCATCAGTTCGGTACGCACTTTACCTGCTCGGTCGTTAGGGGGGCTTTCCAGATATGCCTTTAAAGATTCATAACTATTAAATCCAAGCTTTTGTGCGCTGTATCGCAGGTACTGACAGTGGGAAAGGTCAGTGGGAGCATCTGCAAGCTGCATGCTTTTGAAGGAATCCAAAATTTGTTGGGCACTAAACACCATAACGTCACCTTAAAAGGTAGATCATGACCACTAAAGCGAAGTTGTTCACTTTGCTGAGTATGCTGCTTACTGGGCGAGTCACGGAGAGGTTATGTGTGAAGGGAAGACTGATTTTTCCCACGCAGCAGGGAGGTGATCAGCAGACCTAACTGCCATGATACCAGTGCACCACTGCAAGTAAAAGCATTCCAAAAGACAAAGAAACCGACCACAGATAATGCACACCCTCTAACCTATTATCTTCTCAGGCAGCCACTTTTAAGGCTATTACTGGGCGTTTGCCGATAGGGGTTTCGTTATGAGGCAGCTAACACTTGCCACACAAGGCTTTGCTGGGCTGCGTAACAGGTTACGCTTTTGCTATTTTGATAGCGCTGCAGTCACCAAGCAAAATAGCCCTTAGCTTTCACTCACATAGCTTTGACGCTATGCTGATCTGTATATTTATCCTTTTAAAGTAAGCAGTTAGATTGACTCGTCAGTGAGCCATTGAGGACAAACTGCTTGCACTGTCATTATGACTTTTCATGGAACCCAATCAATGAGCCAACAAGTCACCCTGCAACAACTCGAATCGTTTTTATGGGAAGCCGCTGACATTTTACGCGGCAACATGGATGCCTCTGAATTTAAAGATTACATCTTCGGCATGATGTTCTTGAAGCGTCTATCTGATGCCTTTGATGAAGCCAAAGAAGGTGTGGTGCAGTATTACGTTGGTACCGGTAAGACCCAAGCGCAAGCGCTTGAGCTGGCTGATGATGAAGATGAATACGACAAGACTTTTTATATTCCGCCCGTTGCGCGCTGGGATGCGATTAAAGACCTGAAGCACGACATTGGTGCTGAGCTGAACAAAGCTACGGAAGCCATCGAGGAGTTCAACGACTCGCTGGAAGGTGTGTTGGTCTCCATCGACTTCAATATCAAGAACAAACTCTCGGATAAAAAGCTACGTGATTTGCTCAGTCACTTCAGCCGTTACCGCTTGCGTAACTGCGACTTTGAGCGTCCTGACTTATTGGGTACGGCTTACGAATATCTGATTAAGATGTTTGCCGACAGCGCCGGTAAAAAAGGTGGTGAGTTTTACACCCCGTCCGAAGTGGTTGAGCTATTGGTCTCCTTGCTTAAGCCGCAAGCCGGTATGCGTATCTATGATCCGACCGCTGGTTCGGGCGGAATGCTTGTGCAAACCCGTAACTACCTTGAGCGCCACGGTGAAAACCCATCGAACTTGTCGTTGTTCGGCCAAGAGATGAATCTCAATACTTGGGCCATCTGCAAGATGAATATGTTCTTGCACGGTGTCTACAGCGCTGATATTCGCAAGGGCGATACGCTGGGCAATCCGCAGCACACCCAAGGCGGTGAGCTGATGACCTTTGACCGCGTGATCGCCAACCCACCGTTTAGCCTGAAGAAATGGGGCAAAGAAGAAGCCGATGCTGACTCTTACGGACGCTTCCCCTATGGCACGCCACCGAAAGACTCTGGCGATTTAGCCTTTGTCCAGCACATGATCGCCAGTCTTAACGCTGAAGGCATGGCCGGTGTAGTGATGCCGCATGGTGTGCTGTTCCGTGGCTCCAGTGAAAAAGCCATCCGTCAGGGCATTCTTAATGATGATTTGCTGGAAGCGGTGATTGGCCTGCCTGCTGGTTTGTTCTACGGCACGGGCATTCCGGCATCTTTGTTAATTATTAACAAAGCCAAGCCCGCCGAACGCAAGGGCAAGGTGCTGTTTATCAATGGCGAGCTGGAATACGAAGAAGGCAAAAACCAGAACGTCTTACGTCCGCAAGATATCACCAAAATAGTGCAGACCTTTGATGACTTCGCCGAGATCAAACGCTACTCAAAAGTCGTCACCTTGGCTGAGATTGCTGAGAACGACTACAACCTGAATATCCGCCGTTATGCCGATACCAGCCCACCGCCAGAAATCTTTGATGTACGCGCGATTTTGCACGGCGGCATTCCCGTGCGTGAAGTGGAAAGCGAATACATCCGTGAGGAAATACTGGAAGGCTTTGATGTCAGCACGGTGTTTGTTAAGCGTGATGCAGAGCCTGCAGCGGCTGAACAGTATTACGAGTTTAAAGCTGAAATCGACAGCAAAGAAAAGATTCGTGAAGTGGTCGGTGCTGAGAGTACTGCTGTTATCGAGCAGCTAGAGCGTTGGTGGGATAAGTACCGTGTGTCGCTGAAAGAGCTTGATGAGCAGGTGGCTGAAGCTGAAGAAGTGATGAAGGGCTTTTTGGTGGAGTTGGGGTATGAGTAACCCAGTTCCACAAGGGTGGAAGCTAACAACGTTAGAAAAAAACGCACGTTTAATTACTGATGGTGCCCATTTATCGCCAGCAACCTCTAATGATGGAAAGCCAATAGCTACCGTACAAAATATGCGTTCTAGATCAATTGATATCAGTTCATGCAGATTGATATCTGCAAATGACTTTGATGCGCTAGTTAAAGGTAACTGTTCTCCTGAAGCTGGTGACGTATTATTTTCTAAAGATGGAACTGTTGGTAAAACATTTGTTTATGACCAGCCTGATAAGATTGTTTTATTATCTTCAATAGCGATTATTCGATTAGATCCACAACAGCTTGATCCAGTGTTTTGTTCCCAGTTTTTGCTTTCACCTCTTTTTTACAATACGTTAGAAAATACAAAATCAGGCTCTGCCATTAGACGTATAGTTCTTAGTGATTTGAAAAAGTTGGAGTTACCTAAACCCCCACTCCCCGAACAACAAAAAATCGCCACCATCCTGTCATCTGTCGATGATGTGATCGAAAAAACACGCGCACAGATCGACAAGCTCAAAGACCTAAAAACCGGCATGATGCAGGAGTTATTTACTAAAGGAATAGTGCAAACCGAATCCAATGACTCATCTGGGGTATGGAGTGTTAAAACGATTGGCGATTTGGTTAAAAAAGTTGGTAGTGGCATCACGCCAAGTGGTGGTAGTGCGTCTTATGTAGATGTTGGTATACCTTTTATTCGAAGTCAAAATGTTCATTCAGATGGCTTGCGATTAGATAATGTTTCGTATATCACCGAAGATCAGCATCAGAAGATGGCAGGTAGTCAGTTGATGCCAGATGACGTGTTACTAAACATAACAGGCGCTTCCATTGGTAGATGTTATTACTTGCCAGCAGATTTTATAGAAGGCAATGTAAATCAGCACGTGTGTATCATTAGGGTAAAAAAAGCTGTTGTTAATCCCATGTTTTTGACGCTGTTTTTAAACAGCGAATTCGGCCAAGGGCAAATTATGTCTTTGCAAGCTGGTGGTAATCGAGAGGGATTGAATTTCCAACAAATTCGCTCTATCAAACTGCCGCTTCCATCTATAAAAGAACAGGAAGAAATTGTAGGCATAACCTTTAGCATTGAAGAAAATATTCGTTATAAATCTAAAAAGTTATCTAGTTTAGTAAATACGAAAAAAGCCCTAATGCAAGACCTGCTCACCGGTAAGGTGCGCGTTAATCTCACCGACAAGGAGTCAGCGGCTAGCTAAGTGTATCTCTTGCGCTTACATGCGCTGCGACCTTAGTACGTCCCTAAACGTCATGTTTAATGCAGAAGAATTCAAAGTAGAGCAACCCGTCATCCAGCAGTTGATGAAGCTGGGTTGGACTTATGTGCCTGGAGCAAGTCTTGCACCGCTAGCGGCTGGCACTAGCTCACAAAAAGTCGAGCGCGATTACTACCGTGATGTGGTTTTGGTGGGTCGTCTTGAGACTGCTTTGCGTAAGCTGAATCCGTGGATCAGTGATGAAAACTTACGCAAGGTTATGCGTGAGATCACCCATCCGTTTCATGCAGCGCTCATGGAGTACAACCATTCCATCTACCAGATGCTGGTGAACTATCTCTCGGTAGAGCAGGACTTAGGCAAAGGCCGTAAAGGGCAAACGGTTAAGATTATCGATTTTGATAACCCTGCCAATAATGACTTTCTCTGCACCAGCCAGTTCAAGATTGAAGGCGCTAACCAGAATATAATCCCCGATATCGTTTGCTTTGTGAATGGCCTGCCGTTGGCAGTAATTGAGTGCAAGTCACCTTATGCATCCGATGCGATTGCGGAAGGCATTAACCAAATGCGCCGTTATGCCAATCTGCGTGAACCTGCCAGCGATGAAGGTGCGGAAAAGTTATTCTGGTACAACCAGCTGATGGTCAGTACCTGCCGCGATCAAGCCAGAGTCGGCACCATCAGTTCCACCGCTCAGTATTACAGCGATTGGAAAGATGCTTACCCATCCACCGATGCCGATATTCATAGGTTACTGGCTCAGCCTTTGCCTACCGCTAACGGCAACCCTGTTGCGCTGTCTGATGTACCGTCACCGGCGTATTTGGCTCAAGCGCAGCAGATTGCTAATGGTTCAGCACAGCCCGCTGAAATCAATCCACAGCAGCGTTTGCTGGCGGGTATGTTTAATCGGGCAGGCTTTCTGGATTTGATTCAAAACTTCACCATTTATGAGCCGGTGGATGGTCGCTTAATCAAGAAGATTGCCCGCTATCAGCAGTACCGTGCAGTAAATAAAGTGATCGACCGGTTGAAGACGGGTGCGGACCGTAAAGAGAAGTCGGGGATCATCTGGCACACCCAAGGTTCAGGTAAGTCGCTGACCATGGTGATGCTGGCGGTGAAGATGCGTCGTGACCCAGAGTTGCAGCAATACAAGCTGGTCTTCGTCACTGACCGTACTCAGCTGGACTCACAGCTGTCGAATACTTTCCGTGCTGCGCAAAACGAAACCATCTATAACGCAGGCACAGTGGCTGAGTTGAAAACGCTATTGAGCCGCGACTCATCAGATATCGTTACCGCGATGGTGCAGAAGTTTCAGGAGGCCGAGGCGGAAGGTGACTTCAACGACCTTAACCCCAGCGACAAAATTATTGTGCTGGCTGATGAAGCGCACCGCACCCAGTTCGGTAATCTGGCCGCGACCATTAACGCCGCGTTACCCAATGCACCGAAGATAGGTTTCACCGGTACGCCACTGCTGAAAAACCAGAAAATGGATCAGGCGTTTGGTGGCTATATTGATGAGTACAAAATCAATGAAGCAGTAGAAGATGGTGCCACAGTACGCATCATCTACGAAGGCCGCCAAGTGCAGACCGAGGTGGTGGGTAGCTCGCTGGATGCGTTGTTTGAAGAGTACTTCAAAGACTTCAGTGATGAAGATAAGCGCGAGATCAAAAAGAAGCACGGCGTTGAACGCGCAGTGCGTGAAGCTCCCGCGCGTATCCGCTGGGTGTGCATTGATTTGCTCAAGCACTACCGCGAAAAGATTCAGCCGGATGGCTTCAAAGGCATGATTGTCGTGGGTAGCCGTTATGCTGCGACTCTGTTTAAGCAAACACTCGATGAGCTGGGCGCACCGCCATCCGAAGTGATTATTTCCGGTAATCACAATGATGAAGCGCGCTATACGCCCTATACCAATGCCGTCCATCAGAAAGAAGTGATTAAGAACTTCACCAAGCCATTGGGTATGGGCGAAGGCCAAGATCCAACCGCGTTTCTGATTGTGAAAGATATGCTGCTCACCGGCTTTGATGCGCCTATCGCACAGGTGATGTATATCGACCGCAGCCTCAAAGAACACACCTTAATGCAGGCCATCGCACGGGTGAACCGTACCTATAAAGGTAAGGACGCAGGCTTTGTCGTGGATTATCACGGTTTGTCAGACTACCTGACCGAAGCGCTGGAGATGTTCAGCAGCGAAGACGTGCAAGGTGCTTATCAAACGCTGAAAGACGAGATACCAAGGCTGCAAGCAACGCATACCCGTGTGGCGAATATGTTTAGCGCACTCAAGGGTAAGGATATTGACGACTACGTTGTGTTCCTTAAAGACGAAGACGTGCGTCAGCAATTTGAGATGGCGTTTAAGCGCTTTGCCAAGCAAATAGATGTGGTTCTGCCAGATGTAGCGGCCAAGCCCTACGTGAGCGATCTGAAACTGTGGGGTAAGGTCCAGAATGCGGCGCGTAATCGCTACCGTGATCCAGGCCTGAATATCCAAGATGTGGGTGCCAAGGTCCGTGCCTTGGTTGAAGAGCACATTATCAGCACAGGCGTCGATCCAAAAATCCCACCGATAGATTTGATGGCAACCAACTTCAAACAGTCGGTTGAGCAGATCAAGTCACCTGAGTCTCGCGCTTCAGAAATTGAGAGCGCAATTAAGCACCATATTACCGTCAATCTTGATGAGGATCCTGAGTACTACAAGTCACTCAGCCTGCGCTTGCAGGACATTATTCAACAAAGTAACGGTAAGTGGGATCAGCAGGTCGAGATGCTTTTGGACTTCCGTAACAACATCGAAGCCGAGCGCGTACAGACGGCGACTGACTTGGGCTTAACTGATACTGAATTGGCTTTCTACAACATCCTTATGGCTGAAGTAGCCAACCATACCGGCGATGAAACCATCAGCGAAGCAGTGCACGATGAAATCAAAGCCACCAGCCAGAGCTTCGTCAGTATGTTTAACGAAGCCACGCAGATCGTTGATTTCTTTGCTAAGCCTGATGAAGTAAAACGCATGAAGAAAGAGATCAAACGCGCCATTCTGGAGTGCTCATATAGCGATGCGAAACTGGTTAAGGTGGTGCAAGATCGCTTTATGGAATTAGCAGAGACCCGCTTTGGAGCAAGGTGAAAAGTGATGGTTCACAGCACTCCTGAGTACCGCGATGGCAATGGCTTTATAGCTGAAGTCATCCGTACCAGTCGCCGTAAATCTGCCGACATACGCGTGGAGGAAGGTGTGGTATCCATTGTTGTGCCGAGCAGTACAAGCGTTGAAAAGATTGATCAGCTGTTATTAGCCAAGCGTACGTGGATCAAAGAAAAGATGGCCCTGCAGCGTGAAATGGCACCGGTTAGCAGTAAGCAGTTTGTCTCCGGCGAAGCCTTTCCGTATCTAGGTCGCAACTACCGGCTTAAAGTTGTGTATGGCCCATTCACTCCTGTGAAGCTGTTACAGGGGCGATTAGTCGTGCAGATGCCTGAGTCAAGCCAACAGCCTTATATGATCCGTAACTCGATTGTACGTTGGTACAAACGCCAAGCCGAACAGAAGATCCGAGAAAAGGTTAAACGCTATGCATCTATCGTTGGTGTTGAGCCAGCTGGTGTAAATATCAAAACCTTCAAGTCCCGCTGGGGCAGCTGCACCGCTAAAGGCGAGTTGGAGTTCAACTGGCTGATTATCCTCGCACCGAACCGTATGGTTGATTACGTTGTTATTCATGAGCTTTGTCACCTGAACCATCACGACCACTCGCCAGAGTTTTGGCGTGAGGTTGGTAGGGTGATGCCTGATTATCAAGGGTGTAGGGAGTGGTTGAGGGAGAACTCTGTTGGGTTGGTGGTGTGAGAAATAGGGTATTTATCACCTCATGGTTGTGTGAATACACAGTCTATTGAGGCTAGAGCTCAGAAGGTGCTTACTTTCACACCAAGGAATGCTTGTTTTCATGCTTGGTTTTTATTTTAAGTTATAAAAATCAATTGGTTATGAAATATATAAGCAGGATAGTGTGCATGCCTTTGGCGGGATAGCAGGCATGCTTGAATAGTTGCTACGAGTGCTTCTTCTATTTGATGAAAAAGCTTGTATGTACAGAGGCTTATGTTGGTTTTTGTAAGCACTTGCAGTCAGTGAAACGAGCATGCTTACTAATATAATGTTAAACCTACAAGGAACGCCCGTGTCTAAATACGAGATTTTTAGTGTCGTTCTTGGTTGCCTCGCCATGTTTGTTAGCTTGGTCGTATGGTTTGGGCAGCGAAGACTTCAACGAGAAGCTAATGAGTTACAAAGGGCAACTTCCGAGCTAGCAAAGAAGCAGCTAGAGATACTGCAGAGAGACGAAAAAGGCATGAACTCTGCACGTATATCTTTTGGAATTTTTAAAGATGGAAAGTCCTATCGTTTTCGCATCACAAACATAAGCGATGTAGATGCAAAAAATGTCGAACTAAAATTGCTGCTTAAGAACCCCGATGACAGCCCGCTCATTGCGTCGGACTACAACGAAAAATTTCCAGTTCCAAGGCTTCAGCCTGGTTGCTCGGTAACCTTAATTGCTGCAATTCACATGGGCAGCCCAACTGCCTACAACGCAATCATTAGCTGGGTTAACCCTGACGGACAAAAAGTCGAAGAGGAAACCTACGCTGCATTGTAGGCTTAACTAGTGGTTCAAACCGTTCGCTGCGCTCACTGGGACGGGCTAAAGCCCGCCCCTTAACCAAACGTGTGTGCCGGGCATGGCACTTAACTAGCGAGGTGCAAGTCCTCGTACCAGGTATTCGCAGAGCCGAAGGTTAGCGAAAGGACAAGGG
>RCMZ01000686.1_pt1 | contig 14945 bp, 16 predicted proteins | sample 2041141 | NCBI WGS metagenome assembly RCMZ01 (sample SAMN09708263, study PRJNA481090) | Wastewater metagenome, whole genome shotgun sequencing project. | biome: sewage; isolation source: Davis station wastewater (DW) | place: Antarctica: Davis Station | collected 2010-03-01
GGAGAACCTGATCGAGTCGCAGGCATCGCGCCTGCAGCGCACGCAGATGCAGCAGCCGGGCTTGCTGGCATTTCCCGCCACGCGCGCGCAGTGGCAGCAGCAAGTGCAGCAGCAACGGAAAACCATGCAGCGCCTGCAGGGCCGCCTGGAGCGTATGCGCAAGCCCGCCTTCTGTGCAACTGCTGGACCTGCCGCCCCGGCAGGTAGCAATGGCGCCGAAGGAAGCGCTGCAGCCGATCCCGCCAGCGGGCTACTTCCTGACGCGGTGGCGCGAGATATTCAAGCCTGATCTTGCAGATGGAAGAGGTGGCGGCGGCGGGCCGGGCATGCCAGGCATTTGTGAGGGGGCGTGTGGTGCAGTAGAGCAGAGTGCTGATCAGGCCAAGCAACCACCAGAAAAACGCGAGCTTGGTTTGGGGAGATCGGGACAAATGCCATCCTTATGGCGTTTGTGAAGTTGATAATATATTTCTTGACAAAAATATCTCCAAAGAGCACGATCAGTTTCAGCTGGCTGGTATTTCAGCAGCCTGCTAGTGAAAGATAAGTGCTCTCTATTATTGGGCATTCACAACGCACAATTAGCCGATCAAGACATTAAGCTATTTGTTATACCAGATTCTCCCTAGGGAAGGTAGTTGCCCCGAAAAGAATTTGCAAAAGCTCGCTACATTGTAGATACTCGAGAAGGTCGAAATTATTTCGGCTCGAACAACCTGGGAAATGGAGTGGAGGATGTCAATTCAAATCCCATTGGGATCAATTGTGGCGTATGCAGCTAGTGGGGAAAGTATCCCAACGGGATGGCTACTCTGCGACGGATCGTTAATCGATGTTGCAACAAACCCTGATCTTGTTACGCTGATCGGTAAATACTTGCCTGATTTGCGGGGCAGAACCCTTATCGGGGGCGGCACTTCGCTTAACGACAGCATGCAGTCAGATGGAACTATTCCTAATTTTCCTGTGTCCGGCTTTGAACTTGGTACTGCAGGAGGTGAGTGTAATCATCAGCTTAGCATTACTGAAGTCCCGTCACACGTACATGATTTGGTGAACGGAACCTTTTCTGAAGCTGGCGGCGGTCACGATTTTAGCACTCCTCCCGGTTCTACAAATAAACCAACCTACGATAATCCAAATTCGGCGGCATCGCACAATAATATGCAGCCTTATTACGTTGTGAATTACATTATATGCGCAGTTGACGCGTAGCGTTTCTTTGCAGACATACGTTTATCGCGGTAATCCCCCCATTTTTAGAGCGCGCTAACAGTAGAGCTTAAGCGGCCAAGGCAAGCTTCTGTTTTGGTGTGATGCCGCCAAGTGCCATGTTGGGCCGGGGGTGATTGCAAGTCCACAGCCAGCGGGTTGCAAAATCCTGGATTTCAACGAGTGATTCAAACAGGTGATGGGCCAACCAGTCGTAGCGCACCGTGCGGTTATAGCGCTCGACATAAGCATTCTGCTGCGGCTGTCCAGGCTGGAGTCGATGTGTATGCCGCAGTTGGCGGCCCAGGCCAGCGTCACGGCGCTGATGTACTCCGGGCCGTTATCGCAGCCAATGACCTGGGGTTTGCCACGCCATTCGATGATACTGTCGAGGCAGCGGATGACGCGTTCGGACGGCAAGGAGAAATCAACCTCGATGCCGAGCCCCTCACGGTTGTCATCGTCAATCACGTTGAGCAAGCCGATGCTGCGGCCATCAGCCAGCTGGCGCACCAGCCAGTCGGCCACAACAGCATTTTCCGCGACGATCTCCGCTTTCAAACCCTCGTCGGCATACATCTATTTCAGGCGCCGGTGACGCAGTGCGGGTAGGGTGCTTGAGTCTGTTTCACTTCAAGCCTTCAAACGATACTTTGAGCATATGGCGCACGATATCCTCAGGCTCCATCTTGCTGTATTTTTGCAAATACTCGACCGCAGGGTCGCAGGTTCGAGCGTAATAGCTGAAGAGTATAACGTCGGTGGGCAGTTCGCGGTTCAATTGCCCCTGCTGCTGCGCCAGCTTCACCAGGGCCTCCAGCTGCCGGTTCAGTTTCATTATTCGCAGCATGTACTTCACATTGCGGATCAACATGTCGCGCACGTGCGGGCTGGTCGATGGCAGGAACGGCAGTCCGCCGCCCAGGCGCACCCGCAGCGCCCACTCGAGCAGGGCTGACAATTTCTGCAGCGGACTGAGTGCGGCGTCTAGCGCGGCGACATACTCGAGCGCGCCGTCGAGCAGTCGTATCAGCGCCTCACCGATTAGCTCCTCCTTTGATTTGAAGTGCTTGTAAAGGCTGGGTTTGGAGATGCCGACCGTGCCGGCGACGTCATCCATGGTCATCAAGTCATAGCCTTTTTGGCTCAGTACTGCCGTCGCGGCATCCAGGATGGCGTTCTCGCGCAGCTTAAATGCTTGATTTTTAAAGCTAAGTCTTGGAAGGATACTCATTGGTAATTTTCGATACTAATCAGTAGCTTTTATTATTTGGAGGTAGTAATATTAGCACGCCAGTAAAAAATGGTCAGAATAATCAACAAAACTACATGAACCCGCCACGTAAACGCATCGCTATCATCGGCTCCGGCATTTCAGGTCTGGCCAGCGCCTATTTCCTCAACCGCAAGCACGACGTCGTGCTGTTTGAGGCCGCCGGCTATCTTGGCGGCCATACCAACACCGTGGATGTGACGCTGGAAGGGCGCTGCCACGGCGTCGATACGGGCTTTCTGGTCTATAACGAGCGCACCTATCCCAACCTTGTGGCGCTGTTCGACGAACTGGGTGTCGACAGCATCGCCAGCGACATGTCGTTCGGCGTGTCCATGGACGGCGGAGCGCTGGAATGGGCAGGCTCCAGCCTCGATACCGTGTTTGCGCAGCGGCTCAACGCCGGCTCACCTTCCTTCCTGCGCATGCTGTGGGACATCCTGCATTTCAACCGCAACGCGGAGCGCTTTCTGCAATGCTCGAACCAGACAGTGCTGACCCTGGGACAGCTTCTGCAGCAGGAGGGCTATGGCGCGCGCTTCCGCGACGCCTACCTGCTGCCGATGGCGGCGGCAATATGGTCCAGTTCGCCAAGCGATATATTGCAATTTCCTGCGGCGACCTTTTTGCGTTTCTGTCTGAATCACGGTCTGTTGCAGGTCAATGACCGTCCGCAGTGGCGCACGGTCGCAGGCGGAGCCCGCCACTATGTGGACAAGATCGCCGCCACGCTGCCTGACATTCGTCTGAACATGCCGGTGGTTTCCGTGCGGCGCAGCGCTGGCAGGATGCAGGTGTTGAGCAGCGGCGCGGGTGCCGACGAGTTCGACGCCGTCGTGTTCGCTACCCACGCGCCGACCACGCTTGCCATGTTGCACGACGCCAGCCAGACAGAGCGCGCCATCCTCGGCGGCGTGCGCTACCAGCCCAACACGGCCTACTTGCACACGGACACGAATCTTATGCCACGGCGGCGCAAGGTCTGGTCGGCCTGGAACTACCTGGCGGGCGCGCAGTCGGATGGACAGCGTCCCGTGTGCGTGAGTTACTGGCTGAACCAGCTGCAGGCATTGCCGTTCGAGACACCGGTGATCGTGACGCTCAATCCGCACACCCTGCCGGCCGAGAGCAAACTGCTTGCCAAGTTCGACTACGCCCACCCGGTGATGGACCTGGCTACCGTGCGCGCACAGCAGCAGATGGCGCAAATCCAGGGCAAGGGCGGTGCGTGGTTCGCCGGCGCCTGGACCGGCTACGGCTTCCACGAAGATGGCCTGAAATCGGCACTGCGCATCGCCGCGGCATTCGACACGGCGCCAGCATGGAGTGTGCTGCCATGAAGCAGGCTGCCGCTCAACTGTTGCACGGCCAGGTGACGCATGTGCGCCTGCGTCCGGCGCCACACCGTTTCGTCTATCCGCTATTTTATGTGCGCTTGAACCTGGCCCGGCTGGACGAATGTGATACGCGCTGGTTCGGCGTGGACCGCTGGCGGCCGCTGTCGATATGGCGGCGTGATTATGGCCCGCGCGATGGATCGAGTCTGGAGCAATGGATGCGCGCTCTGCTGCGCGACCACCACATCGACGCCGACGGCGAAATCTGGCTGCAAACCTTTCCCCGTGTGGCTGGCTATGTGTTCAATCCCGTCAGTTTCTGGCATTGCCACGATGCGGCTGGCCAGCTGCGCGCCGTGCTGGCCGAGGTCAACAACACCTTCGGCGAAAGCCACCGCTACCTGATGCGTATCGCCCCTACGGCCGGTGGCTCGGCCACGGCCACTGCCGACAAGCAGATGCACGTGTCGCCGTTCTGCGAGGTCAAGGGACACTACCGCTTTCGCTTCCGCCTGGACGGTGCCAGCCACTGCACCGGGCTGGACTATCACGATGGCGACGGCGTGCTACTGCGCACTGCGCTGAGCGGGCGTCCCGTGCCGATGACCGACAGCGCATTGGCTGGTGCCCTGCTGCGCTATCCGCTGCTGGGGCTGGGCATCGTGTTCCGCATTCACTGGCAGGCGTTCAGGCTCTGGCTGAAACACGTTCCGTTTTTCAGCAAGCCGGCTGCCCCCTCTCATCAAACCACCGTGCACCAGGAGCCTGCCCGATGAATCGTACCTTGTCTACCGTCACGCTGTCCGCCCCCATCGGCGCACGGTTATTCCTCAGGCTACTGAACAATATCCGTCACGGACACCTGGAACTGATCACCCCCTGCGATACGCGCATGGTGTTCGGCGACGCCCATGCGGCTTCCGGCGCGACGCTCAAGCTGCACGACTGGCGCGCCTGCCAGCGCATCCTGCGCGCGGGGGACATCGGTTTTGCCGAGGTCTACGCGGCTGGCTGGGTCAGCACGCCGGACCTGAGCGCGCTGCTGCGCCTGGCGCTGCGCAACGAAGCGTCGCTGAACCAGCTGGTGTTCGGCGGCGCGCTGGCGCGCTGCTGGTACCGGCTGCGGCACTGGCTGCGCCCCAACACGCGCAAGGGCAGCATGCGCAACATCCACGCGCATTACGACATCGGCAACAACTTCTACCAGCTCTGGCTCGATCCCAGCTGGACGTATTCCAGCGCGCTGTTCGACGGCGACTACCAGTTGACGCTGCACGACGCCCAGCGGCGCAAGTACCAGCGTATCATCGACACGCTACAGCTACGGCCCGGCCAGCGCGTGCTGGAAATCGGCTGCGGCTGGGGCGGCTTTGCTGAGCAGGCCGCGCAGCAAGGTATCCACGTGCATGGCGTGACGATTTCCCCGTCGCAGCTGGAGGTGGCGCAGCGCCGCGTGCAGGCGCTGGGGCTGAACGACCGCGTGCGGCTGGAGCTGTGCGATTACCGTGACCTGCGTGGCGAGTACGACGCCGTGGTGTCGATTGAAATGTTCGAGGCCGTGGGCGAGCAGTATTGGCCGCAGTATTTCCGCACCGTCGCGGCGCGGCTAAAGCCCGGTGCACAGGCGCTGGTACAGTCGATCACCATCGGCGAACAGCATTTTGCGCGCTACCGCAGCAGCACCGATTTCATCCAGCAGTACATTTTCCCCGGCGGAATGCTGCCCAGCGTCGAACGTTTCGAACGCCAGGCGGCCCGCAGCGGCCTGCGCCCAGTCGAGCGCCACGCCTTCGGCCGCGACTACGCCGAAACGCTGCGCCGCTGGGATGCTCGCTGCCGCCTGCACCATCCGCAGATCGCGGGCCTGGGCTTCGACGAACCCTTCATGCGGATCTGGCATATGTACTTCGCCTATTGCGAAGCTGCCTTTGACGAGGGACGCACCGATGTTGTCCAATTCCTGCTGCAGAAGGCCTAGCCGGCCATGACGTCGCTGTGGCGCCTGGGCCAGGTCACGCTGATGTTCGGCCGGCGCGCATGCGCCCCTTGAATCGGCCCATCGCCATCACTCACTTTTTGCTGGAAAAATGAACAATACTGAACCACTGCTGGCATGGTATGCCACGCTGACACCGGACACCGTTGGACGGGCGGGCCAATTCTACGCGGCGGACGCGCAGTTTCGCGATCCGTTCAACGAGGTGGATGGCGTTGCAGCGATAGAGGCAATCTTGCGCCACATGTTTGTCCACACCGAGCAGCCGCGCTTCATCATCGGCGAGCGCGTGGTGCAGGGCGACCAGGCCTTCGTTACCTGGCTATTCGCGTTCCACTTGCGCGGCGTGCCGTATCAGATCTCCGGCGGCAGCCATTTGCGCTTCAATGCGGATGGCCTGGTCTTCATGCACCGCGACTACTGGGATGCCGCCGAAGAGCTGCTGGAAAAGCTGCCACTGATCGGCGCCCCGATCCGATGGCTGCGCGGCCGCTTCCGCGTGCCGTTGCCCGATGCAGCAACAAAGGGGAGGAAGGCATGAACGGGGCCAAGTCCATGAAGCCGGGCGCATTGCTGCAGTTGGCCGGCTGGATCGCGCTGACCGCCGCTTTTGCAGCCGTGGGCGCGTTTGCCTCCGTGCACGCGGCCGTGTTTTATGTGCAGCTGGATCACCCCGGCTGGGCACCGCCCGCCTGGCTGTTCGGTCCCGTGTGGAGCTTGCTGTATCTGATGATGGCCATCGCCGCCTGGCGCGTCGGGCGTACCGCTGCAAGCCGCGCCTGCCCGGCGCTGCTGCTTTATCTGGCGCAGCTGGCGGTCAACGCACTGTGGAGCTGGCTATTCTTTGCCTGGCATCTGGGCGCGGCGGCGTTTGCGTGCATCGTTGTGTTGTGGCTGATGATCGCGGCGACCATCGTACTCTTCGGCCGCCGCGAACGCCTCGCCGCCATGCTGCTATGGCCCTATCTGGCATGGGTCAGCTTCGCCGGGGGGCTGTGCTTCAGCATCTGGCAGCGCAATCCGTCCCTGCTCGGCTAAACGCTACAACGCACTACCAACAACAAGGAATTTCCATGACGAATGAAAAGCAGCTTGACTACCGGGTCGCCGGCATACCTGCCTCCGAACGCATACGCGCCCGCTTGATGACCAGCGGTGTCCGTTTCCACGCCAACGACAATATCGCCGACTACATCGAAAGCGGCGAAATGGATGAACTGCTGGACGAGGTCAGCCTGCGCATGCAGGGCGTGCTGGAGAGTCTGGTGATCGACACCGCCAACGACCATAACTCGCAGGACACGGCGCGCCGCGTGGCCAAGATGTATTTGCTGGAAGTGTTCGGCGGGCGCTACATCCCCCCACCGCCCGTGACAGAATTTCCCAACGCCGCCAACCTGAACGAGCTGATGATCATCGGTCCGATCACCGTGCGCAGCGCCTGTTCGCACCACTTGTGCCCGGTCATGGGCAAAGTATGGATAGGTGTGATGCCCAACCAGCACTCCAACCTGATTGGCCTGTCCAAGTATGCGCGGCTGGCGGGATGGATCATGAGCCGTCCGCAGATCCAGGAAGAAGCCGTGGTCCAGTTGGCCGAACTGCTGCAGGAAAAGGTCAAGCCGGACGGTTTGGCCGTGATCATGGAGGCCGATCACTTCTGCATGCAGTGGCGTGGCGTCAAGGACAATGACGCGCGTATGATCAATAGCGTCATGCACGGTTCTTTCCTCAAGGACCCCGCTCTGCGGCGGGAGTTCCTCTCATTGATCAAACGCTGATACACCGTCCAAAGGAGTTCCCATGCTCGTCCGTTTACTCTATGCCAGCCGCGCTGCGGGCACTATCGATGCCGCTACCATCGGCGCCATACTCCAGCAGTCCCGCCGCCACAATCCACCGAGCGGCATAACCGGCGTCCTGTGCCACAGCGAACGGTTTTACCTGCAGCTGATCGAAGGCGGACGCGAACAGGTCAATATCCTGTATGCCCGCATACTCGCCGATACACGACACACAGGCGTAACACTGCTGCACTACGAAGAAATGAGCGAGCGTCGCTACGCTGGCTGGACTATGGGACAGACCAACCTCGACAAGCTCAATCCGGGCACGCTGCTGCGGTACTCGATGCTTCCCGAGTTCGATCCGTTCGCGCTTGGCGGAGCCAGTTCGCTCTCGCTGGTCGACGAGTTGATGGCTGGCGCTGCGGTCCTTGGTCGGGCATAAGGGCGACGCGCCATCGCATCTGCACCGAAGCTGTCGAGGAATCTGCCGCTTGCGGTGGGTTCATGTGCAATTTTGTTGCATTTAACTCGAAAAACAGTCGAGGCTGTTCCCGGCTCACGGGGAGTTGGCGTGGCGATGAACCGGATTTGTAGCGGTGTCTTCGGCGATTTTCATCTGTTATCCGCCGATTGCACGATATAATCAGGGATTATAGGTTCATTATCGGTTCGATTTATGGTGCAATCTTTACTTCCTCCTCAGTCCGACAACAGTCAGCCTGTTCAATATCGCAGCGGGGTCGCCGCCAGACTTGCAGGCTTGCCGGTTGAAACGTTGCGCGTGTGGGAGCGTCGTTACGGCATCTCCGACACCGGGCGTAGCGCGCATGGCCAGCGTTTGTATTCCGAGGATCAGGTTCGTCGGCTGCGGCTGATGAAGCAACTGGTCGACCAGGGCCATCCAATTGGCGCGCTGGCGAAGCTGCAGTTGGAACAATTAGGCCAGTTTGCGTTGGTGCCGGAGCCTGGTGAGCCTTTGCAGCCTTTGCAGCCTATGCGCCTGGCACTGATGGGCACGGCACTGGCGCGACGCCTGGCGGTCGGCGGGCGAGAGTTACTGGCGCTCGATATCGTCGCCCACTTTCAGAATCTGGACGAGGTGGCAGCGACATGGCCAGGCACCGGCGCGCAACTGCTGTTGATGGAAATATCGGAACTCGATGAGCGCGTGGTGCCGGGGATTGGCGCGCTGCGTCAAAAACTGGGGATGGCGGTGGTGGTGTTGTACCGTTTCGGCGCCAGCGCCACCATACGCCAGTTGCGCGCTCAGGGCTGCCTGGTGGCGCGCGTACCCAACGATGTTGCAGAAATAGTGTTGCTGTGCCAGGCGGCGCTGGCTGCGTTGCCCTTGGCGCAAGCTCAGCTTGCGCGGCAGCGCCCGGCGGCGGCCCCGCGCCGCTTCGACGACCGGGCGTTGACGGAGCTGGCTGCGGCCAGCAGTACTGTCCACTGTGAATGCCCGCGCCATCTGACGGAGATCCTGTTAATGATCAACAGCTTCGAGCGTTACAGCGAACAATGCTCGTCGCGCAATGTGGCCGATGCGCTGTTGCATGAGCAGTTGGGGCGCGCCGCCGCTACCGCCCGCATGGTCCTGGAGGAAGCGCTGTTGCGGCTTGCTCGGGCGGAGGCGCTGCCTTTGCCGGCGGGCCTGTAAGCGCAAAGTCATCACTTGTCAGGAGCACTATGCCGTATTCCACCATCACGAAAGCCCAGTTGTGCCCGCACATTTCATGGCACGCGCCAGCCTGGCGCATGTCTGGCCACGCGGGAACGGTGCTGTGCTTGCAGCCGCGCATGTTGCTGCGCAGAAGACTGAGCATCTCATGCTGAACTCTTCTCGCATCGCCATCATTGGCGCCGGCATCGCCGGTTTGGCCTGTGCCACGGCCTTGAGGCAGGCTGGCTTCCAGGTCGCTCTGTTTGACAAGAGCCGCGGCGCGGGAGGGCGCATGAGCACACGGCGCGGCGCCGACTGGCAATGCGACCATGGCGCACAGTATTTTACTGCGCGCAACCCTGAATTCCGGGCCGAGGTGAGCCGCTGGGAGCGGGCGGGCGTGGCTGCGCATTGGCAGCTGCAGCTGCGCGGCCTCGATGCCGACGGATGCAGCGGCGGTGCACCGGTCGAGCGCTTTGTCGGCGTCCCGCGCATGTCATCTATCGGCGCGTGGCTGGCCGCAGATCTGGTATTGCACACAGGGATGGCGATCAGTGCGTTGCAACGCGAAGACAACGTTTGGCGCTTGCATGTGCAGGATGAGGGGCCTCTTGCGCATCGCTATGACATGGTAGTGCTTGCGGTGCCGGCGCCGCAGGCGGTGCCACTGCTGGGCCAGGTGGCGCCATTGCAGGCCGCGCTGGCGGCAGGGACAAATATGGCAGGCTGCTGGGCAATGATGCTGGAGTATGCGCAGCCGTTGGCATTGGACTTCAATGCGGCTTTCCTCAACGCCGGTCCGCTGCGCTGGGTGGCCCGCGACAGCGCCAAGCCTGGCCGTAGCGGTCGCGAAAGCTGGCTGTTGCACGCCAGTGCCGAATGGAGCGAGGCGCACATTGAGCTCGATGCCGATAGCATTGCCGCGCAGCTGCTCGCAGCCTTCATCACTCTGGGCGGCCAGGTGCCGCAACGCTGGAGCGTACACCGTTGGCGCTATGCCAGTACGCCGCAGGCGCGTAACGATGTCTGCCTATGGGAGGCAGGGCAGGGTCTGGGGATGTGCGGCGATTGGCTGAACGGTGGCACGGTGGAGGCTGCCTGGCTTAGCGGTCATGCACTGGCACAACGCATCATTGCCGGCCCCGCTTGAGCCTTGCGCGCGTACCGGCGCAATGCGTACTCGTACTACCAGGGGAGGCGCGTGCCGTCGTATGCCAGGAATGCGCCGCTGTCAGACGGCTTCAGGGTGTTTAGTACGGTGAGCATGTCGCTGGCGGCGTCATGCGCCGGACGTCCGATAATCTCACCGCGAAATGGCCGCGACAAGCGGGAGTTGACGGTGCCCGGATGCAGCGCGACCAGCACGCTGTGCTTCTGCTTGCGCGCCAATTCAATGGCTGCCGTCTTGACCAGCATGTTGAGCGCGGCTTTCGAGGCACGGTAGCTGTACCAGCCGCCTAGCTGATTGTCGCCTATGCTGCCCACTTTCGCCGATAACATGGCCATGATGGCGCGTTCACCATCGAGCAGCGGCAAGAAATGGCGCATGAGCAGCGCCGGCCCCATGGTGTTGGTCTGGAAAATTGCCTGCATCTGCTCATAATTGAGGTCAGCCAGGCGTTTCTCCGGCATGAGATCGCCGTCGTGCAGCATGCCTGCGGCGTTGATGATCAGGTGATAGGGCGGCTTGGTGGCAAGTTCTCGTGCCGCCTCGGCAATGCTGTTTTCGTCGGCAAAGTCGAGTCGTGGTGTCGAATGGCGATGCAGGCCGCACACAGATGCGCAACGTGGCATGGCGCCCAACAGGTCGACGAATGCGGCGCCGATCGTGCCCGACGCGCCAAGCACTAGCGCGTGAAACTGATCAGGAAGACTGGACATCATGGCATGCTGCTCCATTCAAGGGTGGGGGTGTACCTATCGGTTTCTTCACGTGCCTGCGAGCGTTGCCCGACTTTTCGATGCCGACGCCGCTGTCTGTACTCGGCCGGCGCAAACTGTGTGCCAGATGGAATCGAGTTCAGCGTATCGCCCGGCGATGTGTGTGTCCAGCGTATTTTGCTCTTCTTTGTGTCTAATGCGGTTCATTTTCGGTTCATTGCATCGAATTGTTGAACTGCAAGGATTACCTTTTGCCGTGCTGCTGCCTGTTTCGCCAGCGTTGTGTCATGCCCGACCATGCTTGCACTACTGCCGCTTGGCAGTGCCGCATTGTCTGACTAGCCACTGGAGGCTGGGACGCAGGCGCAAGAAGCCACGATACAGCAACTCCAGCAGCGTTTGCATGCCGGGCAATGCGCCCAACTTCCCCAGCCAGCGCCAGGCCGGGTATAGCAGCCATAGTGCAACGAAGGCCGCTGCGCCGCTCAGCATGGTGCCGTCTTTCGTTTGCACATGAAATCTCGCCATCAACTCCTGGCAGCTGCAACCCTCCATTGCGCTCAGCTTGGAATCGCTGACATCGACCCATTCGATGGGGGTCGTCGGCACAGCACGTTGATAGAGGCTGATTTCCCAACGGCACAAAGGACAGGAGCCATCAAAAAAAACAGTTGTCGTAATGCCGTTTTCGGCAGGGTTGGGCATGACTTGACCTCTTTGGGTATGGAGTATTTGTTGTGATGAACCTACATTGAACCTATATATATTAGGTAATACGGTTCATTATAGATACAATCTCGGCATACTTGCTAGTGCGGCGATCAACGCCGCACAACATTGACAAACAAAGAGGGTTGCATGAACAAGCTAGCATTGAATGCGGCTGTGGCCGACGAGCTGGAGTGGGCGCGTCAAATGAGCCGGGGCCGCACGCCGCGCATCGTTGCCTGCCTCGCTTACGCTGGCCTGATACCGTTCCTTGCCTTATTGGCGGCGAGCTGGCTCGATACGCAGCGTAGCGGTGTCTGGCAGCAATTATCACTGCACTACGGCGCTGTGATCCTCAGTTTTGTAGGCGCTCTGCATTGGGGTTTCGCCATGAGCGTGCAATTCGTCAGTGATCGTAAGCGCAACGTCTGCTTTGCCTGGAGTGTGATTCCCGCCTTGCTGGCCTGGTTGGCCTTGGCGCTTGACCCGCTTGCGGGCAGTGCCTTGCTGGCCACCGGCTTTGGCGTCCATTACTTCCAGGACTGGCGGCTATTCAGGCATGCCGGGTTGCCCATCTGGTATTTGCCGCTGAGGTTGCAATTGTCTGTCGTCGCTGCTGCAAGCCTGCTCGTCACCAGCTTCGCCAGCCATGTATGAGGCAAGGCAGGGTGAGCCATCAGGCCGCTGGTCGCCCGGCTTTCATCCGCGAAAACAAGAAACGCTGCTCCACCAGCGGTTGGCAAACTGATAGGCAGTTGCCGTCCTGCATAAATTGAAACTTTTTAGAAAAAATCCTGTCTTTCCGCGCCGCGTATCCATTGCAAGAAATTAAATGTTGCAAATATAAAATTTGTAACGCCAATCTGCTCGCCAAAGACGTTGCCGCAAAGAATCATCATTTATCGGACAATGGTTTCCTTATCGCTCTGTCCTGCAAACTACATAAAGACTTGAATGAACAATTCCACTCAAACCGTCGGCACCCGCCTGGCAATAGGTTTCGGCATCACTTTCGCGCTGACAATCGTACTCACCGGCCTGGCCATGAATCGAGTCGGCAGTATCGATCAGACGCTCAGCCGCGTCAACGATGTCAATAACGTCAAACAGCGCCACGCGATCAACTTCCGCGGCAGCGTCCACGACCGTGCGATTGCCGTGCGCGACGTGGTGTTGGCCACCGACGCCGCCGCCTTGCAGGCGCAGGTGAACAAAATCAAGGCGCTTGATGACAAATACCAGCAATCGGCGGCCCCCCTCGATGCCTTATTTGCCGGTGCCGTGACTGCCGACGAAAAAGCGGCCTTGAGCAGTATCAAGGACACCGAGCGCCGCGTGCAACCGTTGATCGCCAAGGTGATCGAGTTGCGTAGTGCCGAGCAATTTGCGCAGGCTTCCAGCCTGCTGGCGCAACAGGTCGGCCCGGCCTTCGTAGACTGGTTGGCGTCGGTGAATAAACTGATCGACCTGGAAGAAAAGATGAGCCAGGACGCTACCGCCGGCGCCCGCGCGCTGAGCAGCAGCTTCTTCACCTGGATGCTACTGCTGTGTTCGGTTGCCATTGCCGCCGGCGTAAGCAGTGCCTGGTATATCGGTCGCGGGCTGCTGCAGCAGCTCGGAGGACAACCGGATTATGCGGTCAGTATCGTTACCCGCATCGCTGCTGGCGACCTGTCCGTCGCGATTCACACGGCGAAAGACGATCACAGCAGCCTGCTGTTCGCCATGAAAAAAATGCGCGACAATCTGGTCGGGATCGTGGCGCAGGTGCGGACCGGCACCGAAACAATTTTCAACGCTTCGACCGAGATCGCAGCCGGAAACTTTGATCTCTCATCGCGCACCGAACGCCAGGCAGGAACGCTTGAAGAGACCGCATCGTCTCTGGAAGAATTAACCAGCACCGTGCGTCAGAATGCCGACAATGCGCGGCAGGCCAATGTATTGGCCGAGTCCGCATCCGAAGTTGCGGTACGTGGCGGGGCCGTGGTGGCGCAAGTGGTCGAGACTATGGCGGCAATCAATGAATCGTCAAAGAAAATTGTCGACATCATCGGCGTGATTGACTCGATTGCATTTCAGACCAATATCCTGGCGCTGAATGCCGCCGTGGAAGCGGCGCGCGCCGGGGAGCAGGGCCGCGGCTTTGCTGTCGTGGCAACCGAGGTGCGTAACCTGGCTCAGCGTTCGGCCTCGGCCGCCAGCGAAATCAAGGCCTTGATCGGCAGTTCGGTGCAGCGGGTTGACATCGGCGCGCGCCTGGTTGACGATGCCGGCACTACGATGGAAGAGATTGTGCGTAGCGTAAAACGCGTAACCGACATCATGGCAGAGATCAGCCTGGCCAGTCAGGAACAAAGCACCGGCATCGAATCGGTCAACCAGGCCGTAGGCGAGATGGATGATGCGACCCAGCAGAACGCCGCCATGGTCGAACAAGCCAGCAGCGCCGCCGCATCGCTGCAGAAAGAAGCGCAGATGCTGGCCGAGGTGGTCGGCGTTTTCCAGCTCACCGCCGATCCCGAAGGTAGCCGCAGCACCAGTCGTGTCGCCATCAAGGCGCCTCTCTCGCGGGCCGCCTTCAAGCCGGCAGTGAGCCGCTTGGCCGCTTGACCGCTCGCGGTGGGCGAAAAACAGGGGCGCGACCTGACGCTCACGGCCAGGTTTCTTGAGAACTTGCCGTAAATGCTATTGCGCTCCTGGAATAATTTTTGGAGAACAACATGACATCGGCAATTGCTAGCTCGACAGCGCCGGGTTCCGGGTCTCTTTGATCAGCAATGTGCTGTAGGTCTGCTGGGGCTGGCAAGACGCAGCCTGGGCCTTGATCGTGCTGAACGTTTGCCTGGCGCTGATGAATGTGCGCGGCATCGTCAAGAACGGGCGGGCGTGACGTCGCTCCCACTTGGATATTGTCAATATTGAATGATTCTCCGTGGCCGCATACATGCCATGCGATTCTCCTGCGCCCATTTCAAGGCCGAAAATGGCCGTTCGGGCCCGGCGCCATCAGATATTTGCTGTCTTATATAAGATTCGTCGCCATCGGATACACAAACAGCGGCAGGACAGTCTAAAATACGTGGTGGGC
>RCMZ01000688.1_pt1 | contig 14910 bp, 12 predicted proteins | sample 2041141 | NCBI WGS metagenome assembly RCMZ01 (sample SAMN09708263, study PRJNA481090) | Wastewater metagenome, whole genome shotgun sequencing project. | biome: sewage; isolation source: Davis station wastewater (DW) | place: Antarctica: Davis Station | collected 2010-03-01
TTGCTGTGGCGAAAGGCAGAAAGGGCAGGAGCGCCGCGCAGGATCAACATCTTCGGGACAGCCTCGGGAAGGGGTGTGCTTTGAGGCCGCGTATTCTAGCCTAAACCGCCCGCGACAGCACCCGAAACGGCACGCCACGGGCGAGCCGGACATCGCCTGAGCATCGCATCGGGGTAACCGAGGCCAGCGAGGGGCGAAGCGCATAGTTTTTTTGCGTCGAAATATGCCAGAACAACAGCGGCGCTTCAGGCCCGCCAGGGTGTTTGCCCTGCGCTAGCAGACCTGCCTCGCGCTGTCGAGATATGGCGCTGGTGGTCCTTTGCGTATACTGCGCAGATGTTTTCCCAAATGGCTTTCCGTCCGCGCTGCGCCAAATGGCTCATCGCAACCGGACTCTTCCTGATGCTCGGTGCCTGTGTTGATAAACCCAGCACACTGGAGCGCGTAAAGGAGGATGGCGTACTGCGGGTGATAACCCGCAACAGTCCCGCCACCTACTTTCAGGACCGCAACGGCGAAACCGGCTTCGAATACGAGCTGGTGAAACGTTTCGCCGACGATCTGGGCGTAGAGCTGAAGATCGAAACCGCCGACAACCTTGACGACCTCTTCGATCAGTTGGGCAAGCCCAACGGCCCTGTGCTGGCTGCTGCCGGTCTGGTCAGCAGCGAGAAACGCAAACAGCAGGTCCGCTTTTCCCACACCTACCTGGACGTCACCCCGCAGATCATCTATCGCAACGGCCGCTCCCGCCCCACCAACGCGGCCGACCTGGCTGGCAAGCGCATCATGGTGCTTAAGGGCAGCACCCACGCCGAGCAATTGGCGGCACTGAAACAGAAATACCCTTCTATAGAGTACGAAGAATCCGACGCCGTCGAAGTAGTTGACCTACTGCGCATGGTGGACGAAGGGCAAATCGACCTGACCCTGGTCGATTCCAACGAAGTGGCGATGAACCAGGTCTACTTCCCCAATGTGCGTGTCGCCTTCGACCTAGGCGAAGCCAGCCAGCAAAGCTGGGCGGTAGCCGCCGGCGAAGACAACAGCCTGCTCAATGAGATCAACGAATACCTGGACAAGGTCCAGGCGAACGGCACCCTGCAACGCCTAAAGGACCGCTACTACGGCCATGTCGATGTGCTCGGTTATGTTGGCGCCTACACCTTCGCCCAGCACCTGCAACAACGCTTGCCTAAGTACGAGAAGTTCTTCAAGACCTCGGCCAAGGCAGAAAAGGTCGATTGGCGCCTGCTGGCGGCCATCGGCTATCAGGAATCGTTGTGGCAACCGGCCGTGACTTCCAAGACCGGGGTGCGCGGCCTGATGATGCTGACCCAGAACACCGCCCAGGCCATGGGCGTATCCAACCGCCTCGACCCCAAGCAGAGCATCAGCGGCGGCGCTAAGTACCTGGCCCTTATAAAGGCACAACTGGACGACAAGATCGAAGAACCGGATCGCACCTGGTTCGCTCTGGCGGCCTACAACGTGGGCGGCGGCCATCTGGACGACGCCCGCAAGCTCGCGGAAAAAGAAGGGCTGAACCCTAATAAATGGCTGGATGTAAAGAAAATGCTGCCGCGCCTGTCGCAGAAGCAGTGGTATAGCAAGACCCGCTACGGCTATGCCCGGGGCGGCGAGCCGGTGCATTTTGTGGCCAACATTCGGCGTTACTACGACATCCTGACCTGGGTCACGCAGCCGCAGTTGGAAGGCGATCAGGTCGCCGAAGGCAACCTGCATGTACCTGGCGTGGACAAGACCAAGCCAGCCCAAGAAACCCCGCCGCTCTAACCCCCTGAATCGACTGTGGGAGCGAGCCTGCTCGCGATGGTGCCGCAGCTATTCGCATTGCTCTACCGCGACAATACCGCTATCGCGGGCAAGCCCGCTCCCACAGGGTTTGGTTGTCTTCAGGCCTTGGCGGCGGCCGCCAGGATCAGCGCCTTCATCTCCGCCACCGCGCCCTTGAAGCCGACGAACAGCGCATGGGCCACCAGCGCATGGCCGATGTTCAATTCGTTGATGCCCTTGATCGCCGCCACCGCTTCGACGTTGTGATAGTGCAAACCATGCCCGGCGTTGACGATCAAGCCCTGGGCCAAGCCGCAAGCCACACCATCGACGATGCGTTGCAACTCATCGGCCACGTCACTTGGAGTTTGCGCATCGGCGTAGCGGCCAGTATGCAACTCGATGGCCGGAGCACCGACACGCCGCGAAGCTTCGATTTGCCGCTCGTCGGCGTCGATAAACAGCGAAACTTCACAGCCGAAGCTCGCCAGGCGTTCCACCGCGGCCTTGATACGCGCTTCCTGGCCGGCCACGTCGAGGCCGCCTTCGGTGGTCAGTTCCTGACGGGTTTCCGGCACCAGGCAGATGTGCGCCGGGCGGATGCGCTCGGCAAACAGCATCATTTCTTCGGTGACGCCCATTTCGAAGTTCATGCGGGTTTGCAGCACGTCCTTGAGCAACAGCACGTCGCGCTCCTGGATATGCCGGCGATCTTCACGCAGATGCACGGTGATGCCATCGGCGCCCGCCTCTTCGGCGTCCAGCGCAGCCTTGACCGGGTCCGGATAACGGGTGCCGCGAGCCTGGCGCAAGGTCGCCACGTGGTCGATGTTCACGCCAAGAAGAATGCGATTGCTGGTGGTCACGAAAAGCGCTCCAAAAGACAGGGAAGTTGGGCGCACAGCATACAGGCTAGGGCTTGCGAAACAACTCGCGGCTCACCAGTGGCCGCCCGCCTAGGTGCACCGCCAGGGCCTGGCGCATCAGGCGCTTGGCCGCAGCCAACGCGCCGGTTGCATTCCAGTCGGCCTCGGCCATGGCCAACAATTCGGCACCGTGGAACAGGCCCGGTTGCACCAGGTAAACCCTCTCCAGGCCCGCGTCGACGACCAAGCGATAGAGGCCGTCCGGTGCAACCGGGTTGCCCTCAATGTCCGAGCCCAAAGCAAGACCGTAGCCCAGATCATCCAGCAGCCGCCATTCGAAAGCCCGCAGCAGCGGCTCCAGAGGGCGACCTTCGGCCAAGGCCAGCAAGGTGGCGCTGTAGTGCTCGAACACCGCTGGGTGCGGGTCTTCGGCAGGCAACAGGCGGATCAGCAGCTCATTGAGGTACAACCCACTGAACAGCGCCTCGCCGTTGAGCCAATTGGACGCGCCGGCGCTTTCCATACGCCCGACGTTCTTCAACTCGCCGCGCCCGCGAAACTCCACTTCCAGCGCCACGAACGGCCGGGCCAGTGTGCCCGCCTTACCCCGCGCACTACGCAACACCGCCCGCAGCCGCCCCTGCGGCGTGAGGAAATCCACCAGGGCGCTGGTTTCGCGGTAGGCGCGGCTATGCAGGACGTAGGCGGGTTGACCGGTGGGGGGAGTCGAGGACATGGCGGTTCTCACGGACGCGGTACAGTTTTATGAACAGCACAAACCAATGTGGGAGCGGGCCTGCCCGCGATGGCGGACTAACACTCAACATCACTGTTGAATGCTGCATCCTCATCGCAGGCAGGCCCGCTCCCACAGGAATGCCCCGGTGTACCGCAAACCGAAACTACAGGTCGCCGTAACCCAGCGAACGCAATGCCCGCTCATCGTCAGACCAGCCACCCTTGACCTTGACCCAAAGGTTAAGCATGACCTTGGAGTCGAACAGCAGCTCCATGTCCTTGCGCGCTTCGGTGCCAATGCGTTTGATGCGCTCGCCCTTGTCGCCAATGATGATTTTCTTCTGGCCATCGCGCTCGACCAGGATCAGAGCGTGGATGTGCAGAGTCTTACCCTGCTGCTTGAACTCTTCGATTTCCACGGTGATCTGGTACGGCAGTTCGGCACCCATCTGGCGCATGATTTTCTCGCGTACCAGTTCGGCGGCAAGGAAACGGCTGCTGCGGTCGGTGATCTGGTCTTCCGGGAAAAAGTGTTCGTTTTCCGGCAGATGATTGGCGATCACGCGCTCCAGTGCTTCAAGGTTATGCCCGTGCTGTGCCGAGATCGGCATGATCTGAGCGTTGGGCAATTGCTCCTGAAGCCAGCTCAGGTGCGGCATCAACTCGGCCTTGTCTTCGATGCGGTCGGTCTTGTTCAGCGCCACGATCAACGGGCCAGTCACGTACTGCACGCGCTCAAGAACCATCTGGTCTTCGTCGGTCCACTTGGTGCGGTCCACCACGAAGATCACCACATCAACGTCCTTCAACGCGGCCGAGGCAGTTTTGTTCATGTAGCGGTTCAGGGCTTTTTCGCCGCCCTTGTGCATACCTGGGGTATCGACGTAGACGGCTTGCACATTGCCTTCGGTCTTGATGCCCAGCATGTTGTGGCGCGTGGTCTGGGGTTTGCGCGAAGTGATCGCCAGTTTTTGCCCCAGGATATGGTTCAGCAGCGTGGACTTGCCCACGTTGGGACGGCCGACGATGGCAACATAGCCACAGCGAGTTGCGGTTGAATCAGTCATGGCCATTCTCCACGCCCAGGGCTATCAGAGCTGCGGCCGCCGCTACCTGTTCGGCAATACGACGGCTCACACCCTGACCTCGGCTTTTTTCATTCAATAGGGTGATCTCGCATTCGACGAAGAACGTTCGGCAATGCGGCTCACCCTGGATATCCACCACTTCGTAACGCGGCAGTTCGCAACCGCGGGACTGCAAAAACTCCTGCAGGCGGGTTTTGGGATCTTTGTTGGTGTCAACCAGGGTCAGCGTTTCAAACTCCGAAGCCAGCCAGGCCAATACGCGCTCGCGGGCCACTTCCATTCCGGCATCGAGGTAGATCGCCCCAATCAGGGCCTCCAGGGCATCGGCCAGGATCGATTCACGGCGAAAACCGCCGCTCTTCAATTCGCCAGAACCCAGGCGCAGGTACTCGCCCAGGTCGAAACCACGGGCCAGTACTGCCAGGGTCTCGCCCTTCACTAGGCGTGCGCGCAAACGCGACAACTGGCCTTCGCGAGCCAGGGGGAAGCGGTCGAACAAGGCTTCACCGGCGACGAAGTTGAGGATGGCATCACCGAGAAACTCCAGGCGTTCGTTGTTGCGCCCGGCAAAACTGCGGTGGGTCAGGGCCAGGACCATCAGTTCCTGGTCCTTGAAGGTGTAACCGAGCTGACGCTCAAGACGGCTTAAAGAGACGCTCACGGCTTATCCACGCTGAGTTCGTGGTCGAGATCCGCCAGGGCGAGGCCCTGGAGGGCTAGAACAATTAACGCTGTGTTCAAAAATAACTTCCTGAATATCGTTGGCTGCATAGGGGCGGCCCGTTTGGCGGCACCAAAAATGCATTCGGCGCTGTGGTCAACAGCGCCGTGGGTGATTACTTGATAAGGCCAACCCGCGAGAAGTTCGGCAGGTGGCTGAGTTTCGGCTCCGGCCAGCTCATCCAGACCGCGAAAGCCTTGCCGACGATGTTCTGGTCGGGAACCATGCCCAGCAGATCCTTGGGAATGCTGGGGTCATCCCAATAGCGACTGTCGTTCGAGTTGTCGCGGTTGTCGCCCATCATGAAGTAATGCCCGGCGGGCACGACCCACTGGCGATCCGGCGGCGACCGGTAGCGGCTCATTTCCTTGCGGATCAGGTGCTCGGCCTCGCCCAGTTTTTCCTTGTACAGCTCGGCGCTGCCCAGGGTACCCGGCTCGGCGCCCACCAATTGCTCGGCGACCGACTGACCATTGACGAACAAGCGTTTGTCGGCGGTATAACGCACCTCATCGCCTGGCAGGCCGACCACACGCTTGATGTAGTTGACGTTCGGGTCGCTTGGGTAGCGGAACACCATCACATCACCGCGTTGCGGGTCACCGACCTCGATGACTTTCTTGTCGATCACCGGCAAGCGAATCCCGTAGGAAAACTTGCTCACCAGGATGAAATCGCCCACATCCAGAGTCGGCTTCATCGAGCCAGAGGGAATCTGGAATGGCTCGACCAAAAACGAACGCAGCACCAACACGATGAACAGCACCGGGAAGAACGATTTGCCGTATTCAACCAGCAAAGGCTCTTTGTTCAGTTTCTCGATCACCAACACATCGGGCTGGCTGACGCTGCCCTGATAATGGGCAACGGCCCCCCGGCGACGCGGCGCCAGAAACACCAGGTCGAGCAACGCCAGCAGGCCGCAAACGGCAACAGCGATGACCAGCAACAGCGGGAAATTTAGCGACATAGGACCTAACTATCCAACCTGAGCACTGCAAGGAAGGCTTCTTGTGGAATTTCCACGTTACCGACCTGCTTCATGCGTTTCTTACCGGCCTTCTGCTTTTCCAACAGCTTGCGCTTACGGCTGACGTCGCCGCCATAGCATTTGGCCAGTACGTTCTTTCTGAGAGCCTTGACAGTGGTTCGCGCCACAATCTGCCCGCCAATGGCGGCCTGGATTGCCACATCGAACATCTGCCGAGGAATCAGCTCCTTCATTTTCTCGGTCAATGCACGCCCTTTGTAGTGGGCGTTGTCGCGGTGGACGATCAACGCCAGGGCGTCAACTTTCTCACCGTTAATCAGTACATCCAGCTTGACCAGGTTCGCCGACTGGTAACGATCGAAATGGTAATCGAGCGAAGCATAGCCGCGGCTGGTGGATTTGAGACGGTCGAAGAAGTCCAGGACCACTTCGTTCATCGGCAAATCGTAGGTCACCTGGACCTGGGTACCGAGGAAGAGCATGTCGTGCTGCACGCCACGCTTCTCGATGCACAGGGTGATGACGTTGCCCAGGTGTTCCTGGGGCACAAGAATGTTGGCCCGCACGATAGGTTCGCGCATGTCCTCGATCGACGACAGATCCGGCAGTTTCGACGGGTTATCGACGTAGATCGTCTCACCGGTCTTGAGCAGCAGCTCGAAGATCACGGTCGGGGCGGTGGTAATCAGGTCCAGGTCGTACTCGCGCTCCAGGCGCTCCTGGATGATTTCCATGTGCAGCATGCCCAAAAACCCGCAACGGAAGCCGAAGCCCAAGGCGTCGGAGCTTTCCGGGGTGTACTGCAGGGACGAATCGTTGAGGGTCAGCTTTTGCAGCGCCTCGCGAAAGTCCTCGAAGTCGTCGGAACTGACCGGGAACAGGCCAGCGTAGACCTGCGGCTGGATGCGCTTGAAGCCAGGCAGTACATCGACGTCCGGGGTGGAGCTCAAGGTCAGGGTGTCGCCCACGGGTGCACCGTGGATGTCCTTGATGCCGGCGATGATGAAGCCCACTTCGCCCGCTTTCAGATCGACGGTGGCGGTGTGCTTGGGGTTGAACACGCCCACGCTATCCACCAGGTGGATCTTGCCGGTGGACTTGACCAGGATCTTGTCGCCCTTCTTCACGCGGCCATGGCGCACGCGAACCAGGGACACGACGCCCAGGTAGTTGTCGAACCAGGAGTCGATAATCAACGCTTGCAGCGGATCTTCGATATTGCCGGTCGGCGCGGGGATGGTCGCGACCAGGCGTTCGAGCACTTCGTCGACACCCAGGCCGGTCTTGGCACTGCAGGTGACGGCGTCGGTGGCATCGATGCCGATGATTTTCTCGATTTCTTCCTTGACCCGGTCCGGATCGGCCTGTGGCAGGTCGATCTTGTTCAGCACCGGCATTACTTCCAGGCCCTGCTCGATGGCCGTGTAGCAGTTGGCCACGGACTGGGCTTCGACGCCCTGGCCGGCATCGACCACCAGCAAGGCACCTTCACAGGCCGCCAGCGAACGGCTGACTTCATAGGTGAAGTCAACGTGGCCGGGGGTGTCAATGAAGTTCAACTGGTAGTTGATACCGTCCTTGGCTTTGTAATAGAGGGTGACGCTGTGGGCCTTGATGGTGATCCCGCGTTCACGCTCCAGGTCCATGGAATCGAGTACCTGGGCTTCCATCTCGCGCTCGGCCAGGCCACCGCACATCTGGATGAAACGGTCAGCCAGCGTCGACTTGCCATGGTCAATGTGGGCGATGATGGAGAAATTGCGGATATGACTCAAATCACTCACGGATGAACACTCAAAAAGGCTGCAGGCATAGCCCGCCGAAAAATAGCCGGGAATTGTACCTGATCCACGGCGCCAGCGTCACGTTCACCTGTCAGCAGCGCACAATGAAAAACGCCCCGGTCTTTCGACCAGGGCGCTTTGCGTGCAGCCTGATACGGGCTCAGCCGGCCCGGCGCAGCAGCCAGACGCCTGCCAGGGCGCAAATCCCGGCCGGCACCAGCACCGCGAACAGCGGCGAGAAGCCGAACACCAGGCTCGAGGGGCCGAGCAAGTCCTGGGCGATGCGGAAGGTGAAACCCACCAGCACACCGGTAAACACGCGCTGGCCCAAGGTCACCGAACGCAGCGGGCCGAAGATGAAGGAAATCGCCATCAGCACCAGTGCCGCCGTAACCAAGGGCTGCAGCACCTTGACCCAAAAGGCCAGCCAGTAACGGCCATTGTTCAGGCCCTGGTCGGCCAGGTAGTGGATGTAACCCCACAGGCCGGTGATGGACAGCGAGTCCGGGGCCATGACCACGGTGCTCAGCAGTTGCGGGCTGAGGGCCACGTCCCAGCGCTCTTCGGGCACATTGACCACTTCAGTGCTGTCGCCATGGAACAGGGTGGTGGTGACGTCCGTCAGTTGCCAGTGATCCTGATCGAACGTCGCCCGCCGGGCGAAACTCGACGATTGCATGTGCCGCTCCTTGTCGAAGCGGTAGCGGGTGACACCGTAGAGCAAGCCGTTGGGTTGCACCGAGTTGATGTGGATGAACTCGTCGCCCTGCCGGTGCCACAAACCGTGCTTGGCGCTTTGCGCCTCGCCGCCGCCCTGGGCCAGGGAGCGGTTGGCCTGGGCCATGTTTTCCGTGGCCGGGGCGACATACTCGCCCACCAGCACGCCCACCAGCATCAGTACCAGCATCGGCTTCATCACCGCCCAGACGATGCGCCCGATGGACACCCCGGCCGCACGCATGATGGTCAGTTCGCTGGCGCTGGCCAGGCTGCCCAGGCCGATCAGGCAGCCAATCAGCGCCGCCATCGGCAGCATGTCGTAGACCCGCCGTGGCGCGGTCAGCAGCACGAAGCTCAGCACATCGACCAAGGTATAGGTGTCGCTGACGTCACCCATTTCATCGATGAAGGCGAACAGGGACGCCAGGCCGAGGATGATCCCCAGCACGGCGATGATGGCCATGAATACGCTGCTACCAATGTAGCGGTCGAGCTTACCCACGGGCCACCTCCAACACACTGCGGCGACTCGCCATCTTCAAACGCCACGGCTCCCAGTACAAAAGCCCCAGGCCAATGGCCAGGAAAATCCCGTGAACCCACCACAAGCCCAGCGCGGGCGGGATCTTGCCTTTTTCCAGGGCGCCACGGGCGGCGATGAGGATGCTCAGGTAAGCCATATAAAGGAGGATCGCCGGCAGCAGCTTGAGGAAACGCCCTTGGCGCGGGTTGACCCGCGAGAGCGGCACCGCCATCAGCGTCACGATGAACACCAGCAGCGGCAGCGATAGGCGCCATTGCAGCTCGGTGCGTGAGCGCAGGTCGTCGTTCCCCAGCAGGGTACGGGTGGACATGGCGTCACGATCGGTCACTTCGTCACTGACATCCGGCTTGGGCAGCAGCACGCCGTAGGTGTCGTACTTGATGGCACGATAGTCCGCCTGCCCCGGGTTGCCATCGTAGCGATAGCCGTTTTCCAAGATCAGGTAGCGGTTGCCATCCTCCTGGACCTCCTGGCGGCCCTTCTCGGCCACCAGCACAGAAATGCCCCGGTCTTTCTTGTCCGCCGACACCCGTTTCTCGGAAATAAACACACCGGCCAGGTTGGTGCGGTCGTCGGACAGTTTTTCGGTGTAGGTCACCCGCGTGCCATCGCGCAGCGCTTGGAAGCGGCCGGGCACCAAGGTGTCGAACTCGGTCATCGCGTCCTGCTTGTTGAGCAGCAACTGGAACTGGTTGGCCCCTTGCGGCGCCAGGCTCAGGCTCAGCCAGGCGACGATCAGCGCCACCAGCGCGGCCGGCACCATGGTCATGCCCAGCAGGCGTTGCTGGCTCATGCCGGTGGCCGAGAGCACGGTCATTTCGCTTTCCAGGTACAACCGGCCATAGGCCAGCAGAATGCCGAGAAACAGCCCCAACGGCAGGATCAGTTGCAAAAAGCCCGGCAGGCGAAACCCCATGATGAGGAACAGCGAGCCTGGGTCCAGCGCGCCAGAGGCAGCCTGAGCCAGGTATTTGATGAAGCGCCCGCTCATGATGATGACCAGCAGCACGGCGCTGACGGCGCTGAGGGTCAACAGGACTTCGCGGGATAGATAACGGAAGACGATCAAACCAGACACTCCAGGGTTGTCAGGCTAAGGCGGCCAAACAAGCAAACGTCGCGAGCGGGCGCGCAATAGACGGCCGCCGAAAAAGATGGCGCATTATCCTGTGATTGGGTGCGCCTGTCACTGCGCATGCGCTGCGAGGGTTGTCAGCCTCGGGCGGCGAGGTTCAAACTGGCCGCTTTGTCGCTGGCACGCACCGGCGCCTTTCTTTATAGAACACGCCTCAAGCGCCCGCTGCCTGGCGGTGCGCCTATTGACCATTTATTCAGGGAGCCGGACATGGAATTGGTTGTAAAGAGCGTTAACCCAGAAACCGTGAAGACCGCCACCGTGGTCGTCGCTGTCGGTGAAGGCCGCAAACTGGGCGCCAGCGCCAGCCGCCTCGACGAACAAAGCGGCGGCGCCATCAGTGCCGTGCTCAAGCGCGGCGACCTGGCCGGCAAAATCGGCCAGAGCCTGCTGCTGCACAACCTGCCCAACCTCAAAGCCGAACGCGTGCTGCTGGTGGGCGTGGGCAAGGATCAAGAGCTGGGCGACCGCCCTTTGCGCAAAATCGTCGCCGCCATCCTCAGCACCCTCAAAGGCCTGGGCGGCAGCGACGCCGTGCTGGCCCTGGACGACGTGCAGGTCAAGGGCCGCGACAGCTACGGCAAGACCCGCCTGCTGGCCGAAACCCTGCTCGACGGCCAATACAGCTTCGACCGCTTCAAGAGCCAGAAAGCCGAACCCCACGCCCTGAAGAAAATCACCCTGCTGACCATCAAGGCCGCCCAGGCTGAAGTCGAACGCGCCGTGACCCACGCCCAGGCCATCGCCGGCGGCATGGCGTTCACCCGCGACCTGGGCAACCTGCCGCCAAACATCTGCCACCCAACCTTCCTCGGCGAGCAAGCCAAGGAGCTGGGCAAGGCTTATAAAAGCCTGAAAGTCGAAGTCCTGGACGAGAAGAAAATCAAGGAACTGGGCATGGGCTCGTTCTACGCCGTCGGTCAAGGCAGCGAGCAACCGCCACGCCTGATCGTGATGCAGTACAACGGCGGCAAGAAATCCGAGAAACCCTTCGCCCTGGTCGGCAAGGGCATCACCTTCGACACCGGCGGCATCAGCCTCAAGCCCGGTGCCGGCATGGATGAAATGAAATACGACATGGGCGGCGCGGCCAGCGTGTTCGGCACCCTGCGTGCGGTGCTGGAACTCAAGCTGCCGATCAACCTGGTGTGCATCCTGGCCTGCGCCGAGAACATGCCCAGCGGCAAGGCCGCCCGTCCTGGCGATATCGTCACCACCATGAGCGGCCAGACCGTGGAAATCCTCAACACCGACGCCGAAGGGCGCCTGGTGCTGTGCGATGCCCTGACCTACGCCGAACGCTTCAAGCCCCAGGCTGTGGTCGACATCGCCACCCTGACCGGCGCCTGCATCGTTGCCCTGGGTTCCCACACCTCGGGCCTTTTGGGCAACAACGACGAACTGATCGGCCAACTGCTCAGCGCCGGCGTGCAGGCCGACGACCGCGCCTGGCAACTGCCGCTGTTCGATGAATACCAGGAGCAACTGGACAGCCCGTTCGCCGACATCGCCAACATCGGCGGGCCGAAGGCCGGGACCATCACCGCGGCCTGCTTCCTGTCGCGCTTTGCCAAGAACTTCAACTGGGCACACCTGGACATCGCCGGCACAGCCTGGACCAGCGGCGGCAAGGACAAAGGCGCCACCGGCCGGCCAGTGCCGCTGCTGACCCAATACCTGATCGATCGCGCCAACGCCTGAACCCAATGAGCACGGGCGGCGTTGCTCCATTCAACGCCACCCGGGCCCAGGAACCGCAATGACCCAAGTCGACTTTTATATCCTGCCCAGTGCCGATCCTTCGGCGCGCCTGGATTTTGCCTGCAAGCTCACCGAAAAAGCCTGGCGCATGGGCCACCGCATCTACCTGCATTGCTGCGACGCGGCTCAGCGCGACGATCTCGACGCCCGCCTCTGGCGTTTTAAGGGCGAAAGCTTCGTGCCCCACGGCCCGGCCGAAAGCGAGCGCGACGGCCAGGTGGTCCTGGGCCTGGGCGACGACTGCGGCGAGCACCAAGACCTGCTGGTCAACCTCGCCCTCAAGGTCCCGGCCTTCGCCCCGCGCTTTGCCCGCGTGGCGGAAGTGGTGGTCGAAGACCCGGCAATTCGTCAGGCCGCACGGGAGAGTTTCCGCTTCTACCGTGAACAGGGCTATCCTCTGCAAGATCACCGATTACAGCGACTCTGAGCCCACGATGGACACCCCGAACCCACTACAAAAATCCGCGCACCTGTTGGACGACCTTGAGTCGATCCGCCAACTGCTCGGCGACGACAACCTGCAACCGCCGCTGCTGACCGAAACGGTCGCCAGCGAGGTGCAAATCCCCCTGCTATTCGAGCAAATCAGCGCCCAGCTCCCGGCTGCACCTGCGCCCAAACCAACCCCCGCACCCGCTCCCGTCGCGGACAACGGTCCCGACACTCTGCTGCACCTGGAGAGCGAACTGCGCGCCGCGGCCCAGCTCATCATGCAAGACGTCATCGACGACTTCGCCCCTCACATCGAAACCGAAATCAAGCGCCGCCTCGAAGCGCGGATGGAGCGGTTACTGGCCGCGGCTACAAGCGGCAAGCTTTAAGCGGCAAGCCGAGCACTCTCTTCTTGTAGCTTGCAGCTTGTGGCTTGCCACGCCCCCCGCCGCTATACTTCCCGGCTTTTCCTGAATAAATGCCAATAGGGTCCCGCCGCGCATGGATAAGACCTACCAGCCGCACGCCATTGAAACTTCCTGGTACAACACCTGGGAGTCCGAGAACTACTTCGCCCCGCAAGGCGCGGGCGATTCCTACACCATCATGATCCCGCCACCGAACGTCACTGGCAGCCTGCACATGGGCCATGGCTTCAACAACGCGATCATGGACGCCCTGATTCGCTTTCGCCGCATGCAGGGGCGCAACACCCTGTGGCAGCCAGGCACCGACCACGCTGGCATCGCTACGCAGATGCTGGTAGAGCGCCAACTCGAAGCCAAGGGCCAGAGCCGCCACGACCTGGGCCGGGAGAAGTTCCTGGAAAAAGTCTGGGAATGGAAAGCCGAGTCCGGTGGCAACATCACCCGTCAGATCCGTCGCCTCGGCTCGTCCGTAGACTGGAGCCGCGAACGCTTCACCATGGATGATGGCCTGTCGGAAGCGGTCAAGGAAGCCTTCGTGCGCCTGCACGAGGATGGCCTGATCTACCGTGGCAAACGCCTGGTCAACTGGGACACCAAGCTGCACACCGCGATTTCTGACCTCGAAGTGGAAAACCACGACGAAAAGGGCTTCCTGTGGAACCTCAAGTACCCGTTGGCTGACGGCGCCAAAACCGCCGAGGGCAACGACTACCTGATCGTCGCCACCACCCGCCCGGAAACCATGCTGGGCGACTCCGCCGTTGCGGTTAACCCCAACGACGAGCGCTACCAGGCCCTGATCGGCAAGTTCGTCGAACTGCCGCTGGTCGGGCGCCGCATCCCGATCATCGCCGACGACTACTGCGACCCAGCGTTCGGCACCGGTTGCGTGAAAATCACCCCGGCCCACGACTTCAACGACTACGAAGTGGGCAAGCGCCACAACCTGCCGCTACTCAACATCTTTGACAAGAACGCCAGCGTGCTGCCGGCCTGCCAAGTGTTCAACCTCGACGGCACCCTCAACGACAGCGTCGACGGCCAGATCCCGGCGCAGTACGCCGGCCTGGACCGCTTCGAGGCCCGCAAGCAGATCGTCGCCGACTTCGATGCCGCCGGCCTGCTGGTCAGCGTTGACGACCACGCCTTGAAAGTGCCCAAGGGCGACCGCTCCGGCACCATCATCGAGCCGTGGCTGACCGACCAGTGGTACGTCTCCACCAAACCGCTGGCCGAGCCCGCGATTGCCGCCGTTGAAGACGGCCGCATCCAGTTCGTGCCCAAGCAATACGAAAACATGTACTTCTCCTGGATGCGCGACATCCAGGATTGGTGCATCAGCCGCCAACTCTGGTGGGGCCACCGCATTCCGGCCTGGTACGACGAGGCCGGCAAGGTCTATGTCGGCCGCGACGAAGCGCAGGTGCGTGCCAAGCACAACCTGGGCCCGGACGTGGCGCTGCAACAGGACAACGACGTCCTCGACACCTGGTTCAGTTCCGGCCTGTGGACCTTCTCCACCCTGGGCTGGCCAGAGCAGACGGAGTTCCTGAAGAAATTCCACTCCACCGACGTTCTGGTCACCGGTTTCGACATCATTTTCTTCTGGGTCGCCCGGATGATTATGCTCACCATGCACCTGGTGAAAAACGAAGACGGCACGCCGCAAGTGCCGTTCAAAACTGTCTACGTGCATGGCCTGGTACGCGACGGCCAGGGCCAGAAGATGTCCAAGTCCAAGGGCAACGTCCTGGACCCGCTGGACATCATCGACGGCATCGACCTGGAAACCCTGGTGCAAAAACGCACCACCGGCCTGATGCAGCCCAAACTGGCGAAAAAGATCGAGAAGCAGACCCGCGACGAGTTCGCCGACGGCATCGCCAGCTACGGCACCGACGCCCT
>RCMZ01001194.1_pt1 | contig 14896 bp, 10 predicted proteins | sample 2041141 | NCBI WGS metagenome assembly RCMZ01 (sample SAMN09708263, study PRJNA481090) | Wastewater metagenome, whole genome shotgun sequencing project. | biome: sewage; isolation source: Davis station wastewater (DW) | place: Antarctica: Davis Station | collected 2010-03-01
CAGCTGACGTGTGATCAGCTTGACCAGCGTGGACTTGCCCGCACCGTTGCGGCCCAGAATGGCGGTGTGACGCCCCTCGGGAATGGTCAAGCTGACATCGTCGAGCATGGGGCGGCCGTCACGCACGACGCTGACATGATCGATGGACAACAGGGGCTCGGTCATGGCCTGAGCCCATATCTGCAAACCGTGCGGCGTTAAACCGCAAGGCTTCAAATCACGGACAGACAATCAACATTCGGCCCCAGCCGCTCCGCTCGTCATTCCGGGGCGTCCGAAGGGCGAACCCGGAACCCAGGAGGCATGCATCCGGTATCCAATGTGCTCAGCGGTGTGAACGTGGTCCTGGGTTCCGGGTTCTTCGCTCCACTCAGCCCCGGAATGACGATTTGAGGTGATGCCGGCTGAACCTAGATCAGACCCTGCTCACGCGCCGAACGCGTCAGCTCGTCACGGAACTGGGGCGCCGCCAGACCGATCAGGGCGCGGGCGCGCTGGTCGCTGGACAGACCCTTCAGGTTCACCCAGCCCTGTTCGGTGACGACGATGTGGGTGTCGTTGCGCGGCGTGGTCACCGGCCCGTCCAGACGGGCGACAATGCGCGAAGCCGTTCCCCTGGCCGCCGTGGAGTGGCAGGCGATGATCGACTTGCCGCCTTCGGAGGCATAGGCGCCGCGCACGAAGTCCAGCTGCCCGCCCGCCGCCGTGAACTGGCGCCCGTTCAAGAACTCCGAGCAGCAGGCGCCGTTCAGGTCGATCTGAAGCGTGGCGTTGACCGACACCATCTTCGCATTGCGCGCAATCACCGACGGGTCGTTCACATAGGACACCGGGTGCGCCTCCATGCGACGGTTTCCCCCCAGGAAGTCATAGGTGTTGCGGTCGCCCATGGCGAAGGTGAAGACCCCCACGCCCGGATGCAGGGTCTTGCGGCTGTGGTCCGCCACGCCCGCCTGCATCAGCTCCACCAGCCCCGGCGTCAGCATCTCGGTATGGACACCCAGATGCCTATGACCGCGCAGGGCGTCGCAAACGGCGTTGGGCAGGGCGCCGATGCCCATCTGCAATGTGGCGCCGTCCTCGATCAGACCGGCGATGAGGCCGCCGATGACCAGGTCGTTGGCTTGAGGCTCGGCCTTTGCGACCTCGACCAGAGGCGCGGCGTGTTCAACCACCGCCGCGACCTTTGAGACATGGACGGTGCAATCGCCGAACACGCGCGGCATGTTCGGGTTCACCTCGACGATCACCGTGCGCGCGGTCTGCGACACAGGCTTGGCGTAGTCGGTGTTGGTGCCGAACGAGAAGAAGCCATCCTCGTCCATCGGCGAGACGGTGCAGACCAGAGCGTCCATGCCGACCTCGTCGCACAACAGGCGCGGCGACTGCTGGAAGCCGGTCGGAATGAAGCGAACGGGATTGGGCCGCCCCTCATCGAGGGCGCGCTGTTCCAGGTTCCGTTCGATGGCGCTGTGGAACAGACTCCAGGGATGGATGCGGTCCATCAGTTCGTAACGCAGCACCGTGTCCGCCGCGATCCGGCACGACAGGAGGTAATACAGATTGACGTCCTCGACCTCGCCCCGCTCGGCCCGGTCGGCGATGGCCTTCAGCACGGCGGGCGGTTGAGACACGCCCAGCCCCATGGCCACCTTGGCGCCGGACCGGATCAGGGCGGCGGCTTGGTCGGCGGTTTTCAACCTTTCGGCATAGAGGGCGGCGTGGTTCATTGGCGTCTTTCCCGTCTGCGCCTTTGCGGCGTCTGGCGTTCGACTATCCCGCGTCAGAGGGCCTGACGGGGCCTAGACTTTGGTCGGAAACGACACGGTCACGGTCTGCTGATCCTGCAACGCCGCGCCGTGCCCCCTCTGCAGACGCTCGACCGCATAGGCGATCAGCCACAGCACCATGGCCCAGGCCGCGCCAACCGCCCAACCGGCGAAGACATCCGAAGCCCAGTGCGCGCCCAGATAGATGCGGGTCGCACCGACCAGCAGGGCCATCGCTATGCCCATACCCATGACGAAGACCTTGACCCCATGGCGCGGAAAGGCGCGCGTCAGCATGACGGCGACCGTCAGATAAAAGACCGTGGACAACAGGGCGTGGCCGGAGGGGAAGCTGGCGTTGATCGTCTCCACCGCCTGCATGGCTGCGGGCGGCCGCTCACGTTCGAACACCTTCTTCAGACCTTCGCTCAACCCCACGCCCCCGATCAGGCCCAGCGGCAGCAACAGGGATGACAGCCACTTCTTCTGGATCAGCAGAAAGACGATGACGATCAGGGCGAACAGACCCAGCACCGATATGCCACCCAGAGAGGTGATGTCGGCCGCCGCCTCCTTCAGCCACCACGGCCCCCAGGGACGCCCCGGATCATCGGCATAGGGGCGCATCAGGGACAGGATATGCTGATCAAACGCCTGCCCCCCGGGCTCGCGAACCTCGTCGGCGATCTGAATGAAGGCGATGACGCCGATGGCCGCCACAAGAAAAGCGCTCAAGGCCGCCATTTCCGTGCGCGCCAATGTCAGGGTGCGTGTCAAAAAGGGACGTTGTGCGGGATCGGTCATCGGCATTCCAAACGGCTCCGTTTGCCCTGCGTTCCGATCACGCGTTCGTGATCACGAGACTTGAAAGCGTCACAAGAGCTTCGCTGGCTTGCTTTGGGGCTTTTCCCCAGGCGCCGACCACTTGTCCAAGTGATTCGCACACAAAGGCGCCGTCAAGTCCGTTGACGGGTTATTAGGCATGTGCGCCCTATATGTGGGCTCAGGGAGCGCAACGGCCACAAGATGATGTGGTTCTGGCGCAAGTGGCTCTAGGCTCTTTTTGTTCAGGACGCAGATGACCATGGCTGGCGGCGAGGCTTTGAAGACGACGGAATTCCAAGGTGTTGCGGGAACGCAGGCGCCGGAAAAGCCGCATCTGACCGTCGTGAAATCGGTCCAGGTGGACCGTTCGCGCGACGCCCTGCTGACCGATTTCGGCAAGAAGACGCTGGAAGATCGCTACCTGCTGGCGGGCGAAAGCTATCAGGACATGTTCGCCCGGGTTTCGACCGCCTTCTCGGACGACGCCGAACACGCCCAGCGCCTTTATGACTATATGAGCCGCCTGTGGTTCATGCCCGCCACGCCCGTTCTGTCGAACGGCGGCGCCGACCGCGGCCTGCCCATCTCCTGCTTCCTGAACGCCGTCAGCGACAGTCTGGACGGCATCCAGAACGTCTGGAACGAAAACGTCTCCCTGGCGTCCAACGGCGGCGGCATCGGCACCTACTGGGGCGGCGTCCGCTCCATCGGTGAAAAGGTCAAGGGCGCGGGCAAGACCTCGGGCATCATTCCCTTCATCCGCGTGATGGACTCACTGACTCTGGCGATTTCGCAAGGCTCGCTGCGCCGTGGTTCGGCCGCTGTGTACCTCGACATCCACCACCCGGAGATCGAAGAGTTCCTTGAGATCCGCAAACCCTCGGGCGACTTCAACCGCAAGTCCCTGAACCTGCACCACGGCATCAACGTCACCGACGAGTTCATGGAGGCGGTGAAGGTCGGCGCCACCTTTGACCTGAAGTCGCCCAAAGACGGCGAAGTCCTGAAGACTGTCGACGCCCGCTCGCTGTGGACCAAGCTGCTCGACATCCGCATGCAGACGGGCGAGCCCTATCTGATCTTCTCGGACACGGTGAACCGCCAGATGGCGCCGCACCAGCGCGACCTGGGCCTGAAGGTCAAACAGTCGAACCTGTGCGCTGAAATCATGCTGCACACCGGCAAGGACCACCTGGGCGTGGACCGCACCGCAGTCTGCTGCCTGTCGTCCGTCAATGCCGAGACCTTCCTGGAGTGGCGCGAGGAGCCCCGCTTCATCGAGGACCTGATGCGGTTCCTGGACAATGTGCTGGAGGACTTCATCCAGCGCGCGCCCGACGCCATGTCGGCGGCTGTCTATTCGGCCAAGCGCGAGCGTTCGGTGGGTCTGGGCCTGATGGGCTTCCACTCCTTCCTGCAGGGTCAGGGCGTGGCCTTCGAAAGCGCCATGGCCAAGTCGTGGAACATGCGCCTGTTCAAGCATCTGCGCCGCGAGGCCGACAAGGCCAGCCGCACCCTGGCCGAAGAGAAGGGCCCCTGCTTGGACGCCCAGGACCGTGGCGTCATGGAGCGGTTCAGCCACAAGCTGGCCATCGCCCCGACCGCCTCCATCTCGATCATCTGCGGCGGCACGTCGGCGGGCATCGAGCCGATCCCGGCCAACATCTACACCCACAAGACCCTGTCCGGCTCGTTTGCGGTCAAGAACCCCTATCTGGAGCGCCTGCTCGACGAGAAGGGCATCAACACCGAGGCGATCTGGAACTCGATCCTGGAACAGGAAGGTTCGGTCCAGCATATCGACGCCCTGAACGAAGACGAGAAGGGCGTGTTCAAGACCGCCTTCGAACTGGACCAGCGCTGGGTGGTCGAACTGGCCGCCGACCGCGCGCCGGAAATCTGCCAGGCTCAGTCGCTGAACCTGTTCATCCCCGGCGACGTCAACAAGTGGGACCTGCACATGCTGCACTGGTCCGCGTGGGAGCGCGGCGTAAAATCGCTGTATTATCTGCGCTCCAAGTCGGTTCAACGCGCCGCTTTCGCGGGCGCCGAGGACAAGGCCGAAGAAGTGGTCGATCCCAACCAGCCGGACCTCTTCTCCATGCCCAAGACCGACTACGACGAGTGCCTGGCCTGCCAGTAAGGCAGACATTCAGACCAAGCCTAGGGGCCTCGCGAAAGCGGGGCCCTTTCGGTTTGCGGGAACCCTTGCCGTGCGGCATCGTTCAAAAGTGACGAAACCATGTCAAACCCCGTTGGACTCCTGCCGCATCTGGTGCAGGGTCAGGATCAGCGGACGGTAGGGAGACCGAATGCGCATCGCGGCCTGGATTGTGGGAATGGGGAGCATGCTGGCGATGACCGGCGGCAGCGCCCACGCGCAGATTTGGGCGGCCAATAGTTTCAACGACGCTCCGACCCCAGACGCCGACACAAGCGCCGCCGTGCGACTGACCGACCAGACCAGTTTCACCGTATCGCCCGACGCCCGTTTTGGCCCCGCCGTCGAATTCCCCACCGCCTTCCGCCCCGCCCACGGCGAAGGTCTGGCCGCAACCACCCGCCGGGACGTCTGGATCGACCGTGACGCCGCCGCCGACCGTTTGACGCTGGAGACTGCAGGCCGCCTGCGTCGCGCCGACGGCTCCCCTCTGCCCGTCACGACGCGCGACGCCGCCGAACTGGATCAGAGCGCCTATGACTTGCGCTATGTGCGCGGCTTCCGCGGGGCGACGGGCCATACGCCGTCAGGACTGGAAGTCAGCCTGACACCCCACGCCGGTTTCGGCGTCGGCAGCGATGGCGGTTCCGCCGAAGCGGGCGCCACCTTGAAGATCGGCGAGGGTCTGGATCGCCTTGCGCCCAGCGGCGAACAAAGATTCGGCGAGCGCGCCCGCTGGTTCGTCTACGCCGCCGGCTCGGGCCGGGCCGTGGGCTATAATTTCGCCCGCACGCGCGACGGCGACTATGCCCGTTCCGGCATGGCGCAGGACCGGGACCGCGGGTCGTTCCTGGGCGACGCCTCGGTCGGCGTCGCCTATCGGCGCGGCGATATTCAGACCTCGATCGGCGTTGTCTATCGCGAAATCGACGCAGGCAAGGGCCTGCGCGGCATGAACGGTCTGGACACCGACGTCAGCGAAGGCCTGATCGCTTTCCAGCTGTCGATCAGGCCGCGCCGCTAAAACCTGCCCTAGGTTCAATCAATATTCAGTCGGCCAAAATCTTAGACCGTCATTCCGGGGCTGAGCAAAGCGAAGAACCCGGAACCCAGTGCTAAAGCGCCGTTGCTGGACGTATTCGGCGCCAGATTGCGAGCCTCCTGGGCTGATTGCTGCACGCCTCCTGGGTTCCGGGTTCGTCCTACGGACGCCCCGGAATGACGGTTTGGGGCAGAATGTCGATTGAACCTACTTCGTCAGCACCACGCCCTCGCGACGCGGATCTGCGCCCGCATCCCAGGCGCCGTTGCGCCAGATCATGCCATGCAGGCCGGACGTCTCCGTCGCATTGGGGCGCAGGGGCATGCCCGCCTCGGCCAGCGCCGCCTGAATCTCGGGCGACATCTGTTCGGTGTCCGCCCCGACCATGGCCCCACGCACCACCAGATTGGGCAGGGCGATGGCCTCCTGCATCGGCAGGTTCCAGTCGATGGCCCCAACCAGCGCCTTGGCCACATAGGCCAGAATGCTGGACCCGCCCGGAGAGCCGATGGCCCCGACCAGATTGCCCTGACGGTCCAAAATCAGCGTCGGCGTCATGGACGACCGCGGACGCTTGCCTGCCGCCACCGCATTGGCCGCCGGATGACCGTCTTCGCTAGGCGTGAACGAGAAGTCGGTCAGTTGATTGTTCAGGAAGAAGCCATCGACCAGCCGCCCGTTGCCGAACAGGCTTTCGACCGTGGTGGTCATGCTGACCGCATTGCCCCAGGCGTCCACGACGACGAAATGGGTCGTGCCGCCCGGCTCAGCCGTTGCATCCACGCCGACCGGCGGCGCACCTGTCGGACGCCCCGCCGGAACCGGCCCGTTCACCTCAGGCAGCAGAGCTACGCGGCTGACCACATAGTCGGGATCCAACAGACCCGCCAGCGGCACGCCGACGAAATCATTGTCGCCGATATAGCGGTCGCGGTCGGCGTACATCAGACGCTGCAACCGGCCCAGCGCGACCCAGGCCTCGGGGCTGTTCGCCCCCTTGTCGATATCCGGCGTCTTCTCAGCCATGGCCAAAAGCTGCAGCACGGCCACGCCGCTGGACGGCGGCGGCGGCACACAGATCACATAGGCCCGATACGGGCGGCACAGGGCGTCGCGGCGCAAAGGCCGGTACGCTGCGATGTCCGCCTCGGTCAGACCGCCCGGTCGCGGCCCCTCAGCCACAGCAGCAGCGATGTCGCGACCAATCTCACCGCCATAGAAGACACCCGCCCCCTGCTCTGCCAACAAGGACACCGTGCGGGCGTAGGCCGGGTTCTTCAGCAGATCACCGGCCTGATAGCGCGTGCCGTCCGACTTGGTGAAATAGGTGGTCGCCGTCGGCGTCCGGGCCTGGGGCGCATTGCTGTTGATCATCCCCGCCAGACGCGGACTGACCACAAACCCATCACGCGCCATATGCTCGGCGTCGCCGAACAGGTCGCGCCACGCCAGTTTGCCGTGATCTTTCTGCGCCATGGCCAGCATGGCCACCGCCCCCGGCGCACCCGTTGACCGGCCCGACAGGACGCCGTCGACGAAGCTCAACGGCTTGCCGTTCTCATAGAACAGCTCGGGCGTCGCCCACGACGGCGCCGTCTCGCGCCCGTCATAGGCGGTGATCTCGCCCGTCGCGGCGTCATAGGCCATCAGAAAGGCGCCCCCGCCCAACCCCGACGACTGCGGCTCCACAAGCCCCAGAACGGCTTGGATCGCCACGGCCGCATCCACCGCCGACCCGCCGCGCCGCAGCACCGCCATGCCCGCCTCAGCCGCCAATGGATTGGCCGCCGCCACCAGCGGTCCCCTGGCCTGAACCGGCTGGGCGGCGGCGGCCTGAACATGGGCCGGACGGGTCTGGGCGACCGCAATGACAGGCGCCGCCTGCCAGGCGGCCAGCATCGCCGGAACCATCACGGCGGCGACAAAACGACGGTCGAGACGCATGAAAATCCTTACGGCTGCACGACTTTCACCCGACCTAGGCCCTCAAGCCCCGCACGCCAACCCGCCCGAACCAGATAAAATCTAAACAGCGGCTTGCGCTTCCCAAACCAGACGCTAAAGACACCCCTTCGCTGCAAGGCGAATGCGCACCCGTAGCTCAGCTGGATAGAGCACCAGACTACGAATCTGGGGGTCAGGAGTTCGAATCTCTTCGGGTGCGCCATCTTTTTTAAGCATTTAGCTGATCCAAGCCTCCGGGTTTGAAAGCGCTGGGGACCACCTGGGGACCAAGCGCGGGAAATCACCATCATACATCGCCACGCGTGAGCATGCCTGCGGTCATTTGCATGGCTGTTTTGAGTTGATGTTGAAAGCGTCGTTTTGGCCCAGTTCAGGGAAAGAGCTTTACCGGAAACCATTGCTATGTTGCGTTGCAACGCGATATGGGTTGCCCTCTCAAGGGGGTGTTGAAATGCGCGTTGCAATGATCGGCACAGGCTATGTTGGCCTGGTGTCAGGGGCCTGTTTTGCCGACTTTGGTCATGTGGTGACCTGTATCGACAAGGACCCGTCCAAGATCGAGCGTCTGAACGGCGGTGAGATCCCGATCTATGAGCCGGGTCTGGATGATCTGGTCGCCACCAATGTGCGCGAAGGCCGCCTGTTCTTCACCCTGGACGGTGCCGAGGCCATCCGCAACGCCGACGCCGTCTTCATCGCCGTGGGCACCCCGACCCGTCGCGGCGACGGCCATGCGGACCTGTCCTATGTCTATGCGGCGGCGGAAGAGATCGCAGGCCTGATCGACGGCTTCACCGTCGTGGTCACCAAGTCGACCGTCCCGGTCGGCACCGGCGACGAGGTCGAGGCGATCATCCGTAAGGCCAATCCGAACGCCGACTTCGCCGTGGTGTCCAACCCCGAGTTCCTGCGCGAAGGCGCCGCCATCGGCGACTTCAAACGCCCTGACCGGGTGGTGATCGGCGTCAACGACATCGACAGCGATGTGGGCCAGCGCGCCAGGACTGTGATGGGCGAACTGTACCGTCCGCTGAACCTGAACGAGAGCCCGCTGCTGTTCGTCGGCCGCCGCACCTCTGAACTGATCAAATACGCCGCCAACGCCTTCCTGGCGATGAAGATCACCTTCATCAATGAGATGGCCGACCTGTGCGAAGCCGTCGGCGCCGATGTGCAGCAGGTGGCGCGCGGCATCGGCCTGGACAAGCGGATCGGGTCCAAGTTCCTGCACGCCGGGCCGGGCTACGGCGGCTCCTGCTTCCCCAAGGACACCATCGCCCTGGTCCGCACGGCCCAGCAGTATAACGCCCCCGTCCGCCTGATCGAGACCACGGTCGAGGTCAATGATGCGCGCAAGAAGGCGATGGCGGGTCGTGTCGAGACGACCCTGGGCGACAGTGTCGCGGGCAAGACGGTGGCCCTGCTGGGTCTGACCTTCAAGCCCAACACCGACGACATGCGCGATGCGCCATCGCTGGACATCGCCCCGGCCCTGATCGCGGCGGGCGCCAAGGTCCAGGCCTTCGATCCCGAGGGCATGCACGAGGCCGCCAAGCTGCTGGATGGCGTTTCCATGAAGGCCAGCGCCTATGAGGCCGTCACCGGCGCCGACGCCGTGGTCATCGTCACCGAATGGGACCAGTTCCGCGCCCTCGATCTGGACCGGATCAAGCTGCTGATGAACCAGCCGGTGCTGGTCGATCTGAGGAACGTCTATCGTTCCGACGACATGCTCAAGCGCGGCTTCAAATACTCCGGCATCGGACGCGGTTGATGGCGACGCCGATCATCGTCACGGGGGCGGCCGGGTTTATCGGCATGCACACGGCTGAGCGCCTGCTGGATCGCGGCGAGACCGTGATCGGCGTCGATATCTTCAACGACTATTACGACCCGGCGCTGAAAGAGGCCCGCGCCGCACGGCTTGAGAGCCGTCCCGGCTTCCGCATGGTCCGGGCAGACATCGCCGACCATGAGCAGATGAAGGCTCTGGTCGCCGACAGCGGCGCCGAGCGGATCGTGCATCTGGCCGCCCAGGCCGGCGTCCGCTACTCGATCGAGAATCCCTTCGCCTATGAGCGCTCCAACCTGGCGGGACATTTGTCGATCATGGAGGCCGCGCGCCACAACGGCGTGAAACACCTGGTCTATGCCTCGTCCAGTTCGGTCTATGGCGACCGGCCGCTGGAAGGGGCGGGCTTTCGCGAAGACGATCCGACGGTTGATCCCGTCTCGCTCTACGCCGCCACCAAACGCTCGTGCGAATTGCTGAGCCAAAGCTATGCCAGACTGTACGGCTTCCCCCAATCCGGCCTGCGCTTCTTCACCGTCTATGGCCCTTGGGGCCGCCCGGACATGGCCTACTTCAGCTTCACGCGGAAGATCGCGCGCGGCGAACCCATCGAGGTTTATGGCGAGGGTCGGATGGCCCGTGACTTCACCTATATCGACGACATTGTGGACGGCATCGTCGGCGTGCTGGACAACCCGCCGCCGCAAGGATCGCACGAGGTCTACAACATCGGCGACAGCCAGCCCGTCGGCCTGATGGAGATGATCTCCACGCTGGAAGACGCCCTCGGCGCCAAGGCGGACAAGATTATGCGGCCCATGCAGCCCGGCGACGTCACCGCCACCTATGCCGATGTCTCCAAGCTGAACGCCCTGACCGGCTATCAGCCCAAGGTGCCGCTGAAGGAAGGGCTGGAGCAGTTCGTCAAATGGTGGCGCGGTTATGAAAACGGCTGAAGCCTGAGCTTCTCGGATCAGGCGCCCTTCAGCGTCTGGGTGCGCCGCCTGACGGGTTTCCCCGGCGACAGGCGGTTGAGCCAGAAGCTGTACACTCCCAACGCGCCCAGGATCACCAACGCCAAGCCGGACAGGGTGATGGCGCCGGTCCAGATCCAGCCGCCGATCTTGCCCGAATGGATGGGGTATTCGTAGGCGGCGATGCGGGCGCCGGCGGGCAGGGCGCGGGCGTCGCGGATGCCGACCAGGGCGCTGTTGGCCGGATCGAACCACAGGAAGGTCCGGCCGTTCGGCGTCGGCTCTCCGTTCTGGCGCACCCGCACCGCGATCAGACCGCCTGGCTTGGCGGGCGTGGTGATCACACGAAGCGCCGCGCCCGGAAAGCGCTGCTCTGCAATCCTGAACATGCGGGCCCAGTCGGCGGCGCCGGGCACATAGGCGCCGCCCCGATGCACCGGAACCCGGACGGCGGCGGCCATTTCGGCTTTGGACGAGAACAGCGACAGGACGGCCGCCTCGACCGGCTTGAGCGTCATCATGGCGCCGGTCGCAAACGTCACGATCAGCAGCGGCGCCGCTAGCACGCCGAGGTCGCGGTGGTGGCGCAGGATGCCGAACCGGTTCCACGCGCGCGGCCACAGGCGCCATTCGAACGACCGGCGCGTGCGCCACCACAGGATCACGCCCGTCACGACGAAGCCGATCCCTGTCAAGGCGGCGACGCCGGTGATCGTCTTTCCGACATCGCCCGCCAGCAGATAGTGATGCAGGTCGAACAGCCAGACCTCGGGCCGCGCCGCCTTGCTGTCCCAGCGCGTCACGTTCTGGCCGGTCTGGTCGACATAGGCGCCGTGGCCCACGTCGCCGTAGGTCACGCGGTGTACGCCCAGCGACGGGCTGGCCAGGGTGACGCTGGTGGCGTGCGGGTCGGAGAAGACTGTCGTCATCGCGCCCGCGATCCGTCCGGCGTCCGTGACCTGGACATCGGCGGCATGGGGCAGGGTCGCGCGCAGCCAGGCGTCCTTGTGAACCAGCATCAAGCCGCTGAGGCCGATCACCACCAGCAGCAGGCCGATCAGCCCCCCGGTCCAGCGATGCAGGTCGTCCAGCAGGGGCATGACATTGAAACGCCTCGCCCCGCCTGGGCGGCCCTTCGCCCGGCTCACCAGACGCGCTTCAGCGACACGCTCAGCGTCGCGCCGTTGGCCGGCACGCGGCTGGTGTTGGTGTTGCCGCGCAGAAGCTGGCTGTAAACCGGCAGATACTGGGTGTTCAGCAGGTTCTCCACACCGACCGTCACCTGGTCACGGTCGTTCAGGCGATAGCGGCCGATCAGGTCGAACACCGTATAGTCCTTGACCTCGCGCCGACCGAAGCTGGCGACGCCGTTCAGGCGATAATCGTGGGCGGCCGAATGCAGGCCCTGAAGGCGCACGTCCCAGACCGCGTTCGGCGCATAGGCCACATAGGCCGTTAGTTTCAACGGGGGGATGCGATAGCCGGTCATGTCCTGAGACCGGATGGCCGTCGCCCCCTTCTCGTGACCGCTCAGATAGGTGGCGGCGCCGCCGAAGCGCCACACGTCCTGGGCCGCGCCATAATCGACGGTGGCCTCAACGCCATTGATGCGTTCGGCGGTTCGCAGCAGGATCAGGCCGTTGTTGAAGCTCTGCACGTCGCCGAAATCCGACGTGGTGCGGAAGGCGGCGAACGACGCAGACACCTGGTCGAACCGCCCGCGCCATCCGGCCTCATAGCTGTCGATCTTGACGGGCTGCAGATCGCTGTTCCCGATGTTGAACCCAACCCCGGCGTTGCGCAGCTGCAGGCCGATGTCCGGCAGTTGGAAGCCCTGCGCGAAGCTGGCGTACAGTTCGTGGCCGTCCACCGGTTCCCAGGTCGCGCCGGCGTTGAAGGTCCAGGCGTCGAAATCGATCGTGCCACCCTGAACCACGAAGGGCGTCGCCGATTGCGATTGGGACAAAGGCGTGAAGCTGTCGAACGAGGCCTCGGCCCGGTCGTATCGGACGCCGGCCTCCAGGCCGATCCGGTCCGTCAGACGGTGCTGGACCTGGGCGAACGCGCCCTCGGTCCGGGTGGTCAGCTCGGGCATATAGGTCAGGGTGCGCAGGCGATTGAACACCAGCCCGCCGCTGGTGTCGTAGGCGGCCGGATCGAACACATCCAGCGGCATGTCGCTGACTTCGCGGTTCAGATCGCCGCCCCAGGTCAGGGCGGTGCGCTCACCCAGCGGCGTCTTGATCGTCAGGCGGCCGCCCGCAACCTTGGTGTTCTGGAACACCTGATCGACGTTGCGGCCGCGTGTCGCCACGCCGCGCGCATCGAACGGCGTGAAACGCGTGAACAGGTCGCGGTAGTAGGCCAGGACGCTGACATCGCTGCCGAACACATCGCGGTCGCGATAGGCCAGGGTGGCGACCTTGCTCTCGATCTGGTTCTGCTCGGCCAGTTGGAGCCCCTTCAGCGGGCGGGCGATGGCCGTGCCCGCCGGCAGACGACCGGGGGCGGGGTCGGCCGCATAGTCGGTGTGCTGATGCGCCTGATACCAGCTCAACGACCCTTGGAGATAACCGTCGTCCCCGATGCGACGACCGACCTTGCCGCCCAGGCTCCAGACCGTGCTGTCGAACAGATCGCCCTGGCTCGGCTCGGGCGCGCGGCGGTCGCCTTTGCCGTCAAAACCGGCGCCGATGTGCTGCCAGCCCGCGTTGGCGGCGAAGTCGAAACCGTTGGCGGCGCCGGACACAAACTGCTGCACCCGGCCGCTCAGTCCGTCAGACGACGGATGGGACAGAGAAGAGATGCCCGTGACCATGGTCTCGGCCCGCAAGGGGCCGCCAGCCGATCGAGTGTTGATTGAGATGATGCCCCCGGTCGCCCCGCTGCCGTAAAGGGCGCTGCCGCCGCGCAGAACCTCGACCTGCTGGATGTTGGCCGGGTCGACGCTGATCAGATTGCGCGCGCTGTCGCGATTGGTGTTGTAGGGCACGCCATCGACCAGCACGAGCGCGCCGCGCCCCCGCAGCGACTGGCCATAATCGGTGATGGTGCGGCTGGAATCCGCCAGCCCCGGCACGGCCTTGGCCAGCACGCCCGACAGGGTGTCCGACACCGCGCGGCCCGCCTCGACCGTCTCGCGATCCAGTCGGGTGATCGGGTGGCTGGGAGCGACCAGTCCATCGGTCGACCGCCGCGCCGTCACCACGATCTCGCCCAGATCGTTCTGGACCCGAGCGGCCGAAACGGCTGCTGTTTGCGCCAATGCTGCAACAGGCGTGAAGATCACAGCGGCGACCCCCAGCGACGTCAGGGCGGACGACAGAAGAAGCTTGCGGGGCATGGGCGCTCTACGGGCAGACGACAGATAGGCCGCCCTCTGTCGCGATTGCGACCTGTTTGCAAGTCTGAAAGCTCAGGCCAAGCTATCAGTGGCCAAAATCCGTCGAGAAAGGTTTAGCCGACGCCAAACACAATGCGCGACAGAGCGGTCGCCTCTGCGCTGTCGCGCAAGCAGCCAATGCGGCGCATCACAGAATTCAACCTGCCTCGGGCAGATCGCGCGTGAAGGCGTCCTGACGGGATGATCAGTCCAGGCCAGCCTTGCCGGGGGCCCAGTACGCCTTGGTCACCAGGCGCGTCGCCGGAACGTCGAGCGGTTTCAACGCCCGCCGCAGACGCTGGATTGCGATCGACCGCCCGGTCAGAATAAAGGTCGCGCCGGAACGCGCCCTGGCGGGCAACTCAGCTTCGATCTCCTCAAGATGGCGATCGTCGGCCTGCCGTTCGATCAGGCGCGAAGGTCCGAAGGCAAGGACGTCGAGAACGCGGCGGCTCTGCATGCGGTCTTTCACTTCGAACACGAAGTCGATGCCTTCGGCGTAGGGTTGCCGACGCATCGCCAGCGCGATGCCGAAGGTGGTTTCATCCCCCAGCATAAACACGGGGCCGGGAAGCCAACTGACATCGAGCGAGGCGCGAGGGCCGAACACGTCACAGACATCGCCCGTCTTAAGGCTGCTGATCCAGTCGCTTCCTGGTCCGTCGCCGTGGACATAGGCAAGAAGGCGCGTCCGTCCCGCGTCGGCATCCCATTCGATGGGCGTATAGGTTCGGGCGACGAAAACAGAGCCCACCGCGATCTGGATCTTGTCGCCGGGCGTCCAGTCCAGATTTTGAAACTCAGGGCTTTCCAGCGTGATCAGGTGAAAGCCTGCGCCGAGGTGTTCGCTGTCAATCGGCGTCTAAAAGGGACCCCCTATCGGCGTGCAATAGGGACCCCCTTTTGATGTTCGGAATGGACGTCTCGAGCGCACCGCTTGCGAGGGTTGGGGCGTAGGGAGGGCGTAGCCCGACCGGAGGCTCAAC
>RCMZ01000690.1_pt1 | contig 14894 bp, 11 predicted proteins | sample 2041141 | NCBI WGS metagenome assembly RCMZ01 (sample SAMN09708263, study PRJNA481090) | Wastewater metagenome, whole genome shotgun sequencing project. | biome: sewage; isolation source: Davis station wastewater (DW) | place: Antarctica: Davis Station | collected 2010-03-01
GTATGGGAGGATCCCGAGAATAAGTTTGTTCAGGGGTACCTCAAGGCCACGTATTACGATTTGAAGAGTTCATTGGCCAAACCAGTCAAATCAATATGGTCCAGTTTTAGCATGTCTCGCCAACCCACCGTCGCCGAATGGCTGGTCGCCGCGGCGGAATTCGCCCAGCGGCCCGACATCCGTGGCGTGGGCTTGCAGTCCTTCGACAAGCTCAATCCCTGGCCGAATCGCCCACCGCAGGACTGGAAGCCGACGCCGTGGTTCCCCATTCCGTGGAACCGGGAACAGATGGAAACCTTCGACCGCCTGCCTTCATTCGGTTTCGTGCACCGGCCCGTGTTCGTCAAGTTCGCGGATGAGGAAGGCAAGAGCGTCACGCGGCGCGACGCGCGCCAGCAGATCTTCAATGCAGGCTGGCAGCAGGCGCTGCAGACCTTGCCCGAGGCGGAGCGGACAAAGGGACCGGCGCGCATCGTGGCCGGCACGGGAAATCAGCCGGAGCAGTTGCTGATGCTGGAAGGCATGCTGCACGACTACGCGGCGCAGGGCGGGCCGGAGATCGACAGCAGCAAGAGTGCGCAGTTCATCAATACCGATCTTCGCCTGGGCAACACGGGCGCGGCCACGTGGTTCATGCAGATGGCCATCGGCGTGATGGGAAGCTATCGCGATGGCGGCGCCAGTGCGGCGATCAATTTGCGCGACAGCAATGAGGCCAGCATCATTTTTATTACGCCACCATCGGATGCGAAACGCCGGCAGCAGGACGCCAATGGCGATATCTTCCGCAGCCGCGTCACGCCGGCCGTCGATCCGGCCAACTATGCGGCGCCATCGGTGGAAGCCATCCTGGAAAGCTCGGCGGGCAAGTAGAACGGGGGGTAGCATGCGCAAAGTCATCCGTTTGGGCGACGCCACGTCGCATGGCGGCAAGGTGCTCGGTTGTGCCGCCACGCACTTCACGGTCAATGGCATTGCCGTCGCCTGCGTAGGGGACTTGTGCAGTTGCCCCATCAAGGGGCATCAGGGCTGCACCATTGCCAGCGGGTCGTCCCGGCATACCATCAACGGCATCGCCATCGCCTTCGAAGGCGATACCACCACTTGCGGCGCCAAGCTGCTGGCGGGCGGCGCCAACTTCAGCAGCTCGTGACCGAGCGTCCTCCCTGTATTTCCTGGTAACTATATAATCGGCGCTTGAGCGATGCCCGCTCCCGTATCCAATAAAGGAATGACATGCGAGGATGTTTCTTGCGCCCTGTGGCGCTGTGTGCCGTAGCGGCCGTGTGTGGCGCTGCCGGTGCCGCCGATGGGGTGGTGGGGGATGCGCAGCAGCGCGCGTCCCTGCTGGCGTTTTATGCGCAGCAGTATCCGGGCGAGGCGGCGGTGCGCACCGTGTTCGAGAGCGTGCCCGTGGTCGGTGGCCGTGGCAGCGAAGTGGTGGGCAGCGTGGAGGCGCCGCCGTATCGCGGCCATGGCGCGCTGTGCCGCACGCAGCGCACCAAGTTCGTGCTGCATGGCAGTGGCTGGCAAGAGGCGGGCATGGAGTATTTTGCCTGGCTGGACCGTGGCACCTGCCGCCCTGTGGCCGAGCCCGTGCGCATGCTGCAGCGTATTCCCGATACGGAACTGGAGGGCGTGCTGCTGTACCAGAAGTCGCTGCTGGAGCGGGCGCGATTGCTGATGGCGGGCAATACGGCCTGCGCGCCGCTGCGGGCGCTGAAGTTTACGCTGGCGGCCGTCGACGTGGGCGCCGCCGCCCCGCGCGCCGAGGAACGCTATGCGCTCGTGTTCAAGAGCGACCGCGACAGCTACGCCCGTGTCTGGCTGCGCAAGAGCGGGGCCCAGTATGACGCGTGGAATGTGACTTGCCCGCCGGTGCTGTAGACTGCTCGCCCTTTGCCTGATTTCACTTTTTGACTGTTGCAACCATGAACCAGAATTCCACTTCCGCCCGCAGCTGGGGCACCATCGTCACGCATAGCGACGAGATGGCCATCATTTACCGCTACGTCGATGCCTTCCACGACGACTGGGACCTGTCGTCGCAGCCGGACCGCATCATCATCGCCTGGCGCTACGAAGACGAGACGGGCATGCCCGCGCCGAACGAGCGCGAGCACATGGAAGAACTGGAAGCGGCGCTGGCGCCCGTGGTGGAAGAAGAGGGCTTTGCCACCCTGGCCCTGGTATCGACGGGTGAAAACTTGCGCGAATGGATTTATTACACGCAGTCGGGCGAGGAATTCTTCAATCGCCTGAACACGGCGCTGGCGCCGCGTCCAAAGTTCCCCATTGAAATCCGCAGCGCGGCCGATCCCGCCTGGTCCACATATGCGGGCTTCATGGCCGCCTTGCCGAAGTAATTACACCAATGCGGCCGTCACGATGCGCGTGGCGGCCGTGATGATGTCCTGGTTGGTGTCCGCGTTTTTCTGTTCGCGCGTGTAGTACACGGCGATCACCAGCGGCGCGTCGCTGGGCGGGTAGGCCACGCCGATGTCGTTGACGCTGCCATACGCGCCCGAGCCTGTTTTATCAGCCACCTGCCAGCCGGCCGGCACGCCGGCGCGGATGCGCTTGTCGCCTGTCGTGTTGCCGCGCATCCAGGCATCGAGCTGCTGGCGCTGCGGGGCCGGCAAGCTATTTCCCAATAACAATTGCTGCAAGCTGTGCGCCATCGACGCGGGGCTGGCCGTGTCGCGCACTTCGCCCGGGATGGCGCTATTCAATTCCGTTTCCCAGCGTTCCAGCTGGAATACGGTATTGCCGATGCTGCGCGCAAACGCCGTCACGGCTTGCGGGCCGCCCAATATTTTCATCAAGAAATTGGCCGCGCTATTGTCGCTGTACTGCAAGGTGGCGGCGCACAGGTCGGCCACGCGCATGCCGTCGGCCAGATGCTTTTCCGTGATGGGCGAATACGTGACCAGTTCCTTTTTCTCGTAACGCACGTGCTGGTCCAGCAAGCCCGGCTGGCTGACGCTGCGGGCCAGCACGGCGCCAGCCAGCATGGCCTTGAAGGTGCTGGCCAGGGGAAAGCGTTCGTCGGCGCGATAGGCAACGCGCTGCTCGACGCCCTGGCGCCAGGCGGCAACGCCGAGGCGTCCGCCGGCGGCCTGTTCCAGCGCGGCCAGCTGCGTGTGGGCGCTGGCGATGCCGGTGGCGGGCGCGGCAAACAGCAGCGGCGTGGGGCACAGCAGGGCGACGCCGCTGGCCAGCAGGAGGTGGCGGCGGACGTGGTTCGGGGCGTCAGTCATGGTCTGGTAGTGTTGTTGGGGTGGAAAGGGTAGCCAGCAGTTCGCCGATGGCGAGCAGGTTGGCCGGTTTGGTCAGATGGTGGTCGAAACCGGCCGCGCTCGACTGGCTGCGGTCGTTTTCGGCGCCCCAGCCCGTCAATGCGACAAGGATGACCTTGCTGCCGGCGGCAGTCTGGCGCAGCGCGCGCGCCACCTCGTAGCCGCTCATGCCGGGCAGGCCGATATCGAGGAAGATTACGTCAGGTAAGAATTGCGGCGCCATCGCCAGCGCCTGCGCCCCATCGTGCGCCACTTGCGTGGTGTGGCCCATCATGTCGAGCACGGCCGCGAGGGTATCGGCCGCATCGACATTGTCATCGACCACCAGCACGCGGAAGTGGCGCGTGGCCGCGGTGGCACCAGGGAGCGCCGGTTCCGGCGCGATCGCCGACGGCGCCGCCAGCAGCGGCAGGCGCACGCTGAACGTGCTGCCCAGGCCGGCGCCGGGACTGGCCGCCGTGGCGCTGCCGCCGTGCAATTCGGCCAGGCGCCGCACCAGCGACAGGCCGATGCCCAGCCCGCCCTGCGCGCGGCCCATGTTCTGTCCCACCTGGGTGAACATGTCGAAGACGGTGGGCAGCGATTCGGCCGGGATGCCCACGCCACTGTCCTGCACCTCGATCACGGCCTGGCTGCCGTCGCGCCGCGCGCGCAAGGTGATGTGGCCGCCCGTGGGCGTATATTTGGCGGCATTGTTGAGCAGATTGCCCAGCACCTGCGCCAGGCGCGTGGGATCGGCGCTGAGCGGTAACGGCGCTTCAGCGACCTGCACCTGCAACTGGTGGCGGCTGGTCTCGATCAGCGGCATGCTCGTTTCCACGGCACCCGCGATGATGGTTTTCAAGTCCGTGCGTTCCAGCTTGAGCTCGATCTGCCCCCGCGTGATGCGCGCCACGTCCAATAAATCATTGACCAGGTGCACCATCTGATTGACTTGCCGCTCCATCACGTCGCGCACTCTCGCCACGGTGGCCGGCTTGTCGGCGGCCAGGCGCATGATCTGCAGGCCGTTGCGGATGGGCGCGAGCGGGTTGCGCAGTTCATGCGCCAGGGTGGCCAGGAATTCCGTCTTGCGCCGGTCCATCTCGGACAGGTTGTCGGCCAGCTGGCGCAGTTGCTGCTCCGAGCGCTTGCGCTCGCTGATATCGCTGAACAGTACCGTCAGCAGGCGGCTGCCGGGGCCGCCCAGGCGCGCGGCAAACACTTCGAACCAGCGCTCCATGGCCACGGCCTCGTTTTCGTAACGCACGGGCTCGCCGGTTTTGACGACCTGGTCGTACAGGTCGAACCAGTGCTGGTCGTGTTCGGGCACGAAACTGCGGATGGTCTTGCCGATGGCATTTTCCAGGCCCGATTGCTTGACGAAGGCGGGGTTGCCTTCCAGGTAGCGGAAATCCACGGGCCGGCCTTGCTCGTCGTACAGCATTTCGATGACGCAAAAGGCCTGGTCCATCAGCTCGATCAAGGTGCGATAGCGTTCCTCGCTGCGGCGCAGCGCATCTTCCACCTGTTTCTGTCGCGTAATGTCGAGCAGGACGCCCGGCAATTGCAAGGGCGTGCCATCGGCCGCGTATTCCACGCGGCCGCGCGCGATGACCGAGCGGTACTGGCCATCGCTGGCGCCGACGCGGTAGCTGGCCTCGAACGGCGTATGTTCCCGCAGCGCCTGCGCGATGTGCGCGCTGACCTGGGCGCGGTCGTCGGGATGGATGATCTCCAGGTAGCGCGCCAGCGGCGCGGCGGCGGCTGCACCGGCATCGATGGGGAACAAACGTGCCATGTTGTTGTCGGCCGTGACCCTGTCGGCGACGATGTCCCAGTTCCAGGTGGCCACCTCGCCCGCAGCCAGGGTCAGTCGCAAGGTTTCTTCATTGTGCTTGCTGGCCGTCAAGTCGAGCGAGATGCCGGACAGGGCGATGACGTTGCCGGCGCCATCGCTGGCGCAGGTGCCGCGCATGTGCGCCCAGTGCAGCGAGCCGTCGGGCCAGCGCATGCGGATATCGACCTCGAAATCGCTGGCGCTGGCGATCGCCGCGTGCACGACGTTTTGCCAATGCTGCAGGTCGCCATCGAGCATGCTTCCCGTCAATTGCGCGTAATCGATGCTGGCTGCGGGCGGAAAACCGAAGTTGACCTTGAAGGCGTCGGAACACGTCATGCTGCCGCTGCCCAGGTCGATTTCCCACGTGCCCATGCGTCCACCCTGCATGGCCAGGCGCAAGCGCTGCTCCGTCTGGCGTTGCTGCGTCACGTCGCAATGCGAGCCCATCCATTCAAGCACGCTGCCATCAGGGGCGCGCACGGGCACCATGCGCACCACGACATTGCGGTAGGCGCCGCTGACGTGACGCAGCCGGTATTCCGTTTCGAACACGGTGGTCAACTGCGTTGGCATGAGGTAGGGCAAGTTGCGGTCGTCCGGGTGCAGCGCATTGATCCAGCCGCGTCCCATCAGCTCCGCTTCGCTCTGGCCCGTGTAGGCGCGCCAGGAAGGCTGGTCGGCGTCGAACAGGCCGAAGGTTTTCGTGCTCCAGACGATGTCGCAATGCGCGCCCAGCAGCAAATGTGCCGCCTGGGCGGCGGTCGGGGATGGTGGCGAGTTGTGGCTGTGCTGGCTGGGTTCTGGCATGGATAGGGTCGTTATGGTGCGGCGCGCCGCCGCTGCACCGGAATGTGGCAGCACGGCATGTTCAAGTACGGCGATATTACAGTCAAACGCCGGCGCGGGCCTGTCTTTCAGGGCACGCACAGGGCATTTTTGCCGCTGTGCCAGCACGGCCGTGAGCGCGCCCGGAAATCGGCAAAACACCAACAGCCTGCCTGTAGTGTGGCTGAATAACCACTAGTCAGCCGTTTATGTTGATGAATGAATATTTTACATAACAATATTCTTGCAGCGCATTAGCCGCGTGAAATAAAGTGGCGCCTTACTGAAAAGTTGGTGTTCATCAGACATCCCAGAGATGCGGCCGGAACCGCTGTCAGCGTGCGCGACAGCCAGGGCAGAGCCAGTGACGCCGAGAGCGGGGGGACATCCGCTCGCGCTGCTGCACCGTGATGGTGCAAACGATCGTCCAGCGCCGTACATTCCGGAGACAAGTTGCAAGAAAGACAGATTTCGCAATTCTTTTTTTAAACTTCTGGGAAACCACATGATCAAGATGTCCAAGATGCACAAGCGTTTGTGCGCCAAAAGCGCTGCTATGCTGGCTCTGTCCGCTGCCTTGCCTATCGGCTCGGCTTATGCTGATGAAGCCGCTGCTGATACGGCGCCTGCCGCCAGCCAGCTGGAAACCGTGACCGTCACGGCACAGCGCCGCAAGGAAAATATCCGCGACGTGCCTGTCTCCGTGTCGCTGCTGCGCGACGAGAAGCTCGACGTGCTGGTGTCCGGCGGACAAGATATCCGCGTGCTGGCCGGCAAGGTGCCGAGCCTGAACGTGGAATCGTCGAACGGCCGCACCTTCCCCCGCTTCTACATCCGTGGCTACGGCAATACCGACTTCAACATCTTCGCATCGCAACCGGTTTCCCTGATCTACGACGACGTGGTGCAGGAAAATCCTATCCTCAAGGGTTATCCGATCTTCGACGTGGCCGGCGTGGAAGTGCTGCGCGGCCCGCAAGGCACCTTGTTCGGCCGCAACACGCCTGCCGGCGTCGTCAAGTTCGAATCCGTCAAGCCGAACCTGGACAAGGTCGAAGGCTATTACAGCGGTTCGGTCGCCACGCACAACACCATCAATGCCGAAGGCGCCGTCAACGTGCCGCTGAGCAAAGAGTGGGCCTTGCGCTTCTCGACCCTGCGCCAGCACCGCGACGACTACGTCGACAACACGTTTACGGGCCAGAAGGATGCGCTGGACGGCTACAATGAACACGCCGAACGCGTGCAGCTGCTGTACGCGCCGAACACCACGTTCAACGCCCTGTTCAATGTGCATCAGCGCAACACCACCGGCAGCGCGCGCGTGTTCTACGCCAACATGATCAAGCAAGGCACGAACGACATCGTCGACGGTTTCGACCCGAACAAATCGTTCACCAACGCGCCGAACTTCCAGCACCTGCGCACCAACGGCGCCAGCGCCCGCCTGAGCTGGGACCTGGACGGCGTCAAGCTGTACTCGATCACCGGCTTCGAGCACGTGGGCAGCTATGTCTCGCACGGCGACATCGACGGCGGCGCGCCGACGGGCCCGGGCTTCATCCCGTTCCAGGTGGAAACGGCCGGCGGCATCACGAGCGTGAAGCAATACTCGCAGGAATTCCGCGCCGAATCGAAGAATGCCGGCCCGCTGAACTGGCAGGCCGGCGTGTACTACTTCAACGAAGACGCCAACGGCTTCTCCGACACCTTCAATACCGATACGCACGTGCTGGCGTCGCACCTGGCCAGCCGCCAGAAGAACTCGGCCTGGGCCACCTTCGGTTCCGTCAACTATGCCGTCAACGACGACTTCATGCTGCGCGCCGGCTTGCGCTACACGAAGGACAAGAAAGATTTCAACACGGTGACGGCTGACCGCGTCACGCAGATCGATCCGACCAGCGCCGACGTCAGCAAGGCCAAGGTCAACTGGGACCTGAGCGGCACCTATAAATACAACAAGGATGTGAACTTCTACGGCCGCATCGCCACCGGTTTTCGCGCGCCAAGCATCGCGCCAGCCAGCGACAAGGTGCCTGTCACCGTGGCCGATGCGGAAACCATCACCTCGTACGAAGCCGGCGTGAAGGCCGACCTGTTCAACCGCCGCGCGCGCGTCGCGTTCAGCGTGTATGACTACCAGGTGAAAAACCAGCAGCTGACCGTCGTTGGCGGCACCTCGAACGTGACGCGCCTGATCAACGCGGCCAAGACGAATGGCCGTGGCGCGGAACTGGAGCTGGAAGGTTTTGTCACGCCGAGCCTCAAAATGTCCCTGGGCGGCAGCTACAACTTCACGGAAATCAAGGACCCGAGCCTGTCGATCGCCACCTGCAACCCGGCGCGCTGCACCGTGACCGATCCGACGAACGCCGCCGGCAACGCCATCATCGATGGCAACCCGCTGCCGCAAGCGCCAAAGTGGACGGTGACGGCCACGGGCCGCTACTCGATCCCGATGGAAAACGGCGAGTTCTTCGTCTTCACGGACTGGGCTTACCGCAGCAAGGTCAACTTCTTCCTGTATGAAGCGACGGAGTTCGCCGGCAAGCCGATGCTGGAAGGCGGCTTGCGCGTAGGCTACACCTGGGATGCCGGCAAGTATGAAGTGGCCGCCTTCGGCCGCAACATCACCGACACCAAGCGCATCACGGGCGCCATCGACTTCAACAACCGCACGGGCTTCATCAATGAGCCGCGCCAGTTTGGCGTGCAATTCAAAGGCAACTTCTAATTGCCGGATACCCGGCGCCGGCGTGCATGCCGGCGCCTGCTTCAACCCGCCGACGGCTCGCGCCGCGGCGGGTTTTTTTATGGCTGTTATGGCTGTTCCGCTGCGCCTCAGGGCAGCAGCACGGACAATTCCCGCGCGCCGCGCTGCAGCACGGGCAGGAATTCCTCCTTCATCTGCGCGGCGCTGACGCGCGCCGCCTGGGCGCCCACGTTCAGCGCGGCCAGCACCTTGCCCGAGGCGCCGCGCACCGGCACGGCGATCGAGCGCAGTCCCAGTTCCAGTTCCTCGTCATTGATGGCATAGCCGTCCTGGCGCACGCCGGCGAGGATCTCGCGCAGCCGCGCTGGCGAGACGACGGTGCGTTCCGTCATCGGCCGCAGCCGGGTCCTGGCGAAGTAAGCGTCGAGTTCATCGGGCGCCAGGTGCGCCAGCATCACCCTGCCCAGCGAGGTGCAGTAGGCGGGCAGGCGGCTGCCCGCGTTCAGCGCCACCGACATCACGCGCGACGTGGCCGAGCGGGCCACGTACAGCACTTCGCTGTCGTCGAGCACGGCCAGCGAGGAGGATTCGTTGAGGGCGCCGCTGATGTTGTTCAGATAAGGCTGCGACGACACGGCCAGCGGCGTCGACGACAGATAGGAATAGCCCAGCGTGAGCACTTTCGGGCGCAGCGAAAAATTGTTCATTTCCGCTTCCGCATAGCCGAGCTGCTGCAGCGTGTGCAGGCAGCGCCGCACGGCCGCGCGGGGAATGCCCGTCTTCTGGCTGATCTGCGCGATGGTCAGGGGGCGGCGCGTATCGCTGAAGGTGCGCAGCACGGCCAGACCGCGCGCCAGCGAGGTCATGAAATTGGGATCGGTGAGCGCGTCGATCTGTTCGGCGATGCTGAGTTCGGCCGCCTGTTCCGTGGCGGGGCTATCGGATGGCGTGCTGGCGGGGCGTTGGATGGCTGGTTTGGGCATGGTCTGGGTCGGATGGTGGCGCGCACGCAACAGCGTGCCGCATGGTCGGATGATTCTAGTCGAGTCGTTGCCGTTTGTGTTCGTCACAGGTTTCGCTTGACCGCGACAAGCACGCATGGGTACACTAATTTGTGCGGTAATAAAACATTTGTTCGATTATCGAACACATTAAGCGGATTGACAAGCAAGACCTTCACCGGAAAGACGATATCGTGATCGATAAAATATATGAATCACTGGAACGGGCCGTGGCCGATGTTCCCGATGGCGCCACCATCATGATCGGTGGCTTTGGCAATGCCGGCATGCCGGCCGCGCTGATCGATGCGCTGATCGCGCAGGGCGCGCGCGATCTGACCATTGTCAACAACAACGCCGGCAATGGCGAAACGGGCCTGGCGGCGCTGCTCAAGGCGGGGCGCGTGCGCAAGATCATCTGCTCGTTTCCGCGCCAGGCCGATTCGCAGGTATTCGACGCCCTGTACCGCGCCGGCAAGATCGAGCTGGAACTGACGCCGCAGGGCAACCTGGCCGAGCGCATCCGCGCCGCCGGCGCCGGCATCGGCGGCTTCTTCACGCCCACCGGCTACGGCACCCTGCTGGCCGAGGGCAAAGAAACGCGCCTGATCAATGGCCGCCAGTACGTCTTCGAGCTGCCCATCCATGCCGACTTTGCGCTGATCAAGGCGCACCGCGGCGACCGCTGGGGCAACCTGGTGTACCGCAAGGCGGCGCGCAATTTCGGCCCCATCATGGCGGCCGCCGCCACCTGCACCATCGCCCAGGTGCATGACGTCGTGGCGCTGGGAGAACTCGATCCGGAAGTGATCGTCACGCCCGGCATTTATGTACAACGCGTTGTCAGGGAGCAAGCATGATTACCCCATTTACCCGCGATGAAATCGCCGCCCGCGTGGCGCAGGACATTCCCGACGGCGCCTACGTCAACCTGGGCATCGGCTTGCCGACGCGCGTCGCCAACTACCTGCCGGCCGACCGCGAAGTCTTCCTGCACAGCGAAAACGGCTTGCTGGGCATGGGCCCCGCGCCCGCGCCGGGCGAGGAAGACGAAGACCTCATCAACGCGGGCAAGCAGCCCGTGACTTTGCTGGCGGGCGGCGCGTATTTCCACCATGCCGATGCGTTTGCCATGATGCGCGGCGGCCACCTCGACATCTGCGTGCTGGGCGCCTTCCAGGTGTCCGCCGGCGGCGACCTGGCCAACTGGCACACGGGCGCGCCGGACGCGATCCCCGCCGTCGGCGGCGCCATGGACCTGGCGCTGGGCGCGCGCAAGGTGTTCGTCATGATGGATCACCAGACCAAGTCGGGCGAGAGCAAGATCGTCGCGCAGTGCAGCTATCCGCTGACGGCCGTCGCCTGCGTCGACCGCATCTACACCGACCTGGCCGTACTGGACGTCACGCCCGAAGGCTTGCGCGTATGCGCGATGGCCGACGGCCTCGATTTCACCGAACTGCAGGCGCGCACCGGCGCGCCGCTGCTGCCGCCCGTGCCAGGAGGCCAGCCATGAACCACGCTTTCATCTGCGACGCGGTGCGCACGCCGATCGGCCGCTACGGCGGCGCGCTGAAGGACGTGCGCGCCGACGACCTGGGCGCGCTGCCCCTGCGCGAACTGCTGCGCCGCAATCCGTGCGTCGACTGGAGCGCCATCGACGACGTGATCTACGGCTGCGCCAACCAGGCGGGCGAAGACAACCGCAACGTGGCGCGCATGTCGGCGCTGCTGGCCGGCCTGCCGCAGGAAGTGCCCGGCTCCACCGTGAACCGCCTGTGCGGCTCCGGCATGGATGCCGTGGGCAGCGCCGCGCGCGCCATCGCCTCGGGCGACTGCGCGCTGATGCTGGCCGGCGGCGTCGAATCGATGACGCGCGCGCCCTTCGTCATGGGCAAGGCGGAGACGGCATTCGCGCGCAGCGCGGCCATCTACGACACCACCATCGGCTGGCGCTTCCCGAACCCGCTGATGCGCCAGCTGTACGGCACCGACGCCATGCCGGAGACGGCGGAAAACGTCGCCGACGACTACGCCATCAGCCGCGCCGACCAGGACCTGTTTGCCTTCCACAGCCAGCGCAAGGCGGCGCAGGCGCAAGCCGACGGCATCCTGGCGCAGGAAATCGTCGGCGTGCGGATCGCGCAAAAGAAGGGCGAGCCGCTGCTGTTCGAGCACGATGAACACTTGCGCCAGTCCAGCCTGGAGGCGCTGGCCAAATTGAAAGGCGTGGTGCGGCCGGACGGCAGCGTCACGGCGGCGAATGCCTCGGGCGTCAATGACGGCGCCTGCGCCTTGCTGCTGGCCAGCGCGCAGGCGGCCACGCGGCATGGCCTGACGCCGAAGGCGCGCATCGTCGGCATGGCGACGGCCGGCGTGGCGCCGCGCGTGATGGGCATCGGCCCCGCGCCTGCCACGCAAAAGGTGCTGGCGCAGCTGGGCATGACGCTCGACCAGATGGATGTCATCGAACTCAACGAGGCGTTCGCCTCGCAGGGACTGGCCGTGCTGCGCCTGCTGGGCCTGCGCGACGACGACCCGCGCGTCAATCCGAACGGCGGCGCCATCGCCCTCGGCCACCCGCTCGGCATGAGCGGCGCGCGCCTGGTGACGACGGCGATGTACCAGCTGCACCGCACCGGTGGCCGCTATGCCTTGTGCACCATGTGCATCGGCGTCGGGCAGGGCATCGCCATCGTCATCGAGCGCGTCTGATGCGCTGACGCGCCTGGCCCGCCTGGCTCAGGCCAGCTGCGCCAGGCGCCGTTCCCAGGCGGGAATGGCGCGTTGCCAGAAGCCCTCCACGCTGTCGGCGCGCACCTCCAGGCCGAGGAAGCGGGCGGCCGGCTGCAGGGCCGACGCCAGCAGCGCGCCGGCATCCGTGCCCGTATCGAAGGCGAGGGCGCCCGTCTGCTTCGACAGCTTTTCGCCGCTGCCGTTGGTGACGACGGGCACGTGCAGGAAGCCCGGATGCGGCAGGCGCAAGGCGTCCTGCAGATACAGCTGGCGCGGCGTGGAGTCGAGCAAGTCGGCCCCGCGCACCACCTGCGTGATGCCCTGCGCGCCATCGTCGACCACCACGGCCAGCTGATAGGCCCAGTAGCCGTCGCCGCGCAGCACGATGAAGTCGCCCACCTCGCTGGCCAGGTCCTGTCGCTGCGGCCCATGCCAGCGGTCGATAAAACTGTAGACGGCGTCGGCTCCTTGCGGCACGCGCAAGCGCAGCGCACGCGCCGCCTTGCCCGGCGCCAGGCCATGCCGGCACGTGCCCGGATACACCGTCGCGCCATGTTTCGCCGCCCCCGTCTGCAAGTTCGAATCCTGAATTTCCTTGCGTGAACAGCCGCAGGCATACACGAGACCCTCATCCTGCAACTGCTTCAGCGCCGCCTCATACAGCGGCAGCCGCTTGCTCTGCCACGTCGCCTCGCCATCCCAGTGCATGCCGCAGCGCTGCAGGCTGGCCAGGATACCCACATCGGCACCCGCGACATTGCGGTCATAGTCCAGATCCTCGATGCGCAGCAGCCACGTGCCGCGATGCACCTTGGCATCGAGATAGCTGGCCATGGCGGCAACGAGCGAGCCCATGTGCAGGGGACCGGAGGGGGAGGGGGCGAAGCGGCCGATGTAGGGGGAGGTGGGGGAGGGCATGCGTGGATGTTTTATGATGTGCTGATTGTGTCGCTGAATGGCCTATCCTAAGGCAGTCAATGCGAAGTATCGTTCAGGTTGAAAATCAAGTCAAACAGTTAAGAATTTTTCTGATGTCATCTATGATAATTTGACTTGATAATTTCTTTCGTTTTTTTTGAAATGGTATAGGTGATGGAGCTTCCTAAAGATGTTTTTCCACCTATAATTTTTTCTCCTGGCGCGAAATTTGGAGAAAAGGTCACTTCAATGTTTTCGATATTGTCTTGAATGTATATTTCAAAATCGAAAATATTTTTTTGATATTTTTTAACTCATCAAAAGCCACAATTAATATTTCAAATTTGTCGTCAGAAATTTTTTCTTCGAGATTTTCTGTGTTTTTCATATAAACTTTTTATTTTTCAAGGAGTCATGGATTTTTGTAGCGCACGACTGCCGCCGAAGAAGATGTCTTTATGTCATAAAGCAAATTAATGCTTCCCCATTGAAATGTGAACTCAACCTCTGATATTCCTAATTCAAGTGGTTTGATTTTTGTTATTTTTTCTATGACTGCTGCAGTCATGGTAGATTCTATTGAATATGGTAGATTTTTATTTTTTTCGATGAAATTTATAGTTATTTTTTTTATTGTACCGCAGTTGTATTCGATGGATATGGATTCTATAAAGCATTTTTTGTAATGCTCCATTGTTTCAATTCTATATATTGTGCTTTTTTTTGTTTTTTGTTTCGTGAAGTTAAGAGGGTTATTTTCTTCTATTTTTAAAAAAAATGATTCTTTGTGAGGGATGACGTGTCCATTGATTTTTATGGATCCATTAAGAAAGTTTGTCCTGATATCTATCATTATTTGAGCCCAATATTTGAACCTTGCATGAGATTTATTTTATCTGCCTCAGATATAAACATTTGGCGACCGCCGCCAGATCCGAATTGTCCATTACGAAGTGCTCTTCCACTTGCCACGCAGATAGTGTTGATAACAGTGTACTGTCGAACTAATGTTCTGGGTGGGCGCCCATTTGGATCAGTAAGTGTACTCTGAACTTGAACTAAATCATGAAGCTTTTTATGGTCCCATCCTGCTGCAGCCAGTGTTTTTCCGTCGACAAAGTAGCTCGGAATATTATTGCCTTGTGCTGGATGATAGAGCGCATATATTGTTGTTCCTTTCTGTATTGCCATATTTTTATAGCTATCTACACCTATGTAAGGATGGGTGCCTTGCTGTCCAGTCCCGTTTGATCATAAACGCGCTTGACGAATAGCTCCGGTTTCTTTTGCTGCCATTCTTTGAGCGCCTGGATGGGTGTTTTGGCACCGATGGCCCGTTGTGGAATGTGGTGGTTGTAAAGCTTTAAATAGTTGAGCAAGGTAGTCTCCAGATCAGCCCGACTATCGAATCGGGTCTGCTGCAATAGCTCGCTGATACGGCCGTTGAATCGTTCGACCATGCCATTCGTTTGCGGATGCCGGGGCGGCGCCAGGCGGTGTTCGATGCCCATGGCGGTGCAGACTTTATCGAAGGCGTGCTGGCCACTGGGCTTCCTGTCCTTTGTTGTGAAGCGGTC
>RCMZ01000691.1_pt1 | contig 14878 bp, 10 predicted proteins | sample 2041141 | NCBI WGS metagenome assembly RCMZ01 (sample SAMN09708263, study PRJNA481090) | Wastewater metagenome, whole genome shotgun sequencing project. | biome: sewage; isolation source: Davis station wastewater (DW) | place: Antarctica: Davis Station | collected 2010-03-01
CCCGTAGCGCCCTGGGTGTTGGTGCTGACGTTGGCCAGGTTGGTGGCAACGTGGTCCAGACGGTTACCCGCTGCACCCAGTGCCGAACGCGAGGTACCAACAGCGTCGATCGCCGCTTGCAGTTTGTCGATGGCTGCCGATGCGCCGCCGACGGCGGTCAGTTCGGTGCCAGGCGTCGATGCTGCCGCGCCGAAGGTGTTGTATTCCGAAGTCGCGCCTTTGATGGCGGTGTGCATGGAGTCCAGTTGCGACGACAGGTCGAAGCTCATCGATTCGCTGGTCGACGCGCCGATCTGGAAGTCCAGGTTGGCGGCGAACTTGCCGTCGCCTGTACCTGCAGGGCCGGCGTTGCTTGCCGTTGCCAGTGCTTTGAATGCGGTCGACGCGGCCAATTTGGCTACAGCAACATCGTGGGCTTTGTCGGCATTGACACTGGCCGTCGATGCATTGGTCAACGCCAGGGCAGTTGCGGTGGTTGGCGTGGCGGTGTAGGCCGCTTGTGCCGAGACCAGCGTGGCGGCTGCGGCAGCTTTGGCGCCGGTGGTACCGGTGGTGCCAGCGCCGACAGCGGTTGTGTCGTTGGTGACGGCAACGGTCGCGTTGGCAACGTCGGTCGCGGTGGCCTGTTTCGACATCAGTTTTGCGCCAGCGAACGAGGTGTTGCCCAGAACGTTGCTCAGTTCGTTGGTCAGCGTGTCGAATTCAGCTTGCATTGCATCACGGTCATCGGCCGTCGACGAACCGTCGGCAGCTTGCGTGGCCAGATCTTTCATGCGGACCAGGATATTGACGGTCTCGCCCAGCGCGCCGTCGGCGGTCTGGATCATCGAAGTAGCGTTCTGGGTATTGCGCATGGCCATGGCCATACCGCTGGTTTGTGCTTTCAGACGGGTTGCAATTTGCAGGCCGGCAGCGTCGTCCATTGCCGAGTTGATGCGGTAGCCGGTGGAGAGGCGCGTCATCGAAGTCGACAGCGATTGTTGGGTTTTCGAGATCGACGATTGGGCGGACAGGGCCGCTGCATTGGTGTGAAGGCTCAGCATGAAGGTGCTCCAGTTAGGTGGTTACGGTGCGGAGCAGCAGTTTTTGCGCTCTCACAAGTACAAGACGACCATTGCCACAAGAAAATTAAATTCTTTTAAGAAATTTTTGAATTTATTTTCAAGTTGCTGAAAACCCCCCTGTGCGCGCCAGTTGGTCCGCCGCCAGAAAACACGCGCTGGCCTCTTCCTCCAGCCCTTGCAGCTGCAATGCCGCACCCAGTTCGCGCTGCAATTGCGCATCGCCGGGAACCAGCGCCAGCGCCAGGCGGTAATGCGCGGTGGCACCCTGCAAGTCACCCATTGCCAGCAGGACCGTAGCCAGATTGGCGTGCGCCAGGGCGTAGCCGGGATCGATCAGGACCGCCTCGCGCAAGCTTGCCGCCGCGCCGGCCATGTCGCCAGTGGCATGCCTGGCGCTGCCCAGGTTGCCATGCGCCTCGGCAAAGCCGGGCTCCAGTTCGAGCGCACGCAGGTAGCAGGGGATGGCGGCGGCATGTTGGCCGGCACCTTGCCACGCATTGCCGAGGTTGGCGTGCGCCTGGGCATCTGCCGGCGCCAGTTGCACCACTTTCCCGAGCGCCCCCAGGGCATCTTTTCCTTGCAGTTGCAGCGCGGTGCCGAGCACGCTCCAGCCGAAAGCCGAGGCTGGATGCTGCGCCACCAGCGCATGCGCAGCCTGTTCCATCTCCGCATATAATCCGGCATGGAACAACTCGGCGATATGGTTTGCGCTGGCCTCGGGCACAGTGTCGGCTTGTGCTACTGGCGCGCCTTGGGCGCGCGCCAAGGCCGCCTGCATCGCCGGCGTGTCGAAGCCGCGTCCGATGGCGCTCGCCAGCACTTCGGCGGCCGCTTGCGCCTGCGCTGACTGCAGCAATCCCTGCGCGTAAGAAAGAATGAATTGCACCTCACCGGGGGCACTCAGCATCGCTGCGCGCAAGTAAGGCAGCGCCTTGTCGGGAAAACCCAGTTGCGCTGCCAGCAAACCCATGTTGTGATTGGCGATCGCATGGTCTGGCTGGCGATGGATAATGGCCAGGTACAGCGTTTCTGCTTCGACAAAACGGCTGGCCTGGTGATGTTCGATCGCCAGTACCAGCGCCGTATCGACATTTACCGAATGCAGCGCTTTCATGCTGTTCGCGCGCCGGGCCAGCGAGCTTTGCGCAGGGTCGGCTTCAAAAGTTGCGGTGGGCAAGCCGGCGCACCAGCGCTGCCATATGCTTCGCAGGGCGTTTTCCAGGCCGGCGGCGATCAGCGCCGGCTGGCCTGCGGCGGAGTTGTTCAGCCGCGCGCGCATGTCGGTTCGCAACTGGCCGAGTGCGGCAATGTCACTGGCGATAGCGACGCCTTTTTGCATGAAATCGGCCTCGTCCTGGGCGATGAACTGATCCAGTCCCAGGTGACCCAGAATGGCCGCACCGACCCGGCTCGGCAATGTCTGGCCGACCATGGTCAGCGTCGGCACGCCCATCCACAGCGCATGCAAGGTGGTGGTGCCGCCGGTATAAGGCCAGGTGTCGACGCAGACATCCACCAGCCGGTGCATGACGAGATAGTTTTGAATGTCGGTCACTGCATGAAAACTCAGGCGCTCGGCAGCGATGCCTTCTTCATCGAACCAGCCGCGCAGCATCGCCGTGATTTGCTCGCTGGGCATGCCGGCAACCAGCATCCTGGCTGTCGGCACGGCGCGCAGCAGGCTTGACCAGCGGGCGACCACGTCACGGCTTATCTTGTTGGCACGGTTGAAACTGCCAAACGTGACATGGCCGTTGACCAGCGCCGGCGCGGGCGAGATGGCTGGCGCCTCCGGTGAAGGGACATAGGGTGCGCAAGCTGGCAGTAACAGCAACTTTTCGGTAAATTGCTCATCGAGCAGGCCTGGCGGTGAAAAATGGCGGTCCGTCAGGTAGTAATCCATCGCCAGCATGCCGGTGGTCATCGGGTAGCCCATCCATGTTGCTTGCAACGGGGCTGGCTTGCGCGCGAATGTCAGCAGGCGGTTATAGCCGGTGTGGCCGGACAGGTCGATCAGGATGTCGATGCCATCCTGGCCGATCTGCCGTGCCAGTTGTTCATCTGATAAGGCCTGGACATTGTGCCACCGGCCCACCACGGCGCGCAAATGGGCGGTGATGTGATCGTCCACTTTGTTGTTGCAATAGATGAATACTTCCAGTCGTGTCGCGTGCATCAGGTTTTCCAGCACGGGCGTAATGAAATTGGCCATCGCGTGGTTGTTCAGATCAGCCGAAACAATGCCGATGCGTAAGGTGCGTTCCGGATCAGGCTGGTTTTGGTGGCGCGGCCACAGGGCGCGCAACGGTGCTTCGAATTGCTGGCCGAAACGCTGGTGCTCCTTGAACAGCGTGTCCGGATGGGTGCTGGCGCTGTGCGTGAGTGCGAACAACATATTGCTGTGCATCTCGTTCCATGCGGGATTGATGCCGATGGCATGGCGGCATGCCGCAACGGCTTCGTCGATCCGTCCCAATTTGCTCAATGTGGCACTGAGATTGTTGTGCGCCGCATAAAAGTGCGGATCGTACTGGATGGTATTGGAAAAATGGATCAGTGAATCGTCTAGCTTTTCCAGCAACAGCTGGACCGTGCCCAGATTGAAATGGGCGGAGGCGAAATGCGGGTTGATTGCCAGCGCGCGCTGATATTCCTGCGTGGCCAGGTCGATTTGTCCTCGTGCCTGCAACACCGAGCCGATATTGTTGTGTGCGTGGGCATGATCAGGTTCGATCGCCTGCATCTGGCGGTAAGCCGCCATCGCTTCATCGAGTTGGCCCACCGCCTGCAATGCATTGCCCAGTTCGTTAAGGGTCTGCACATCGCATGCATCGAGCAGTAATGCGGCCTGGTAACTGTCGATGGCTTCGTCGTGACGTCCGCTCTTTGTCTGCAGTTCAGCCAGTTTTTTCCAGGCTGCCGGCGAGGCGGGCGCCAACATGATCGCACGCCGGTAAGCTGCCTCGGCGTCCGTCAGCTTCTCCATGGCCAGCAGTGCAGTGCCGATGCTGAGGTGGATGGCCGCGTCAGCGGGCAGCGTTGCCTGGACCGCCTGGTAGTCGGCCAGCGCCGCATCAATTGCCTGGTCTGCCTGGCGTTTGGTGGCGGAAGTGAGGTGCTGCTGGCGGCGTGGTACGGATGAGGCAAACTTCGGGCGCATAGTGGATTCAGTTGGAAGAAGGATAGGAGCTGTCGGCACTGATTGTAATGGATTAGTGTGCGCTAAAGAAACGCGCTACTGCGATTTCTGATAGCTGGCCTCTGATAAAAGGCGGTATGGCAAGGCATGTCGCCGGTTTGCATGTCGTTATGCACGAGCGCCAATTGCCGCGTATTGTCGCACAGCGGATGCACACAGCAAAAACAAGCTGAAAAATCCATTCGGGCGGCGGAGACGCCGCCACATGGTGGCTGGAGTGCCCATCATGAAGAATGTCTGGCGCGACAGGGCAGGGGCATTCGGACAGGCGAGAGGCAGGCGCCTGCCTTCGCACAGTCTGGCCTGCTGGATGCGTTTCAAGCGGTTCAGCGCAACTGCAGGAAGAGGGCGGTACCCATCACAAATGCCGAGCCGATCCTTTGTTGCTGTTGCGCCAGGAACTCATCGCCGGCACGCTGCGGCCCGTCGCCATACGGCCAGACATAATCATCAATGATGATCCAGCCGCCGGCCACCACATGCTTCTCCCAGGCGGCGATATCGGCCTGGGCTGCCTCGTAGGCATGGTTGCCGTCAATGTGTAGCAGTGCAATACTGCCGGCATAGTTGGTGGTGCCGAAGGACGGGCTATGCACGGCTGCCGTCTGGCGGTACTGCTGTTCCGCCGCGACCGAGGGCAGGCGCAGATAGTTGATATCGTTGGCGCTGTATGGCAGCAGGTTCATCTCGAACACGCGCAGCGCTTCATCGTAATCGTAATGGTGGATGCAGTTGTCGACCAGGCCGCCAGTGTCGTTCTGCACCACGTAGTCACTTTGCCAGGGGTCGATGCACAAGGTGTGGCCGATGTCATGCAGGCGTGCCAGGCGTGCCAGCACAAACGCCGACTTGCCCCATGCGCTGCCGATTTCCACCACGTCGCCGCGCACGCTGTGGCGGGCAATTTCGTAGAGGGCGCTGATTTTCTCGTCATCGCACATGCCTGGAATCACATTGGCATGGCGGAAAAGGGTGGCCAGTTGCAGTTCCGGCAAGGCCGGCTTTGTGTCGACCACCGAGGCGATCGGCAGTGGCGTAGCCAGGGTCTTGCGGGCATGCGCCATGGCAGAGCGGTAGCCGCTCATTTCATCATGTACCGGTGAAGCGTTGACCAGGGGAATGGCCGGTTGCAGGTCCTTGAGTACCTCATTCAGATAGCTCCAGACGACCGGATTTGGGGTATAAATGCCGCCAATGCCACGCTGCGCGATCAGCAGTTGCAAGGCCTCCAGGAAACCCGGATCATTCACATACGGCAGGAAGGCCCATTCCGGATAGGCCGGCTTGCTGACATCGTAAGCGAGCGACGAGGCGCCGATCACGCTTTGTCCATCGCGCTTGCAGCGCTCCAGATAGTCGAGCGAGCGAGGCATGCCTGCAGGAAAAATCAAGATCGGTTTGTTGAGGGCCGTGGGCGAGGCATGCATGGAGATTCCTTGTTGGGTAAATCGGACGTTACTGAAGGGCGCGGTCAGCCTAGGTGCGCGGCGGCAAGGCCGAGGCGCTCTCCTGTTGCCGCTTGATGGCGGCGATGTCGCGCAGCAGGGCGCGCATGCCGCGCGATGCCGGCGGCAGGTCGTGCTCAATCTGGCCGCGCAGCGCTTTCAGCTGGTAGAACGGTACCGCCGGGTACATATGATGTTCGATGTGGTAATTCATCTGCCAGTACAAAAAAGCCAGGAAAGGGTGCAGCAGGACCGTGCGGCTGTTCAGGCGGAAATCGTCGACATCGGGCTGCATGCCGAAGTGCTGCGCCAGCGCCAGGGTCTTGTTGAGCCAGTCCGCGATAAAGGTGGCGAATGTGACAAGCAATAATAGCGGCCAGTGGCCACTGGCAACAAAGGCGGCGGCCATGGCAAGATGGCCGAACAGGATGATGCGGGCAAACCGGATGACGGCACGGCGCGATGCCTGGTCCGGGAACAGTTGGGCACCCCACTGGCCGCGAATGATGCCCAGGCTGTTTTCCACCACGATCTTGATGGCCCGGTAGCAGGCCGGCAAGTCGAACGACAGCGCCCAGAACCATTCCCTGTAGCGCAGCGTCTGCGGCAAGCGGACTTCACCGTCCTGGCCGCTGAGCACGGTTTTCTGGTGATGGCGGATATGGCTGGCCCGGAAATACACATAGTTATTCCAGGTCAGGAACGCGAACAAGGCCAGGAAGACATCGTTGTACACACGCGTCTTGAAGACAGTGCGGTGTACCAGTTCATGCCCTGCCCCAGCCCAGCCCAGGAAGGAAAAAAAGCTGCCATGAAGGAAGAGTGCTGCCAGGGCCAAGCCATGATGGCCGTTCAGGAAGGCACAGTACGCCAGCGTTCCGGTGCCGCAGAGCAGCAGCAGATGGCTGGCGACATGCAATGCACCCTGCATGTCGCTGCGTCGCATCAAGGCCGACAGTTCGGTGCCTGTCAGCTTGCTGCGGTACCAATTGACACGGGTTGGTGGCTTTGCACCGATTTTTTCTGTCATGTTATTGTGCGAGCAGGTGCTTGAAGTTGCCATTCAGTATAAAGGCCAGCATGGTATTTTCAACATGGATCACGGCCCGGTCGCCACTGAAATCATCGACAAAGCGGGTCACGTCGCCATGGATCTTCGAGCGGTAGTCGTGCCACAGGATAACGGAGTCAGGCTTGGCCATGGCCAGTGCGTTGGCGGTATCGATCGCCACCGTCTCGTAATCATGGCCACCATCGATGAAGATGAAATCGAATTGACCGCTCAATTGCTGCGCTTGCGGATCGAGCTTGCGGCTGTCCAGGTGCAGGCGGGTAATTGCGGACTGGACGTCGGCTGGCGCGCGGTCGATGTAGAACGCGCCTTTTTCCGCAAACTGGCGGCGCAGGTAATTGTCGTTTTCCGTGTCATTTTGCAGGATCAGGGCGGCCGTGTCGCCGCTGACGGCGGTCAGGTCGATCTCGGCAGGCGGCAGGTCCAGCGTGGTGACATGGGCGCCGGGCGGCGCGTTGCTCGCCAGTAAAACCGAGGTGGCGCCCATGTAGGTGCCGAATTCAAAAAAAGCCTGCGCCCCGGTCAGCTTCGCAAGGCTGACCAGGATCGAGCTTTCCAGCAGCGTCATGCCGCCGATGGCGCTGCTGGGGATGCTGACGCTGAACATGATGTTTGCGTCGGGAAAGGTCGTTTCAACCTTCTGGAAAAGAACTTTGGGGCGTATCGCGCTGACCTGGGGGGCGCTGGTGGTGGTAGGCATGATGGATCCTGTTATTGTTAAGCTGCTGATTCCGCGGTGGTTTGAGCGGTATTGCGGCGTGGCACGAAGTACATGATCGTTTCCGACCAGCCCTGCGTGTAATGGCGCAAATACAGGTCGTAGTCCTGGCGGATGCTGGCGATATAGTCGGGAATGCGATGGAAATCGGCGGCGCTATGGTAGACGGAAATGGCCAGCTTGGGATGCTCGTCGCGGATATGGCGCTGCGAGCCGGCCAGGGCCTGCATTTCCCAGCCCTCCAGGTCCATCTTGATGAAACTGACTGCCTGCGTGATGGCCAGGTCGAGGGTGGTTACCTCGATACTGCTGGAGCCGGCCGCACTGACTGCGCTGGCCGAACCTGCATCCGGATTGAACCACAAGGTACCGGCCTGGTCGGAAATGCCTTGTTCGATGAAGCTGATGCCGTGCCGCTGCGCCAGGCGCGTTTTTGCGTCCTGCATGTTCTTCGCTGACGGTTCGAATAGGAACACGGCCCGGTAGTCGGGATAGCGTTCGCAGAACAGCTCGGTCGTATCGCCGTCGAATCCGCCGGCGTCGACAAACACTTCGCCCGACAAGCACAGGAAGTCCTCGAAATACTGCTCCGAGAATCGCACCTCGTAGCTTGCCATGTGGCGCGGATCGGCAGTGAGCCGGTATTGCACCACATGGTCGAAGACCGCCCTTGACTCCTCATCGGCAAATTGGGCGCGCAAGTGGTCCCAGCGGGGACGGTTGGCGGCGACATCGGCACGCATTTGCGCGACGAAGGCGGGTACCGGCACCAGGTCGGGACGCGCTGCCAGCAGGTCGGCATAGCTGAGCCTAGCCTTCGCCGGCTGCTGCGCCAGCTTGCGGGCGGCCGCAACCGGTGCAATCGACATGGAGCAATTGACCACCATGGCATCGGACGGGAGTTGCTGCATGGCGATGACCGGCTTGCCATGCCATTGCGTGCCACTGGCGCCGTCGTCGACGATGCCGTCAATCGGGATGTCCAGCGTCGACAGCAGGGCCAGCGCATGTTCATTGCGTCCCAGCAGGAAGCGCGGCGCGCTCACCAGGGCCGATAGAAACGCCTGTGCCTGTTCGTTCGCGACGGCGTGCCGCGTGATCGGTATTGCTGTAGCTGACATGGTTAATCTCCGTGCATGGGATGCTCGATGTGCATCTCTTCAGGCGGTTTTGTTGTCGATCAGGGCAAGCAAGCCCCGCACCGAGCGGAATTGTTGCGACTCGATATCATCGTCGTCCAGGGTGATATCGAAGCGCGCTTCCAGTTCCAGGATGAACTTGATGATGGCCATCGAGTCGATGATACCGGCGGCAAGGAAGTCGTCGTCGTCGGTGAAATCAGCAGGCAACGGTGATTTCCTGGCCAGCAGGGTGAGGATGAATGCACGGATATCGTCTTGCATGGTGTTGCTTTCTTTGTGGGTTCAGGCCTGGATGGTTTCCCAGCGGCGGCTTTGCGAGGATGCGACCATGGCTTCCAGGAAATGCATGCCTTCCAGGGCCAGTTCCGCACTGTACACAGCGCCGCCCTGCCATGGCAGGCCTTGTTGAAATTGCCTTACTCCAACGGCTATATCGCCGTACAAATTGGCGAAGGCTTCGATGAAACCCGCCGGGTGGCCGGCCTTGAAGCGGTTGTAGCGCAGGGCGTTGGTGACTTCGACCTGGCCTGCCCGGTCGATGATCTCGCGTCGGCCGTCGACATGCGACAGGGTCAGTTCCTCAGGCTGTGCCTGATACCACTCGGCAGCAGCCAAGTCGCCATAGATGCGGATGCGCAAGCCGTTGCGATGGCCCAGCGCCGACTTGCTGAACCAGAATTGGCCTTGAATGTTGCCGCTGTACTGGCACAGGCAGCCCGCGTTGTCGACCACCCCGGCGAACCAGCCATAGTGATTCTGGTCCGATACCAGTTCCAGCGGCTTTTCGCCTGTCAGGTAGGCTACCATCTGGTGCAGGTGGACGCCGAGATCCAGATGCAAGGTCGGGATGGCGCCATCGGCCAGTCGCCACGCCTGCGGTGTCGGCTTGTTGCCCCTGGCGTCGACGCGGACAAAGCCTTCCTGCGGCATTTCGGCCTGGAAGTGCAGGATCTTGCCCAGTTTTCCATCGCGGATCTTGCGCTCGAGTTCGCGCAACATCGGATAGCCAGCATAGTTATACGTCACTGCCAGGAAGGCCTGGTGTGCGTCGCGTACGGCGATGATCTGGCGCGCCTGCTCACTGCTGACGGCAAGCGATTTTTCGCAGATGACGGCGATGCCGGCACGCATGCAGGCCAGTACGCTGTCGACATGTGACGGGGTCGGGGTCAGGATCACGACAGCATCGATGTTGCCCTTTTCGCTGGCCAGCAATGCTTGCCAGGTGTCGTAGATGCGTTCCGGATGGACGCCGTACACCTGTCCGCTTTCCTGGTTGGACTCGGCATGGCGGCTGAAGCAGCCAGCCACCAGCGTCCACAGCCCATCCATGGCGCTCGACACAAAATGTGAATAGCCAACGGCGGAACTGCGCGAGCCGCCGATAAACGCCAGCCGCAGCGGTGCCAGGGGCACTGTGTTTGTATTTTCCATGTTCTATTCCCGCTCCGGGGAGCTTGCGTATGTCTGGACAAGTTGAAATTTCATCAGTTTGCCCATGCTGTTTTTCGGTAGCTGCTCAACAACAAAAAAGCGCCGCGGCTGCTGGAAGTCCGCCAGCGCATGGGCGCAGTGAAAGCGCAGCTGGCGCAGGTCGAAGCTGGCGGGATCGCTGGCGACCAGGGCCACGGCCACCACTTCGCCCAGCCTGGCGTCGGGAAAGGCGAAGGCGGCGCTTTCCGTGACGGAACCGTGCGAGCCGATCGCTGCCTCGATGTCCGCAGGATAAATATTGATGCCGCCGCTAATGATGACGTCTTTTTTTCGTCCCAGAAAGTACAGATAGCCGTCTTCGTCCAGCTTGCCGATATCGCCGGTACGGAAATATTCGCCACACATCGCCGCGCGGGTCAATTCGGGCAGTTGAAAGTAGCCGCCAAACAACATGGTGGTCTTGCAGACGATTTCGCCAGCCTGGCCGGACGGCAATTGCTCACCGTTTTCACCCAGGATGCGCAGTTCAACCCCGGGCGCAGGTCGGCCCACCGATTGCAGTTTGGTGCGCGCCGCATTGCCATCGAGATTGGTGGCGATGGCGATTTCCGAGGCGCCATAGCATTCATGGAAATCGCAGGAAAAGCGCGCCAGCAGATCGATTTTTACAGCGTTTTCCAGCAGGGCCGAGGATGACACCAGGCAGCGCAAGCTGCTGACGTCGTGTTCGTCCTGCGCCATGTGGGCGGCAATCTGCTTGAGTTGTGACGAGACCGCAATCGTGAAGCTGACCTGTTGCGCCTGCACGCAGCGTAACCAGGCCTGGGCCGAGAAATGGGGCATCAGCACGGCGCTGCCGCCGGTCAGCAGTGGCAGCAGTACCAGGCGCTCGGCCAGGGAGTGATACAGCGGCGTGGCGGCCAGGGTGCGATCCTGCGCCGTGATGCCGTAAAGCTGTACCGCCGCGCGTAGACGGTTGAGTTTGGTGCGCTGGGTCAGCACGATGGGCTTGGGGCTACCCGTCGAGCCGGAGGTCATGGTCAGGATCAGGGCGTCATCTGCCCGGCCCGCGTACAAAGGCCGTGCATCGGCCGGCGCCGCCTGCAGCAGCTGCTCCAGCGTGGTGGTGCCGGCGCCGGCGGCATCGATGCTGAGCCAACACCCATGCACAGCGTCGCTGCCTGGCTCTGCGCGCAGGGCCGCCAGTTGTGGTGACGTTGACACCAGGTGCCTGGCCTGCGCTGCCTGCAAGGAGTGCAGGGCGACCGCCGGCGGCAAGGCCGGACTGAGCGGTACCAGCCCGGCGCCAAGGTCGGCGGCCACCAGTATCAGGGCAACAAATTCCACATTGTTGGGCAAGATGACGCCGATCTGGTCGCCGCGTCGCACGCCGTTGGCCGCCAGCGCGTTCGACCAGCGCGCCACCAGTTGCGCCAGCGTCGCGTAACTGATTTCCCGGCCTTCGCAGGCAAGCGCGATTTTTTCCGGCGTGGCTGCGGCGTGGGCAAAGAAAATACCGCTGATGCTCTCCGGTACTGACTCTCGAGGCTGCATCATTCCTGTCCCGCCATGCCGGAAAATTTAAGGAAGGAACTGCTTTTCAGGCGGAACAGCTGGCCCGCTTCGGACAGGTAGACCTGGTCGTCGAGGGTGTCCCGGTTGATCAAGGTATTGGCGGCAATGAAATTGCGCGCACCCAGCCGCAAGCCGTGCGCGGTCGAGGAGTTGACGCCGAAAAAGCAGGCGTCACCAATGCTGCAGCCACCTGCGATAGCGATGCCGGCGTTGATCCAGTTGTAGGCGCCGATCACGCAATCGTGGCCGAGATTGACGTTGCTCGAAATAAAAGTGCCACGTCCGATGCGGCAGCCGGGATGGATAGACACATGGTCCAGGATGATGCAGCCGTCCTCGATCAGCACGTCATCGTGACGCAGCACGGAGGCGTGCACAAAACTGGCCAGGTGGTAGCCTTTTTCCTCGGCTTCGCGGTGCTTGCGCGCCCGTAAGGCATTCATTTCCAGGAATCCCACCGCGATCAGCATATCGTGCTCATCGGGTGGCAGCTGCAGCGCAACCTGGCTGAATGGCAGCAATGGCAAGCCCAGGAAGCTGGTCGTGGCGTCGTCGATACAGGCATCGTCGACTGTGAAGGCGACAATGTCCATGCTGTGGCGTGCGTAGGAATATAACAGTCTGGCAATGGCGCCATTGCCGTAAATAATGGTTTTCATGATGGCTTGGTCATGCAACTTGCCAGGCGAATGACGTCGACTACGCGATCTTGCTGCTCCGCCTGCAGCTCGGGATAGATCGGCAGACAGATGACCTGGCTGGCCACTTCACCAGCCAACGGCAGATTCGCGCGGGCTGCCGAGGGCATGTTGCGGTACATTGGAAAATCGCTGATCAGGGGATAAAAGTAACGGCGTGCAATGATGCCGGCCTGGCGCAAGGTGTCGAACAGGGCATCGCGCGACAGGGCGTAGCCCGGCTGCACCAGAATCGGGAAGTACGAGTGGTTGGCGCTCGTCTCGGGCGCATCGGGCGGGCAATAAATGCCGGCGATGCCTGCCAGCTGTTCGCGATAGCGGCGTGCAACCTTGCTGCGTTCGCGCAGCGCGGTGTCGATGTTTTTCAACTGCAGCAGCCCGAACGCGGCGCTGACCTCGTTCATCTTGCCGTTGATGCCGGCCGCGACCACCGTCACTTCATCGATAAAGCCGAAGTTTTTCAGATGGTCGATATGGCGCTTCATCTTGGCGTCGCTGCAGACGATGGCGCCGCCTTCGAAGGTATTGAATACTTTGGTCGCGTGAAAGCTCAGTACCGACAGGTCGCCATGCGTGAGCAGGCTGTTGCCCTGGTAGTTGACGCCGAATGCATGGGCCGCGTCATAGATCACTTTCAATCCATAATTGGATGCAATTTCATCGATCGCAGCGACGTCGCATGGCCTGCCGTAGCAGTGCACGGGCATGATGGCGGTGGTCTGTGGCGTGATCGCCGCTTCGATTTTCCTGGGGTCGATATTGAAGGTGCCTGGTTCAATATCGACAAATACGGGCTTGATGCCATTCCATAGCAGGGAGTGCGCAGTGGCGACGAAGGAATATGGCGTGGTGATCACTTCTCCCGTGATACGCAGCGACTGCAAGGCGGTCATCAGCGCCAGGGTACCGTTGGAAAACAGCGAAATGTATTTCACACCCAGATAATCGGCCAGCGCCTGCTCCAGCTGGCGATGGAAAGGCCCGCCGTTGGTGAGAATCTTGTTATTCCAGATCTGCTCCAGGTAAGGAATAAATTCCTCCAGGGGCGGCAGCGTGGGCTGTGTAATGTAGACAGGCGTATTTTTATCTTCTTGGGTCATGGTTGACCTTCCTCTTGCGGTTCCCCAACAATACCGCTACTTGTCGCTTCAAAACTAGCCGGCATCACTCCCGCACACCAGCGTTGCCACATATGACGCAGGGCGACTTCCAGCCCCTGGGCAATCTCGTCCGGCCGCCCGCTGGCCGCGTTGCGCATCCGTTCGCGCATTTCCTTGCGCATGCCGGCAAGCCGGCCGGGATCGCTGGCGTGCGCCACTCCTTTGGCGAGGAAATCTTCTTCTCCGTAGGCGATGAAATCCTGTAATCCCGCATGCGACAGGATGGCGGCACTGACGTAGCCTGGCAAGGTGGAACCCACCATGGTCAGGGTGGGCACGCCCATCCATAAGGCGTGAAAGCCGGTGGTGCCGCTGGTGTACGGGTAGGTGTCGAGGCAGAGGTCGACCTGACTGTGCAATGCCAGGTAGTCGTGCATATTGGTGTAGCCATGAAACGTCAGCCGCCCGGCGTCGATGCCCTCGTGGGCAAACCACGAACGCAGCTTGTCGCTGGCCTGCTTGTTGGGCATCGCTGCGAGCAGCATTTTTGCCTCTGGCACCATACGCAACAATGCGGACCAGCGGGCGATGACTTCGCGGCTCAATTTGCCCGCCCGGTTAAAACTGCCAAAAGTGATGTAGCCATTTTCGCTCGCCGGTGCCGGGCTGACCTCCGGCGCTTCGGGATATGGCAGAAAAGGCGCGGTAGCAGGCAAGCGCACCAGCTTCTCGGTGAACTGGTCGTCAAGTTCGCCGGGCGGTGAAAAATAGCGATCCGTCAGAAAATAATCCATCGCCTGCAAACCTGTCGTCCCTGGGTAACCGATCCAGGTAAGTTGCAACGGTGCCGGCTTGCGCGCGAAAGTGGGCAGGCGATTGAAGCCGGTATGGCCCGACAGGTCGATCAGGATGTCGATCGCGTCACTGGTGACCAGCTGCGCCAGTTCCGCATGGCTCAGTTTTTCAACCTGGCGCCAGACCGCGAACAGGCCGTGCAGGTGCCGGCTGACATGGTCATCGTGAAAGCTGTTGGCGTAGGCCACGATTTCCACTTGCCGGGATTGGCTCAAGTATTCGAGAATGGGCGTGATGAAATGGGCTACCGCATGGTTATACAAGTCGGCGGAAACGAAGCCGATACGCAGGCGGCGCTCGGGATCGCGCGTGTTGCCGTGCTGCGGCCAGGAGGCGCGCAACGGCGCCTCGAAATGCTCGGCATAGCGCACATGCTCCGCAAACAGGGATGCAGCATCGAGATCCTGGCTATGCGTCAGGTAGAACAGCAGGTTGCTGTGCAATTCATCCCAGTCCGGATTGATCTTCAGTGCCTTGCGGCAATGCACGATGGCTTGGTCGATACGGCCCAGGCGGTTCAATGCGGCACTGATATTGACATACGCCCGGCGGTGATGCGGATCGAGTTTGACCACG
>RCMZ01000692.1_pt1 | contig 14864 bp, 13 predicted proteins | sample 2041141 | NCBI WGS metagenome assembly RCMZ01 (sample SAMN09708263, study PRJNA481090) | Wastewater metagenome, whole genome shotgun sequencing project. | biome: sewage; isolation source: Davis station wastewater (DW) | place: Antarctica: Davis Station | collected 2010-03-01
GTCCAGCACCAGGCAGGCGTTGCGCGGGCCGGCGCCGTAGTTGACGGCGCGGATCTCGATGCCGAAGGTCGTCATCCACGGTTCCCACAGTCCTTTTTCCTTGCCGGCCGCCATGCGGTCCAGCATCTCGCCGAACGTCAGGCCTTTCTTGACGGTATCACGCAAGGCTTGCAGCGACGGTGCCAGACGCGGATCGGGCTGCTTGTTGCCGGCGCGGATCTCGGCGATCGCTTTCAATTCCTTGATGATGGCCGCGTCGCGTTCCGTGTAGTCGCGCATACGCGCATAAAACTCGGCGTCGAGGAAGGGATTGACGGTCAGCTTGGCAACGCCCTCTTCGCGGCGTTTCGGGGAAGGCGTGTTGGTTTTGGTCATGGCGATAGAGGGCAAGAGAAACGTTGAGGGGCGCCAGTTTAACACCATGCGCCCCTTGCGGCGACGTGGCGGGCGCTTTAATGTTGCGCCTGGCGGGTGCCAGGGGGCGCCGCCTTGGCGCCCGCCGCGCCAGGTGGCTGGAAGAAACGCCGTGGCCCGAACAGGAAGACGGCGCCCGCATACAGGCCAGCCAGGGGGAAGCGCACCTCCTTGAGCAACTGGTGAAAAATGGCGATCGAGCGCGCGCGGGTGACGGGAATCTCGGCGCGCCACTGGCACAGCACGTCATGCACGAGGCTGGCATGATAGGTGGCCGGCAAGCCCAGGTGCTGCGCGCCATCGGGCGTGCCCACGTAAAACAGGCCCAGCACGCTGATACAGGGCGAACAGCCATCCCAGGCATAGCCGGCGCGGATGCGGATCGCCGACTCGCGGATGGTGACCCATTCGTTTTCAAACTCGATGCCGTCGAGCAAGGGCGAACAATAACCATAGTCGCTGCCCAGCGCATAGCGCCAGGCGTTGCCGGGCATGCCGAAGTTTTTCGGCATCAGCGGCCTCCCTGCCGTGCTGGCGTTGCTCGTGTCCGCATGGTGTCATCTTGATGTTTATCAATATCAAGATTTAAACATACTCAGGCGAAAGAAGGGCAAGAAGTGTCAGGCGCGCGGCGGCGCCGTCGATTCGCGCTCCACCAGTTCCGGGCGCAGGCGCACGTCCAGCACGGCGGCGTCGGGCGCCTCGATGGCTTGCAGAATCAGGCGCGCCGCTTCCGTGCCGATGCCATGGTGGCGGATGCGGATGGTGCTCAGGGGCGGGCGCATCATGTCCATGTAGGGCATGTCGTTATGTCCCACGACAGAAATATCTTCAGGGCAACTCAACCCCAGTTCGCGGATGGCGTCGTAGCAGCCGATGGCCATCAGGTCGCTGCCGGCCACCACGGCCGTCGTCTGCGGCGACTGGCGCAGCAGTTCCAGCAGGGCCGCCTTGCCGCACTCGCGTGAATAGCCGCTGCTTTCAAAGACGAAGGCGTGGGATGGGTCCAGCTCGCTGGCCTGGATGGCGGCAAGGAAACCCATGCGGCGCATGTGGCCGGTGGACAGGTTTTCCGGGCCGGCGATATGCGCGATATGCCGGTGCCCCTGCAACAGCAGGTGTTCCACGGCCAGGCGCATGCCCACCATGTCGTCGCTGACGACGCAGGAAGCGCCGCCCGTGTCGTCGCTGCGGTTGACCATGACCAGCGGCACGTTCTGGTCGATGCACATCTGGATGATGGGATCGTGGCGGCGCGCCGTGGCCAGGATCAGGCCATCCACCTGCTGCCCCAGCAAGCGGTTGATGACAAACAGCTGCTCTTCCTCGTCGGCCCCCACGTTGGTGACGATGGCCAGGTAGCCATGCTTGCGCAAGCCTTCCTCGATGCCCAGCAGAATGGGCGGGAAGACGGCGTTGGTGATGTCCGGCAAGACCACGCCGATGATGCGCGACTTGCGCGTGACGAGGGTGGAGGCGGCGCGATTCGGACGATAACCGAGCCGGTTCGCCTCGACCAGCACGCGCGCGGCCACCTCGGCGCTGACCATTTGCCGCGTTTGCGGGTTCATCACGCGCGACACGGTGGAAAAATGCACGCCGCTGGCCCGCGCAACGTCGCTTAAGGTGGGGTTCTTGTTTGTCATGGGCTTCCCGGATCGCAATGCGCCGATTTTATCGCAGAAATCCCCGGAATCGTCAAAAACCGAGCAAACGCTTGCATTGATCTGACGCCCTTCTTCAAAGCGGTTTTGATCGACTTCCCATCAAACGAGCCTTGACAGCGTGCAAACGCTTGCATACCATGGCTCGGATTGACCACTCGGGCCTGTCTGGCCCCTCCCAGAATTCCTATGTCTACTGCCCAAAGCAAGCACGCCGAACACACCGGCGAAGCCTTCAACCTGAAGGAAGCCGCCCTCGCCTATCACGCGCAGCCCCGCGCAGGCAAGATTTCCGTCACCCCCACCAAACCGCTGGGCGACGCCCGCGCCCTGACCCTGGCGTACTCGCCGGGTGTCGCCTTTGCCTGCGAAGCCATCGTGGAAGATCCGCGTTCGGCCGGCACCTACACCTCGCGCAGCAACCTGGTGGCCGTGATCACCAACGGCACCGCCGTGCTGGGCCTGGGCGATATCGGCCCCCTGGCCAGCAAGCCCGTAATGGAAGGCAAGGCTTGCCTGTTCAAGCAGTTCGCCGACGTCGACGTGTTCGACATCGAACTGGCCGAGAACGACCCCGACCTGTTCATCGACACCGTGGTGCGCATGGAGCCGACCTTCGGCGGCATCAACCTGGAAGACATCAAGGCGCCCGACTGCTTCTACATCGAGCAGCAATTGCGCAAGCGTATGAACATTCCCGTCTTCCACGACGACCAGCATGGCACCGCCATCATCGTCGCGGCCGGCATCCTGAACGGCCTGGAACTGGTGGGCAAGCAGATCGGCAACGTCAAGGTGGCCGTCTCGGGCGCCGGCGCGGCCTCGATCGCCTGCCTGGACCTGCTCGTTTCGCTGGGCCTGAACAAGTCGCTGCTGAAAGTGTGCGACAGCCAGGGCGTGATCTATCCGGGCCGCGACGCCAGCATGGAAGAGAACAAGGCGCGCTACGCGAATGACACGAGCGACCGCGACCTGGCCGACGCCATGGTCGGCGCCGATATCTTCATCGGCGTGTCGAAAGGCGGCGTGGTGAGCGCGCAGATGGTCGAATCGATGGCCGCCAAGCCATTGATTTTCGCGCTGGCCAATCCGCACCCGGAAATCGCCCCGGAAAAAGTGCATGCCGTGCGCGACGACGCCATCGTTGCCACGGGCCGCTCGGACTACCCGAACCAGATCAACAACGTGTTGTGCTTCCCGTACATCTTCCGCGGCGCGCTGGACGTGGGCGCCACCACCATCAATGAAGAAATGAAGCTGGCCTGCGTGCGCGCCATCGCCGCGCTGGCCAAGGAACCATTGCCGGGCCACGAGTCCAGCGCCCTGACGCCGCTGCAGCTGATCCCGTCGCCATTCGACGAGCGCCTGCGCAGCTGGGTCGCGCCCGCCGTCTCGCAGGCGGCCATCGATACGGGCGTGGCGACACGCGTGCCCAGCGGCGCCTGATGCCGGCACCAGGCTTGATCTTCATGCAATAAAACGGCAATAGTTACCATTGCTTACAAAAAAACCATGGCTAAAAACCATGGTTTTTTTTTCGTTTAGCCCTTGGAAGTGTCAAGTTGTATGAGAACAGCAACTAATTCGCGGCGTATTTCAGAACGACCTTCGATTACAATGGCGCCTGCTTTATGTTGCCACAGTTGCCACGATGATGGTGGCGCGCACGACCCAAGGATCCCATGCTCGGCTTGACCTCTGTTTGCGTTTTTCTTTTCTTCGCCCTGGCATTGGCTGTCACCAGTGGCTATTCGCTGGGTGCCCTGATACTACTGCTGAGCAGCATGCTGCTGCTGTGGAAGCGCCCCCGCCTGAATTTGCAGCGCCGCGACTATCTGCTGATCGGCACCCTGCTGGGATATTTCCTCATCTATACGTGCAACATGCTGTACCACGGCGACCAGGCGCGCGAGCTCGACATGCCTTCGCGTACCCTGCTGGCCATACCCGTCCTGCTGGTGCTGCTGGCCTATCCGCCGCGCCCGGCCGCCTGGTGGGCCGGCCTGCCCATCGGCGCCATCGCCGGCACGGCGCTGGCCGTATGGCAACTGTGCGCACTGCACATGGACCGTCCGCAGGCGGCCACCAGCAATGCCATTCACTACGGTAACGTCAGCATCTTGCTGGGCATGCTGTCCCTGTGCGGGCTGGGCTGGGCACGCCAGCAGCGCCATCGCGGCGCCTGGACCGTGCTGCTGATCGCCGGCGGCGTGGCCGGCGTGGCCGGCTCCGTCATCAGCGGCAGCCGCGGCGGCTGGCTGGTGCTGCCCGTCTGCGTTTTCCTCTACGCCTTCCACTACACCCAGGGCCGTGGCAAACACTATATTGCCATCGTGCTGGCGGGCTTTGTGGCGCTCTCCGCCCTGGCCTTTGCCTTGCCCGAGTCGCCCGTGCGCGAACGCGTCGCCGTCGCTGTCGACGATCTGCAGAAATTCAAGCAAAACGATAACGTCACCACGTCGATCGGCCAGCGCATTGAAATGTGGCGCACCGCATTGGAATTGTCCACCGAGCATATCTGGCTGGGACTGGGTAGCGACGGCTATATGGCGGCCAAGCAAACGCTGGCGAACGAAGGCGAGATGGACAAGATGATCCTCCATCATACGAATGCCCACAACGATTACATCGATGCCCTGGTCAAGCGCGGCCTCATCGGCCTGGCCGCCTTGCTGGCGCTGTTCTTCCTGCCGCTGACCCTGTTTGCGAAAGCCCTGCGCCGTGGCAATGCCGCAAGCCGGCCGTTTGCCCTCGCCGGCGTGGTGCTCTGCATCTGCTATCCGATTTTCGGACTGACCACCAGTTCCCTGACCTTGAATATCGGTATCTTCATGCTGGTCTTCCCCATGGTCATGCTGTGGGCGCAGCTGCGCCGGCAAGAGCGCAGCAGCTGACATGCCTGTGCAAGCAACGCATCGTCAATTGTCATTGTTTATCAACATTTGAGCGGCTACGCTGTATCATGGTATTGTCACACGGGAAAATACTAAAAGGCGGCAATGATTGACAACGATTCGATGCACGTGGCGTGCATGCCGGTTGTAGCGCCTGGCATTTTCCCGCCCAGTGGCGCACCGCCATCGAATGAATACCTGAACCCGTACTGATACATGACGCCTTTGATTCCTCCCGAACTGCTGCAAAAATCGGACAAAATCCTCTTTATCGCCCATCTGGCGCTGGGAGATTTTACTTATCTGCAAAACGGTTTTCGCGCCTTTGCGGCGGCCTATCCACATGTGCAGATCCACCTGTGGGTCGATGAAGTGCGGCGCACTTCCGACGCCAGCCAGTGGGAAGGATTGCGGACCTACTCGCTGTACGACTGGGTCGAGCAGTCGGGCCTGTTCGCCAAGATCTACCGCAAGACCTATAGCCCGGCGCTCTACGAAGAGTCACTGCGTGAAGCGAAGGCGGAACGCTATCCTATCGTCGTGTCGCTGGCGCACGTGCGCCCGCAGCAGTACGCGGACCTGGCACGCGAGATCAGCCCGAACGGACTGGTGATCGGCACGCGCAAGCCGTTCAGCCCGTTGCGCCCCTGGCACTATCTGGCATATCGCAAGATCGATGCCGTGCTGGTCTCGTATGCGGGCCAGGACGCGGGCGAACACCATATCAGCAGCGTATACGCGGACTGGTTCCACCAGTTGACGGGCCTTGACATTCCCATCGCCGAGCGCTATCCCTTCGTGCACATTCCGGAACAGGCGCTGCAGCAGGCCCAGGAGCAACTGGCCACCTGGGGCTTTGCCCCGCGCCAGGGCCCGCTTATCCTGTTGAATCCGTTTGCCAAGTCGCACAAGCGCAGCTGGCCGCTGGAACGCATTGCCGAACTGATCGCCCGCATGCAGAAGATGCCCAAATGGGCCAACGCCTGTTTCCTGATCAATGCCATGCCGCAGGAGCTGGCCAAGGTCGACGCCGTGGTGCAAGCGCACAAGTTGCCGCGCACGCAGGCCTTCAGCGCCGTCGACAACTTTTTCCAGCTGCCCGCCATGCTGGCGCAATGTGATCTGATCATTTCAGTGGAAACATCGATCATGCATCTGGCGAATGCCGTGCATGTGCCCGTGGTCGCGCTGATGCGCAAGAAAAGCCCGGAATGGGCGCCGTTCGACAGCGAGAACAGCACCGTCATCACGGTGGCGCGGCGCAGCGACTGGGTCAAGGCAATTTCAGTCGAGCAGGTATTGAAGGCGATCGCCTAGCCGGACCCGACCTGACCTGCAAGGCTCAGTCGGCATTCAGCATGCTGATGCGTACCAGGTCGGCCACGTTATCGACCCCCAGCTTGTCCATCAGGCGGGCCTTGTGCACTTCCACGGTGCGCACGGAAATGCCCAGCGCGGGGGCGATATCGCGGTTATGCTGCCCCGTCACCACCAGTTGCATCACTTCCCGTTCGCGCGGCGTCAAGGCGCGCAGCAAGGCCTGGCCTTGCGCCTGGCGCAGCAGCTGGCCACGCGCATGCGCCTCGCGCGAGAACGCCTCATCGATGGCTGCCAGCAATTTGTCATGATCGAATGGTTTTTCCAGGAAATCGCTGGCTTGCGCCTTGAACGCCTGGCGCGCCAGTGCCACGTCGCCGTGGCCCGTGATGATGATGACTGGCAGCAAACAACCGAGCTCCAGCAGGCGCGCCTGCAGGCTCAAGCCATCCATGCCCGACATGCGGATATCGATCAGCAAACAGCCGGCCCACTCGCGGCGCCAGCCTTGCAGAAAATCCTCGCCGCAGGCAAACAAGGCCGTACGGTAGCCGCGCACGCCCAGCAGCAGACCCAGCGCATCGCGCACGGCCGGGTCGTCATCGACGATAAACACGGTCAGGTTACTTGTCACCATATTCTCCTGTTGCGGCCGCGCTGGCGCGCGCCAGGGGCAGGACAAAACGAAAAATGCCATGCTTGCCCACTTCGGCCCACAGCTGGCCGCCATGCGCCTCGACAATGGCACGGCTGAGGACCAGGCCCAGCCCCAGGCCACTGGCCTTGGACGAGACGAAAGGCTCGAACAGGCGTGCCGCCAGGCTATTGGAAATACCCGGCCCGCTGTCTTCCACGGACAGGCGCAGCCGCCCGCCGTCGAGCGGCTCCGCCGAGACCGTGATGCGGCGCTGGCCACGCGGCTGGCCCAGCACGGCATCCTGCGCATTGGCCAGTAAATTACGCAATACCAACTCGATTTGCAAGCGGTCGGCGTTGACGGCCAGCGGTGACGGCGGTGCCAGCACCAGTTCGATGCCATGTTCATGGAACAGCGGCGTAAACTGGCGCGCCATGCCGGCGATCAGGGCGCTCGCCTCCACCGCTTCGAGCTGCATCGCCCCCGTGCGGAAGAAATCGCGCAAGCGGCGCACCACTTCCGCGGCGCGTCCCGACTCGACGATCATGTGGCCGACGGCACTTTGCAGCAAGGCACCATTCTCGCCCCGCTCCAGCAAGTATTCGCAGGCCTTGCCATAGGTCGACAGGGCCGTCAGCGGCTGGTTCAGCTCGTGCGCCAGCGCAGCGGCCATCTCGCCCGCCGCCGCCAGGCGCATCGTATGCTTGAGCTCATCGGCCACCTGGCGCATTTCATCGACGACGATGCCGATAAAAAAGCCCACCAGCGCCAGCACGGCGTCGAGCAGCTGCAATTCATAAAACTGGATATTCACCGCATGCGACCACTTCACCAGGGTGATGATGCACAGTTGCAGCACGAACACGGCCAGCACGGCCCCATGCAGGCCCTGGCGCGATGCGGCCCAGATGACGGGTAGAAACAGGAAGTAGAAATGCTTGTACTCGGAGCGGATGATGGAACCGAAGACGCTCCACAGCACGAAACTGGCCAGTGCCAGGTAGGCCAGGGTTTCCCAGCGCCAGACGGCCGCGCGCAGGCGCTCGCGCCCGCGTTCGCTGACCAGTACCCAGATGAGCGGCATCGAGACGACGATACCCACGGTGTCGCCGATGCCGAAACGCAGCACTGCCGTCGCCCACTCGCCGGCCGGGATGCGTCCTGTCAGCGACAGCAGCGAAATGTAGCCGAGCGCGTTGACCATCGTGCCGAACAGCACGATGGCCACCCAGCTGCTCAGGCGGCGGCGGTTGTCGAAGATGTCGCTGCTGCTGAAACCGCGGCGCAAGGCCACGCCGATGCCACCATAGCCCAGCACCAGCCAGGCCGAACACAGCAAGGTCAGCGGCAGCCCCGCCGGCATGCCGCGCACCAGCACTTCGCCGGCCAGCAGGGCGATAAACCAGGGCAGGATGGCCTTGCGCCCATGGATCAGCCAAAACACGAGGCCCAGCGACGGATCGGGATTCCAGGGCGTGATGTTCAGTCCATACATCGGATCGATATACGTGGCCCAGTCGAACAGCAGATACAGGCCGACGAAGGCGGGATACTGCAGATAGGAGGACAGGGTTGGGCGCATGGACGGTGTGTTCTGACTGTTCCGCATTATGCATCGCGGGCGCGCGCCGCGCCATGGGGTCCGGCGTTATAGGCGCACCCGAGCCTTTTCATGCCACACCCATGCGCCGCCTGTGCGGCTAGTTCCCGCCTGCCAGCGGCAGCCGCACTTCCACCAGCAAGCCGATGCCGCCATGTCCCCGATGCAGCTGAATCGACCCGCCATGCTGGCGCACCACCGAGGCAACGATGGACAAGCCCAGGCCGCTGCCTGGCTGTCCCTGCTGGGGGGCGCGGAAGAAGCGGTCGAAAACGCGCTCATACAGGGCCGGCGCGATGCCCGGTCCCTGGTCCGCCACGTGCAGCACAGCCTGGTTGCGCTCCGCGTGCAGCGACACCGTGACGCTGCTGCCGCGCGGACTGTACTTGATGGCGTTCTCCACCAGGTTGTCGATCAGCGATACCAGGCTCTCGCGCTGGCCCGGCACGCGCAGCGATACGCTGGCCAGGAGCTCCAGTTCGATACCACCGGCCTGCGCCAGGCCGGACAGGGCCGCCAGCCGGTCCTGCAACAAGGAGTCCAACACCTGCGGCTGGCGCTCGCCCCCTTCGGCCTGCACTTCGTTGCGCGTCAGCTGCAGCAGCTGCCCCACCAGGCGCGCGGCGCGATTGGCGCTGTTCAAAATGCCGTCCAGCAGCTCCTGCTGACGCGGATCATGCGTCTGGCCTTGCAGGGCTTCGACATTCACGCGCATGGCCGCCAGCGGCGTACGCAGCTCATGCGTGGCATCGGCAATGAAACTGCGTTCGCGCGCGGCGCTGGTATCGACCCGCTGCAGCAGCGCATTGATATTGTCGACCAGCGCCGCCAGTTCGCCGTGCGGCGGCTTGAACGTCAGCGGGCGCAAATCCTGCGGCCCCCGCGACGCCACTTCCTGCGCCACCTTGCGCCATGGCCGCATGGCCAGACGGATCGACAGCCAGGCCGGCAACAGCAGGAAGGGCAAACTGATCAGTAGCGGCAGCAAGTAGTAGCCTCGTGAATTGATGGTGATGAAGAACTGCCAGGCGCCGCCCGCTTCGAGCACCGTCACGCGCGTGGCGCCCTCGGCCAGGCTGCGGCTGCGCCAGGGTTGTCCCTTGACGTACACCACCTCCATCTGTTCCGGACCGGCGCTGCGGATGCCGCTGGGCGCATTCGGCGACTTGTACACCAGCTGGCCCGCGCGCCAGACCAGGATGCGCGGCGCCAGTTCCGGCACCTGCCCCATCTCAAATTCCTCGCGCAGGGCTTCATCGATGGCGCGCAGGCTCTGCGCCTGGCGCGCGGGCTGGTCGGCCAGGTTATCCGTCACGCTGATAATGGCGTGCAAGACCCCGCGGGTCACATTGCTCGCTTCGCCCGTGCCCTCGAACAGCACATACGCCACCGCCAGGCTCCACAGCACGCTGAGCATCAGCATTTGCGCGATCATCAGGCGGCGTACCAGGGTGGGACGGCGCAACATGGTCCAGAAACGCCCCATCATGCGCCAGGGCCCGGCTGGGCAGGCGACTCGCCCTGCTGGTCGATGACATAGCCGACGCCGCGCACGGTGCGGATATAGCCTTCGCCTATCTTGCGGCGCAAGTTACCCATATGCACATCCAAGGTATTGCTGGCATTCGCCAGGCCGCCGGGCAGGATATGCTCTTCCAGCACGCGGCGCGTGATGACCCGGTTGGCGCGCATCAGCAAGGTTTTCAGCAAGGCATATTCACTGGCCGTCAGCTCCACGGGACGGCCGTGGACGCTGACCCGCCGCGTGGGCACCTGCAGCAGCAGGCCGCGCAGCTCGATGGTGTCGCCATCGAAGCCATAACTGCGGCGCGCCAGCGCGCGCACGCGCGACAGCAGTTCGGCCAGCACGAATGGTTTCACCAGGTAATCATCGGCGCCGCCGTCCAGGCCCCGCAGGCGCTGTTCCAGCGTATCGCGGGCGCTGAGGATCAGCACGGGCAGGCGCGCCGCGCGCAAGCGGGCCAGCAGGTCGAGGCCGTCGCCATCGGGCAAGCCCAGGTCCAGCAGCACCAGTTCGCAACTGTCGTGGTCGATACTGCGCGCCGCATCTTCCAGGCTGCGCACCCAGACCACTTGCATGCCCTGGTCGCGCAAGGCGATCCGCACGCCATTGCCCAGGTCCATATCGTCTTCTATCAGCAGTATTTTCATGAGCATCATTAAACCATCACAAGCTGAAGAATGGGTAAAGACGCCACCTTCATGCAATCTTCATACAAGGCTCATTTTTCCTTCATGGCACAGGCCGATACTGTGCGCAGTCAATCGAGCCACTCCGGACTCGGTTCTCCACCTGACGGAAAACGCCATGCACACACCGACCACCCTGCTGACCTCGTTGGCCCTCGCCAGCGGCCTGATCCTCAACCCGCTGGCCGCCGCGGCCGCCGAGCCCGCACCGGAAAATGTCTTCACCATCGGCGGCGGCGTCGCCGCCATTTCCAGCTATTCCGGTTCCGACAAACTCTCCGCCTCGCCGCTGATCATTCTCGACTACGCCATGGCCAATGGCCTGTTCATCAGCACCTCGCGCGGCATCGGTTACGGCGGCCAGGCTGGCCCCTTCAGCTATAGCGCCGCGTTCGGCTATCGCGGCAACCGCGAAGACCACAAGCGCAAAGGCATCAACGGCTGGGGCGGCAGCGATTTCCTGAAGGGCATGGGCGAAGTCAAGGGCAACGCCAGCGCACTGCTGAGCGCGGGCTATTCGCCACTGCCGGGCCTGTCGCTGAGCATCACCAGCGACATTCCCCTGACCAACCGCGAAAATGGCGCGAACGTGCATTTTGGCGCCAGCGGCCAGATCTACGGCCGGGCCGATGCCAAGGGCGCGCAGCAAGACAGCGTGACCATCGGCGGACAGCTGGGCTGGGGCGAGCGCAAGTACGTGCAGACCATGTATGGCGTGACGGCGACACAGGCGGCCCATACGTCGTTCAAACAATACACGCCCAAGGGCGGTTTCTATGAAGCACAAGCCACCGTCAACTGGGAACACCGCATCGATACCCGCTGGGGCGTCAACACCCTGGTCGGTGTCGAACACCGCCTGGGCGATGCGGCCAAGAGCCCCATCGTGCGACGCAAGACGGCGCCGATCGCCGCAGTCTACGTCACCTACCGTTACTGAAAAACAGCCGGCATAAGGGAAACCCGTACGCTGTTTCGCCAATTTACACGGGCAATGGGCGCCGATAAGATGACGCGGTTTCCTTCCTGTAGCCAGCTCATCCATGCACGCATCGCGCCTTGCCCCGCAACGTCTCCGCGCCCCGGAAAGCGCCGCGGGGGCATGCGGCATGCCAGGCCAGGATACTTTGCTGCTGCTCTTGCCCGTCAAGCGCGCCAGCGACATCATCTACGGCGCGCGCTACGCCAGGCGCTTGCAGGAATGGGGCATCAAGGTCAACGTCAGCCTGCTGCACGTGACACCTGCCCCGCCGCGCCAGGCCAAGGACTTGCCGCGGCATGGCGCCGGCGAGCACCATGCGCTGGACCTTGCCACGCAGCAGATGATGCACGAGGCGGAACTCTACCTGAGCCGTTCCCATATCGCCTTCCATACCCACATTTTCGCCGGCGAACTGCTGTTTACGATCCTCGATACGGCCGAATTGCTGGGTTGCCACGAAATTGTCTTGCCAGCCCCCCGGCACAGCGCCTGGCCGCGCCATTTTTCGGGCGGACTGGCCGGCAAGCTGGCGCGTGGCAGCCGCGGCACCACCATCCTGCTGGCGAACGACGAGGGCGTCAGCAGCCCGGTACCCGCCTGAGCCGACACGGCTTCGGCGTTCTCTCTTAATCATGGACATGCGCACGATGATGCCAACTATTACCCTGTCTGACGGCCTGATGGCGATGCCGAGCGGCATACGCCGCTGGCGCGAAGTCTTCAAACTGCATTTTCGCGCCCGCATGCAACCGCGGCAAACCCGCCGCTGGCTGCAACTGCTGAACTCCCATCCGGTGTTTCATGGGCTGGTCCACGCCTATCCGCACATGATCCACAAGGTCTATCGCCCTTACCTGAGCCATACGCTGAATTGCCACCAGCGCGTGGAATTGCTGGTCGAGCATTATCACTTCATCCTGCAGCAAGGCTGGGGCAAGCTGATGACTGAAGCGGCTCACGGCCCCGTGCGTCTGGCGACGGTGCCGGGCAAATCCGGCGCGCCCTATCACCTGCAGCTGTGTTCGCTGCACCCCATGGACCGCGAAGGCGAAATGGTGCTGCAACTGATGCATGACGAGCACGTGCTGTATTCGATCGCCTTTTCCTTCTTCGGCTGCCCCCTGCGCGCGCCCCTGGGCATGCGCATCGGCTGCGTGCAAGGCCCGAAGGGGCAGGAAAGCATGCACCGCGTGCGCGAGGCAACGCGCGACTTGCACGGCCTGCGTCCCAAGACCCTGATGGTGCGCCTGGTGCGTCAACTGGGGTATGAACATGGCTGCCGCAAGATGATTCTTGTCGGCAATATCAACCGCGCCGTGCACCATTCCGCCAAGAAAGGCCGTTTATTTGCCGACTACAATGCGCTATGGCATGAACTTGGCGCCCTGACGCGCCAGGATGGCGATTTTGAGCTGCCGTGTGAAAACTTGCCCGCGCCCGTCATGGAAGACATCCCCTCGAAAAAACGCTCGGAAGCGCGCAAGCGCCATGAACTGACCTTGCAGATGATCGCCAGCCTGCGTAGCGGCCTCGACGCCCATCGCAGCCCCGCGCAGAGCATCGCGGCAGGCGCCATGGCGGCGGCCGGCGCGGTACCGCCATCGAGCAGCCTCGAAGACGACGACTACGCTTCCGCCATCGCCTGAACATCGCTGGCCAAGTGCACGACGCCCCGCCCCCGCGTCATTGCCAGCCACCACCTCCGCAGCACACTATTGCCCCTGCGGCACACGCCTGAAACCCGTTGCGCGCACAATCCTGTTACGCTAGCGCTATCGGAAGGCACTTCCAGTGCACCGGTTCCCCCAACGCTTACTAGGAGGCATTCATGCGCGTAGACATCTACCGCCGGGCCGAGCACGACGGCATTTTTTCCTATCTCGCCGTGCCGGAAGGAAAGATCATTCCTGAAGAAGTCACGAATACCGACTGGCAGCTGGAAGCACGCGCCAGCGAAGTGGCCGACGATGCGCAGGCCTTGCCTGACTACCATATCGAGCAGCCGCACCAGCAGATCGCCGCCAAGGGTTACGCGATCACGGGCCTGAAGGATATGTAAACCAAAAAAGCCAAACCTGGATCTCTCCGGTTTGGCTTTGTTATCGGCGGCGCGACTTGCCGGTCAGTATTCGACCGCCACCTCTTGCGCGCCCAGCATCTGCTCGAGCGCCGTCTGCAACTCATCCGATGGCGCCACCTTCCACTCCTCGCCAAACTGCAGCACGCAGCTGACGCCTTGCGGGCTGACCCGCGCGGCGATCGGCAAGCCCGTCTCGGCGCGGTGCGGCAGGATCACGTCGCGGATGCGCTTGGCGTCCAGGGTGGCCGGCAAGGTCAGGCCCAGCTGGCGGCCATACTGCACCCGCGCGGCGATGATGTCGAAGGCGCTCTCGGCCGTGATGCGCAAGCCGCCCGAAAAGCGGTCTTCCGACACCTTGCCCACCACGGCGAGAAATTCGTCTTCCTTGAAGATCTTCTTGTTGGCGTCGAACAGTTCGCCATACACCGTCACTTCCACCGTGCCGCTCTTGTCGTCCAGCGTGACGATGAGGATCTTGCCCCGCTGCGTCATTTGCGTGCGCAAGCCCGTGATGACGCCCGCCATCATGCGCGGTTCGCGCGACGGCGACAGTTCCGACAGTTTCGTGCGGGCAAAGCGGCGCGCCTCGGGCGCATACGAATCGAACAGGTGGCCGGACAGATAAAAGCCCAGCGCGATCTTTTCTTCCGTCAATCGCTGTTTATCCGTCCACACGGGCACCTTGACGTACTCGGGCGGCGCCACCATGTCGCTGTCGTCGCCGCCGAACAGGCTCACCTGGTTGGCCGCCTTGGCCGCCTGGTCGGCGCATTCCATGGCGAACGCCACGGAGGCCAGCAGAATGGCGCGGTCGACCTTCAGGCAATCGAAGGCGCCGCTGCGGATCAGGGACTCGATGGTGCGGCGGTTGATCTGCTTCTTGTCCACCCGCTTGCAGAAGTCGAACAGGCTGGTGAAGGGGCCGCCCGCCTCGCGCGCGGCGATGATGGCTTCGATGGCGTTCTGGCCGGAACCCTTCACGGCCCCGAGGCCATAGCGGATCTGCGTGACTTTCTTGCCGCTCACGGACGGCGCCGCGCCGCTCGGCGTGAAGCGGTAGTCCGA
>RCMZ01000693.1_pt1 | contig 14863 bp, 12 predicted proteins | sample 2041141 | NCBI WGS metagenome assembly RCMZ01 (sample SAMN09708263, study PRJNA481090) | Wastewater metagenome, whole genome shotgun sequencing project. | biome: sewage; isolation source: Davis station wastewater (DW) | place: Antarctica: Davis Station | collected 2010-03-01
ACCACATGGCGCAAGGCCGGCGAGATCATCAGCCTCTTCAGTCCAGACGAATGTGCAAACTATCTCAAAAACTCCGGATACGGTTCCGTGTGAAAGAGTCGTGCTCTAGGCGGACTGCGTCGGGCTGGCTGCAGCGTTTGAGGCGGTCCAGGCGGCGACGAAGCGGGCGGCCTGGGCGCCGACGGCTTCGGGCGACTGGCCCGGCTTGAACACGGCTGAGCCGATGCCGAAACCCGAGGCGCCGGATGCGCGCCAGTCCGCAACGCTTTCGGGATCGACGCCGCCGACGGGATAGACGCGTGATGCGGGCGGCAGGACGGCGCGGACCGCTTTCAACGCCTTCATGCCCGCCACTTCTGCGGGGAAAAGCTTCAGGGCGTCGGCGCCCGCGTCCAGTGCGACGAAGGCTTCCGAGGGGGTGAAGAAGCCGGGCATGGACAGAAGGCCGAGGGCCTTGGTTTCGCGGATCACCGCGACGTCGGTATTGGGCGAGATGGCCAGCTGGCCGCCCGCTTCGGCCACCTGATGCACAGCGGCGGGGGTCAGGACCGTGCCGGCGCCGACCAGGGCGCGGCCATCCAGCGCCTGGCGCAGACGGCGGATGCTCTCAAGGGGTTGGGGTGAGTTCAGCGGCACTTCAAGGCAGAGGAAACCGGTTGCGACGATGGCTTCGCCCACGGCTACGGCCTCGTCCGGCGTCAGGCCGCGCAGGATGGCGACCAGCGGCAGGGCGTCGAGGGTTTCGATACGGGCGGAGATCATCGGCGGGAGGCCTCGTGAATACGCCACAGGCCCAAGGCCGAGGCGGCGGCGCCATCGGCGACGCGAATGGAGGTGAAGCCGCCCAGGCTGAGGGCGGCGGCGTAGCGACGGCTTAGGGCTTCGGCGCCGATCAGCATGACCGGGCGGCCCTTGTCGTGGTTCTCGTCGCGGGTTTGCGCCGCGACCTCGGCGCCGATCAGCAGGCCCGACAAATAGTCGGCGGCGGCGTCGGGCGACAGACGGTTGGCCAAGGCCTCGACCCGGACCGAGAACAGGGTGGCGGTGATCGCCGGGTCGTGCAGGGCGCGCCTGACGCCAGCGGCGAAGGCGGCGTCGTCCACTCCGGGCTCGCCCATGTCGGCGCCCAGGATCGTGCCCTTGCGGATCGCGGCGAACAGTTCGCCGGTCATGAAGGTGCGGAAGGCGGCGATCCGGCCGCCTGTCATGCGGATCCATTTGCTGTGGGTGCCGGGGGCGACGATCAGGGCGTCCTCGGCAGTCTCCAGCCCGACCGCCTGAACCTCTTCGCCGCGGATCACGTCCTGCAGGCCCTCAGCGTCGAAGACGGCGACGCCGGGGACTATGGCGACGTCGGGCGCATCGTCGGGGCGGGCCAGGGCCTGGGCCAGATCATCGGCGCCGGCAGGGCAGGGCAGATAGGTCATCTCGCGCCACTTGTTGCGCGCACCGGCCATGCCGCCGACCAGCACCGGCAGGCCTTGATCCAGCCAGTCGCCTGCGACTTCGGTCAGCACCGGGCGGAACTGATCGCGGGTCAGGCCGCCGGCGCCGCGCGGGTCGGAGCGGCTGTCCAGCACCCGCCCGCCCTCGGCGATGCGCATGACGCGCAGATTGCTGGTGCCCCAATCGACGCCGATCAGGCGGGCTTCGTCGCTCATCTCACCACCAGATCGAATAGACCAGGATCAGGAAGCCAACGACGCCCACGGCGGCCAGGTTGAAGCCCAGAGAGGTCTTGTAGCTGATCTTGTCCAGCTTGATCTTCATCGCGTCGGGCTTGGCCGGAACCAGCAGGGACACGATCACCGCCGCGATCAGCGACACGACGAAGACGACGCCGACCCGGTTCATGAAGGGGAAGATGAACTGCCCCGTTTCCTGCAGCCACCAGAAGACGGCCGACAGCGCCACCGAACCGATGGCGGCGGTCAGGGCGCCCGCTTCGGACGCGCGCTTCCAGAACAGGCCCAGCATGAAGATGACCACGATGCCGGGGGTGAAGAAGCCGGTGAACTCCTGAATGAACTGGAACGCCTGGTCGAAGCCGCCCAGCAGTGGGCGGGCGGTCAGGATGCCGATGATCACGGCGACGACGGCGGCGATGCGGCCGACCGTGACCAGTTGATGCTCGGGCGTGTCCTTCCTGATCTTGGCGTAGAGATCCAGGGTGAAGATGGTCGAGATCGAGTTCACCTTGGACGCCAGCGAGGCGATGATGGCGGCGATCAGGGCGGCGAAGACCAGACCCTTCAGACCCACGGGCAACAGGTTCATCATCGTCGGATAGGCCTGGTCCGGCGCCGCCAGATTGGGAGCCAGGATCAGGGCCGCCATGCCCGGCAGCACCACGATCACCGGCATCAGCAGCTTCAGATAGGCGGCGAAGGCGATGCCCTTCTGGGCTTCCGGCAGCGACTTGGCGGCCAGCGCCCGCTGGATGATGTATTGGTTGAAGCCCCAGTAGCTGATGTTCATGACCCACAGGCCGCCCAGCAGAACGGCGATGCCCGGCAGCTCCTGATAGTGCGGATTGTCCTTGGACAGGATCATGTCGAACTTGTCCGGGAACTCGGTCAGCAGGGTCTGGAAGCCCGCGATCGCGCCGCCCGCGCCACCGATGGTCGACAGGGCGATGAAGCCGATGATCAGGCCGCCGCAGACCAGCAGGGCCACCTGCACGATGTCCGTCAGGGCCACGGCCTTCAGCCCGCCCCACAGCTGATAGGCCAGGGCGAAGACGCCAATGGCGATGATGGCGTAGTCCTGGTTGAAGCCGGTGACGGTGTGGACGGCGATGGCGCCCAGCCACAGGATCGAGGTCACGTTCACGAAGACGTAGAGCAGCAGCCAGAACACGGCCATCACGTTGCGGATCGTCGGCCCGTACCGCTGCTGCAGGAACTGCGGCATGGTCACGATCTCGTTGCGCAGGAAGATCGGCAGGAAGAACTTGCCCACGATCAACAGGGTCAGCGCCGCCATCCATTCATAGGACGCGATCCCCAGGCCGATCACATAGCCCGAGCCGCTCATGCCGATGATCTGTTCGGCCGAGATGTTGGCCGCGATCAGCGACGCGCCGATGGCCCACCACGGCAGGCTCTTGGACGCCATGAAATAGTCGGTTGAGGTCTTCTGCTCGCCCTTCTTCGTGCGTGACACCCACTGGGCCAGCCCGAAGATGAAGACGGCGTAGATGGCCAGAATCGCCAGATCAATGCCTGCGAGCGACATGGTGCGTTACTCCCCCAACGCGAGCCGTCATTGCGACTGCGCGGCGGAGCCTAAGGGAGGGGCGTCGGTGTCGCAACGTGATTTTTATATGTGATTTGGACTTTTACTCGCGGTATCCTGATGCGACGGGCTGCGGCTGCTATCGACAGGATTTCTCATGACGGATCAGGATCAGGTCGCTGACCGAAAGTACCGCGCGCCTGCCCTGGAAAAAGGGCTGGACGTGCTGGAGCTGCTGTCGGCCCAGGGTGAGGCCATGAGCCTGTCGCAGATGTCGACCGCCTTGGGACGGTCGGTCAGCGAACTGTTCCGCATGGTTCAGGTGCTGGAGTTCCGCGGTTATATCGAACAGGAGGCGGGGGTTTATCGCCTGACGAACCGTCTGTTCGCCATGGGCATGGCCCAGACGCCCGTGCGGTCGCTGGTCGAGGTCGCCTTGCCGGCGATGCGGGATCTCGCGGCGGATACGCATCAATCCTGCCATCTGGTGGCGCCGAGCGGCGACCAGATCGTTGTCATCGCCCGGATCGAGAGCCCGGGCGATCTGGGTTATTCGGTGCGCATCGGTTACCGGCGCAACATCCTTCATGCGACCTCAGGCCTGATGTTCTATGCGCGGGCAAGCGGTCGGATGCGTGATCATCTGCAGGGTCTGCTGACGGCCCAGTTCGGCGTGGCGGCGGTTGCGGCCTTCGCGGAACAGTCGCAGGCCCTGACCCAGGGCGACTATGTCGAGCGGCCCAGCGATTTCGTGAAGGGCGTCACGGATCTGGTGGCGCCGATTCAGGGCGCGGACGGGATCATCGCCACCCTGATCACCCCCTTTATCGAACAGATTCCGGTCTCCTGCACCAAGGAGGCCGCCGCCGCGCGCCTGGTCCAGGCGGCGCAGGTCATCTCCAGCCAGATCGGGGCCTCGTCACAGGCCTGACGTCTTCGTTTCAAGGCGTCGTTGACAGGCGCATCTTCCGTCTGCATTTTTGCTGACGATATTCTGTTTCATTTGTAAAAAGCTCTACTTCTCGCGTTGGGAGGCGCGCAGACGGTCATGGCCGCCATCTATCCCGATCTGAAAGACAAGACGGTTATCGTCACCGGCGGCGCAGGAGGCATCGGTGAAGCGATCACGCGCGCCTTCCACGCCCAGGGCTCACGCGTCGGCTTCCTGGATATCGATACTGGGCGGGGCGAAAAGCTTCAGGCGGAGCTGGGCGGCCATGCGCGGTTCGTCGCCTGCGACCTGACGGACATTGCGGCGCTCAAAGCTGCGATCGCCCAGGTGCGCGAAGCGTTCGGGCCCATCGACGTCCTGGTCAACAACGCCGCCCACGACGAGCGTCACGCCACGCTGGAGGTGACCGAGGCCTATTGGGATGGCCGCATGGCCGTGAACCTGAAGCACCAGTTCTTCGCCGCCCAGGCGGTGCTGCCGGACATGCAGGCGTCGGGCAAGGGCTCCATCGTCAATCTGGGCTCGACTTCCTGGATCATCGGTCAGGGCGGCATGGCGGCCTATACGGCGTGCAAGTCGGCGGTGATCGGCCTGACCCGCTCGCTGGCGCGCGACTTCGGTTCGTTCGGGGTGCGGGTGAACGCCGTCGCGCCGGGCTGGATCATGACCGAGCGCCAGCTGGAGCTGTGGGTCACGCCGGAAACCGAGAAAGACATCTACGCCAACCAGTGCCTGAAACGCCGCCTCGTGCCCGACGACATCGCCCGTGTGGTCGTGTTCATGAGCTCTGACGACGCTGGCGCCATCACTAATCAACACTATGTCGTCGACGGCGGCTGGACCTGAATGACCGAGACCACAAAGCCCAAGAAGCCGCTGCGCAGCCGCGCCTGGTTCGATAACCCGGACAACCCCGACATGACGGCGTTGTATCTGGAGCGGTATCTGAACTACGGCCTGACGCGCAGGGAACTGCAGTCGGACAAGCCGATCATCGGCATCGCCCAGACCGGCTCGGACCTGTCGCCGTGCAATCGGCATCACCTGATCCTGGCGGAGCGGGTGCGGGACGGCATCCGCGAGGCGGGCGGCATTCCGATGGAGTTTCCCGTTCACCCGATCCAGGAGACGGGCAAGCGGCCGACCGCCGGTCTGGACCGCAACCTGGCCTATCTGGGTCTGGTCGAGAGCCTGTACGGCTATCCGCTGGACGGCGTGGTCCTGACCATCGGCTGCGACAAGACCACGCCCGCCTGCCTGATGGCGGCGGCCACGGTGGACCTTCCGGCCATAGCCCTGTCGGTCGGCCCCATGCTGAATGGCTGGCACAAAGGCGAGCGCACCGGCTCAGGGGCGATCATCTGGAAGGCGCGTCAGATGATGGCCGCCGGAGAGATCGACTATGACGGCTTCGTCGAGCTTGTGGCGTCTTCGGCGCCCTCGGTCGGCTATTGCAACACCATGGGCACGGCGACGACCATGAACTCCCTGGCCGAGGCCCTGGGCATGTCGTTGCCCGGATCAGCCGCCATCCCGGCGCCTTATCGCGAGCGCGCCCAGGTCGCCTATGAGACAGGACTTCGTATCGTGGAGATGGTTCGCGAGGACCTGAAACCGTCCGACATTCTGACGAAAGAGGCCTTCCACAACGCCATTGTGGTCAACTCGGCCATCGGCGGCTCCACCAATGCGCCCATCCATCTGACCGCGCTGGCTCGACACGCCCATGTCGATGTGCCGTTGCAGGACTGGCAGGCCGAGGGGCTTCACGTCCCGCTGCTGGTCAATCTCCAGCCCGCCGGCGCCTATCTGGGCGAGGACTATTTCCATGCGGGCGGCGTTCCCGCCGTGGTGTCTGAGCTGATGAAACACGGTCTGATCCGTGAGGACGCGCTGACCGTCACCGGCAAGACCATCGGCGACAATTGCCGTAAGGCCGAGATCGTCCTGCCCGACGTGATCCGCCCCTTCGACCAACCGCTGAAGGAAGACGCCGGTTTCATCGTCTTCTCGGGCAATCTGTTCAACTCGGCCATCATGAAGCTGAGCGTGATCAGCCCTGAGTTCCGCGAACGCTATCTGTCGAACCCGGACGATCCGAACGCCTTCGAAGGTCCGGCCGTCGTGTTCGACGGGCCAGAGGACTATCACCACCGCATCGACGACGAGAGCCTGGGCGTTACCGAACAGACTCTGCTGTTCATGCGCGGCGCCGGTCCCATCGGCTATCCGGGCGCGGCCGAGGTCGTGAACATGCGGCCGCCCGCATACCTGATCAAAAAGGGCGTCAGCGCCCTGGCCTGCATCGGCGATGGGCGGCAATCCGGCACCTCTGGCTCGCCCTCGATCCTGAACGCTTCGCCGGAAGCGGCGGCAGGCGGGAACATCGCCCTGCTGAAGACCGGCGACCGGGTCCGCATCGACCTGAACACCGGCCGGGCCGACATCCTGATCTCGGACGAGGAACTGGCGATGCGCCGCGAGGCGTTCGAGGCAGGCGGCGGATACGCCTATCCGGCCTCGCAGACGCCCTGGCAGGAAATGCAGCGCGCGGTGGTCGGTCAGCTGGAGACAGGCGCCGTGCTTGAACCGGCTGTGAAATATCATCGCCTGGTCGACCGGTTCGGTCTGCCGCGCGACAGTCACTGAGCGGAGCGTCAGAGGAAGCCATGAGCGACGTGGAACTGGTCTGGGATGTCCGGGCCGAGTTGGGCGAAGGCCCTGTCTGGGATGCGGCGCGCGGCGCCGTCTGGTTCGTGGACATCAAGGGGCGAAAGCTGCACCGCTATATCCCCGCCACGGGCGAGAAGCGTTCGTGGGATACGCCCGACCAGACCGGCTTCGCCCTTCCGGCCGAGGACGGCTCTCTGATCTGCGGCGTGCGTGGGGGGCTGCATCGCTTCCACCCTGACGACGGTGACTTCTCGCGCCTTCAGCTGGTGGAGGAAGATCGGCCGCAGAACCGCTTGAACGACGGCTATGTCGCACCCGATGGCGCCCTGTGGTTCGGGTCGATGGATGACAGTGAGGCGTTGCAGACTGGCGCGCTGTATCGCTGGTTCCGAGGGGAGCTGACGCGGCATGATGACGGCTATGGCGTCACCAACGGCCCCTGTCTGAGCCCGGATGGCCGAACCCTCTATCACCACGACACACTGATAAAAACGATCCTGGCCTTCGATCATGAGGCCGGCGTGCTGTCGAACCGACGGGTCTTCGCCGTGACTGAGGACGGGTTCGCCGACGGACCCAGCATGGACGCCGAAGGCGTGCTTCACGTCGGTCTGTTCAACGGCTGGGGCGTGGCGCGCTTTTCGCCGGATGGCGAACGCATCGGCAAGATCGACGCGCCGGTCCAGACCGTGACCAAGGCGGCTTTCGGCGGGGCGGACCTGCGCGACCTTTATCTGACCACGGCCTGGCTGGGCAACGCCGACAAGCGCGAGGTCCAGCCGACGCTTGGCGGCCTGTTCCGGGTGCGCGTCGCGACACCCGGGCTGGCGCAGAACCTGATCCGGCTCTGAAGACGGTCTGGCGGTCCCGTTAGATTTAGACTTTGGGCGTGCGGTCGCGTTGCAGGAAGGCGTCGAACAGGGCTTCCCAAGCGGGCGGACCTGACTGACCCGGATCGCTCAGGCTGTGATCACCCCTTTCGAACACATGCAGTTCAGTGGGTAGTTTCTGCGCGCGCAGGGCCTGCCACAGCATCAAACTGTTCTCGACCGGCACGACGCGGTCGTCCGCCGCAGCGGCGATGAAGGTCGGCGGCATGTCGGCGGGCACATGGCGTTCGTTTGACCAGGCGTCGCGGGCGGCGTCCGTGGGGGCGGCGCCGACCAGGGCGCGGCTGGATGGTCCGTGGGCGTAGGGCTGGGTCAGGGTGACGACCGGGAACATCAGACCGGCGAAGTCGGGACGGGCCGGCAGGCGGTCAATGGCGTCGATGGGGGCGTAGGCGTCCTGGGCGAAGCGTGTCGCCAGCATGCCCGCCACATGGCCACCGGCCGAGAATCCGGCGACCGCGACGCGGTTCGGGTCGAAGCCCAGTTCTGCGGCGCGCGAGCGGACGATGCGGATGGCGCGCTGGGCGTCCTGCAACGCGACGGCGGGACCGGCGGCCCAGCCGTCGGCGGGCAGGCGGTAATCCATGACGAAGACAGTGTAGCCCATCTCGGCCAGACGCGCGTCGATGTCGCCGCCCGCCTTGCTGACGGCGACGCGCTGATAGCCGCCGCCGGGGATCATCAGAATGGCCGCGCCATTGGGGCGCGCCGGGCGACGCACCATGATCCAGGGATCGCGCACATGCACGAAGGCCGTGTCGTTGGGATCGCCGTTCGGGTTGCGCAGGACGACCTGTTCCTCAACCGTCACCGCCTCGCCGCCCGGCGCGGCGCCGGGCCACAGGGGGCGAACCTCGAACGGTGCGGAGGCGGCAGGGGCGACCAAAGGCGCCGTTTGCGCGCGGGCGACGGCTGGCGCTATGACTGCGCCCGCGCCCAACGCCAACAGGGCCCGACGCGGCAGGCGGGGTGCGGTCATCGCCGCCCCCCTTCCGTCGTGGTCTGAACCCCGCCGCGCACATTGCGCTGGGTGATCAGGCGAACGTCCTCCAGCACATTGCCGGGCGCCCCGTCGGTCGAGACGGCCAGAGCGATGCTGTTATGGCCGCGCGCATTCAGTATGCCTTCCGGCAGGGTGAAGACCCGTTGCGGCCCGACGTTGGCGATGAACTGGCCCATGTGCCAGCCATTGACGAAGATCAGCACGCGATAGGCCGTGTCCGAGCGCGGCTTGTCGATGTCGCCGAACGCCAGAGCGATAGAGGCATCCTGGCCCTGGGGCACGTTCAGGTCGAAGCTGGTGCGATACCAGGTCACGCCCGGCTGCAGAGCCTGACCGACCGTGGCGGCGCTCCAGCCCTTATCGTCGAACTGCGGCAGGTGCCAGCCGTTCCGCTCGCCGAACAGACCGCCGTTGTTGGCGACGCCCCGCACGGTGTCGGTGAAGTCCTCACCGCCCTGACGGCCTTGGATCTTCCAGGCGACAGGCACCGAGAAGCCGGGGCCGCTGCGGGGCCCGACCGAGGCTGACACCAGGCCGCGCGCCTCCTTGTGGAAGTCGTTGGCGTCCAGATTCCAGTTGTGGCCGTTGTTGCGCACCATGACCGACAGGACGTGCGGACCCGGCGTGCGGGCCGCGGCGGGCAGGGTGAAGCGCGCCATGCCCGTGGTGATCGGGCGCGGCATGCCGGTGGGCAGTTCGTCCTGACCGACCAGTTCGCCGTCCAGGAACAGCTGCAGCATTCCGGCGCCGCCTGCACCGTAGAACAGCTCGATCGTCTCTGCGTTCGGACCGCCCTCGAATCGGCCGCGATACCAGACGTCGCCTTCATGGAAGCCATAGGCGTCCATCAGCATATTGGGCTGGCCGTCGGGGCGCAGGGTGTTGCTGGCATAGGCGCGGTTGTCGATGGCCTGCCAGTCGCGGTCGTCGAAGTCCGGCTTGGCCTCGGGCGATCCGGGGGCCGCGCGCCAGTTCGTAAGCGCAGGCAGGGCGAAATCGGCCGGACCGGGCAGGGCGGACCGGGCTTCCAGTCCCCCAGAGGCCGTGGTGCGGGTGGCGACGGTCGCGCCGTTCCAGCGGACGGACCGCACCGGCTGGGACGACCACAACTCCAGCGGCGTCGCCTCGCGCGTGTCGCCGGTCAGCATCAACTGGCCGCGCTCGATGCGGGCATGACGCAGCAGGGCCGGGCCGCGCACCAGGACATCGCCCTGGCGCCAGAAGCGGGCGGCTTCCTTTTCTTCGCCGATCAACAGCAGAAGGTCGGGACGACCGCCGCCGCTGATCTTCACACGGGCCAGACCTTGATGGGCGTAGTCCAGCTTCAGGTCGCCGGTCGCCGCATCGAAGCTTGAGCGAACCTGCCCCTCCAGCACCGTCACGGTCGGGGCCGAGGCGAAGCGCAGCATCGTCTGACCCGGTTCGTCCTTGCGGCCGTGGATCAACACGACCGGCTGATGCGCCGACGGCAGGACCGCCTGCACCTCGGACGTTGAATAGACCAGCCGCTGACCGGCCAGATCGACCCCGGCGACCAGCCATTTGGCGTCGAACCCGTTCAGCGTCATCGGCACGACATAGCGGCCGTCGGGCAGGCTGGCGGTGACGGTGAAGTCGTCGTTCGTCTGGCCGTTCGACGGCTTGTGCGTGACCAGCAGGAAGCGGGCGTCCGTTTCCGGGCTGCGGTTATGATAGACTTGGATGTTGGGCGACGAGATATCGACCGGCCCGGCGGGGATCATGCCGGCCAGATCGGGAACCGACTCCAGCAGGCCCGCCAGTTGCTTCATCTCCTCGGCCTTGGGCCGCAGGTCGCGCGCCTCCGAGATGGCCGCGCCATAGTCGTAGCTGGTGAAGACCACGGGCGCCGCCAGCCAGCCCCAGCTGGTGCCGCCAAAGCCGACATAGATGCTCTGCAGCGTGATGCCGTTGGCCAGGTTCACGCCGTAGAAGACGCGCTGGAAACGCTCGCCCCGCTGGCGGGCGTTGCAATCATAGCCGCCGTTGGAGCCCCAGTAGTCGAACCAGCCGCCGCCGATCTCGGCCATAAAGCCGGGGGTCGAAGGCGAGGCCGAGGCGCCGCCCTTGGCGCCGCCGGGACCATAGAAGCCCCAGTCGGGGGCCGCCGCGCCGCGCGTGATCTGGCCGCCCACGGTGCAGGTGCCGCCGGGATAGCCGTCGAAGGCGTAGAGATCGACCGGACCGTGCACCACCTTATCGACGGGCGAGTTCTCGGGCGCCCAATAGCCGTTGCGGCCCTGGTCGTTATGGAAGATCGGCACATTGATGCCGTCCGCCCGCGCCTTGGCGTACAGGTGGTCCATGTAGCGGCGGTGCGCAGGCGTGGTCAGCGCCAGCTCGTTCTCGATCTGATAGAGGATGACCGAGCCCTGATTGCCCTTGCCGTCGCCGTTGATCTGATGGCGGGCGATGATGCCGTTGATGTGGGTCATCCACTCGTCGGCGGCGGCCAGATATTCGGGCGAATCCGTGCGCGAGGGCGCGCGCTGATTGACCAGCCAGCCGGGGAAGCCGCCGCGCGTCAGTTCAGCGTTGGCGTAGGGGCCGGGCCGGACGATGACATACAGGCCCTCTTCCTCGGACATCTTCAACAGCAGATCCAGGTCGCGGATGCCGGTGAAGTCGTAAACCCCCTGTTTGGGGCTGTGGTATCCCCAGTCGAAGTAGAAGGCGACGGTGTTGAAGCCGCTGGCCTTCATCTTCTGCAGCACATCGCGCCACAGCTCGGGGCTGGGCAGGCGGAAGGGGTGCATCTCGCTGGACCAGATGACCAGACGCTTGTCGTCGATCATCAGGGACCGCGCGTCGTAGGAGACGCGGCCGAAGGTCTGGGCGGGGGCGGTGAAATCGGCGGTGGCCTGGGCCGTCTGGGCGACGGCGGTCGAGGCTTGAACCAGCGGGGCGGCGGCGACGGCGGCCGCGAGGAGAAGAGCGCGCATTAGGCTTGATGGAACATCAGTTGCAGGGGCCATTCGCGCGGCTGGTCGCCGGGTAGGACCTCCATCAGCGGCGCCATATGAGTCCACCATTTCTTCATCAGCGGATGGTTGGGCAGATCATCCAGCGTATGGTCGTCGGCGCGGCGCAGCACCGCGAACAGGGACAGGCTCTCTTCATCCAGGAAGATTGAATAGTCGCTGACCCCGCTGGTTGTCAGCAGTTCGGCCAGTTCGGGCCAGATGGCGTCGTGACGCGCCTTGTATTCCTCGACCGCGCCGGGCTTTAGCTGCATGCGGAAGGCGTGAAGCGAACTCATGATTCCTCCAGTTCCGATTATTCGGTATTCTGTTTCATCATTTGGTAGTTGGTCCGGCGGCGCGCGTCAAACGCTTCGCAACGCGGTCAATCGCCGCGCGGGCGCTCGCGGCTTGCCGACAGGCTGGGTGCGATGTCGGTCTCGGCCATCGGCGGGGCGTCGGGCGCGAAGGTGCGGAACTCGGGCGCGATGTGGGCCGCCAGATCCGGCGCCTTTTCGACGAGTTGCGCCGCGACGGCGCGGGCCAGCAGCCAGGCGCCGGCGTTGTCGTGATGGGTGCGGTCCGCCCCGCCGTCGTTGAACAGGCTCGCCGCCCGATCCGGGCCCAGCGCCTCATAGATGTGGCGTGATGCGTCGTTCAGGTCGATCAGCGGCGCCGCCTCTTCGCGCGCGACCCGGCGCGCCGCCTCGGCATAGGCGCCCAGGGTGTCCTGGATGCGTCCATCACGGAAGTTGCGCCGCTCGGGCGAGGTCACCAGGACCGGGTGGGCGCCACGTCGCTTCGCCTCGGCGATGAAGACCTTCAGATAGGCGGGATAGGTGGTCTCGGGGGCCGCATAGGTCTGGGGCCACTGGGCCTTCTGATCGTTGTGGCCGAACTGGATCAGCAGCCAGTCCCCGGCCTTCAGCGTGGTCAGGATCTTGGCCAGGCGCAGTTCGCTGATGAAGGATTTCAGCGTCTCTCCCGACTGGGCGTAGTTGGCCACGCCGATGTCGGGGCCCAGCAGGGCGGGCAGCATCTGGCCCCAGCTGGCCGCCGGTTCCGACGGCTGGTCGGTGACGGTGGAATCGCCCGCCAGATAGATTACGGGGGCCTCGACCGGCGCAATGTCGATGGCGGCGACCTGCGGATGGTCCAGAAACTCCAGCGTCAGCCGGTCGTCCCAGGTGCGCGAGGCGATCTCCTGCGGCGTCAGCACGACCGACGATCCGCCCGGCGCATTCGCGGGCGGCGGGGGCAGGGCGGGGCCGCGCACAGGAACGATGAAACTGCGGGTCTGATAGGCTCCGGGCGCGGTGATGATGTCGCGCGCCATCAGTCGCCGGGCCTCGGCCTTGACCGTGGTGCGTCCCGCCTCGGCGCCGCCAAAGCGGACGGTCACGCGATAGAGGCCCTCGGGCACCGCCGCCGAGAAGACATAACCGTCCGGCGTCGACTGTGGCTCAAACCCGTAGCCGCCCGGCTGATAGGTCTGGCTGGGCTGGACCGCGATCCGGTCCGGCGCGGTCGGCTGGGACGCCAGGTCGAATCGCCAGGTCGATATCGTCGCCGCCATCAGGATCGCCGTCAGCATCGGGGTGTCTCTTCGTGAGGAGGCGGCCTATCGCCGAATGTCGAACCCGCCATCGCCCATGGCGGCGTGAACCTGGTCGGCGGAGAACAGGTTGAAGTCGCCGGGCACCGAATGCTTCAGACCCGCAGCCGCCAGACCGAAATCCAGCGCCTGCTGGTCCGCCCAGCCGCTCCACAGACCGAACAGGACGCCGGAGGCGAAGGCATCGCCGCCGCCGACGCGGTCGATGACACCGGTCAGGTGGATGGCCTTAGCGTGGGTCTCGATGACGCTGTCGCCGTCGCGTGTCAGCATGACGGCGGACAGGGCCTGATCGGCGACACTGTCCTGAACCCGCAGGGTGCAGGCGATGCGTTGCAGTCGGGGGAAGGCGGCGAAGGCGGCGGCGGCGGCCTGACGGCGGCGTATCGCCGGATCTGGGCTGTCGAACCTCGTCTTCAGCACCAAGGCAAAGTCGCGGTCGTCGGCGAAGGCGACGGTGGCGCCCCCCAGCATCTTGCCAAGGGTCGCGGGCGGATCGCCGTCCCACTGCTCCCACAGCTTGCCGCGGAAGTTGCCGTCATAGCTGACCTTCACGCCCTTTCTGACGGCGGCTTCGACGATGGCGACAGCGGCGGCGGAGCCGTTGGGGCCGGTGGCGGGCGTGACGCCCGAGGCGTGCAGCCACTCGACGCCGTCCAGCAACTGGTCCCAGTCGAAGGCCGTGTTCACATGCTCGACGAAGGCCGAACCGGCGCGGTCATAGAGGACTTCGGATGGACGGCGCACGGCGCCGGGCGTCAGGAAATACAGACCCATCCGTCCGGGCGTGAAGACGATGGGGGTGGTGTCGACGCCGTGCTTTCGCACCTCGTCGCGGGCGGCGTGACCCAGCGCATTGTCCGGCAGGACCGTCGCCATGCGGGTCGGCGCGCCAAAGCGGGCCAGGGACACGGCGACATTCGCCTCGGCCCCGCCCGGACGCACGGTCAGGGCAGGGGACTGCAGCAGCAGTTCGTTCTGGTTCGGCGACAGCCGCAGCAGCATCTCGCCGAAGCAGAGGATGGCGCCGTGGTCAGCAGCCGAAGAACCCGAGGCGGTGTTGGTCATGTCGGAACGCTAGTCTGGTGTCAGCGCGCCTGCCAGCCGCCGTCGACCGGCAGGATGGCGCCCTGGACATAGTCGGAGGCTCGGCTGGACAGGAAGACGGCGGCGCCGCCCAGGTCCGAAGGCTCGCCCCAGCGACCGGCGGGGATGCGGCCCAGGATCTCGGCCGAACGCACCGGGTCTTCGCGCAGGGCCTGGGTGTTGGCCGTGGCGAAATAGCCGGGGGCGATGGCGTTGGCGGTGATGCCGTGCGGCGCCCATTCGTTGGCCATCAGCTTGGTCAGACCCGCCACGCCCGACTTGGACGCGGTGTAGGACGGCACGCGGATGCCGCCCTGGAAGGACAGCATGGAGGCGATGTTGATGATCTTGCCGCCGTCGCCCTGCTTGATGAAGTGGCGGGCGACCGCCTGGCTCATGAAGAAGACGGTCTTCAGGTTGATGTTCATC
>RCMZ01001387.1_pt1 | contig 14817 bp, 21 predicted proteins | sample 2041141 | NCBI WGS metagenome assembly RCMZ01 (sample SAMN09708263, study PRJNA481090) | Wastewater metagenome, whole genome shotgun sequencing project. | biome: sewage; isolation source: Davis station wastewater (DW) | place: Antarctica: Davis Station | collected 2010-03-01
GTTTGGAGCGGAATCGGTGTCCAGTTTGCGCTGGACCGGATGTCCAGTTTGCCGTGGAATGGGTGTCCAGTTTGGCGCGGAAAACGCAGTCTGATGAGTTACGATTCGCCAATTCGATGGCCAACTCGAAAAGTCCGGCATCCTTGGCCGCAGCAAACCATTTTCCCTCTTGGCCGGGCTGGCTTGCGACTAGGTCGCGCAAAATGGTCTCCTTTGGCTTGTTAGGGTACTTCTTCACTATGGCTTTGAACGTCGCCAATTTGGTGGTCGCATACGTAGCCTGAACCGCGTAGCGCGCATACGCTTCGTCTGCAAGCCCAGCATTCAGCAAGACGCCCTCGCAGAAGGCTGCAATGGCCGTCAGAGGCGCGTTCAGCCCCTTGGAGTCCTCGGCGTAGCGGATGGCCTCGGCGCCCTTGCCAGCGGCGGCCAAGGCCTTGGCGCCCCACACTCGGTTGTGCCAGGACTTGTGCCGATATTCGGACTTCGTAATCAACGCCACTAACTCTTCATGCCGGCCAGCCGCATATAAGGCGCTCAGGCACGGAGTCGTACTCCGAGAGTAGCCGTATTCTCCAGTGCGCGCGCAATGGTCCCACATCGTCGTCAACGTCGGGGACAAATATTCGGCCCATTTAGCCGCAGTCTCCGGCGTCGCGCAGAGCTCGCCCCAAAACTCTTCCAGGTACTCAAGGAAGGGCATGGCGTCTTCCTGGAGTGCTTCAAATAGCCGCTCAAGCCATTTTTCCCGCTCCGCGCGTGATACGTTGGCCTTTGCGATGATTGGCACGAGGGTTTCAATGGCGCGGTTGACGGCGCTACCGATACGGCCGGATGAACTGTCGACCTGTTCGATGGCGGGCGCCAGCCTCTCCAGGAATAGTACGGCGCCCTCGGCGGCCAGCTCCGGCTCCCTCTTGGCCACCGCCTTGATTTCCACCTGCGCCTCCTTGATGCGCTGGATTGGTGTGTCGGATTTCCAGCCGAACGCGTTGCGGCGGAAGCGTGGGGCAAACTGCCATTTGTATGCTGTAGTCATGTGCTTTAATATTCCTCTGAAATCGTCTTGCATACGCGCCTTGCGTATATATCGTATAAACGATTTTCTATATTTTTAACCTGGCGGCGCCATCGCGACCGTCTTGGGGGCTGTTGGAAGTCCCACAAGTCGCAGCACAGTATTCGCTGCATCTCAAGTAACGTTCGACCGTCACAAAATGAGAGCGTCCAGCGCAATACGTTGCACGTCGCTGCCGACTTTGCGCGCCGCGTCCGTATACCATGGTCGGTCGTAGTCTACAAAATCCGCTACAGCCTTATCCACGGTCCGCGCAAACTCTTCCGGCGAAGACGTCTTGGCTAGACAGTTGAAATACGCTGGCAGCGCGGCACACCAATTTACCCCGACGTCCAACGAGCTGCCATCGTCGGCAAAGAACAGTACGTCATCATTGCCCTCATCGATGTGCCGGAGTAGACCGAATAGGAACTCGAAGCTTTCGCGTAATCCTGCAGGTACTTCCTGCTGCGCCGCCTGAATGCACTTTTGCAGCAGCCGGTGGAATTCTGCGATGAAAGCATCCGTGCCCTCGGACTGTTCCTGCCCGCCTCGGTTGTTGATTTCGACGGTCTCGTAGTACTTTCCAGCCATGGCTGTATCGTAAAACACCCGCACCTCATCCGGCAGCGATACCGGAGCATGGCTCGCTTCGGTTGGGCTTGTCTCGACACGCACATAATCGCTCAGTAGCGTACTCAGTTGTAGCGCTGGCATCAGTTCGATGGCGCGCTCGGCGATAATCAAAAGTGTGCCACGGTCCAGGGCGCGTAGCTCGGCGCGCACAGCAGTGAAGTCAATCAGAGGTTCGGTCATGTTTGCGCTTCCTTCAATGCGGTTGGCCAAGACGTGCGCGTAGAGACGAGCGTCTTGCGGTCCGGCGAATTGTCGCGAAATGGCTGGTGGCGCGTCAAGTACCGAGCACCACCAAGTCTTCCACTGGATGCGTTACTGAGGCCATGGACGGTGCCGCCATTGCCAACCGCCTGTGACGGGCATTAAGGAACTATCGGCGCAATCATTACCCGCCTGGCGAGCCCTGACGGCGGGCGACGGTCTTGTTCAGATGTCAGCCAGTCTAACGCTGAGTACCCACTCCGAAAGTTGCCGAAGTGTGCGCAATACTCTCGAATAGATAGCTATTTAATAATAAAATATGCATCAGGTCCTCCTTTTTGCACTACTCGGATATCAACGCAGGAATGTAACTGCTGTAGTTGGGATGACCGCTAGCGTCTTCATGTCGATTCCGTCCGCGCTCCGTCCCAGGAGCGCACGGACCAGCTTCTCCAGCTGGAGCCCGAGCCAGCCAAGATTATCGGCAGTGTAGGGCTGATACGTATCGAGCAGCTCGTCCACACGCTTCAGTATTTCATCGCGCGTCATCATCATTTGGCACCTCCTGCTACATATGCGGCTACTTCATTCCGGCGGTGTTGGAGTAGCGCAGCTGCAATCTGGCCAATATCAAGAGAGGCGGCGTCGCCAGGCAGGTTGAAAGCAGGGCGCGTGCGATTGCCGAAGGCATACCGACCGCTGGCACCACAGGCGTACCTGGCCCGTGGTGCTGAAGCTGTAGTAGCTTGGAGCATCAGCCAGCCTTTGGTGGCCGAGATTTCCTCTGTGTTCCAGTAAAAACATCAATGTGCTTGGGCATGGTGCCAGGGCCAGAATCCCGGCCCTGGTAAGACGTCTAGACTCGAAGCATTCTCAGCACAGAGGCTAGGCCAGAGCCGGTCCATCCAAAGTCGCCCCACACAGTTGCTCTTCCATCGCAGACTGTGCATCGTCGGAGTTCAATCGAGTTGCGGACCATATGCTTCGGCAAAAATCGAGGCTGCGCGCATTCGTTCGTTGGGATGTAGCCTATTCAGTGCCGACAATTGCTCGTCAGTGATTGACGCAGAAGTGACCGTCCCTCCAATGTCTCGAAACATCGTAGTCTCGTTGTACGAAAATTCAACACGTACAAGTGGCTCGCCGGTGAAATAGTCCTCAAATTTGTAGATTTTCATTGGTAATGCTCCAGAAAAAGTTGTGATTTTCTACTAAGCGTGCGGCGCCAAATGGCGCCCCCGCTTTTTTCATGCACGTATAGTCAACATCCTGAGCTAAATAACGCTATCGCACTCCTTATCCGACTTTTTAGACCCTTCCTGTGCAACAGCCATCCGTACTGAAGTCAGCGCTGGTCCATGCTTCTCTGCTACTAACCATTCGAGATGCGTCCCTTTTTCCCACTAGGGACTTCTGATGAACCAGGTGTTTCCCATTTTCTCCTTGTCGAGCCTGGTGGGCGCGTAGCTCCTGCATCTGCAGCCATCTCTTTCATAGGCGCGCACAGCGAGTTCATGCGTGCCATGTCACTTTTCGAAACGAGTCCATATGCGCTCAGGTCGCGCGCAGTTTCCATCAGTTCACGGAGTACCCGATTACTCGCATTAGTATGTTTGCTCTTGCTCATATTGGTGGCTGTTTGTAGCTACAGCAATGCGAGGCCACTGCGGTTGGAAAAACGATGAGTCTCTGCCGGCAGAAGAGGGGAGGTGCACACTAGGTCTTCCTCATCACGAGGAATTCAGTTGTGCGCTTGTGGAGCTCGTCCACGCATACGCGGATGGTTTCGTCAGTGTCTTTGAATTCGTGACCGAACTCCCGGACGAACGAGTTGAAGAAGCCCCTACTGACTTCAACGCATCGAGAATTGTCGGAGCTTTGAAGTGCGAAGAAGTGCCTTCCTTCGAACTCGAAGACGAGAGGAATTCCCTCGTAGTTCACAATCGGCGCTTCTCGCCGTGGAACAGGGACGACGCTGGTCATGCTATGCCTCCTAGCCGCTCGAGTAGCGCTACCACTTCATGTCGTTTGCTCATGCGAGCTCTCCTGTTGGTGCTAGCACACATCGTATCGCCGACAAACTTTTTAGCGCAAGTCCCCCTCCCAATTGAAGACTCGTGACTGCGATTGCTGAGCTGAACTGCACGGCTAGAACATTTTAGATAAGGGGGGGAGGAGCAACGCAGTCGTGCTGCGTTGCTATCGCTACCGCCCAATGCGGAATTGGCGACAAAGGCCGGCGCCATAGTTGAAGCTCAGATGGAAAAGTTTTCTGCACACAGGCGTGGCCAAGCAGCCTTGAGCTTTGGCAGTGAAATATATGGCTCGTCGATTAGAGCACCATCCTCAATGTCGCCTACGGTTTGGGTAGGCTCAATCCACAGCGAGCGGTCTTGCTGTACACGCTGGTACAGCAACGACCACCTACCGCGTAACGCTTCTGGAGCACTGTTTGCCACCTGAGCAAACAACGCTGCAGATGAGAGCGACCAGGGCGGCAGTACGTCCAGCCCATCGTCATTCATCAGATAGTCGTCAGCCAAGGCATAGCTGACGTGATGGTCCAGCCATTCCTGCAGGCTATACCCGTGCTTTTGTGCTGCTATCACTGCGGCCGCGCAGACCGCTGGGGACAAGTGCAAAACTGTGCGGACGCCCGTGTTCAGTGAGGTTTGGTTCGTAGTCATTCAGTACTCCCAATCGTTTTGACAACGAAAGAATGAACGATTTTTTCCTGCTATGCATCAACTTTCGGTTACGAAATTCGTTTTCGAATGGTCTCTACACGTAGAAGCCGTCAACTTGGATGGCTTTGAAATGGAGGAAATATGGCAGGCAGGCCAGGAATTACGATAGTGGATGTGGTGTGTGCATGCATTCAGTTGAAGCGCCAACGGCGGCCGATTGGGCCGTTGAACGTTCGCGTCGTGCTGGGGCGGGGAAGCATGACGACAATTTGTCGGCATCTTCGCTACTTGGCCCTACGTGATGTGCCCTACCGCACGGGACGCCCGATGAGCTAGGGCAAATTAGCTGCCTGCAGCACGTCTGAACCGGGATAGCTTGTAGTTTGATTCAACGTGGTGTCCAGTGTGTCGTTGACTCCTGGGCATCATTCTTGGGTGCTTGTTAGACGATAGCCCTGCAACGATAGGGGCTGTGCAGCGCTCGATTAGGGCTGCCGCAGTGAGGGTAAGAACGAAATTCACGTGAAGCTAGAGTGTTGCGATGTTGCTCAAACGGTGTGTCAACGCGGTGTGACAATTTTGTATATTTATGGTAGAGTTATTCCATAAAAAACAAGCACTTACGAGTTGTGAGTTCGAATCTCACCGCTTCCGCCAGAAATATTGAAATAAGCCCTTGATTATCAAGGGCTTATTTTTTTTGTGCTGTCGCCTGGAAAATCCCTGATGTAAAACTTCAGTTTCAACTTAGCTCTAATTTGCGGAAATGGTTTCCGCAACTCGCCGCTAGCGGGTAGGGCGGACAGCCTGGCCAATGCGCCGATAGACCTTTTCCGTGATGACTTTTTCACTATGCCCCAGCAGGGAGCTGGCGGCGCCCAGGTCGGCAATGTCGCTGGCGGAGCGCGCGCGGATATCGCGGAACTGGAAGGCTTTGATGCGGCTGGCCAGCTCTTCGTCGCCAGCCTTTAGCGCCAGTTCCGCTGCCGCTTTCCGGGCGCCATCGAAGCGCAGGCGCAAATGCCACTTCTTGACCTGGCAACCATTCGGCAGCGCGACGATGAAGGTGGTGCGCGGCCGGTGCGGGCGCGCGTGGATGCGCTCGATGACCTTCGCCAGTTCGGACTTGATGCCGTCGTGCTCGAGCACGATGCGCAGCAGCTTGTTGCTCTTGCCCTGGCGCACCTGCAGGGCCCCATCCTTCAAATCGCCGTCGCGCATCTTGAGCACGTCCGCAGGCCGCTGGCCGGTCAGGTAGTTCAGGTCCATGGCGTCCTGCAGCTCTTCACAGCCAGCGTTTCGCACCGCATCCCACACGGCTTTGTCGGCATAGAAGTCGCGCGGCACCTCCTTATTTTTGCGCACGCCCCGGCATGGGTTCTCGCGCTTGGTGTAGCCCCATTCCCTTGCCATATTGAACACATGCGACAGCAGCGCGATTTCGCGGTTGGCGCGCACCTTGGCGCTGCGCGCGTCGCGGTAGCGGGCAATGTCCTGCGGCGTGATGGCGTCGATGGGCGCGCTGTCGAAGACCGGGCGCAGCTGGCTCAACGAGCTGGAGTTCTCGCGTTGCGTGCTTGGCGCCTTACCCGGCAGGATGTCCCGGACGTATTGCGCAAACACGTACTCCATGAGCGTGGCGTCGGTCGGGACTGGCTTGCACTCGTATTCTGCCCACAGGCGCTTGGCCTCGACCAAATCCGTGCCCAGCGGGTATTCCTTCCGGTTCCCGGCGTCGTCCCGGCCGTTGTAGTAGTAGCCGGTCCACGTTTCGCCCGATTTCAGCTTGCGCACCCGCCGCAGCATGCGCGGCGGCAGTTTGTAGCCAGTGCTCTTAGGTCGCATTGTTTTCTTTCTGTTAACGTACTTTGGACAGGTCCGGCGCCCAGGTCGGCGTGCTCACCAGGCTGGCAGGATTGATGCCGCTCAAGCGCAGCCTGGCGTACAGGCGCCCGATGATGGGGGCGCCGGCGCGGTTTTTGATGAAGGTCCATCCGTTTTGCTGCAGCCACTTGATCTGGTCGACTTTGCGGCAGCAGCCGGAAATGGTTTCGATTTCATCCGATGTCAGGGTTTCTGACTGAATTGAGCTTTCGAAAAGGTGATTCATTGCGAACTCGCAAGCTGCACAGCACCCAGCGGCACAGCTCGGAACATGCCCGCCCACTGGTGGTCTAGCTCCACCCACGCATGCAGCTCGCCATTGCCCACATCGCGGCGCAGGGCGTTGACGGTGCCGGCCTGGTCGCCTTCGTCAGTATCGAAGGTCACTCGGTCACCAATTGAGACAGGCCGAGAAAATTCAGGTGTTTGCATGGGTATCACTCCTTTTTATATTTGCGTTGCAGATGCGCCAAATGCGCGCTTGGCTCGCCTGGCTGCCGTTTTTTGTGGTGCAGATAGATGGCTTCGGTATCAGCATGGCGCGCCCTCCCTATCAAAACTCCGTCCAACATAGAAGGACGGAGCAAAATTTTTATTTTTCCCGATCGGATTTTCGATCGGATTTTTATTGGCCCATGCCGGGCGCGAACAGTTATTTACACCAGTCCGAGGAACGGCAAGGGCCACCCCGGCCCGGTCTATCGTCCAGCGGTAGCGGGTGGACTCATAGACCGCATGCGGCTGCGCCGCCAGATACACGCCTATGGGCCTGTGCGCCTCCACCTGCTCATAGCGCCCTTCGACGTCCTCTACCCGCTTGGCAAGCTGTATCGCGGCCTGGCGGCCCACGGCAGGCCCGCCCATGGCCCATATGAAACGGGCGAAGTCTGCGCGCTGGGCGATGGCGGGATTGTCGGACTCGACTTTCTGCGCGGCCTGGTAGGCTTCGCGGATAGGTTCAGGTGCGTTGCGCACCGACTCCTCCGACAGTCGGCGGAACTCGCGCCACACGCCCACCGGCACGCCACCGATCTGCTGAAACTGGCGAATGCCGTGTACCTGCGCCCAATAGGTGACGCGCTGGGATGCCGTGAATTCCTTTTTGTCGAACATATCGGGCACGATGACGTAAGTACGGCCATCCTCGAATGCCTTGTGGTCTCCTACCCCTGCGCCGTCAATGCTCTTGCAGACGTACTTGATGATGTAGCCCGCCGCCGTGCCTTTTCCCGCCTCGATCCGTACCAGCTTGACGCGGTTTTTGATGGCGCCTGGCTCGTCGCCATCCTCGCGCATGGCGTAGGCATGAATGACCGCTTCCATGGCCGCCTGGTGCTCGGGCGCGACGAACAGCAGCATGTGCCAGTGCGGGCACCCGTCCGTGTGCGGCTCAGCGATGCGAAAGCCGTAGGGCTGGATACCGCGACGATGCAGCGCGGAACGGATAGCGGACCATACCTTGACCAGATACGCCTGTGCCGCGCGCGGCGTCGGACTGCCGAATTCCGTGTACTTTGCGTTCGTGCCGCCCACCGAGTGGTATTTGCTGGGGCATGTGATGGTCCAGAACATGCCTACGTGACGCATCTTGTCGGCCACCTCTTCAAAGCCGCGAATGCGCAGCATCAATTCGCCGCGTCGAAGCGTTTTATTGCCCATGCCCAGTTCGGCCAGTTCGGCCAGGGTGTAGACGTCGCCGTTTTCATTGGTGGCCGTCACCGCCGCCAGCGCTTTCTGGTTTGCCTCGTTTTGCGCCGCTTGGGCTAGGCACGTTTCGCGGCTAACATACGGATCAGCTCGCACGTAGGTCAGGCCCAGCTGAATAGACGTATGTTCGAAGCGGCGCATCAATTCCTTGCGCAGTGCGCGGCGCCACCATGCATGATCTGCGGCGCGCGCGATGTAGCCGCGTATCGTTGCCGCCACTGGCGACTTGACGCCGCGACGGCTGCATATCGCGTCAATCCTCGCCTTGATGGCGTGTTCATCGTGCAGGCTCGAACAAACCTCGTAGCACTCGCGTGCGGCCTGCAAGGCGGCCACCGAGATAGCGCCCGGGCCAGTCATCATGCCATTGCTATCGGCCAGCGGCAGGCGCTGGTCGTCGGCCAGAATGGCATCGATCACTTCGCCACGGCGGCAGTTCAATCCTCCGAACAGGCGATGCACGGCGTTCGCCATGCGCGACGGTATGCCCATGCTCAACATCAATGCGCCTTGCCCGTGGCGCCAGGCATGCGCCCGCCGTTCATACATTTCTTGACCACACTGAGATTGCCTTGCAGCTTGTCCAGTTCGACCCAGATGCGGCCGCGCTCCAATGCATTGAATTTATTTAGGGCGTCGCGTGCACGCTCTTTTGGCATGCGCGCCGACATGACGGCTACCATGCGAGCGGCCAGCGGTACACGCGTCCAGTAGGCGGCGCGGATAGCCTCGACATCTGCCGGTGTGGAGATCATCGCCAGCACAGCCGCAGAGCGTTCCATGCGCTGTTCGCGTGGTGTCGCATTGATCTGCGCGGACACAGCGTCCATTTCGGCCAGAAACGCCCTGGTTTCCAGCTCTTGTTTGGTTAGTGTCGGGCCGGCGACGGCTGCGACAGCTGCCAATTCATTGGTTATGCTGCGCATTTTCAACTCCCGATCCAGCCAAATGCTGCCATCAACACAGGCGCGAACATGACAAGCCCGGCCATCAGGCCGCTGCTGAACGTTTTCAGATTCTCTTTCATTAACTTCCTCTTTTTGGGTTTGAACGAGTTCAACACACTCAAAACCTTGTCGCGTGCGGCCAGAATCTCGGCGGCAGGCTGGAAGGACAGGTGATTGTCGATAAGGGACGCCGGCATGGTTCAGTCCTTGATGGCGCCGATGGCCCGCAGCACGCCGGGGGCAATGACGATCAGGAGCGACAGCAGCCAGATGCCGCAGGTTTTGGCCACGCGCAGCATCAGCGTGCTCCTGCCTTGAGAAAATGTTCTGCCCAGTACGGGAGCGTGTGCGATGCGCCGCAGCAGTGGCGGGAGCCCGCTTCGTTGGCGAAAATGTAGTTCACCTCGATGGGCAGCTTGCCGACCAGGGCGCGCTGCTTGGCTGGTGCGAAAAAGCCGTCACGTTCCAGTGCCCGCGCATCGCTGACGATGAAGGTCAGATTGGCAGCGCCGTAGGCGTGATAGGTCTTGGCAATCTCATGGATGTGGGCGGTCAGCGCCGCGATGCCGATGCCCGCGCTGGCTTGCAGCAGAAAACACGTCGGCGCCACGGGGACAATACAATTTTGCAAGGTCGGGCGGATCGTGCTTGATGCCATGGATTTGTCGGCATGACTGGAGGCGTGCAGCGTGGTTTCCATCGGTTTTCCTTATTTCAGGTTGAACGAATCCCGCACGCTCAAAAGGGAGCGCTGCAGGGCACAGCAAAAGAGGGGGAGTTACAGCGGCCGGGCTACGGCGGCGCGAGGATCGGGATAGTCATCAGCAGCCCGCAGTCAGGTCTAGGGCCAGCTGGCTGGCGGCTGCCGTGCGCGCATGCTGGGACATCGGGATGCGGATATCCGGCTTGGGCATGGCGGACAGCGAGAGGGTGCGCAGTACTTCCAGGCCAGCCACGAAGGAGTGCCCGCATTCGGGGTTCTGGCACATGTAGGTGATTTCCTTGAACATGGCGGACATGGTGCGGCTCTTGACGGCGCGGACGGTGTTTTCGCAATGCGGGCAGGGCAGGCCGATGACTCTCATTTCAGCTTTCTTTCCACTTGGTACAGGGCGCGACCGCGACCTGTCATGTTTTTCGACTGCTTGCGTAAGCGCGACTTGACGAGCCATTCAGCCGCCTGATCGATACTTGCCAGCCCCTGGCGTTGGCGCACGAGTTCCAGCACCGCGCGCTCTTCGTCATTGAGGTTAATTTGATGGTCTGGCATTTTCTGTAACTTTAGAGTTGCTCAAAAGTGACTCGGTTTAAACGCTGCGACGCTGTACGCTGTCGATGGTGGCGTCATCCAAGGCGATCACGGCCAAGGCTTCACGCATCACGATCTGGCGCACCAGCACCGCAAGCTCTTCGCCCTGGTAAACAAGCTGGTGCTCGTAATCGTCCAGGCGCAGCATGACGCGGTGGCTGCGGATACGTTTTGCATCGGGGTACATGACGTTGTCCTTAGTGGGTGGGTTTGGAGGCGAGTTCTCGCTTGTAGTCGGCGAGGCCGCGCAGGATCAGGAAGCGGAGGAACCAGGCGCGAGATCGGTCAAGTTTCTCTGCGTAGCCTTCGACTTCGGCTACCTCGTCAGACGTCAGACGGACGCCAAGTGGCTTAGAAGTGATGCCTTTGGCAGTACGCCTGGCATTGGATACGTTTTTCATAATGTTATGATGTGTAATCGCTACAGGATGGCGTAACTATAGTGTCCAAAAGCGCACTAGTCAATAAAAAGATGTGAGTATGAGCATGTTTGGTGAAAGATTAAAGCAAGAGCGTCAACGTTTGGGCATGAACCAAGACGACTTCGCAGCGGTTGGCGGGGTCAAAAAACGTGCTCAAATTTCGTATGAAAAAGATGAGCGATCCCCGGATGCTGTCTACCTTTGTGCGCTGTTAGAAATTGGTGTGGACGTTTGGTATGTGATGACTGGCAGCGTTTCAGCTGCGGGGCTCAGTGTGGACGAAAGTGAACTAGTTTCTGGTTTCCGGAACCTGGATGCGCGTGGACGAGCTGGTGTACTTGGAATGATTGGTGGCATGCGCCTGCCAACGGCCTCGGCGTCTCCCGTAGGGAATGCACCACACGTTGAAACCCACGGCAAGATTGGGCAAAATTTCGTGGGGAATATCATTGGACCACAGACTTTTAATGTGGCCGGCAGCGGACGGAAAAAGGAAAAATAGTCTGCAAATGATTCACCTTCTTATGCTTATTGTAATTGCAGTTTGCTTGGTCTGCATAATTTTCAGCAGTTGGAATCCTCGGAAGCGAGCGCTTGATACGGGCGCTCCGGGCGGCTCCCTTTGGCATCATATTCAGCGACGCATATCTAGCGCGAAGGTGAGAAAGCCATTATGCCCACCACAGCGGATTCCCGTCGGGACGAGTGTAGCTATTATTTATTTTTACGTGTCAAGTTAGGCAAAATATGAAAATTCCGGAGCCCGGCCCAGATTTTGATGCAGTTGTACGTCTCCGGAAGGAGCTACGTGAGGAGTCGCCGCGAGGCATAGTGTTAATTTCTGCCGCAATGATTGAGGAAGCACTCCGAGAAATGTTACTGGCTCGCTTAGTACCTAACTCGTCCTCATCAGATGTTCTTTTTGATGGCCCAATGTCTTCATTTGGTTCATTCAGTGCGAAGATCGACGGCGCCTACCGAATCGGACTTATCAGTCATCAGTTCTGTCGTGATTTGCACGTGATTCGTCGTATTCGGAACGAAGTTGCCCATCAACCGAAGGGATTTACCTTTGAAGAGACGGGCACTAAGGCTCGTGTTACGGCGCTTTCTCATTCACATGGTATTTACCGTCGTAGTCCGAAATGGGTTGAGGAGCAGGGGAAGCCGTCTGTTCAGGAGCAGTTCCTTGAAGCAGCCACTTGGATGCTCTTCTATCTCGCTGCTGAAAGAGAACGCATTGAGACTATCAAGCCCCATCGTCCAGAGTTTGGCTATAGCGCGTCTATGGACCACGACTCTGGGCTAGCGCCAGATAGCCGCTAACAAGTCAGTTACCTCCATTGGGCTTCGCCCACTTCACGGTGGCGGTGTCAGGTCTACCATTCGAACACAATCTCAGCCTTGGCATCTAGACTCACAGCAAACTGTGATGTACTAATTGTTAATACGGCACGATTAGCTATGCTGCGTATACCTATTGACGTTGAGCTTATGCAGAAACTTCAGCTTGTGGTTTCGGGTAGCTGGGCCTGTGTCGGAATTGCAGAACTGACCCTCAAACGCTCTGAACCACGTGGCGGACAGTACCGCTTGAGCGACAGCGGCACCTAGCGCTACCGACGCCGCTGATTCACACTTTGTTTTATGCACACTGACATTTATATGAAAAAAACAATCGCAGCCATTGCACTATTCTCGCTTCCTTTTCACGCTTTTGCCGATGCCCAGACAGTCACGTCGCCAGCCGAAATCGAGAAAATTATTACCCGAATTCCCGTTGCCGACAAGACTTTTGGCTATAAAAATATCGGAGAGAGAATGCGGAAGATTGGCATGAAAATCAGTTCCGTTCGAATTGACAAAATTGGAAAAGAAGATGCCGAACCACCGATGTATCGTATCGGCGATCAAGTGATTTCAATTTTCACCAGTGAACCATCAGAAGTGGTCAAGGCCATTTGTCCAATTCTTGGCTCACCGGTTTTCATCAAGCGCGGCGGATTATATGTGCCATCTGGTCGGACTGCATATTGGCTGATGAACAATAAATGCGAAACAGGTGAACAGGGTTAATCCTTGGATGTATGGATTTTTAATTTAATAATTTTTCTATGTCGAATTGATCTGAGAAGTAGTCTTTGTGGACCTTCAAATGGTCGTCTGTAATTCCAAATTCATTTCGCATTTTATCTGCAATTTGCTCAGGATTTGGATCAAGAATGGTTATTTTTGGCATTGAGTTTCTTTTCAAAAAGGCTGACTTGAATAGCTCAGTAGTCTTAATGTCAGTTCTTGGGAAGGAATATCCAATTATCACAATATGGTCGGCTTTTCTTAGTGCCTCCTGTGCCTCTGCCCATAAATCTTGAAAAAGTTGTCCGTAAAGATCATATTTTTTCTGTCTGACTGGTGGAATTATAAGTGGAATAGATACAATTCCAGCATTGCCAGCAAGCCCTTTAGGACGACCAGGTATTTTAGGCTGCATTCGCATGACTACGAAACCTTTTGGTGGTGGCTTTCCGACATCATCCAATATATTGGGAGGATAATAACCATAAGAAAAATCCTGATAGCCTGGCATAAATCTTCCAGCGTGACAGTCATACGGTTGGTTTGCACTTTCAAAGATCCAAACCGTATCTGGAGACGCTGTCTGCATTAATGTGACATGTCCGTCCATATATACTGGGTGACTGGTAAGCCAGTTAGTTGATCCATGAAGTTTAATTAGTCGTGTAGAAGGTTTTTTTTCATACTTCCGGTCAGGTGCGGTCCATTTGTTTCTGTAAATGCTCTTTGGTAAAAAACCGTAACCACTATCTGTAGACCATTTTTTTGTTTTCGCAAGAGCGCGGTCCATCAATGTGTCCCAGTTAAAGGTTATTATGATATCTTCTTCCTTTAGATGTTCCGCAAGTGATGTATGAGCTTTAGATACTGGACCGTTTTGAATTTCATTTACAGCAGATGAAAAAATATAGATTAGTTCGTTGTATGGGTGAAATCTGAAGACTTTTTCATATTCCCGCTCGCCCTTCGGTGAATCTAAAATCCATTCCTCTATTTCGGAATGGAGTCGCTCAATGTCTATGCCGCTATTGAGATAGGTATGTGGATCGACGTTTTTGGTGCTGCGAATATATTCATAGAGGGCGTCGCGTAATGCCCAAGGATTTTTTGATATTGAGAGTTTTTCAAATGTGTCAAAAAAATCTATAGCGATAGGCATGCGTACGCCAGATGGGCTATCCCCGTAGGCCTTTGAAGCTCCAGCACCAAGTAATACGACTATCATCTTTGTTCCTTTTTTTGATATGTTATAAGCATCTAGGAAATGAATTATAGGCTATGGGAGTTAGTTTTCTTGCGATAAAATATACGTTATATTTTCGTATTCGTCGAGTACTTCATCTACTGTGATGTTTTCGTTTTTTTGAGTTTCATTCACCATCAGCTAAACTGTGGAGGTCCTTCCTGCTGACAACAAAGGTTCCTCGCTATTTTCTTTGATGATCTCACGCACTTCCACAATGCTATTCCACGTTTTTTTTACGGCACTCTCTGCATTCTGCTTGGTCGTATATAAGTGCTCCAACGTTTTGAGATTACCCACTGATCCTGCCATTTCCTGGCCTGTCTGTTTCTTTTTCCTCGCCACATCCTTCCACTTGGCCACCACGCCCGTGATGCCTTCGTCTGGGTCTTTCTCGTCCTCGCGTTCTGCCTCGACTGCTTCCGTTTTCGTTTCAAATTCCACCCGCGTGGTAAAGCCATTGCCGCCCAGGCTGTGCGTGACCTTGACCGATAGCCATTCGGTGGCGTCGATCTCGGGCTTGAAGCCCTGCACGGTCACGGGCGATTGCGGGAACACGGCCGGGTTGCCTAGGGCCAGGCTCATTTCAAAGGTGGCCAGGCCGCGCAGGATGCGCTGCCATTCGGCCACGGCCGCCGCGCGCGCGTC
>RCMZ01000694.1_pt1 | contig 14810 bp, 12 predicted proteins | sample 2041141 | NCBI WGS metagenome assembly RCMZ01 (sample SAMN09708263, study PRJNA481090) | Wastewater metagenome, whole genome shotgun sequencing project. | biome: sewage; isolation source: Davis station wastewater (DW) | place: Antarctica: Davis Station | collected 2010-03-01
TTCTGCACCGCCATGCCGCCACCGAGCGCAATCTTCAGATGACTAAAGTCGAGCGCTCGGAAGGCTTCGTTGTTATGAAGCTTCAGGAGCTGCTTGATCTTTTCCAGGCGAAGACTGCTTTGAACAAGGAACGCGCCGTAACACTGGCCAAGACTCTGGAGTCCGTTGGCATTGGCATGGAACCCGATGTACTGGGCGGAGCACGAACACCAAAGGGCGAAGATCACGTGGTGCTTTACTCGGCAGCAGAGTCGAATAGCGCACCGGTTCGAACGGCCGCCTATCAGGCCGCGACACTCACACTCCAGTTGGCGTCATCCGTAGCCGGGGCCGACGGGGAGTTCAGTGAGCATGAGATGACTCATCTGAGTCAGCAGGTTCAATCTTGGTCGCATCTGACTGCTGGAGAGTCAGCTAGGCTGTTGGCACATCTACGCCTGTTGGCAGTGGACCCCGTGTCTCTCACTTCCTTGAAGAAGAAGCTGGATCCGCTTGACGCGAAGTCCAAGGAAACGATCGCTGCCTTCATGGCAACCGTTGCCCAAGCGGATGGCACCGTGACGCCGGCGGAAGTGAAGATGCTGGAGAAGGTCTACAAAACGCTGGGACTTGATACCAAAAGGGTCTTCACAGACGTGCATGCGGTTGCGGCCGGAACAAGCCCTCAGCCAAGCATCGCTGCGCAGCCTGCGGCCAAGGGGTTTCAGCTGGACACGGCAAAGATTGCGGCACTGCAGAAGGATTCCGAGCGCGTATCCGCGTTGCTGGCCGATATCTTCAAGGAAGAATCTCCGCAGCCGACCGTCATAGCAACCGTTCCCGAGGCGGCACCCCCTCTGGACTCCGAGGCAGCAGCGGCTACGGGTTTGTTCGGCCTGGACGAGGCGCATTCGGCTTTTGCACGCATGCTGCTGTCGCGGCCACAATGGACTCGCGAGGAGCTCTTGGATGTCTCCTCAGACTTGGACCTGATGTTGGATGGCGCCCTAGAGCACATCAATGAAGTGTCGTTTGACACCCATGACATACCGTTCACTGAGGGCGACGATCCTATCGATGTGAACCCTGAAATTTTGGAGAAGCTGGAAGCATGAACGCACCCATTCGCCCCAAAGAGCGTGACGCAGTTGTTCAATCCCTGCGTGCAGGCGTCGTCCCGCGGACGGGACAGCACCTCATCCAGGTAGGGCGCATCCGTGAGATTGAGACCTTGGTGAGCGATATGGTTCGCGTGGCCGACGGTGGTTCATCGTTCCGATTAGTCATCGGCGAATATGGAGCAGGGAAGACGTTTTTCCTGAATTTGGTCCGCTCCATTGCGATGGAAAAGAAGCTGGTCGTGGCCAGCGCCGATCTGAACCCTGACCGTCGGCTGCATGCCAGTGGCGGGCAGGCCCGATCTCTCTATGCTGAGTTGATGCGCAATCTGGCAACTCGCACCAAGCCCGAAGGCGGGGCTCTCGGAGGCATTGTCGAGAAGTTCATTGCCACGGCCAAGTCAGAGGCCAAGGAGGCAGGCAGGTCGACCGAAGATGTCATTCGCCACAAACTGGAGCATCTGACGGAGCTGGTCAATGGGTATGACTTTGCGGATGTCATTGCTGCCTATTACCGCGGCTTCGAAGAAGGCAATGAGCAACTGAAGTCCGACGCTGTGCGCTGGTTGCGCGGTGAGTTCACAACCAAGACCGATGCGAAGGCAGCCCTTGGCGTGCGCACCTATGTAGACGACGCCGCAGTCTATGACCAGCTCAAATTGATGGCCAGGTTCGTGCGGCTTGCGGGCTTCAGTGGCCTGCTTGTCAGCCTTGATGAGCTGGTCAACCTTTACAAACTTGCCAATGCGCAGGCGCGCAACTCCAACTACGAACAGATCCTGCGTATCCTGAATGACTCGCTGCAAGGTACGGCAGTTGGACTGGGTTTCACCCTCGGAGGAACACCCGAGTTTCTCCTGGACACTCGGCGCGGTCTCTACAGCTACCCCGCACTTCAAAGTCGCTTGGCCCAGAACACGTTTGCCAGCAGTGAGCTCGTCGACTTCAGCGGCCCGACGGTTCGGCTTTCGAGCCTGAGCCCCGAGGACTTCTACGTACTCCTCCAGAAACTGCGCCACGTCTATGCGGCAGGAGATACGGCGAAGTACCTGTTGCCAGACCAAGGCATTGCTAGCTTCATGGAACACTGTTCCAAGCGCATCGGCGAAACCTACTTCCGCACGCCTCGCACCACCATTACTTCCTTCATCAACCTTCTTGCGGTCTTGGAGCAAAACCCAGGCACTGAATGGCAAACGCTGCTTGGCGGCCTGGAGGTGGCGGCTGATACAGGCGCAACAGGAGACCTGGCTGTGGAGGTTGAGGAGGGTGACGAGTTTGCCTCCTTCAAGCTCTGAACGCTGAGCGCTGCATGTCCGGGGCGAGTTCGTCTTTTCACCTTCTTGATGAGCGCATTCAGCGATTCATTTGGGCGGAGGGCTGGGAGTCTCTGCGGGATGCCCAAGAGCAGTCCATCCCCTTGCTCATCCATGCCGACCGCGACGTCATCGTGGCAGCGGCGACCGCAGCAGGCAAAACAGAGGCGGCGTTTTTGCCAGCGCTCACCCACCTGTTGCATAGCGAGGAACCTCGGCTCATCGTCTACATCAGCCCGCTGAAGGCCCTCATCAACGACCAGTTTGGTCGACTCGACAAGCTTTGCGAACAACTGGATATCCCTGTTTGGCCTTGGCATGGCGATATTGGTGCAACGTCCAAGACCAAGTTCTTGAAGCAGCGGCACGGAGTCCTGCTCATCACTCCAGAGTCCCTCGAGGCATTGCTGTGCAATCGAGGGACATCTATCGCGGCTGTGTTTCAGATGACCGCTTTTTTTGTGGTCGATGAGCTGCATGCGTTTATTGGATCTGAGCGAGGAAAGCAGCTTCAATCCTTAATGCACCGCATCGAGAATGTCCTGCGCCGCAACGTACCTAGAGTGGGCCTCTCGGCCACCTTGGGTGACATGGGCCTTGCCGCTGATTTTCTTCGGCCAGGACTTGGAACTGGCGTCAGCATGGTCGTTTCCGCCTCTGGGGGAAACGAGCTCAAGATCCTCGTAAAGGGATATGAGGAGCCTTTGGTTGTGCGGAAGGGTGATGAGGAAGAGGCGCCCGAGCCTGCCACGCCCGGACTCATCGCGGCGCACATGTACAAGGCGCTGAGAAGTTCCAACAACCTGGTGTTCCCGAACTCCCGGCGCGAGGTCGAGCGCTACACCAATCTGCTAAACGGCCTTTGCGAGCGCAACAAAGTGCCTCAGGAGTTTTGGCCGCACCACGGTAGCCTATCCAAGGAGATCCGGGCAGAGACCGAGGCCGCCCTCAAGCAGAAGGAAGTGCCTGCCACCGCCATCTGTACCAATACCCTGGAGCTGGGGATCGACATCGGAGCTGTCAAGAGCGTTGTGCAGATTGGACCACCGCCCTCAGTCGCCAGTTTGCGTCAACGACTGGGAAGGTCGGGGCGGCGAAAGGGCGAGCCCGCCATTCTGCGAGGCTACTGCATCGAGGACGCGATTGATGTGCACTCGGGCTTTGGCACGAGATTGCGCCTGGGGCTGGTGCAGACCGTTGCAATGATTTCTCTCTTGCTTGAAGGCTGGTTTGAGCCGCCTGTCACGCAGGGCGCCCATCTCTCCACGCTGGTGCAGCAGATGTTATCCGCCATAGCCCAGAACGGTGGCGCCACGATTGGTCAGTTGTACGCACTGCTGTGCGCTACGGGAACACCGTTCGAGGGAACGACCAAAGAAGACTTCATGTCGCTGGTACGTCACCTGGGAACAAAAGAGCTTTTGGTTCAGGACTCATCTGGGTTGCTGCTGCACGGCCCTCTCGGTGAGAAATTCGTCAACCATTACACCTTCTATGCAGCCTTTGCGTCGGACGAGGAGTTTCGATTGGTCGCCGGGACCCGGACACTTGGGACGCTGCCGGTTTCTCAGATGCTGTCCATAGGGCAGCGGATTCTCTTTGCAGGCAAGACCTGGATTGTGGAAATGGTGGATGAACCGCAGAAGGTCATCACCGTCAAACGCGCCAGCGGCGGCGCACCGCCTTTGTTTTCAGGAGGATCTGGGCGGGTTCACACGAAGGTGAGGCAGCGGATGCGGGAGCTGCTGGAGTCGGCCGAAAAAATCGTGTTTATCGATGAGGTGGCTCAGCGCTTCTTGGAGGAGGCTCGGTCCAGTTTCCGAGCACTGAATTTGACATCAGAGTGCCTGGTCGACCAGGGGCACGAACTCCTCGTAGTCACATGGCTCGGGGATGCCGCTAACGAGGCGTTGGCTTGCTTCATGAGCCAGCGAGGCTTCTCTGCAGCACCTTCTGGCCCTGGCATAGAGGTGGTGAAAGGCGGTCACACCATTGACAACATCCTTGACGCACTCCTCGACGCTGCACTCGTAGAGCAGCCATCCGTGAGCGAACTGCTTGAGGGCGCGAGAAATCTTGAACGAGAGAAATGGGACTGGGCACTGCCTCCTGAATTGCTCAAGAAGGCGTATGCGAGTCTCAACCTGGACGTTGAGGAAGCCAAGAAGTGGGTGGCTTTGAATTTCTCTGGTACTTGAACGGACTACCCTTACTTTGGCCCAAAGTTGAAAGAGACCCTTCACGTCGCGCCATCTTTTACTCCCGTTCGAGAGCCTCCTGTTCTGCAACGAACCCGGCCTCACGCATTGCCTGCCCTAATTCGTGCCATCCTGCCGCACACGCGAAGTGGTGAATGCGCTCCAAGGTCCGTGCTGAGGCTTTGACCCGCATTTCCAATGGCACATCCTCCGGCGACATTCCATACGGCTGCAGGGAAAAACCCATACCTCTGGCTGTAGCTGCGATCGTCGAAGCGATTCGAAAACCTCCCTCATCAACGTCACCCCAGTGATAGATCGGAGTGGTCAGCGGCAGGCTCTCCAGAAGACGCCCGTACATAGCTCGCCAAGCTGGAGAAGGCATGCCCGCCGTATAGATCAGAAGTACCTTGTCGTCTTGCCGGCGTTTGGCCTCACTGTGAAACGTGGTCTTGTTCTCGATGGTGATGACCTCAGTGACCAAACTGCGTGCTCCCAGAATGGTTGCTGCCGGTAGTCCCATGTAGGGCGCGTCAATCAAGCCGGTTGAGCGATCCCGTGCGATGTGCACGTGCCCAGCCAGTAGTACGGGATGCTCTTCCCGGAACAGGCCCAGTTCCTGCCAAACCTGGGCCGCCGCCCTTGGGCTGTCCTCAGTGCAGCTTCAAAGTTCTTACTGACCTCCTGGCCTTGCTTGATTTTGAGCTCGACGCCCTCGACCAATAGGTTGATCCGCTTGAAGGTCTCCACCAGCTGCTTGAATCTGGCGATGTTGGTGGGGCGGTCCTCCAGCACATCATTGCGAACAATCTGATCCACCGACTTGGAGAAGCTCATGCGCAGTGCGAAGCGGAAGGCGCGCGCAAACGCGTCGTAGGACGCAGGGCCAGCCTTGCCACGCAGCATAAACAGCACTTGCTTGACGTAGCTGGCGCCATCGTCAAACAGCGGTTCTTCACTAGTGACCTTGGATTGCTCCAGCAACCGATGGCGGAAACTGCTCCAGGGCAGGGGCATGGTGGCACCGTCCACCGTCTGCAGGTGCTCTGACATGCTGAGCTCTACGCCGCGAATGACATAGCGGCCCAACACCTTCTCCGCCTCGTTGCTCAGCGAAGCCTCAATGCACACACCCAAGGAGACCGGCTCATTGGTCTCGGTGTCCCGCCAGACCAGTGTGATGTAAGTGGTGGCCTGCGGCCGCGCGCACTGTTCAATGGTGTCTCCGTACTGGCCAAGGCAATAAGAACGCAGGGTGCGGCTTTGCTGGTGCGATTTGTTGTCGGCTTGTGCATTGAAGTGCATCTGATTCTTGTTGGCGCCCATCATGGCGATCTGCACCGCATCGAGCGCCGAGCTCTTGCCGCTGCCGTTGCGGCCGAATAGACCAGTGATTTCTTCTAGACGGAATTCCTGCTGCTCGTACAACAGGAACTGCACCAGTTTGACGCTCTCAAGCCGTTTCATTGTTCATTCCCTGGTTGTCTTCGATCACCACTGGCTCGCCAGCAGCCCCCTCCATATGCGCCTCATCCTTGGCTACTCCCCACTGCGCCAGCCGAATCAAGGCCGTCTCACCCAGCACGTCGACGATGGCCGGGCGGATGGCCACACCGCCGGCTGACTGCTCCTGCAGGGGCGTCAGGTGGCCGCTATCATCGTCTTCCAGACGCCGAGCGATGCCCCAACGCTTGGCAGAGCGCAGCAGTGTGTCGAGCTCGCCGCGGGTGGGCAGGTCACGCCCGGTCATAAGGTGGAACTTCTCTTGCAGCTCGATGTAGTCGCACAGGACCTCGCCGTCTTCGGTAAGTCCGCCGGCGCGCACGCCTTCGTCGTACAAGCCGCGCAGCACCAAGGCAAACAGTGTCTGAGCCACGGTCGCGGTAGCTGCCTTGGCGTGCCGCGGGAGGGCGGTGACATAGCGCAGCTGCCGGTTGATCGACAGTGACACACCCAGCGGCGCCAGCACTTTGGAGAACTCGCGCTCGTAGAGGTCCAGGATTCCATACGTCACCCGGCTGCTGCGGTCGGAGTGGTAAATCACCTGCTCAGCCACCAGTCGGTAGGCGGCGGTCTCGAAGTCTTCGACGGTATAGACACCATCTAGCCTGCTGGCCAGATCTTCCCAGTCCCGTGGGTTGCTCATTTAGTCTCCCTGTTCTTGGTCTGGCGCTTACGCCAACTCAGTGTGAATGGCTTGCCGCTCAAGTACGGGTGCTCGGCGGCTTCGTCGCTGGTGTAGCGCAGCTCCATGCCTGGGGCCGATGCCCGGCCTTCCATCTCCAGCCTAGGGATCCGCGAGTTGGTGGCCATGGCCACGCTGGTCAGGACCTGAAAGGCTCGCAAGTCCTCAATGGACCCGCAAGGCAGGGCGTCGCTGCCGGCAGCGGCCGTTTCCTGCAGCACTTTTTCGGCATAGGCGCGCAGTTTCATGGGCGTGATGGATCGGCGCTCCTGGGCGCGGCGCACCAGGTTGCCGATCGCGCGCGTGCGGTCGGAGATGATCACTTGGCGCAAAGGTGTGGGCGCCAGCCGCGGCACCTCCTTGCGTGGCTGGGCCAGACGGGCACCGCCCATCAGGGTATCCGGCGGGAACACGGGGGCGACATCGATGTCGGGATTGGCAATCAACCGGTCCATGGTCTGCCGCAGCAGGTTGTCGATGGGGCGGATCGCGCGCAGCTTGTATTCCAGGAAGGCCAGCGCGCGCCGGTTGGCGACCCGGATCTCTTCGTCCAGTCGCTCCAGGTACTCCTCGATCCGGTCCAGCTCGTACAGGCGCTGTAGGTCCCGCTGGAATGCGGCCTGGCCCTTCTTGTCATCCCCACTGGAGAGTCGGTTCACATACCAGTCCAGCAAGCGGCTGCGCTGCTCGGGCTGCGTGTCGATTTCGGTGATGGCGTCCAGGATCTGCTGGCGCTTGGACAAGGGGTGCTCCCGGGTACGCAGTTCCTGGTAGTCCCCAATGAAGACCTCCTGGACGTAGGAGGTGAAGAAGGACCGCACGTACTGGGCGGTGGTGGGCTCGGCGCCGATGGCGGCCATCAGGTCGCGCACATTGGTGCTGGTGTTGCGGATGTAGACCAATAGGTTGCGGCATTGCTCGGCCGCCTCGCGCAGCAGGTCGCCACTGGCTTCGCCCTTGTGCACCTGGGCCACGGCAGCATCTATCGCGCGGATCTTGCCGGAAACGAACACCGGGCCCGTCTCCGCAAAGTTGATCAGCTGGGTCAGCAACTGGCCCACGGCCGGCGCCATGTTGACGGTCTTCTCAATGCCATACCTCTCCAAGCGGAACCATCCTGCATCGACCAGGCGATTGAAGATGCCAATGGCACGGATGTTCAGTGGCGTGTCGGGCTGATCGCCAGACTCGGGCTGCCATTCGTCGGCGTATTTGAGGTGGTCCTCGATTTCCTGGATGACATCGCGCTGCAGGAAACCGTAGCTGGGCGGCAGTGGCGCGTCGGGGCCGAAACGCCGGCGGTGCAGGTGGCACAGAAGTGCCCAGTAGCCGTGGCGGTTTTGCGAGGCTAGGGGCCCGAAGAGGCGCTCCGGAATGCGCTGGAACAGCGCCATGGAGGCGGGGGTTACGCTGGGAACAGCCATTTGCGCACCTCCGCGACGTTCTCCACCGCCAGTTGGTACTCAGGCGGCAATTCCTTGGCCACGTCCAGGGCCAGCCGCAGTTCTTGGACCAGGTAGGGCAACAGGGCGCCGCGGCAGCTGTGCACGCGCGCCGCAGTCCCTTCGAAATACTCGCTGCGGACCAGGTCCTGCTGGCCAGGTGTCAGCTTGGGGTGCGCCTGGATGCGCACCTTCACCACAGCGTTCCACTTTGTGTCTTCTGCGACTGTGGATTCGGCCTTTTGGTCCAGCATGGAAAGCTTCGCGATACGCCCCAGCACGAAGTCCCGGAAGTCACCGGTCTCCAGGCAGTAGCCACGCATGTGCCAGCGCCGACCGGCCAGCACCAGGCTGTGCGGCTCTACGGTGCGCGAGTGTGGCTCAGGTGTGCGCATGGACCGGTAGTCCAGGCTCAGGCGCGTGCCTTGCTCGATTGCCAGGCGGATGCGGGAGAAGGTATTGGGGTTGACCTGGGAGAAGCCCCACGGAGCAACGGTGACGGGTCCAGCACCTGGGGCGAGGTCAGCATGGATGTCAGCTTCTGCAAGGTAGGCAGCCAGGGTGAGGTCTGATGTGCCAGCCTTGAGGTCGGCCTGTGCCTTCTTGTAGGCACCAGGGGTGACAAAGTAGGATTTGCTTTTACTATCCCACTCAAACCAGTCAGGGGTTTCTTCTCGAACTTCTCGAAGAAGCTGACTCACTCGAATGCCGCTCAGTCCGAGGACATCCATGAGTCGACCTCGGCTCAGCCGCCCTTCCCATAGAGCCATGCGACGCATGACCTTGTAGCGGTTTTTCTCGAAAAGATTGGCTAGGCTCATCAGGTCGGTTTCATGATGTATAAAAATATATCATGTAGAAATATATACCATCTAAAGATGGTGTGCTACCGGAATGGCTTCCGCCACTCGCTCTGGGTAGAAGGGATACTTTTCGACGCGTGGCCAGGCTGGTCTATGTTGAGTGGATACCGAGGATGTGCTGCAGCCGTCAACCCTGTCATCCTCGAAAGACAGGTGAACGAGGCGGTTGATGCTCAGGGCCGTAAGGTCACCGGGGGCACGCGGCCCGGACTCAACTTCGCAGTGATTGCAGTCCTTCATCCGCCACTGAATCGCCGGTCGATTCACCACCGAACTCACGCTGTCAATTGAACACCAGTCGTCAGCTTGTTTTTCCCTGCACGGATGGCCGACGCACATGGCCCAAGAGCAACACCCAGAGGCCTTGTCCTAACCATTGCTGAACACGTTCAGTTGATGGTTTGCGCGGCCGTGCTCGCGTTGGGACGGTGCGTGCATTGAACAATCTACGATCGCAACATGCGCTCGAAGGCGTAGCTGCACGTTGCCTGGATTTGTTCAGGGGGTAGGTCGCGATCAGCAGGAATACGTGCGGCGTCGCGGATCATGTCGTTGACTTCAGCGAATGTCTGCGTGCTGATCTTTCGCACGCCATCGGCCAGACCACCAAGCGCCGGGGCAACTCGCGCCTTCCAGTGCACATTGAATTCGTCCAACAGTGCACCGAAGAGTTCGATCGTGTCGTAGATGTACAGCACGTCCTGGGCTCGTTTGTTCGCCGGTCGATATTGCTGAATCAGGAACTTCTGGACCATGAAGCACAAGGGGTGGGCTACCTGGACATCAATTCGTTCCGGCAGCGGAACGCCCTCTTGTTGTCCCAGACTAATGATCCAGGGATCGACCAGAAGGACGTCCAGGTGGCGGATCTTCTGAGCCGAGATCCCAGCCTTTGTCATGGTTGCATCCGCGTCTCCGCTTCGTTTACGGCCGCTTCCCGTCAAAGGTGTCAGGAACTCGGCATAGAAGCCGCCGGCCTCGTCGCCAAGCGTGTAATGGGCCGCAGGTGGTCGATGGTCGCCACTCAACTCTTCCTGGAAGCCATGCTGCAGGAGCGATTGCTTGATGTCTCCCTCAATCGGCTCCCTATTTGCAAAGGCGAGGTCCGTGTCACGAGTGAACACAGGCTGATAGTCAGGCCGGTTGGCCCTTGGATCCAGTCGGTGGAGACGATGGCCCCAACCGCCGATGAAGATCAGCTGCTGGCGCCAGGCTGCCAGGGCCTGAACCAGTTTCGCGAAAGCTTCTAGATCGTTCATCAGAGTCAGTTGCCGACGAGTGGCAGGAGATATTTCTTGTAGATCAGACCAGCTTGTTCAGATCCTCTTGTTGGGTGGTTCATCACGTCCAACCATACTTGGAGGATGTCCGTGACCAGGATTCCGTCGTGATTGACGGCTCCCCTGAAGGTGGATTGCGGAAAAGATGCCTGCCGCAAGATCAAGTCTGATCGATCAGATGGATACGCCATCAACCCTGGCCAGTCCGATGCCCCCACTTTGGGCAGCTTGGGAACATAGATATACGGAGGCACACCGCTGACGTGCCCGATGCCCAGCTCATCGGCAGCGGAAAAAAGTCCCAGACAAGCGCTTTGGGAATGGTGGCTTAGCAAGCCTCGAATTTGCTGAGCAGCAGGGGCTCGTAGAAGAAAGCGGCATGGCATCTCCGGACGCGCGCGCATCGCGGCGGCGCCCCAACGGCGGAAGAGCTCTTCGCGACGAACGAGCTTCAGATTAGGCGATGAGTCGCTCAGATATCCTTCGCTGCGCAGTTGCTGCAGGAATCGGGAAGCGCTCATGGCGGACACCTGCGCAGCTTCGGCCAGGTCGGAGCCGTTCTTGAACTGCCTTTTGGGGGCGTTCAGCAAGCCGTTTGGCAATTCCCACGCCAGGAGAAGTTTCAGCATCCACTGGTTGAGGTCCGAGAACAGGTTGATGGCCTGTGATGGACGGCCGGTTGAGGAGCGGCTGGGCTCCTCTGGCAATCGGTTCAGCTGTTGGAATGCTTCACCACTGAAATACTGTTCGCCGCGTCCCGAGATCACGCCGACAGGCACATCTTTGGCGAACTTCTGCGCAAACACCTCCACATGCTTAGCCAAAGACAGAGATGCTTCCGGCACGAAGATGATTGCGAGGGGTAGGGCATTGCCGGACTGCTCGGCTGCAGCTTTGGCTTGGAGAATCGCCATAGAGAGAACCGGCAGCACGCGGTCTGGGCGACCTTCGGATAGTGCCTTGATTTCGACGATGAATCGGTGCTTTCCGTGCCGAATGAGCAAGTCGGCGCTGAGCGAGTCTTCTTGCTGCATCTCCACAGACCAACCGTTGGACCGGAAGAAGTTGGCCACGTACTGCTCTGCATGCACATGCTTGTTGGGTGAAAGGGGTGCGCGCATATGGTGGTTCTTAACATGGCCATTTTATTTAACATGTCCATGTTGTCAACCGTGGCCATGTTATTCATCAGCTAATTGTGCTGATCAGCTCATCGGGGCTGGTTTTCTCGTCAGTGCAAAAAATGCACCGGGCAGTTCGCTGATCATTTTTGATCAAGCATGGCTTGGGCACCATCGAGTGATGAGCATCCATCAGGTTGCATCAGCGCACCTTGAAGCGCATTGTGCTTACCAGAATTAGTTGACTTTCAGGTATTTGACTAATATCTGTTTTTGAGATATTTTGCGTTTATCTGAATTCCAGGTATCAACCATGGCGTCGACATCACATTCGCTGGTCACTGCCGGCCAACTGGGGTCGATGCTGCAGGCCGCGCGTAAGGCGCAGGGGTTGACCCAGTCGGCGTTGGCCAGCCGTATCGGCCTGAGTCAGTCACGGGTCTCTCATTTGGAACTCAACGCCCATGAGCTGAGCGTGGAGCAACTCCTTGCATGGTGTGCCGCGCTGGGCCTGGAACTGGCCGTTGGGAACCGGGGTAGCGCGGCGGTATCGGCGGCGCCGACCACGGATTGGTGACATGGGACGTCGATCGCACAGCCGCAGCCTGTCTATCTGGACCAACGGTGTCCGCGTGGGCCGGTGGACGATTCCCGCTCGCGGGGAGATGGTGTTGCAGTACGACGCGGATTGGCTTGCTGCCGATATCGGCCGGCCGCTGTCGTTGTCCCTGCCGTTCAACCTGCAGAACCTGCCGGCCAAGGGGGAAAAGGTCGCCAACTACTTCGACAACCTGCTTCCGGACAGTGACGTGATCCGTCGCCGTGTGGCCGAGCGATTCAGGACGGGTTCGACCGAGCCGTTTGAGTTGCTGAAGGCCATCGGGCGCGATTGCGTGGGCGCCGTCCAGATCCTGGATGAAGATGAGGTGCCCACCGGTTTCGATCGGATCGAGGGCGAGCCCCTGTCGGAGGAAGCTATCGAGCGGCACCTGATCGAAACCGTTTCTCCGCAGGCCTTTGCTGCGGGACGAGACCCGGATGCGGACTTCCGCATCTCGCTGGCCGGTGCGCAGGAGAAGACGGCCTTCCTGTGGTGGGGTGGGCAATGGCTCGTGCCGCGTGGCGCCACGCCGACAAGCCACATCTTCAAGCTCCCGCTCGGCCTGATGGGCGGGCGGCAGGCGGATTTCAGCACGTCCGTCGATAACGAATGGCTGTGCTTGCGGCTGCTGCAGGCCTATGGCTTGCCGGTGGCCGATGCTCGCATAGCGACCTTTGGCGGACAGCGCGTGCTGGTGGTGGAGCGATTCGATAGGCGCATCGCACCCAATGGGCAGTGGTTCATGCGTCTGCCGCAGGAAGACTTTTGCCAGGTCGAGGGCTGCTCGCCATTGCGCAAATATGAGAACGACGGCGGCCCAGGGCTCAAGGCGTTGTTTGGCACGCTGCGGCAATCGGTGAATGCCGAAGCCGACATGAAAACGCTGATGGCGGCTCAGGTGTTGTTCTGGTTGCTGCGAGCACCCGATGGCCATGCCAAGAATTTCAGCATCCAGCTTCTGCCACGTGGGCGTTTCCAGTTGGCCCCGCTGTACGACGTCATGTCGGTCTATCCGGTGTTGGGCAACGCTCCGAACCAGTGGTCGCCACATGAAATCAAGTTGGCGATGGCCTTGCTCGGCAAGAACCGGCACTACGAGATGCAAGGTATCCAGCGAAGGCACTTCAATAGCACCGTGCAGAAGGTCGGCTATGCCTCGACCGCCGAGCCGATCATCGAAGAAATCCTTGCCCGGACTCCTGCGGCCATCGCCGAGGTGCAAGCCGAATTGCCACAGGACTTCTCACCGCGTGTTCTTGACGCCATCCTGGGCGGGCTTGAGAAGGCGGCCCGAACACTCGATGGGATGCCGCCGTAAGCGGTAGAAGAGGGGGGGGGGCAAGCGCGCGTGGATGTGGTGTCTCAATAGATTTTGCATCCGAATGGGTGTGGGAGCTGGAGTTGCCACGCTTCGGGATCACGGAGAAATCCCACCGGATGAACAGCCATAGAAGTATTTGCCCTGGTGCGCTGGGCTGCGCTTGCATGGATGGAATGGGTCGGATGTCCCTGGCACTCTACGGAATCGGCGACAGGTGTCGCAGGATCGGAAAGGGAGCCATATGAGACCAGCCGCACAGAATCGCAAGGACCGCGGGAACCAACGGGAGGCTGTCGATAGAGAAATCACCGACCGTGCTGCCCAGTTGATGAGGCAGGCGTTGTCGCTGCTGGAGAGTGGTGAGTCGATGCGAAGGCCGCCTTTGGAAGATGGAGGCGTTGAAGACCGCCTGCTGCGGTTGCCAGAGGTGCTGCGCTTGACGGGGATGTGCCGCTCGGCCCTTTACGACCAAATGGCGCGAGGGCAGTTTCCGGGTTCCATCAAGATCGGGGAGCGTGCGACCTCATGGTCAGCCAAGGCGGTACGAAACTGGATAGCGCAGCGTGTGGATGGTCTGTAGCCGATGGGGCAATGTAGAGCTCGCTGACGATGTGGCGATGGCATCTTAGGTTGCCCAAATTGATCGGTCACGGGGCCGTCTCCATCCAGAGTTTTTCACGCGGCAACTTATGGTGAACAAGGTGGGGGAACAAACGGGGGAACAACTCAAAAAAATAAAAAGTGAAATCCAGCTTCTATGCGGGTTTACAGCTTTCATTCAATTGACGCCAGCCCAAGGGCGTCCAAACTAATCCAGTGGACGCCCTTTTTCTTTTGTAAATCAACAAGTTAACGTCCACGGATGTCCAGGGCCATCCATGCCCAGCCAAGGAAAAGTGGGGGTACAAATGGGGGTGCAACTAGAGAAATCTGGTGAAATCGGTGTTTTGTACCCCCACTTCCCTATGTAGGCGGGGGTTCGCCATAGGGGAATCTGTACCCCCACCGCTTACCCTTATCCATCGTTTTGTACCCCCATGCTGACTGACCTTGAGTGCCGTAACGCCATATGTCCCCCCGAGCTGTTGCCGCCGAGACCGGAGTGAGCCACATCGCAGACCTTCGACTGCGCCACTTTTCCCGCCTCCGCGCCCAACGGGCGTGCAGGTTAGAGAGCCGCTCATGTGGCTCACGGGGGCATCGGCACTTGAGTCAAAAGTGGCTTACTTCTGCATCGGCGCCGACAGTGCCGCGTCCGGCTTGGATGCCTCTCGCTGGCTGGTCGAGCACCTGCTGCAGGCGGAGACCACAGACCGTTCGATGCGCTCGGTCCAGTACCAGATGAACTCGGCGCGCTTCCCCGTGCACCGGGATCTGGCCGGCTTC
>RCMZ01000696.1_pt1 | contig 14778 bp, 12 predicted proteins | sample 2041141 | NCBI WGS metagenome assembly RCMZ01 (sample SAMN09708263, study PRJNA481090) | Wastewater metagenome, whole genome shotgun sequencing project. | biome: sewage; isolation source: Davis station wastewater (DW) | place: Antarctica: Davis Station | collected 2010-03-01
ACTTCCATCTGTTCTCGAAACGACAGCCGGACCTGAACTGGGAAAATCCCCAGGTGCAGGAAGAGGTGCATCGCATGATGAACTGGTGGTTGGACAAGGGCATCGGCGGTTTCCGTATGGATGTGATCGATCTCATCGGCAAACAGGTCGACCAGCAGGTTATCGCCAACGGCGCACAATTGCACCCGCTGCTGCAGCAAATGCACCAAGCGACCTTGGCGGCACGCGATGTATTGACGGTGGGCGAGACTTGGAGCGCCACCCCGGAGACCGCCAAGCTGTACTCCGACCCGGCGCGCCAGGAACTGTCGATGGTCTTCCAGTTTGAGCACATCACAATGACCCACGATACCAAGGAGGGGAAATGGAAGCCGCAGCCGTTCGATCTGATCCAATTCAAGCAGATCATCAGTAAGTGGCAGACCGAACTGGCCGATGCCGGCTGGAACTCGCTGTTCTGGGATAACCACGACCTGCCGCGCGCCGTATCCAAATACGGCGACCCTGGCCGTTACCGCGTCGAGTCGGCCAAGATGCTGGCCACCGCGCTACATTTTCTCAAGGGTACCCCCTATGTCTATCAAGGCGAGGAAATAGGCATGACCAATGTACGTTTCGATTCCATCGACGACTATCGCGATATCGAATCGCTCAACCTCTACCACGAACGGACGGCCGCCGGCGTGTCACCGGAGACGATGATGGCTGGCATCCACGCAAACGGGCGGGACAATGCACGCACCCCAATGCAGTGGAACAGCACACACAACGCCGGCTTCAGTAGTGGCACGCCATGGCTAAAGCTGAATGCAAACTACCCCGAGATCAACGTCGCGGCCGCGCTGGAACAACCCGATTCGATCTTCTTCCACTACCAGAAGCTGATCGAGCTGCGCAAGCACTGGGACGTCATGGTGTACGGGCAATACCTGCCATTGCTGGAGCAGCACCCGCAGGTATTCGCCTACCGGCGCAGCTTGGGGAGCCAACAGCTGGTTGTCGTCAACAACTTCTCCGGCGAACACGTCGAACTGGATCTGCCGGCAATGCTGCACGGCATTGCCGGGCAAGGCTTGATCAGCAACTATGCCCAGCGTGACAGCTGGACCGACCACCTCAGCCTGCAGCCATACGAATCGTTTGCTATCGCTTATGTGTGTGACGCAGGGCGCGGGTAAAGCGCAGTTGTGCAATAACCCGGTCTGCGCGGAGAGCTGCGATGGGCTGTAGATGGCTACCCGGGTTTTTTAGTATGTTTTGCGGTTTTGTTGCAGTGATTCAGATTGAGGGGCGCCGCCCTGGTGGCTATCATCTATGTCATGCAAAGGCGTAATTTTTCTCGTTATTTTCTTACTTTATGGGTCGGGTTTTGTATTACTTCGAGCTGAGATCGGGCGGGGGCATAATACGAAATTTTTACTATTAGTATGATTTCTTATTAATAAAAACTTTTTTTCATTTATTTGTGACGTTTTTGCTTTATTAATTTTTTTGTTGCTGAGAGTTTGCACCTGTGTCGCAGGAGAGATGCGGCGTGGATATTTAAAAATACAGTAGGCTGAAGCCTAAGGAGACACCTGATGATTGCCTTGAAAAAGATATTGAAACGCCACATGTTCGGTGCTGCTGTAGCGGCCCTGTTGTTTGTCGGTGGCGTGGAAACGGCCAAAGCTGCCGAGATCACAATTACCAGCGGCTCGGCAGGACAGGATTTTGAAATATTTAAAAAGTTAATCAATGACTGGTCGGCCAAAACCGGCAACACGGTAAAGCTGTTCAATACCCCAAATTCCACCACCGACACGTTGGCATTGCTGCGTCAACAATTTGGTGCGAAATCGAGCGAAATCGATGTCCTCATGGTGGACGTCATATGGCCAGGTGTGATCAAGCAACATTTGATGGACTTGAAGCCCTATACCAAGGGGAGTGAAAAAAATCATTTCCCCGCTATCGTTGCCAATAACATGATCGATGGAAAATTGCTGGCGATGCCTTGGTACATCGATGCGGGCTTACTGTACTACCGCAAGGACCTGCTCGACAAATATAAGGAGCCAGTCCCGGCAACTTGGGAAGAAATGCGCGCCACCGCGCAAAAAATCCAGGATGGTGAGCGCAAAGTTGGCAACAAGGAAATGCAAGGCTATGTATTCCAAGGCAAGACCTATGAGGGCTTAACCTGCAATGCGTTGGAATGGGTATCGAGCTATAAAGGCGGCAGTGTTATCGAAGGCAACGGCAAAATCAGTATCGACAACCCGCAAGCCGTCAAGGCACTGGATATGGCCGCCAGTTGGATCGGCACAATTTCGCCCAGGAACGTGTTGAGTTTCACCGAGGAAGAAGCGCGCGGTGTATTTCAGAACGGCAATTCGATATTCATGCGCAACTGGCCTTATGCCTGGTCGCTGGCGCAAAAAGACGACAGCAAGGTGAAAGGGAAAGTCGGTGTGGCCGCCTTGCCGAAAGGTGGGGTTGATGGCCAGAGTGCGGCATCCCTGGGCGGCTGGTCGTTGGCAATCTCGAAGTATTCGAAGCATCCGGCTGAAGCGGCCGATCTGCTGCTGTACCTGACCAGTAAGGAAGGGCAAAAGCGGCGTGCCATCCAGGGCTCCTACAATCCAACCATTCCCGAGTTGTATGGCGATGCTGACGTGCTGAAGGCAGTGCCGTTCGCCTCATCGCTGTATGAAGTGTTCACTCACACAGTGGCGCGTCCATCGACCGTTACCGGCGAAAAATATAACGAAGCCTCAGGCGCGTTCTGGAATGCCGCTTACGCCACATTGTCAGGTAAGAACAAGGGCGCGGACAGCGTCAAAAAGCTGAGCGGCGACCTGGCGCATATCCGCCGCGGCGACAAGTGGTAGGAAAACCTGACGTAGCTTGATCAAGCAGGCCATGTGGTTCGATTGGTCTGATCACCTTAATCCAAAAAGGGAGGAGACATCCCATGAATTCCATACCAATTAGCATGCCCCAGCACGTCGCCGGTGCGGCCCCGGGCAAAATACGGCAAAGCGCTCTCACCAAACAACGCGTTCGCAGTGCCTGGATCTTTTTAACGCCGATGTTGATTATTCTGGCACTGGTCGCGGTGGAGCCTTTGGGGCGCAGCATTTGGCTCAGCCTGACGAACGCTAGCCTGGATCGAATGAGCGGCGCAGACGTCAAGTTTGTCGGCCTGGAGAATTATTTCGGCGACTACGGCCTGTTCTTCACTCGCGGCAATCTGATCGATCCGGCTTGGGCAGGGGCAATAAAGAACACCCTGTTTTTCGCACTCTGTTCAGTAACACTGGAAACTGTGTTCGGAACGGTGGTGGCACTGGTACTGAATGCTCAGTTCAAAGGTCGCGGGCTGGTGCGCACCGCAGTGCTGGTGCCGTGGGCGATTCCGACCATCGTGTCAGCCAAGATGTGGGACTGGATGCTGCAACAGCAATATGGGGTCATCAACTCCATGCTGGCATTCATGCATTTCGACAAAATCGCCTTCACCACCGATTTTCCGATGTTCGCCGTGCTGTTGGTTGATGTCTGGAAAACGACACCCTTCATGTCCTTGCTGATATTGGCGGCGTTGCAAATGCTGCCCAAGGATTGCTACGAAGCGGCCCAGGTCGACGGTATTCATCCAGTCAGGGTGTTTTTCAAAGTCACCCTGCCACTGATCAAACCTGCCCTGATGGTCGCCATTATTTTCCGCCTGCTCGATGCTTTGCGGGTATTCGATGTGATCTACGTCTTGACCGGCACCAATGAAAGCACCATCAGCATGTCTGGCTTCGTGCGCGAAAGCATGATAGCAAACGGCTATGTAGGCCAGGGGTCGGCCGCTTCAACCGTGCTGTTTTTGATCATTGCCTTATGCACGTTGATGTATATGAAATTCAGCAGAAGCAATGCCAACGATTAAGGAGAATAGTCGTGATAAGAAATTTGGGGTGGCGCATCGCGTTCTGGATGCTGGTGGGAGCAATAGTGGTGTTTTCGCTGTTTCCCCTGTTTTACGCAATTCTGACCTCATTCCTGAGTGGCAGCGCGCTGTATGACGTGACCGAAGTGGTGGACAGCGGTTTTAGCATCAAGAACTACGCTTCAATTTTTGACGGCACCCAGAACTTCGGCCAAAGCATCTTCAATTCGATCATGGTCGCGGTGTCGGTGGTGGCGGTGTCGCTGTTTCTGGGGGTGACCGCGGCGTTCGCATTGGGGCGTGTCAAATTCCGTGGGCGCAGCATGTTGCTGCTGGCAATCCTGGCGGTGTCGATGTTTCCGCAGGTAGCGGTGCTGGCGGGCATGTATGAAATGATGCAGACACTCGGTCTGTATAACAAGTCTCTGGGGTTGGTGCTGCCTTACATGTTGTTCACCCTGCCGTTCACGGTCTGGGTATTGACAACCTTTATGCGCGATCTGCCGAAGGAATTGGAAGAAGCGGCCATCATGGACGGTTGTACCTCATGGCGCATCATCAAAGATGTCTTCATGCCGCTGTTGTGGCCGGCGCTGGTATCGACTGGTTTGCTCGCCTTTGTCGCAGCCTGGAACGAATTTCTGTTTGCGCTCACTTTTGTGACCACGGATATCGGGCGTACCGTGCCGGTGGCAATTTCGCTGATCGGCGGTGGCACCAGTTCACAGGAGCTCCCTTGGGGCAAGCTGATGGCGGCCTCGGTACTGGTGACGTTACCTCTGATCCTGATGGTGCTGGGCCTGCAGCGAAAAATCGTCTCGGGATTGACGTCGGGTGCGGTGAAGGGCTAGGCATCAAACATTACTGCCCGCAAAAAAAGAAAACAGCGAACTGGCTGGGATGCAAGTCGGCTGGGCCTCCCCAGTCGCGTCGAAAATTGCTGGGATTTCATCCCGGTCTACAGGAAGAAGAATGTCATGGCTGACTTAATTTTTAAAGGTATCCACAAACGCTACGGCGCTAGTCCGGATGTCATTCGCGATGTTAATTTAACTATCAAGCAAGGCGAGTTTTGTGTTTTTGTAGGCCCATCCGGCTGCGGAAAATCGACTCTGCTGCGCATGGTGGCAGGACTGGAAGACATATCGGAAGGCGAATTGCTGCTGGGCGGCAAGCGCATGAATGAAAAGGCGCCCACCGAGCGCGGGGTGGCGATGGTATTTCAGAGCTATGCCCTGTATCCGCACATGAACGTCTACGACAACATGGCGTTTGGCCTGAAAGTGCTCAAGACGAGCAGCGATACGGTTGACAAGAAAGTCCGTGAAGCGGCTCGTATCCTGCAACTGGAACCGTTGCTTAAGCGCCTGCCCAAAGAATTGTCGGGCGGCCAACGCCAACGGGTGGCCATCGGCCGCGCCATCGTGCGCCAGCCGCAAATCTTCTTGTTTGACGAACCGCTATCGAACCTCGATGCCGCGCTGCGCGTGCAAACCCGATTGGAAATCGCCAAGCTTCACAGTGACATCGGGACCTCCAGCATGATTTATGTCACTCACGACCAGGTCGAAGCGATGACCCTGGCCGATAAGATTGTGCTGCTCAACGCCGGCCGTGCAATGGTCGAAGATGGCAGCATCGCCCAGGTCGGCTCGCCGCTGGAGTTATACCATCATCCGGTCAACCGCTTTGTAGCTGGCTTCATCGGCTCACCAGCCATGAATTTCCTGCCCGCTACAGTACAGGAGGTCGGCGCGGACGGCGTGACGCTGGCGCTACCCGGAGGTGTTCGACTGGCAGCGCAGGTGACCGGGAATGGCTTGGCGCACGGGGAGCCGGTCAGTTTTGGCATCCGTCCGGAACACCTGACGGTCGACGATAAAGGAAACCTGAAGGGTAGGGTACGACACGTTGAACATATAGGCGAGCTCAGCTACCTGTATGTCGACCTGCCGGACATGTCGGCACCCGTCGTGGTCAAACATGCCGGCACCTTCCACGGCTTGGCAGGCAGCCCAATCTGTCTGGCCGCACCGGCCGGTAACGCTCACTTGTTCGACGCCGATGGCCGCGCGCGCAGGCGTTTGCCGTCCGCCGCATTGAGCTGATGCGCGCGGTCTACGGAGACCGCTTTCCAAATAGTGGCGCCTGACACCGCCATATCCTAAAAAACGCTGAAGAGTGTACCCGACGTCGGGCAGCAGCAGTGCTGCCCGTTGGGAACCTGCGCGCTTGTAAAACGCCGTTCTGCAACGCGTTCAACAGCTGTTGCAGGAAGCAGAGGCTTTTAAGCTGTACCCCATGCAAGGCCGGGAGCGGTACTCAGCATCCTTAAATAGTCATTAGAAAAATAATTTGGAGACAGACGTGAATAAGTGCTTTTTCAAGATCTTGCCGGTCACAGCAATGATGCTTCTCGCAGTGAATCAAGTTTGGGCCGATGATACTGCGGGTCAGTATTTTGGCTACTTTCGCGCCGGCGTCGGCGCCAATTCGGAACATGTTGGTGGGCAGGCCTGCTTCGGCCTGCCCGGCGTCCCAAAATACCGCTTTGGGAACGAATGCGATACCTATGGCGAATTCGGCTACGCTAAAGAGCTGGCGAGATCCGCTAATGGCACCAGCTTTGTCGCGACGGTAATGAGCAATTACTATGCTGCCGATTCGGTTGGTAATGGAAAAAATTGGGGCTTGACACAAATGATGGTGGAAGCCAAAAACTTGGACTTCATGCATGGCGGAACTGTCTGGGTCGGCAAACGCTATTACAACCGCCCGGATGTCCATGTGATCGACACACAAATGGTCGGCATGGATGGTGTCGGTGCCGGTATAGATGGTATCCCGGTAGGGCCAGGAAAATTCAGCTACGCATTCATGCGCGACGACAACCTGGATCCTGGCAGCACTACGGTCGTCACCGGCAGCTCGTCGGCGACACGTCACCAATTCCTGTATCACGATGTGCCGGTGAATGTGAATGGCTTTGTGAATTTCGATGCGACCATCATCACCGCGAACTCGATGCTCCCCAATGCGACGGGTGGATATTCTCTTTCGATAGCGCATAAGCAGGCTCAAATTTTCGGAGGCGACAACACGCTTTGGCTACAGTACGGCGCTGGCGCCGGCGCGCAAAAGCCTGGACAGGTGGGACGCATCCTGGCTGGATCGGCCAACACGCAAGCACGTATCGCCGATCAACTGATATGGAGACTTAATTCAAATTTCACCGGCTCACTGAACTTCATCTATCAACGCAACCAACAACCTGGCGGGAGCACGACCTGGACGTCAATTGGCACCCGTCCGACCTATTCTTTGGCAGACAACGTCAAGTTGGTCCTGGATATAGGCCATGATCGGTTGACGCAGCAAGTTGGCCGCGCGATGGAATTGACGAAGATTTCATTTGGGCCAGTGTTAAGCGCAGGCAGGGGCTTCTGGGATCGGCCGGAGTTGCGCGCCATCGTGACCTATGCCAAATGGAATCAGGCAGCGCAGGCAGCGTCAGCACCCGGTTCCACCTTGTCATCGACTGGAGTGTTTGGCACCGCCACGAGAGGTATCAGTTTCGATACCCAAGTGGAGGTTTGGTTCTGATCGGCATGACAGGAGGGCTCACCCGAACGCGGGTGAGCCCTTTGCTAGTCCATTTCCTTCTGCAATTAGGTTAAATCATGAGGCTCTCCTGGTGCCGGAGATCGTACGGCGCGGGTTGACGGGCGAATCTGCCATTTGCGATGAAACCATCGAGGTGTTTTGCACCACGTTAGGCCCGGTAGCCAATGATCTGGCTATCACTCTGGGAGCGTTTGGCGGCCTCTACATCGGCGGCGGTATCGTTCTGCGCTTTGGCCAACGCTTTGCGCAGTCGGGCCTTCGTCAGCGATTTGAGCGGAAAGGGCATTTTTCTGACTGCCTGGCGCAGATTGCCACTTATGTCATCACTGCCGAATACCCGGCTTTCCTGGGCGTGTCCGCCATATTGGAAAAGAAACTCATGGCCGGCACCTGATCGCCATACCCCGTCGTGAGCGCCGCCATTGGAAATTGACGGCATAGCGCCGTCTCATGCACAGCGGTCAGCGTCGTCCACTCCCGCGCGCGCACGCTGCTACTTAACCCGATAGTGCCGTCGGGTGGCTATGGTGAGCCGCAAGTTTTCGTTTCGCCACCAACCAGTACATCTCGGCGGCGAACATGGGCGTGCTGTTCGGCCAAGCGTTGGGCGGCATGATCATCGCGTCTACGGAATGCATGGTGCGCTCAGAATTTGAGCCACGCTGCACAGCAGGCGTAAAATGAACCCGGAGTGCAATCACGACCCCGACTGCGCAGGACGCTCGCGCGCATTGAAATTCGTCCGTGGAAATGACATGAATCTTGATTTTTTGGAAGAATGATTCTCCGGTTGTTTTTGCTCAGCGGTGGGTACCCTGGCAGGGAAAGAAAACTCGTGGCACGGATGGGTGGAATAGATCATAGCCGCAAGTCGAATGCGCCCTCAATCTGAATCGCTGCCAAAAAACCGCAAGAAATGCTAAGAAACATGGATCAACATTTAAAACCCATCAGACCCGGCTTCGAATACTTCGGGACACCCATGGTTGCGCCCGAGCAGGCGCAATACATGCGTCAGCACTTAAAAAATTTCCTCGGACACTTGGCCGCTGGCACGCTGCCGCTCCGCTGGCCCGGTCCGGCCCGTGATTGGGCTGTGCGAGGAGAGGGGCACTTTCATCTGGCGTCGGAATTGTTCCTGCAAGTGTCGGGCTGGACACGGTTCCATTTTCCACATGCCGAGTTACTATTAGGGCCTGGTGAAGCGCTGCTGTTGCCGCCTAAACTGCTGCACGCCGAGCGCGTCGGCGGGGGCGATGACGGTTCGGCGTTCAGTAACATCGTGATCTATGCGGACGACTCCCTGCTGACTTGCCATGTCGCACAAGAAGTGACGCAAGGGACGTCGAGCATAGCGTATCTCGCAGCGTCCCGCCACGTGCAGGTGCAACGCATACATGACTGGTTAAACGATGCAGCCTTGCTGGGCAGCTCGGTCCAAGCCGGTAACTTTGTGGAGGGAGACGAGCAGGCCTTGGTTGCGACCCAGATCAGGGCGTTGGTCGTAACCGCTGTCGCTGGTGTACTGCTAGCGCTGGACGGTACACCAAGCGATACTCAAGCGGAACCTTCGCTGGTGACGCATGCGCGCGTGTTAGTCCAAAAAAAACTTAGTGATCAGCAGTTGAGCGTACGCAATTTGGCCGAGCAATTGGGCTGCACCGCCGATTATTTGTCGTATATATTCCGCCAGAGCACCAGCGAACATCTGACAGCCTATATCAACCGCCAGCGCATGGTGCGCGCGGCACGACTATTGCGAGAAAGCACCTTGGCCGGCAAGGAAGTAGCTTGGGCCTGCGGCTTTGCCACGCAGAGCTACTTCATTCGAACATTCCAGAAGCATTTCGAAATGACGCCCAAGGCATGGCGTGCCAACATCCAAAGCGAACTTCCAGCGCATCCTTAAAAAATAAGGAATCGACCAAAGCGTGAGGGTTGCGCCGGCCTTGTCTACTAGTTTCCTAATTGACCAAGGCCGTGCTACCGCAGTCCTTGGCTACGACGTCCAAGCTCCTGCCACCTGCATGCCGGCACGGCCACTTCGATAAGTTGTTGAAGAGCCCACTCCGTTTGAGCCTCTCGCCATTGTCTGGCGAACGCCGCGACGCGGTCGTAAGACCCTTTAAATACCAGTTCCAATAGGTTCTCGTGGAGCTGCTTCAGGCTACGCCACTGCTTGCGTGATTTCGCCGCCTCTGCCGCATGCGGATGGACTTTGATATGGCTGGCGTCAATCATCAGCCATTCAAAATCGGGGGCCGCCACCAGGTGTTCCAGCAGCGCCTCCCATACCCCTCGATCACGCCAACGACAAAAACGTCGATGGGTATTTTTCCAATCACCATAGTCGCCTGGCAGGTCTCTCCATGGTGGCCCGGTGCGCAAAATTTAGAATACGGCATGAATGAATAGCCGATTATCCCTTGCTCGTCCTCCCCAGGCACCTTCGCGGCCGGGTAAATGAGGTTCCAGCAAGCTCCATACATTGTCGGAAATATCATGGCGCCGATGGGTTGCAAGGGTCATGCTACGCTGGCCGTCTAATTTGGAAGACTGATTATCAATGTTTTTTTGAGTCTTGTGACGACCTATCTAGACGGCTGACGCGACAACTACCTTGAAACACGCCGGAACAGCAAACGCACTTAAGCCAAGCCGGCATAATGTAGGATTTCTCCAAATTCTGCGGCCTCCCCTTGTTGCGCGTATCGATCAATCCTGACAGAAACTGTCACTGCTCTACAGCATAATGACTGCAATGACCAGATTTAAGAAACTGATCATCAATACTAAATCCTGTTAAAAATATGAGATATTAAATTATGAAAATTAACTATTGCGTCCTAGGTACAAACAACATGGAAGCTGCAATTAAATTCTACGATGCACTCTTTGAGAAAACAGAACTCAAGTACATGATATCAACAGACAGAATGACTTACTGGCAAAGTAGCAATTTTTCATTTGCGTTAGCCATTCCATTTAATAAGGAGCCTGCAACAAATGGAAATGGTACGATGATTGGCTTTAATGTTGACTCTGTAGAAAAAGTAAAAATGTTTCATGAAAAGGTGATTGAATTAGGCGGTACCTGTGAGGGTAAACCCGACCAGCGGGGACCATACTTTTCTGCGTATGCGAGAGATTTGGATAAAAACAAACTATGTTTTTCTGCCGAGATGCCAGCTTAATCTGATGCCCTCAAGCTTTGATAGCCCACAGGGCAATAGGTAGTATTATTTTCTACAAATATCTGAGCAGAAGTATTGTTTCACCATCAGCTCTTTTGATGGCGAACAGGTAGGTACGCAAAGGTAAGCGAAAGGTTGTTATTGAGTTAAATTCGTTTAGGAAAGGTCTGAAGTAGTCAGCGATTTTTTATGCCCTCGTCGGTAGAGTTCAGAAAACGCTGGCGGAGTAAAAACCCAGACCTTTCCTGTTATTAACTCATCGTTTCACCCATGAACCGCGCCTTTTCAAGGGTATGCGATCCATGAACCCCATCTACCCAGCACTTGGGCTGCGGGTTACAGTGGAATCTGTGGTGAGCAGTTCCACGACAAAAACGTCGATGGGTATTTTTCCAATCACCATAGTTGTCAAGACCCGCCTGGCAGGTCTCTCCATGGTGGCCCGGTGCGCAAAATCCAGAATACGGTATGAATGAATAGCCGATTATCCCTTGCTCGTCCTCCCCAGGCACCTTCGCGGCCGGGTAAATGAGGTTTCAGCAAGCTCCATACATTGTCGGAAATATCATGGCACCGATGGGTTGCAAGGGTCATGCTACGCAGGCCGTCTAATTTGGAAGACCGATTATCAATGTTTTTTTGAGTCTTGTGACGGCACTCTCTAGTAATGCCACGTCAATCACTCCGATCCCCCACTCGTTCTGGTGAGTAGAGCTGCATGCCGCGCTATTACTGACAGCCCCATCACTTGTTTGAGGCGCTCCATGGGACTCTGGATTTGTAACGCGCTGCCTGTGGAGTGGCTATCATGATCAGTCCCATATGGCACTCGGCAGCATCAAATCGAAATTGAAGCATGCGCTAGTCAGTAAACCCCTAGTTCCCGTTGGTCCGTCAGTCGTGGCGATCAATTATCTGGATGGGCCCCTGCTACAGACGGTGGACGAAGCGCTTCCAGATCTTTAAGTCCCCGACAGTTGGCGATACTGGGTTGGCGTCATGCCCAAGGCTGCGCGCATGACACTGCCCATGTGCGACTGATGTGCAAAGCCACAGGCGCAGGCAATGTCTGCCAGCGGCCGGTCCGCCTCCAATAGCATGCTCCGCGCCGCCTGCATGCGCGTTTCCACAATGTATGCATGCGGCGTCATGCCTGTCGCCCGACTAAAGTCGCGCAGGAAGCGCAGGACCGGCAAGCCTTCATCTGCAGCCAGCTGTTCCAGGGCCAGTCCCTGCCCGAACTGGCAAGCGATCCGCTCCAGCACCCGCGCCATGTCGGCCCGCGCCGTGCGTCGGGGTGTCTCGTGGTATACCTGCCGCAGCGACAGTAATACCAGCGCCGCGTGTTCCAGCGCCAGTGGATCGGCCTCTGTAGCCAGCATTAGCCGCCGCAGGCGTAGCGCCAGAGCGAGGGCCTGCCGGTGCCCAGCCATTTCCACCCGCCTCCCATGCACATCCGCCTCCGGCACGTCGGTCAACGCGGCGCCACGCCAGCGCAGGACCAGATATTCGCCGCCCTGCGCAGATTCGGAAAAAACATCAATCCCGGCTGGCGTGCAAGCGAGCACGCCGGGCCAAGTATCGAAATCGACGCGCCGGTCAGAACCTATCGCATGCACGCCCCGCTGACGCTGCAGCGACACGCCCATGCTCTGAGACTGCACGGGGTCGCGCGCGCTGTAAGGCGCGCCCGGCAAAAGCTGCAGGCACAGTCCGCCTGCTGCATGCGTGACGACAGGCATTGCGCCGCCGGTAATCTCCTTGATAAGTGGCCGTGCCATGTGAAATTTCCTGATAGATCAAAATGTTGGTAATGGAGATACTAGCCGGGCTCACAGCAGTACATCTACCACACACGACAGGAAAGCATATGCGAACAATCGGATTGATCGGGGGCATGAGCTGGGAATCCAGTGCAGAATATTACCGCATCATCAACCAGGGCGTACGCGCCCGCCTGGGGCCGCTTCGCTCTGCGCCCGTGCTGCTATATAGCGTCGACTTTGGCCCCGTCGCGCAAGCGCAACATGCAGGCCGCTGGCAAGATGCCGGGACCATCCTGCGCGATGCGATGGTGCGTCTGCATGCAGGAGGCGCCGATGGCATCGTGCTGTGCACCAACACAATGCATGTGCTCGCCGACGAAATCGCTTCGGCCACGCCATTGCCGTTCCTGCACATCGCCGATCCCGTTGGCAGCGCGGCACAGGCGCTAGGACTGCGTACGGTTGGCCTGCTCGGCACCTCGTTCACCATGCAGCAACGCTTTCTACGCGATCGGTTAGAGCGGTATGGCCTAAAAGTCCTCGTACCACCCGACGCGCAGCAAAGTGCCTTGCACGACATCATTTATAGCGAACTGTGCGCCGGCATTGTGCGAGCTTGCTCACGTGCCATCTTCCTCCGCGCGATCGATGCGCTGGCCGCGCGCGGCGCACAAGCCGTCGTCCTCGGCTGCACGGAAATCAGCCTGCTGCTACAGCAGGAGCACAGCGACCTGCCCTTGCTCGACAGCACCCAACTACATGCACTCGCTGCAGTCGATTTCGTCCTGAAAGGTGAGGCATGATACTGCCTCGCCACGCCGCATAACCGAGCAATTTAGGCAGGGCGCGTCTCGGCATTCGGATTCTAAAGTACGTTAAACTTGGGTATGGGGTGTTCGCCGAATTCGAGCGGACGCTGATCAGCGAGCCGCAAAGAGAAGGAATCGCGTTGCCTCAGCAGCGCGGCGTGTAGCATGGCGGCCAATATGGCGTCCACGGTCCTCTTACCGAATAGTTCCACCTTGACGGGTTGGCAAAAGAGACGGCGTCAAACGAAAACTGTGGGTCGTAGGGGCTGACACAAAGCTGCGTCGTTTCCCTTCCGAGCGCAGGGGATAAATCTAGAGTGGCGGGAAATCCGTAGAGGAGGCCTAATGCTCCTGCTCAGTGGAGGCGTGGGCACCGTCCGCTGCAAGCTGTTGTTCGACAGCGCTTACCCGCGATCCGGCCTCGCTCATGGACTCCAGTAGCCAATGACGAAGGATCGCATGGGCCTCGCTGTCTGGATCGAGGTATTCCATGTGACCCGTACCCGGCAATTCAATGAGCTCTACAGTGTCACCTGCTGCCTCTGCCGCCCTTACATAGCCTCGTGAAAGGTCGATGGGGACCACACCATCGGCGATACCATGAAGAATGAACTGTCTGACGTGCAAGGGGAGCATCTCCATCGGCGATGCTGCACGAAGTCGGTCCGGATACTGACCCGGGGTGCCACCAAGCAGTTCTACCACAACTTCACCGCCAACCTTTCGGACGTAAGCCTCGGCAAGGTCAGCAACAGGTGCCAACCCGACGACAGCCTGTATATGAACGCCTGGCAATGAGGTGTTTCGAGCGTGACTGCGCCCGGCCGCCCACAATGCGAGATGGCCACCGGCAGAGTGGCCGACCACGATGACGCGGTCAAGATCGACGTCAATACCTCCGGTACGAAGGTCCGCCAGGTGGCCGATGCCAGCGGCAACATCGTCCATTGTTGCCGGCCATGCGGCCTGAGGCGCACCCAGCCGACGGTATTCCATATTCCAGACGGCAAGACCGTGGGCTACCAAGTCGTTGGCGATGGCGTTCATCTGATCACGACCATAAGGCATCCGCCAAAACCCACCGTGCAGCAGGCAAACAACGGGCGGCCGTGGTGTTACGGGAAGGTACAGATCCCCTTGCTGGTCGGCGGACGCGCCATATTGGATAGTCTGCACCGTGGAACGCTGTTCGGTCTTTTTCATTCTTGTCCCCCCCCCCCCGTCTGTCGAACCTGAAGTGGACGCCAACGAAGTTGACGCGTGAATGCAGGCAGTATGAGATCTAGCCATCAAAAGTGAAAAATTGACGTGGCGTATTATTGCTCTGCCCGTGGACTACAAGGTGGCGCCACCTCGACCTGGAGATGTTCTACGAGTGCCTGAATCGCATGCCGCAGTGTTGCGCCGCTCACGGGATCATGTGCGATGGCAAGCGGGTCTGCCTGCTTGCCCGGCAAGTGAAG
>RCMZ01000707.1_pt1 | contig 14758 bp, 13 predicted proteins | sample 2041141 | NCBI WGS metagenome assembly RCMZ01 (sample SAMN09708263, study PRJNA481090) | Wastewater metagenome, whole genome shotgun sequencing project. | biome: sewage; isolation source: Davis station wastewater (DW) | place: Antarctica: Davis Station | collected 2010-03-01
GCTTTCGCCGCCCCCATCGCCGCCAACCTGAAGGCGGCGCATATCGAGACGCCGATCAACAACTCGGACCTGACGTCCTATGATGTCTTCGCCGATGTCACCTACGCCCTGACCGACCGTTTCGAGGTGTCGGGCGGTGTGCGCTACACCCGCGACGACAAGACCACGGGCTTCGCCAGCTCGGTCCAGAGCCGCTCTGTTCTGGGGGCGCTGCTAGCGCTGCAGTCGGGAGCAGTCCCGCCCGCGCAGATGGTGTCCTTCTTGTCGACCATGGCCAATCCGGCCTATCTGAACATCCCCGCCAATCTGTTCCCGCTGTTCGGCCTGACGGCCCAGCCGACGGCGAACAACGGTGACTTCTCGTATTTCGACTCCAAGGATGACGGTCTGACCTGGCGTCTGACAGCGCGCTACGCCGTGTCCGACGACGCCAACATCTACGCCAACTACGCCCGCGGCCGCCGCCCGGAGGTCATCAGCGCCTCTGGTCCCGCCGCGCCGGGCGGCGCCGCCCGCTTCACCCCAGTCGCCGCCGAGACGGTCGACAGTTATGAGATCGGCGCCAAGGCCGCCCTGCTGGACCGCCGCCTGCGCGTGGATGGCGCGGTCTTCCTGTACAACTACGAAAACTTCCAGACCACGGTGCAGCAGGGCACCCTGTTCGTCACCACCAACGCTGGTGAAGCCAAATCCTATGGATTCGAGGGGCAGGCCAACTTCACCCTGTCGTCGAATCTGGACCTGTTCGCCACCTACGCCTTCAACCACTCGCGGTTCGAGAACGGCATTTACGAGGGCAACCATTTCCGCCTGTCGCCCGACCATACGGCCTCGTTCGGCGCCATCTGGCGTCTGCCGGTCACGGGCGGGACGATCGAGGTCCAGCCGACCTACACCTGGCAGTCGAAGGTCTTCTTCGATGACGACAACGACATCCCCGCCCTGCAGAAGAACAACTTCGTCGCCGACCTGATCCAGGACGAATACCAGGGCGCCTATGGCCTGCTGAACCTGCGCATCCGCTATGCGCCGGCGTCGCAAAACTGGGGCGTCGAGGCCTTTGGCGACAACATTCTGGATGAGAAATACATCAAGGATGCGGGCAACACCGGCGACGGCCTGGGCATGCCCACCTTCATCGCCGGGCGGCCTGCCTCCTACGGCCTCGTGTTCAAGCTGAAGCTCTGAGAAAACCAATGAACTTGGATCGCCGCAGTCTTCTGGGCCTGATCGGCGCGGGCGCCGCAACGCCCGCCGTCGCCAAGTCCGCCCACACCGGCAAGGTCGCCTTCCTGCATGGGGTGGCCAGCGGCGATCCGGGGCCGCATTCTGCCGTCTTCTGGACGCGGGTGACGCCTGAAGCGGGTGCGGGCGGCGACGTCTCCGTCACGCTGGAGGTCGCCCGCGACGCCGATTTCCGTAGCCTCGTGCGTCGGGTTGCGAGTCTGAAAGCGGGGGTTGAGCGCGACTTTACGGTGAAGCACGAACTGGACGATGCGCACCTTCGTCCGGGTTCGGAGTATTTCTATCGCTTTGTCTCTAACGGCGTCACGTCGCCGGTCGGGCGGGTGCGGACCCTGCCGGAAAACCAGACGCCGGACGTGGTTCTGGCGGTGGTCTCATGCCAGCTCTATCCGGGCGGCTTGTTCAACGCCTATGACGCCATCGCCAAGCAGGAACGCGTCGACGCCGTCGTGCATCTGGGCGACTACATCTACGAATACGGCGCGGCGCCGGGCGACTACGGCATGGATCATGGGGTGCGGCTGAACCGCATCCCCGAGCCTGCGCACGAGATCGTCACCCTGGCCGACTACCGGGCGCGCCACGCCCAGTACAAGACCGACCCCGACCTGCAGGCCGCCCATGCGCGGGCCGCCTTCATCTGCGTCTGGGACGATCACGAGGTCGCCAACGACACCTGGATCCTGGGCGCCGAGAACCACCAGCCTGAGACTGAAGGCGACTTCGCCGTGCGCAAGGCGGCGGCGCTGCGGGCCTATTACGAATGGATGCCGATCCGCGAGCCCAAGGCGGGCACGCTGCAGGAGGCGATAAACCGCACTTTCCATTTCGGCGATCTGGCCAGCCTGATCATGGTCGAGACCCGGCTTCTGGCGCGCAACAAACAGCTGACCTACGCGGAACTGCCGCGCAGGGCGGACGGCTCGCCCGACGTGGCGGCCTTTGAGGTCACGCGCAATGACCCGGCGCGCGACATGCTGGGCGATGCGCAGCGCCGTTGGATCGGGGAAACCATCCAACAGTCGCACGCCGCAGGCCGCCCTTGGCAGGTGCTGGGCAATCAGGTGGTCATGGCGCGGGTCAAGGGGCCGAATATCGAGCAGATGATGCCCGCCGCGCAGGTGGCCCAGCTTCTGGCGACCCTGCCTGCCGAAAGCCGTCCCGAGGTCGAGGCGGCGATCCAACTGTTCAAACTGGGTCTGCCGTTCAATCTGGACGGCTGGGACGGCTATCCTGCGGGGCGCGAGCGTCTGTACGAAACCCTCAAGGCGACAGGTGTTCAGCCCATCGTCCTGTCGGGCGACAGCCACGCCTTCTGGACCAACGAACTGTATGACAATGCAGGCGAGCGGCGGGCGGTGGAGTTCGGAACCTCGTCCATCTCCAGCCCGTCGGTGGGGGACCATATCGGCGGGCTGCCGATCGGTCTGGCCCTGTCGTCGGCCAACCCGGAGGTGGTCTTCTGCGACCAGACGTCCAAGGGCTATATCCTGCTGACCCTGACGCGGGAACGGGCGGTCGCAGAACTGTGCGCCGTCTCGACCATCATGGCCAAGCCGTATCAGACGCGGGTCGTGAAACGCTACAGCGTGTCGCCGCAGGGCACCTTGAGCGAGATTTGATCCGAACCCGGACGGGCGTGGCTAGAGATTGGTCTTGGCCAGGGCCAGCACCTCGTCGCCACGCCCGTTCATCACGGCCTTCAGCATATAAAGGCCGAACCCCTTGGCCTGCTCCAGCTTGATCTTGGGCGGGATGACCAGCTCCTGCTGGGCGGTGACCACATCGACCAGGGCCGGGCCGGGGTGGGCCAGAGCGGCGGCGACGGCTTCCTCAAGATCGCCGGAGTCCTCGACGCGGAAGGCGGTCACGCCCATGGCGGCGGCCATGGCGGCGAAGTTGGGGTTCTTCAGATCCGTGCCGGTGTCCAAGAACCCTGCCGCCTTCATCTCCATGGCCACAAAGCCCAGTGAGCCGTTGTTGAAGACGATGACCTTCACCGGCAGCTTCAACTGCGTCAGGCTGATGAAGTCGCCCATCATCATGGTGAAGCCGCCGTCGCCGGACAGGGATACGACCTGACGATCCGGAGCCGCCGCCTGGGCGCCCATGGCCTGCAGCATCGCATTGGCCATGGAGCCGTGGTTGAACGACCCGATCAGGCGGCGCTGTCCGTTCATCTCCAGATAGCGGGCCGCCCAGACGGTGGGGGTGCCGACATCGGCGGTGAAGATGGCGTCATCCTCGGCCAGACGGCTGACGACCTCGGCGACATATTGCGGATGGATCGGCTTGCCGGGCGCGGAGGGCCGGGCCAGATCGTCCAGCCCTTTTCGCGCCCCGACATAGTGTTTGCGCGCTGACTCCAGAAACCGCGACGAGCGTTCGTGCTTCAGGCGCGGCAGCAGGGCCGAAACCGTCTCAGCCACATCGCCGACAATCCCCTGCGCCAGCGTCGCCCGCTTGCCCAGCGCGGTCGGGTCGTGGTCGATCTGGATGATCTTGGCGCCGGTCGGATAGAAGTTGCGATAGGGGAAGTCGGTCCCCAGCATCACCAGAGCGTCACAGGCCAGCATGGCGTGATAGCCGGACGAGAAGCCGATCAGGCCGGTCATGCCGACGCTGTAGGGATTGTCCCATTCGACATGCTCCTTGCCGCGCAGGGCATGGACGACCGGCGCCTGCAGCGCTTCGGCCAGCGCCACGACCGCATCATGTGCGCCCGCACAGCCGCTGCCCGCCAGAATGGTCACCTTGTTCGCGCCGTTCAGCAGTTCGGCGGTGCGGTCCAGATCGGTCTCGGCGGGGCTGATGCGGGGGCGGCCCGGTGCGCGCCATTCGGTGCTGGCCCCATCGGGCGCCTTGGCCAGCGCCACGTCGCCGGGAATGACGATCACCGCCACCCCGCCCTTGCCGACGGCGGTGTTCAGGGCGCGGGCCAGGACGCCTGTGATCTGGGCCGGATTGGTCACCAGTTCACAGAAGTCGCTGCATTCGCGGAACAGCTCCTGCGGATGCGTCTCCTGAAAATAGCCCAGACCGATCTCGGACGAGGGAATATGCGCGGCGATGGCCAGAACCGGGGTCCGGTTGCGATGACAGTCGAACAGGCCGTTGATCAGGTGCAGATTGCCCGGTCCGCAACTGCCTGCGCAGACGGCCAGTTCACCAGTGATGGCGGCCTCTGCCCCGGCGGCGAAGGCGGCGGTCTCCTCATGGCGGACATGCATCCATTCGATGGTGTCCAGCCGACGCAGACTGTCGTTCAGGCCGTTCAGGCTGTCGCCGGTCACGCCCCAGATACGTTTGACGCCCGCATTGGACAGGGTCTGGGCGATCAGATCGGCGACGGTCATCGACATTGGGGCGTCCTCATCGGCGGTCGCTCATCGGTCCCCGCTAATGGGATGACGCATCAGACGCAGAGCCGTTCCCCCTGTTACACTTATTGTCTAGGTTCGACGTCGGTCTTCACTGTTTTTCCGAGCCGCAGCCATCGCCGACCTTCCCCTGAAACTGCAGCCCGGCGCCTCGGTCGACCGTATCGACGGCTGGGAGACGGACGTCGAGGGGCGGCCTGTCCTGAAGGTCCGCGTGCGCGCCCGGCCCGTGGACGGCGAGGCCAATGAGGCGGTGACGCGCTTTCTGGCCAAGGCGCTGGGCGTCAGCCGGTCCTCGGTCACGGTGAAGCGCGGCGGCCAGTCGCGGTTGAAGATGATCGCTGTCGAGGGGCTGGATGATCACGCCTTGCGCGACCGGATCGACGCCCTTGTCACACGCGGCTGAAACACTTTGACGGGTCGGCGTTGAGCCGTTTCTATGGCGGCGTTCAACGCACCTGATTTTGTCGGGGTGCGGAGTGGGAAAAGGGGTTTTTGATGATCGGACGTAATCTGCGGGGCGCCAGCCTCGCGGTGGTCGCCTGCGCCATGTTGGCGGCGTGCGCGACGACAGGCACGGCGGACAGCGGCGGGACACACGCCGCCAAACCGGACCGCACCCTGGCGACGGGGCTGGATTATTCGACCAATCCCGATCCCTTCCCCTCGACCTATCAGCCCCTGCCGCGCGAGAATTTCGCCGTGGTCGGCGCCACCGTCCTGACCGGCGCGGACCGCAAGATCGAGAACGGCGTGGTTGTGGTCACGGACGGCAAGGTCGCCGCTGTCGGCGACGCCCAGACCCCGGTTCCCGCCGGTCACCGCGTCATTGATGCGCGCGGCCGCTATGTCACCCCCGGCGTCATCGACGTACACAGCCATCTGGGCGTCTATCCGTCGCCCGGCGTTCAGGGTCTGAGCAACGGCAATGAGGCGACCAGCGCGAACACGGCGCAGGTCTGGGCCGAACATTCGATCTGGCCTCAGGACCCCGGCTTCAACACTGCGCGCGCGGGCGGCGTCACGACGCTGCACATCCTGCCCGGATCGGCCAATCTGTTCGGCGGTCGCGGCGTGACCATCCGCAACGTGCCTTCGGTCACCATGCAGGGCCTGAAGTTCCCCAACGCCCCCTATACGGTCAAGATGGCCTGCGGCGAGAACCCGGCCCGGGTCTATGGCTCGCGCAACCAGAGCCCCGCGACCGCCATGGGCAATATGGCCGGCTATCGCGCCGCCTTCATCGCCGCGCGCGAGTACAAGTCCAAGTGGGACAAGTGGCGTGAGACGGGCGAAGGCGCACCCCCGACCCGCAGTCTGCAGAACGAGACGCTGGCGGGTGTGCTGGACGGTTCGATCCTGATCCAGAACCACTGCTACCGCGCCAACGAGATGGCGATGATGATGGATATGGCCAATGAGTTCGGCTACCGCATCTCGACCTTCCACCACGCGACCGAGGCCTACAAGATCGCGCCGCAACTGGCGGCCAACGGCATCTGCGCGGCCATCTGGACCGGCTGGTGGGGCTTCAAGATGGAGGCTCTGGACGCTATCGAAGAGAACGCCGCCCTGGTGGACGCCCCGCAGGGTTCGTGCGCGGTCATCCATTCTGACGATGCTGAACTGACCCAGCGCCTGAACCAGGAAGCCGCCGCCGCTCTGTCGGCTGGTCGTCGCGCAGGCCTGAATATTTCCGAAGAACACGCAATCGGATGGTTCACCTCCAACGCGGCCAAGGCCATCGGCATCGCCGACCAGACCGGGTCGCTCACGCCCGGCCTGCGCGCCGATGTGGTGATCTGGAGCGCCGATCCCTTCTCGGTCTATGCCCGCGCCGATCAGGTCTTCATCGACGGCGCCCTGACCTATGACCGCGCCAACCCCGCCTATCAGCCGACCAGCGACTTTGAACTGGGCCAGCCGGGCTATGGCCTGACCGCCGCCAACGCTACTGTAGGAGCCCGCTGATGCGCCTCTCTCACATGATCGCGGGCGCTGTCGCCGCCCTGTCCATGGCCGCGCCTGCGGTAGCCCAGGACACTGTCGCCATCGTCGGGGGCCGTATCCTGACCGGAACCTCCGTCATCGAAAGCGGCACGGTCGTGCTGCGTGACGGCAAGATCGTTTCGGTTGGAGCAGGCGCTGCCCCAGCCGGTGCGCGCATCATCGACGCGGCGGGCAAGATCGTCGCGCCGGGCTTCGTCGCTGTGGATTCCGGTCTGGCCGGAAGCGAGGTCGGGTCAGTGCGCGGTTCCAATGATCTGAGGAACAGCGCCAACACCCTGAGCGCGGCCTTCGATGTCTCCTATGGGCTGGACCCCTGGTCCTTCACCCTGCCGGTGGCGCGTCTGGGCGGCATCACCCGTGCGGTAGTCGTGCCCCAGCACCCCGGATCGTCGGGTGGCCACGTCCACGAAGAGGATACGGCGGGCGCAGGCGACGGCGGCTTCCAGACGCCAGGCCTGTTCGCGGGTCAGGCGGCCATCATCAACCTGGGGCAGGGCTCTGACATCCTGGTCAAGCCGCGCGTGGCCATGGTCGCCCCGTTCGGTGAAGCCGGAGCGGCTGTCGCGGGCGGCGCGCGGGGCGCGCAGTTCGTGCTGTTCAAAGAGACGCTTTCGGAAGTCCGTCTCTATGCCCGCAACAAGTCGGCCTATGAGCGGGCAGGCCTGCGCAACCTCAGCCTGTCGCGGGCCGATCTTGAGGCCCTGATCCCCGTCGCCAACGGAACCCTGCCGCTGATCGTCACCGTCCACCGGGCGTCGGACATTCAGCAGGTTCTGCGTCTGGCGCGCGAAGAGGGGATCAAGATCATTCTCGATGGGGCCGAAGAAGGCTGGCTGGTCGCCAATGAGATCGCGGCCGCCAATGCGCCCGTGCTGCTGAACCCCATCTCCAACCTGCCCAGCGATTTCGAAATGCGGGCGGCGCGGATGGAGAATGCAGCGGCTCTGAACGCGGCGGGCGTCGTCATCGCCATCAAGGGCAATGAAGGCTCGACCCACCGGGCGCGTGAGGCGCGTTACAACGCCGGCAACGCTGTGTCGCACGGCCTGCCTTACGGCGCAGCCATCGCCGCCCTGACGGTCAATCCGGCCAGGATCTTCGGCATGGCCGGGCAGTTCGGCCAGATCGCGCCGGGCGCGGCGGGCGATGTGGTGGTGTGGTCCGGCGATCCTCTGGAGCCGCTGAGCCAGCCGTCGGCGATCTTCGTCAACGGCGTCGAACAGCCGCTGACCAGCCGCCCGCTGCTGCTGCGCGACCGCTATCGCCAGCAGACGACGATGCCGCCGGCCTATCGGAACTGATGAGCGGAGAGGGCGGGGCCGATGGTCCCGCCCTTTTTCTTTGGGTCTGTCGCATTGGCCCGGGGCGCGCTAGGTCACGCCTATGCCAACCACCATCTACATCGACGCCGACGCCTGTCCTGTGAAGGAAGAGGTCTATCGCGTGGCGCGCCGATACGGGCTGAAAACCTATGTCGTCTCCAACGGCTGGATGCAGGTGCCGCGCGAGGCCCTGATCGAACAGGTGGTCGTGGATGCTGGCCCCGACATTGCTGACGACTGGATCGCAGAACGGGCGGGCGTAGGCGATGTGGTCATCACCGCCGATATTCCGTTGGCGGATCGTTGTCTGAAATCCGGCGCACAGGCGCTGAAGTCGAACGGCCAGCCGTTCACCCCGGACTCCATCGGTTCGGCCCTGGCAGGGCGGATGGTGGGCGAGCATCTGCGCTCGATGGGCGTGGCCACATCCGGTCCGCCGCCGTTTTCCGCCGCTGACCGTTCACGCTTCCTGCAGGCGCTGGATCAGGCCGTGGTCAAGGCGCGCAAGGCGGCGCCATGACGACCATCCCCGAGGATGAGCTGGAGTTCCGCTTCTATCGTGCAGGCGGACCGGGCGGGCAGAACGTCAACAAGGTCTCGACCGCCGTGCAGATGCGGTTTGACGTCAAGAACTCCCCCAGTCTGACAGACCCGGTGAAGGCGCGGCTGATGAAGCTGGCGGGCAGCCGCCTGACGCTGGACGGGGTGATCCTGATCAATGCCGTGCGTCACCGCAAGCAGGAGCGGAACCGTGCCGACGCCATCGAACGTCTTCAGGCCATGGTGGACGAGGCCTCGATCAAGCCTGTCTATCGCGTGCCAACCCGCCCGACCAAGGCATCCAAGGAACGACGCCTGAAGGCCAAGACCACCCGTTCCGTCATCAAGAGCGGACGGGGCCGCCCCTCTGGCGACGATTGAGTGCAAGGGCGGTCCTGCAGATCGTCCCGATCAGCTTTCGGCAGGACGGAACAGCAGGGCGGCGATCCGGTCCTCGCTGTCGAAGCCGATCAGCCATTCGGTGGCCTGATTGTCGAAGGTGACCTTGAACAACTGGGCCTCGCCTTCCTGACGCAGGTGTTCCACCGTCTTCACCTCGCCAAAGCTTTTCAGCAGGGGCGTGACCTGTGCGGCTTGTTGGCGGATCTGTGTCGCCAGATTATCAGTGAAGACGGCATAGTCGAAGCCGGGGCCTTGGGCCGCCGCGATGACGCTGCGCAGGGCTTCTTCGGCGCGGGCGATGTCTGGCGCCGCAGCGGGCGTGGCGGCTGGAGCGGGCGTCGGGGCAGGACGGGCGGGCTGGGCCTGTGCGGTACGGTCAAAGCTGTTGGGCACGGCGCCTGCCGCGGTCTGGGCGGATGCAGCGACGGGGGACAGCAGCAGGGCGGCGCCGATGGCCGCCAGAGGCAGGGTCGTCTTCATATGAAGGCTCCGGTCAGTGCAGATAGGGCCAGAGCGAAAGGCCCAGGGAGGTCAGGGCGGCGATGACCGCGACCGTGACAGAAGCCGTCAGCCAAGCGGGAGTTCCCGACTTTTCGATGACCACGGTGGTGGGGCGGGGCGGTTCCTGCACCAGACGTGATATGGCGCGGGCGGCGGCGATCAGTTCGTTCAGAGCATCCTTGGCCTGAGCCTGCGGCCCCAGTTCGCGCCTGATCCAGCGTTCGACCACGGGCTTTGCGGCCTCCCACAGGTCGTGATCGGGGTTCAGGCGGCGCGCCACCCCCTCGACCGAGACCATGGTCTTCTGCAGCAGGATCAGTTCGGGCCGCAGGCTCATGTCGAACAGGGCGGTGATTTCGAACAGTTGGCCCAGCAGGCGGCCCATTGACACCTGGCTGGCGGCGCGGCCGATCACCGGCTCGCCTACCGCGCGCAGGGCCTGGGCGAAGGTTTCGACCGAATGATGGGCGGGGACGTAACCCGCCTCGAAATGCACGCGGGCGATGCGGTCGTAATCCCGGCTGATGAAGCCCCACAGGATCTCCGCCAGATAGCGGCGCTCCGCCGGTCCCAGCCGCCCGACGATGCCGAAGTCGATGGCCGTCAGGTAAGCAGGGGCGCTGGCGAACAGATTGCCCTCGTGCAGATCGGCGTGAAAGGCGCCGTGGTCCAGCGCCTGAACCAGGAAGGCGCGCACCACATTGTCGGCCAGCTGATCCTTGTCGATGCCGGGCAGGTCCAGCAGGGCCGGATCGGTCATCGGCACGCCGGGCGCCCATTCCAGCGTCAGCACCCGCTTGCCCACCCCGTCCCAGATGACGGCGGGGGCGGACATATAGCTGTCCTTGGCCATGACCTCGGCCATCTCGCTGGCGGCGGCGGCCTCCAGACGCATGTCCAGTTCGAGGTCGAGCGAGTTGGCGATGGTCTCGACAAAGGCCTGCGGTTCAAGCCTTCGCGCCATCGGTACGAAACGCCAGACCAGGGCCGCCCCCAGACGCATGGAATCCAGGCCATTGGCCACGCGGCGCTCAACGCCGGGGCGCAGCACCTTGACCGCCACAGCCCGCCCGTCGGCCAGGGTGGCGCGATGGGCTTGAGCCAGTGAGGCCGCGGCGACCGCCGGCCCCAGATCGTTGAACAGGCGCTCGACCGGGCGGCCCAGCGACTTCTCGATCTCGCGGCGCGCGTCTTCCAGTGGGAAGGGGGGCAGGGCGTCCTTCAGGCGGCCCAGATCGCGGGCGAACTCCAGCCCGAAGATATCGGCGCGGGTGGCCAGCACCTGACCCAGTTTGATCGCCACCGGTCCCAGATGCTCGAACGCCTTGCCCAGGCGCTGACCCGGTCGGCCCTGCCGTCCAGCGCGGCCCGAGAACAGTTGCACGAACCGGGCGAAGGGCCGGGTCCATGCGGGCAACAGGGGCGTGACCTCGCGCGGGACCAGGGCGTCATGGCGCACCAGCACCCACAGCCACCCCATCAGCCGCAGGAAGGACGCCACCGGGTTCTGCACCGCCACGGTCACGGGCGGCGGCGGGGCCGTGCGATAGATGCGGCTGGTCAGATCGCCCACCCGTGGTGGATGGCGGCGATCCCGCCCGACAGATTGGTCACCGAGACGCGGCGGAAGCCGGCGTCCTCGATCAGGCCCTTGAACGCCTGCTGGTCGGGGAAGCGGCGGATGCTTTCGACCAGATACTGATAGCTGTCGCGATCCTTGGCGACCCAGCCGCCGATGCGCGGAATGGCGTGGAAGGACCAGGCGTCATAGACCTTGCGGATCGGGCCGGTGGTGGGGCGCGAAAACTCCAGGCACAGGAACCGTCCGCCCGGCTTCAGCACGCGCCGCGCTTCCGACAGGGCCTTGTCGATGTGGGCCACGTTGCGGATGCCGAAACTGATCGAATAGGCGTCGACCGAGGCGTCGGGCAGGGGCAGGTTCATGGCGTCGCCGACTGACCAGCTCATCTCCGGCTCGCCGCCCTTGTGCACGCCCGCCAGGATCATTTCGGCGTTGTAGTCCATGACGATGACATTGGCGTCGTCACCGCCGCGCCGTTCCTGCGCCGCGCGGGCCATTTTCGAATAGCGACGGGCCATGTCGCCGGTGCCGCCCGCCACGTCCAGAATGGTTTCGCCCGGACGCGGGTTCAGCTTGTTGGCGGCGATGTCCTTCCAGATGCGGTGGACGCCCACGCTCATCAGGTCATTCATCACGTCATAGTTGGAGGCCACGGAATCGAAGACCCCGCGCACCATCTTCACCTTCTCGCGCGCATCGACGTCGCGAAAGCCGAACGAGGAACGATCACCCGACGAGTGCGGGCCGTGCGAAGAGGCGTCTGTCATGGGCGACGGTCTAGCGCGTCGCCGCGCCGCCGTCACCCGATCAGGCGGTTTTCAGGATGAAGTTCAGGGTGCTTGCCGCCTGCCGTCGGGCGCCTTAGGCCAAAGAAAAAGAGGAAACCCGATGACCGATGCTCGACTGGATGTCGCCGAGGCGCTGAAGGCGCTGCCTGGCTGGGCCGCCGATGACGGTGACCGCCCCGCCATCACCCGCACATTGAAGTTCGCAGACTTCAACGCCGCCTTTAGCTTCATGACCCGCGTGGCCCTGTTGGCGGACAAGATGGATCATCATCCCGAATGGTCGAACGTCTATAATCGCGTCGAGATTCTGCTGACGACGCATGACGCCGACGGGGTGACGCAAAAGGATGTCGCCCTTGCCCGTTTCATCGACCAAGCCGCCGCCAGCCTAGGAGCATAGAGAATGAGCACGACACGTCCCGGCCGGGTTTCCGGCAAGAAGGCCCTGATCACCGGCGCGGCTGGCGGTCTGGGTGAGGCCATGGCCTTCATGCTGGCGCGTCAGGGGGCGACGGTGGCCGTCACCGACATCGACGCCGACCGCGCGACCGCCCTGGCCCAGGCCATCAATGCCGAAATCCCCGCCGCCGCCTTCGCCTATGCCCAGGACGTGGCCAGCGAGGACGACTGGACCCGTGTCGTCGCCGCTGCGGCGGCTGATCTGGGCGGCCTGTCGGTACTGGTGAACAATGCGGGCGTGGGCGGGCCGCTGGCCTTCGTCGAACAGGATACGGTCGACAACTGGCAGCGCCAGTACGAGATCAACCTGCGCTCCATCATGCTGGGCGCCAAGCACGCCATGCCGCACCTGCGCGCGGCGGCCCCTGCGTCCATCATCAACATCTCGTCCATCGCCGGTCTGGCGGCGGCGCCGGGCATGGGCGCCTATAACGCCACCAAGGCGGGCGTGTGGATGTACACCAAGACCCTGGCGCTGGAGGCGGCGAAGGCGGACTGGAACGTGCGCTGCAACTCGGTGCATCCGGTCTTCATCAAGACCCCGATTCTGGACCCCTTCATCGCCATGGCCGGCGGCGACGAAGCCAAGGCGGCCGAACGCCTGGCGCGTGGCATCCCGCTGAAGCGGATCGGCGAACCGGACGACGTGGCCTATTGCGTCCTCTATCTGGCGTCGGATGAATCCAAGTTCGTCACCGGCTCAGAGTTCAAGATCGACGGCGGCATGACCGCACAGTGATCATTTCTCCTCCCTGCGCCGCCGGGAGGAGAATACGCCTCAGTCGGCCAGATCCACCGGCAGGATCTGGCTCGACAACAGGGTCCGCATTCCGGCCCAGTGATCCGGCCCCTGACGCTCGACCCAGGCCTGAACCGTGTCGCGTCCCAGACCGTAGTTGATGATGTAGCTGCGGTAGGTGTCGATGAACCGCAGCCGCTGCGCCGCCTTGGCCGGTTCGGTCAGGGTGTATTTGGCCAGCCGCGCGATCGTCTCCTCACGCCCGATCCGCCCTGACAGATAGTCGTCGGCGATCGTGTATTCCGCCCGCGCCAGTTCGCGCGTCAGGGCCATCAGTTCCGCCTTCTTCTCGGCCGTCGTCGGGTCCAGACCCGCCAGGGGGAACAGGACGTTCTTTTCGAAATCGACCGCCTCATGGCCCGGAAACGCCAAGTCGATGCCATAGTTGGCGCTGCCCTCGGCGACGAAGGACATGGGGCTGAACAGCGGATAGACGCTCATCTCGACCCATCCGCGGTCCCGCACGAAGGTCTGTTCCAGCAGGGCGTTATAGGCGTGGTGGCCGGGGTATCCCTCATGGCAGCCCAGATCGATGGCCCGTTCGGTATAGATGGGAAAGTCGGCGTTTATCTCGATCTTGGATGCGGCGTCGCCCTGATAATAATTATAGCCCGACCACGGCTTGTCGCCCACGAAGGCCAGGGTGAAGCTCTCGTTCGCGGGCAGGGGAATATGCGCCAGCGTCCGTTTGCGGCACTCGGCGATGGCGGCGTCCATCACCACCTGCAGCCGGTCCTTGGGAATGACATAGTGCGACTTGAACGCCGTCACACGGTCGGTCAGCGAACCCTCGCCGGGGATCAGGGCGTCGATCCGCGCCAGGACGGGGTCATAGTCGCTCAGCGGCTTCAGCACGGGCCGCACGCCGAACAGGGCCTCGGCCTCGTCTGCGAAGCTCAGCTTCTCGCCACCTAGCATTCGCAGGCGCGCATCCGCCGCCGCCACATGGGCCAGCAGATATTTGCGTCGCTGAACCACCATCGGGTCGGCATCGGTCGCGGGCAGGGCGTTCAGCCGTGCGGTCAGCGCTTCGGCCCCCGCCTTCAGTTCCGCCACGGTGCGCGGATGGGCCTTGGCCGCCGCCTCCCATTCCGCCGGTCCGTAATAGGCGTCGACATAGCCCGGTTCGCGTTCGCCGATCTCCAGCGTCAGCGCCACATAGTCGCGCGCCAAGGCGTCCAGACTATCCGCTGGAGCCTTTGCCGCCCCCGCCGTCGCACAGCCCGCCAGCATCAGAATGCAGCCCAGAACCCATCCGCGCATACAATCCTCCCGGTAAGTGGCGCATTCGGGATTGAGGCCACCCGCGCCTTGCTGTAAGCGGCGTCACTCTGGCGTCAAGCCGATATGCACCCGTAGCTCAGCTGGATAGAGTGCTGCCCTCCGAAGGCAGAGGTCACAGGTTCGAATCCTGTCGGGTGCGCCACTCCCTCAAAACTCGTTGAAAACGCTACTGATTTACCGTCAGCAGGGCCGTCTTTCGACGATTGCTACATTGCTACACATCCTTGCTACACAATTCACCCGACGATCATGGGATAACCCCTTCTGATCGTTCAGGAAAACGTCGCAAGGACTGCTACACAAACCTGCTACACAATGTTCGAATGCATTTAGTCGAACGACGTGGTGGTCGCATCTACTACCGGCGGCGTGTGCCAGAGGCTCTTCGGGGCATTATCGGCAGGAATGAAATCTGGAGATCGTTGGGGACGGACAGCCCCACGGTC
>RCMZ01000697.1_pt1 | contig 14737 bp, 10 predicted proteins | sample 2041141 | NCBI WGS metagenome assembly RCMZ01 (sample SAMN09708263, study PRJNA481090) | Wastewater metagenome, whole genome shotgun sequencing project. | biome: sewage; isolation source: Davis station wastewater (DW) | place: Antarctica: Davis Station | collected 2010-03-01
CACGACATCCCCTCTGCCTTCAAGCATGAATTTGCCAACCCGCGCCTGTGGTGGTCGCGCGCCGTCGTCGTCGGCATGGCCGCCATCGCCGGCCTCGTCGTCGTCGGTTTCACCTGGCTGGCCGAGGAGGCGCTGGATCTGTTCCTGTTTTTTAATGGCAAGGCCTGGTGGTTCGCCCTGCTGTGGACACCCGCCTGCGCCGCCGTGCTGGTCTGGCTGACGCGCCGCTACGCCATGGGCGCGGCCGGTTCCGGCATCCCGCAGGTGATGGCCACCCTGGACCCGGCCGTGGCGCCCGAGCAGCGCTCGCTGTTCGTCTCCTTGAAACTCAGCGCCGCGAAGATCGTGCTGACGGCGGGCGGCTTGCTGGGGGGATTGTCGCTGGGACGCGAAGGGCCGTCCGTGCAGATCGCCGCCGGCGTGATGCTGGCCGCGCGACGCTGGCTGCCGCGCCACTCGCAGGTGAGCGCCCATTCGCTGCTGGTGGCCGGTGGCGCGGCCGGCATCGCGGCCGCCTTCAACACGCCGCTGGCGGGCGTCATGTTCGCCATCGAGGAACTGTCGCGCTCGCCGGAACAGCGCAATAGCGGCCTGATTGTCGCCGGCATCGTACTGGCCGGCATGATGGCCGTCTCCATCCACGGCAACGCCACGCATTTCGGCATCATCCATCCGGGCCCCATCGGCCTGGCGCTGGCCCTGCCAGGTTTACTGGTCACGTTGGTGGCCGGCGTGGCGGGCGGCCTGTTCGCGCGCTTGTTATTGGCGTCCGCCCGGGGCAATCCGCTGGGGAAACTGTCCGCGTGGAGAAGCGGCCGACCCGTGCTGTTCGCCGCCGTCTGCGGTGTGCTGGTGGCGGCCATCGGCATCGCCAGCCATGGCGCCACGTTTGGCAGCGGCACCGTGGCCACGCGCGCCATGCTGGAAGGCGCGTCCGACGTGGCGCCCGCCTTCGTCGCCTTCAAATATGTGGCCACGTGGCTGACGGTCTGGTCGGGCGTGCCGGCCGGGATTTTCGCCCCGTCGCTGGCCATCGGCGCCGGCATCGGCCACGATATCGCCGTGCTGCTGCACTACCCGCACGCGCCGGCCCTGATCGCGCTGGGCATGGTGGGTTTCCTGGCGGCCGCCACGCAGGCGCCGCTGACGGCTTTCATCATTGTCATGGAAATGGTCGATGGGCACGGCATGGTGCTCAGCCTGATGGCCTGCGCCGTGGTGGCCAGCACCGTCTCGCGCGTGCTGAGCGAGCCGCTGTACGGCGCGCTGGCGCAATTGCAGCTGCAGCGCCTGCCGCAGGCCAGCCGCGACACTACATCGTAAACGGAAACGGCTGCATGCCGCCTTGCCGCTCATCGGGCGCGACCACAGCCAGCAAGGCGCTCAGGCCCTGGTTCAGCTGCGACAGGCTGGCGGCATCGAGCTGGGCCAGCGCGCTGGGCAGCAAGCCACGGGCCGGCTGCGGCGCGCCGGCGATCACGGCCCGGCCTTCCGCCGTCAGGGTGAGCGTGACCACGCGCTGGTCGGGCTGGTCGCGCGCCTTGCGCACATAGGTTTTTTTCACCAGCGCCTCGACCAGGTTGCTGGCCGTCGTCTGGTGGATGGACATCTTGCCGGCCAGTTCGCCCATGCGCAAGCCTGGCCGCTCCAGCAATTCCTGCATTACCCACAATTGCGCGCCCGACACGCCGCACTGCTTTTCGATCTGCGCCGAATGCCGCTGCGCCGCGCGCATGACCACGCGCATGTTTTGCAAGGCCAGGCTTTGCGCCCGGGCCACCGCCACCACTTCCGCTACTTCCGCTTCCACCACCATTGCCTCCACTGATCTGCCCCGGCATCACGCCTGCTGGCGGACCGGAATCCGTACATGATACCTGCAATGGCGGCGCCCCACTAACTGCCTGTCACGGGCTGGCCATCGCGCCACGCCTGCTCCAGCACCAGCTTGCCGGCCTTGTCCCAGTGGCGCTCGATACCGTGCTTCTTGCCGTGTGCGTACGGCACGAGCTGCCGCAGGCCGCCATCGCTGTACCAGGTCTGCAGCAAGCCGTGGCGCTGGCCTTCGACAAACGGCGTCACGCTGGCGCGCACGCCGTTCGCATGCCACTGCGTCGTATCGCCGTGGTCGCGCCCCTGCGCGTCTTTCTGCCATGCAAACACGGGCCGTCCAGTCGGCGCCCAGGTTTGCAAGCTGAGCACGGCACCGTGCTGGTACAGCGTCCTGTTCGACACGACGCCATTGCCATGGCTTTCAAACGACCAGCCGTCGGGCTGGCCGTGCACCCACACGGTCCGGGCCAGCACCTTGCCATCGTGCGCGTACATGACGAACTCGCCCTCGCGCTGGCCATCGACGTACCGCCCCTTCCGGAACAGCTTGCCATCGGCATAAAACGATTCCTCCACGCCATCCATCTGGCCATGGCGTCGATACGAGCGATTGCTGACGGCCCCGTTCGCGCCGTACGACACGTGTTCGCCATCGGCCATCGTGTCGCCGTGATACACGGTGCGGCTCATCAGTTGGCCATTCTGGTGATACGTCTCCGAGATGCTGTCGCGCCCGTTCGGCAGCGGCGTCACCCGCTGCTGGACCTGCCCACTCTCGAAGTACACGCTGCCGCCGGGCAGCTCCGCGCCCTGGGCATCGAAATAGGTTTCGCGCAGCAGCTGGCCATTTTCGTGGTAATACTTGCGAAACCGCACGAACCTGACCTGGCTCAAGTCCAGGTCGGTGGCATAGGTTTCAAAGGCCAGCACGCCCGGCGTGTCGGGAAATTCCAGCCGCACGTGCCAGGCGCCCAGCGCCTCGTCGCGCACGGGCGGCGTGCGCAGCGCATACGCGGCGCGGCGCGCATTGCTGGGCATGAAATTTTCATCCAGATACATGGTCTTGTCCTCTTCCTGTTGCACGGGGCCGGCAGCCGCTACCGGCTGGCGTGTTTGCGCCTGCGCCGCCAGCGGCAAGGCCAGCATGGCGGCCAGCGCCATGGCTATCGTCTGTCGTCTATACATGCGGTTCCATCACCGAGTTATTCTGCGGCTGCCATCATAATGGAAAGTAACGATTTTCCTCCTCACGCAAGACGCGCGTGCTCAGGAAGAGGCGGGGACCGCCTGACGTGGCGGAATGGCGGGAAGGCGGGAAGGCGGGAGAGCCGGAGGCGCCAACAGGCGCATCCGGCATGAGGAGAATGGCGCGGTATCAGGATTTTTGTGGCTGGTAGCGGCTCAGCAATTCCTGGAAGCGCTTATCCTTGCGCAAGGTATCGAGGTCGCGGTCCTGGCCCATCTGGTCGAAGTACTGGAAGCCATCCTTGAAACTGGCTTCGAATTCCGTCAGCGCATCGTCCGTACGGTTCTGTTTCAAGCGCAGGATGGCCACGTTGTACGACACGAGGACATTGTGCGGATCACGCAGGCGCGCTTCGCCCAGTTCCTTCTCCGCCTCGTCCAGCTTGCCTTGCGCCATCCTGGAAATGGCCGTCTTCAGCATCTCATTGGCAGCGGCCTTGCTGCTGGCCGTTTCCGCACCGGCGGCGTCGCCACTGGCCAGTTTCTGATCGCCTTCGATGCGCAGCGCCTTGGTATCGGCATCGTTCGGCGCCAGCACGGCATCCTTGCTGGCGTCGATGGCCACCGCCACCGCATCGATCACGACAGGAGCCGCCTCGATCAGGGCCGCCGCCGCCATCACGGGGCGCTGCATGTACCAGTAGCCGCCGGCGCCAAGCGCCAAGACCAGCACGCCGGCCACGGCGGCCACCAGGACCTTCTTGTTCGGGCCGCCTGCACCGGCCTGGCCGCCCGCCTGCAATTCCATGGGCGTATCGCACTTGGGACACTTCACATCGTCGCCGGGCGAGCGCTCGAATACTTCGCCCGAGTTGGCGTTATCGCAATCGCCCAGGGTGGGACATTTATATTTTGCCATCGTCATACCTTTTATCGTAAGAGCAGGCGCGGCAGCCTTGCGCCGCCGCGCCCGGATGAAACAGAGTTAGCTTGCCTGCGGCATGCGGATCAGCACGCGCACGGGATCGCGCAAGGCGCGCAGGGCCAGGAATTCGGGGTCCTGGTCATCCTGGCCGGCCGCGTCGAAACGCTGCGTGGCCAGGTCCGTATATTGTTTGAACAGCGCGTTCTTTTGATCGATATGCTGGAATTCCGTCTCGATCTTGCGCGCCACTTCCTTCTCGATGGATTTCTGCAGGTCGATCGGATGCTCCGTTTCCATCACATCCTGCAAACTGGCGCCGGCCAGCACCTTCGACGATGGCAAGCCATCTTCCATGGCGATGAACACCCATTCCTGCAGGCCGGACTGGCGGTTCGGACGCTGCTTGATCATCTGCAGCAAATTGGCCACCAGCAAGGTCGGCTTGCGCATGCCGCGCTCCCTCGTTTCATTGGCCGTGCGCGCAAACAGCGGTGGCAGTGTCTTGCCATTGCCCTGGCCATGCAGCAGATACGATTCGTTATGATCGCCCAGCAAGCCGTCATAGTGGCGTTTCAGGTAAGTCAGCGATTCCGTGTAGCGCAGCGGCATCAATGCCGTCACCTTCATGATGACGATCTGGTTCGGCATCTGGCCGACACTGATGGTGGTGCTCGATGCCGAATCGCGCTGCGACTTGAACTCGCTTTCCAGGTCCGCGCGGAACGCCTTCTGGTGCTCGCAGGCGGGCAGGAACACGCCCACGGTTTCATACACGCCCGGCGAGGCATTGCCCACCTTGCGGTCGACCTCGGTCTTGTTGAAGACCAGGGTGCTGCCCGCCTCGTCGTACAGGCTTTGCACGAACTGCTTCAAGCCGCTCTTGTTGGCGTCGTACTGTTTCTGCAAGCGCTCGACAATATTGACATGCAGCACGGGTGGCAAATTCTTGGCGATCTCGCCGTGCGCCAGTTCCACGATGCGCGCCGATTCCTGCGACAGGGTGCCGATGATGCTGCCCAGCGAGATGCTGCGGTTGAGCTTTTCAAACGATTCGACTTCCACGCCGGCCAGGTTGATCAGCGACTGGCGCACGCGCTGGGTGCGCGCCGCCTGGCTCACTTCATCGCTGACCATGGCCTTGAGAATGGCCGTGATGGCGCCCATGTCGAAGATGCGCTTCTGGTAGGCGGCATCGGCCGCGCCCAGGCGGGCCGCCTTTTCGCGGTTGAACTGGTCGGTGGCGACGGCCAGGTTTTGATGCAGCTCATCGATCTTGCTGCGCAAGGTCAACAGTTGCTCCTTGACGAAAGGCAGCAAGGTGCTGGCAAAGCGCAAGCCTTCCAGCGTGGTGCGGGCCACGTACAGGTCCTGGTGCTGGGTCGCGATATCGGCAAACAGGCCGCCGCGCTTGTCCGTCAGGTGCTTGCCGAGGAAGCCGACCTTGTTGAATTGCGCCGACAACTCCGTATTGCGCTGCTGGATGCCCTGCAGCACCGCCGGCATCTTGGCGATGCGTTCGAGGATGACGTCCTGCCGTTCATCGAGCGCCAGCACCAGCGCATCCGTATAGTGGCGCAGCTGCAGCAGCGATGCCGTGCCCGATTTCCAGCGGCCGAACAGTTCTTTCTCGATATGGCGGCCGATATGGCGCGCCATGTCCAGGCGCGCATTGCCCTTCACCTCATAGAATTTGCGCACGCCGCCCATGGTGCGGTAGGTATCGTCGAAGACCTTGGCCAGGCGCGTGTTGAGCACGTCGATCCAGCTGGTCTCCTCGATCAGCTTGTCCGCCTTGATTTCCGGTGCCAGGCGGTTGACGATCTGCTTCCAGTATTCCTGCGGCGGCTTCCAGTTGCTGTTCTTCACGTCGTCGTCGAGGATGCCCGTTTCCAGCATCAGGTGCGCATCCGTCAGCAGCAGGCTTTGCAGCACCTCCGCCTTGCGCACTTCCGAGCCCCAGTCTTTTTCCAGCGCTTCGTCCGCATAGCCTTCGCCCTGGCGGAAGTTGTTGAACATCAATTGACGGCTGGCCTGTTCGGCAAAGCCATAGGCGAGGAATTCCTTGATTTCCTGCTCCGGCACGACCACGCGCTTGATGCCGAACGACAGGAACAGCTTGGCGCGCGCCTTTTCCGGGCTCTGTCCCGTCTCATCTTCGGTCTCGAAGTTGATGATGTCATTTTCCCCCTTCTCGGCCCGATGCAAGCCTTCCCAGGCCTTGTTCAGGGTTTTCTGGTAAATGAATTCGGCCACGATGGTCGGCAATTCCGATTCGACTTCGAACTGGATGCCGTGCTCGTTGATGTTGTTGATCAGGTAGCAGCCGTTGAAATACACGTCATGCGCCATCGGCGTGCCGTCAAGCAAGTTGATCGGATGGTATTTGCCAACCGCCATCGCATTCAGCTCGGCCAGGGCCGCATAGCCATTCGCGTAGTAGTTCGAGAAACCGGCCACGTCCTTGACGCGCTTGGAATTTTTCTCCGGCAGGAAGGCGTAGATCAGGATGCGGTACTTGTCGTGTTCAGGCAGCTGGTGGCGGATTTGCGCCACCGCATCGACCACCGAACCGCTGCCCGTACCGCCGGCCAGGCCGCAGACGACGTGAATGGTCACGCCCGTCTTGCCCTGCGCTTGCAGGTCGTGCACGCGCTCCTCGATGGCCTTGACGAATTTCGGCGCGTTCTGCGCGAACACCATGCGGCCCAGCTTGCGCCGCTGTGCCGCGCCGGCGATGCCCGGCTTGACGAAATCAAAGATTGCGCGCGGCTCGATCCAGCCCTGCATGCCGGGGAAGGAACCGGGATCGTCAAGCACGGGGCGGATATTGCTGGCCGTATTGATGGCCACCTGGCCACGGTCCAGCTCGATATCCTTGCCCAGCACCTTCCACTCGTCGCGCTTGTCCAGCTCGTCGGTGGACGTATCGATGTAGAGAAAATCGAAGCGCGCGTCGGACACGCTGGCACCGTCGGCATCCTTGTTGCGTTCAATGGTTTTCTTGATCTGGCGAATGATCTTGCCGCCCGTGCCGCCGAGGCCGACGATCAGATGATTATTTGACATAGCGTTCTATCGTGATGGGTGATCGGAAATCGGATTATTGGTGCGACAGCTGCAATTTCAGGTACAAGCCATCGTCCTTGGAAGTGAGGGTCTTGACGATATAGGCCGCCACGTGGCCGCCCGTGTCGGGCTGCACGTCTTCGCTGAAGACGATGGCTTTCGAGGCATAGCCCTGAGCAGCGGCCGGCGCGGCAGCGCATTCGCTGTCGGGCGTGAAGACCACGCTCTTGGCGCTGTAGCCGGCATCGGCCAGCTGCGGCTGCGCGGGATCGACGGTTTTCCACTCGGTGGCGGTTACGGGCGGCGTGGCGGCCGCAGCGACAGCCTGCGCCGGCGGCGGGCAGGCCGGGCCTCCCACATTGCTGAAGCCGCTATTGCTGGCCACCAGGTCAGGCTGCAGGCTGTCGATCTTCGCCGAGGCTGGCACGTCCAGCGGCTTTGGCGACAGGTACACCAGCAACTGCTCCGTGCCTGGAGGTCCTTCGAACTCGAAAGCGCCGCGGCCCGGCAGGAAGACCGTGCCCATGGCGTCGATGAAATTATCCTTGCCCGGCTGCGGGTAGATCTGCGTGACCTTGCCGTCCGGCGCCTGGTTCAGCACATACACGTACGATGGACGGTTGACCTTGACACCGAGCTGGAACTTCTCGCCGGTATTAAATTTGCGGCTGGCCAGGACATCGCGCGTGGAGCCGTCGCTATTCTTGATACGGATGAAGTAGCTGGTGCCGATCTGGGTATCGATCTTGCTTTTCTTGGCCGCTGCCACCACGCTTTTCTTGGCGACGGCCTTCTTGGCCACGGCCTTGGCGGGTTCGGCAGGCGCTGGCGTGCCCGTGTTGGCCGTCGACACCGCGCCATCTTCGCCAAAGAACAGCGATTTGGCGCTATAGCCTTCCTGGGCGGCAGCGCCATTCATCAACAGGGCGAGGGAGAGTGCAATGATTGTTTTTTGCATGATTCGCTTTCCAGAAGTCACGCGGGCAGCCGCCAGGCGCCTGCCCGCTGGTGGTTTTACAGATACAGATTGTCTTGCTTGGCAGGGAAGGTGGTGTACTTGCGGGGCATTTGCTCTACCTTGCCACCGCTGACCTGCCGGGCCTTGGCCGAGGTAAAGTCACGCGCTTGCTCGAAGGCAGGCTCGATCTCGCCACGGCTTTTCTCCAGGTAGGCAAAGAACGCCTGCGTGAAGAAGGACCCGCGCAAGGTTTCCGCCGGTGCCAGGGGATTGGCAAACTCGCCGATCTCGCGCACCGGACCCAACGCGATCTGGCCGGCGCTGGTGGCGGTAATCACCGTGTAGCTATTGCGGCTGCGGTCGATCTTCTGCGGCGTGCCCAGACGCCGCGCCTTCTCGTTGGCCGCCGCCTCGTCCGGACTGAAGACGATGGCCTTGCCCGTGTATTTCTCGCCCGTCCAGGCTGCCAGCGACACACCTTCGCGCTCGGGCTGGCCATTGTTGGCCTTCAGAATGAACGCGGTCGACTCGTCCTTGATGTCGTTCAGCATTTCGCCGCTGTAGCAGGTATCGATGAAGACGCGCGTCTCGCGGCTGGGCTTTTGCGCCAATTGCTGCAATAGCGTATCGGAGACCGACGTTTCCTGTACCTCCAAGGCAAAATCGTGCGCATCGCCGCGTTTGCCGCTGCTGCCGGAATCGTAGGCGATGATGGACATGCGGCGCTGGTCAAGGCCCTCCGGCGACGGGATGGGAGGCGTGCCGTGGCTGGACACATAGATGAACAGGCTGTCGTTGGCCCGCAAGCTGGTGGCCACTTCTGCAATCTTTGTCTCGATATTCGCCTTCGTTGCCTGGTTGCCAAACAGCGACGTCACCTGATAGCCGGTGCGGCGCAGGCGCTCGGCCACCACGCGCGCATCGTCCTCGCCCTGAATGGCAGGAATCTTGGCGCCGTTGCGGAATTCATTGATGCCGACAACCAGCGCGCGCTTTTGCGGCGCCCCCAGGATGGCCAGCTTTTGCGCATTGCGCTGCTTGAAGAAATCGGCGCTGGCCTGCTGCGCATCCTTTTCCCAGTGGCGCTGCTTGATATTGTCCGGGTAGATCGGCGACGTCGTCTTCAAGCCGACGATCGATTGCGTGATGACGAAGGCCCGCTCGACCTCCTGCTCATTCTGATAACTGCCGGCCAGGCGCACGCGGCCTACCTGGTCGCGCACCACGCTGGCGTTCGGTAATCCGTGCTGCTTGAATTTCACGCTGATTTTCTGCAGCAGTTCCGGCGGCACATCGTAGGAATAATACACGGGCTGATAGCCAGGTAATTGATTGGCGGCACAACCAGCAAGCAACAGCATGGCAAGGACGGCAAGGCTGCGCCATAGCGATTTCATCATGGGATGCACTTATGTAGGGAATGGGAAAATGCAGCAAGCCGCCTGAAAATAAAGACGGCCTGCCCGTTACCAAAAAAATCAGGACTGACTTAAATAATGGTAACTGTCTTCGATTCGCTCACCAGCGGGCTGCTGGCGGTTTTCATCTGCACTTCATAACGCAGCTGCATGCCCGGCTTGAAATCCGAGGAGAGCGGGAAGTTAATACTGTCGGTATGCTGCGCCGGCTCGAAAGTCTTGACTTCCGTGGCCCGGCCGGCCGTAAACGGCATAGGCTCTTCCTTGCCATTTTCGATAATGTAGATTTTCCGCGAGATTTCCACCGGAGTTTCGGCATCATCTGGCGTCAATACCGTGAATTTGGTATTCATGGGAATGCTGGCAGTGCCGCTTGGCACGGACGTCGGCATGTCGATGCCCACGATGGCAGTTTTGATGCCTTCGCTCGGCTTGTATTTGGCGGCCTTCTTGGCTTGCGCCAGGGTTGCCGAACGGGTGATGTTCGACGCCGGCACCCAGCCAGGATTCTTGGTGTAGCAAGTATCGGTCGCCTCGTAATACGCCTTGACGAAGCCGATGCCGCCACCCGCCAGCGCGCCCAGCGCCGTTGCCTTGATGGCATCTTTTTTCTTCATTCCGCCGAACAGCGACGCCCCCAGGCCCGTCAAGGCGCCCACGGCGGCGCCCTTGGCAGTGGCCGTCACCTGCTCCGACTGTACGCACGCATTCAGATCGGCGTAAGCGGATTCCTGCGCCGCCACGTTGGCTGAAACAAAGGTCAGCGCACACAGCACGGCAGTAGCCATTTTCGACGCGGGGAAAATCGGGTTCATCATTATAGTTATCGTTTCAAATAAAGAAAAACAGGTTGAAGGCCGCACCACGGGTACGCCATTCGCTATGCCATTGCGCATGCATACCCGCTGGGCGGGGAATTCATCGGCAACAGCGCCAGAAATCAGCCCGGCAAAATAGAAGCAATCACCATGCATTAACTTCCAAGCCATGCCGCATTCTCGGCACGCAGGTCGTCACCAGGAAAATATATTTCCACACGGAATTTATTGTAACTGAATTTAAAAATAATGAAAAATAAAATTAAGAGACCGCCAATAACAATTGCAAATATTTTATTTAAAAATAATCTCCTATCCCTTTTCCTGCGAATTAAATTAAAAATGCATTGTTACTTTTGGATAGATTTCACGCACTCATTTCATGCATATAAAATCCAATAATCAAACGCCATTTGAAAATTAATATCCGTCAGGCGCCAAATCATTTAAGCGGGGAAATGCTGATAATATGCGGCTTCCAGCCCGATTCCGCGGGCCAGAAACAGCAAGGGCGCCACATGGGCGCCCTTGCTGTTTCTGTTTTCAGCGGCACACGGCGCCGCCCGCGCCTGTCAACCCACGCTTTCCCGCTGCGGCGACAACTGGCTCGCATGCAGCCGCGCATACGCGCCGCCCTGTTGCAGCAAGGCCGCATGGCTGCCCGACTCGACCAGGCGGCCGCCCTGCATGACGACGATGCGGTCGGCGCTTTCGATGGTCGACAGGCGGTGGGCGATGACGATGGTGGTGCGGTTGCGCATCAGCACTTCCAGCGCGGCCTGCACCTGGCGTTCCGATTCCGTGTCCAGGGCGCTGGTGGCCTCGTCGAGCAGCAAAATCGGCGCGTCCTTGTACAGCGCGCGCGCGATGGCCAGGCGCTGGCGTTGCCCGCCCGACAGGCGCGAACCGTTCTGGCCCGCCTGCGTGGCGTAGCCTTGTGGCAGCTGCATGATGAAGTCGTGGGCATACGCGGCGCGCGCCGACGCTTCGATGCGGGCCATGTCCGGCGCCGGGTCGCCATACGCGATATTCGCCGCCATGGTGTCGTTGAACAGGATCACATCCTGGCTGACGAGGGCGAACTGGCGCCGCAAGGCCAGCAAGGCGTAGTCGCGCAAGTCCACGCCATCGAGCAGGATCTGGCCGCTGCTGACGTCATAGAAGCGCGGCAGCAAACCCAGCAAGGTGGTCTTGCCGCCGCCGGAACCGCCCACCAGCGCCACCGTTTCGCCGGCGCGGATATCGAGCGAGATATGGCTCAAGGCCGTGGGCGCATCGGGATCGTCGCTGTTGTAGCGGAAACTCACGTCTTGCAGCGACAAATTGCCCTCGACCGTGGCCGGCGCGACCGTGCCCGGGTCCGGTTCCAGCGGCGTGTCGATCAGGCTGAAAACGGACTCTGCCGCTGCCAGGCCACGCTGCAGCGGCTCATTGATCTTGGTCAGGTTCTTGATCGGCGACTGCATGGCCATCAGCGCGCCCATGAAGGCGACGAAGGCGCCGGGCGTGATGGCGCCGCTTTGCGCGCGCAGCATGGCAAAATAAATCACGGACGACAGGGTAATACCGACCAGCATCATGATGAAGCCGGAATTCATGGCCGAGGTGGCGGCGTGCTTGACGGCCAGCTGGCGGTTGCGCTTGACCACGTCGACGAAACGCGCCTGCTCGTACTGTTGTCCGCCAAAAATCTTCACCACGCGCTGGCCACCGATGCTCTCGTCCAGCACGGACGTCAGCTCGCCCACGGCTTGCTGCGAACTCTTGCTCAGGTGGCGCATGCGGCGCCCCGCCAGGGTCACGACGATGGCCACGATGGGCATCGAGGCCATGCAGAACAGGGCCAGTTTCACGTCAATGCTGAACAGCAGGATCAGGTAGCCGAGCGTGGCGACGGAATCGCGCACCATCACGTTGAGCACGTTCAAGCCCGCCTGCGACACCTGGCTGGCGTCGAAAGCGACGCGCGACTGCGTCAGGCTGGTGGTGGTGGTGTCGAAAAAGCGGCTGGGCAGGCGCATGATGGTGGCGAACATCTGTTCGCGCAAATCGGCCTGCACCCGGCTCGACAGCCATACGGAACCGTAATCGCCGGAAAAACTGGACACCATGCGCAGCGCGGCCAGCCCCAGGATCGTCGCGGGAATCACCCACAGGTCCACCTGCCCCGCCTGGGCCGGCAGGAAGCGGTCAACCCAGCCCTGCAGCACGCCCATCACGCCGGACGTGGGCGCGACCTGCGCGGTTGCCGTTTCGCGCATGGCGTCGACAACGTTTTGCAACTGGCGGATTAACAACACATCGGTGGCGGACGCCACGCCTACCGCCAGCAAGGTGGCGGCAACGATGGCGCCGTAGCGGCGAAACTGGCCGACCAGGCGGAAAAACAGGAGGCGACTTTGCTGCATGTAGATGGGGGGAAAGAATAAGGGAAAGCGTGATTCTACCGCTTGTGCGGCTTCCCCATGAGAAAGTCGTCGGCGCGCCAGGGATTTTCCCGGCGCGAGAAAAATGCATAAATTACAATTTACGTCTTCGCCACTTTCCAGCCCTGCGTGCCCGCCTTGCACACTTTCAGCTTCAGGGTTTGCTCCTGGCCCTTGGCGCTCAAGGCCACTTGCACCTTGCGGCAGGTTTGCGCATCGGCCTTTTCCGTGTCGCTGGCCGTGATCTCGGCGTTGATGCGCACGGAATTGCGCAAGCCTTCATTGCTCCATTGCGTGGTTTCGCCATCTTTTTTCTCGTTCAGCACGTCGGTAACGGCTTTCACGAAGACGGGCTTGTCGTTCTTGTTCAGGTAAGCCATTGGCGTATCGGCCAGGAAACCCAGGCCGACGGCCGAAGCGCTGGCGCTGAAGACGGCGCTGCCGAGGATCAGGATGGACAACAATTTGCTGGTATGAATGCGCATGGAATGCTCCTTGTAATAAAGTAATAAACGGAAACTGCCGGGACGGCACTCAGCCGGGATCCGCCGGCGAAATACCCATCGCCAGCAAGGCGTCGATGCTGGGGACAAAATAGATCGCCGACGACAGTGCCGTGGAAAACTCCAGCAGCCGGTCCGTTTTGGTGACGCCATCATAGCCTACGCCGTACATTTGCCGCAGCATGCCCATGCTGACCGTGATGTCCTTGCAAAAACCGACAAACATGATGCCCGCCTCGCTGGCATTGGCATAGTTGGCATTGCGGCGCACGATATCGACTTCCTCGCCATCGCGGATAAACTGGTTGCGGCCCACGTGGGAATCCACGGGCAGGGGCGACAGCTCATGGCTGCCCGCCTTGGTGCGGCCCCACACCTGCTCGGCCGCGTGCACGGGCAAGGCGCGCAGGCGCTCCACGTCCATGCGCCATTTCTGCAGCAGCACGGTGGAGCCGCCCGCCCCCGCCTCGCCATCGGGAATGATGGCCACGCCGTGGGCGCGGAACGGATTCGGGTTGGCGACGCCATCGGCAAAGCCGTCGAAGGTCACATTGTTATGATACGGAAAACACACCTGCTCGCTGGCCAGCGCCGCAACGGGCGCCAGCAAGGTCAGCGCCGTGCGCATGCTGTCGTACAGGGTGGCGGCATTCGACTGCGTGATCCAGACCCAGAGATCGTGCTGGGTGGCCGGCGCCGTCTTGCCATTGGCGCCCACCAGGTCGTGTTCGAACGACGCCAGCTTGTCCGGCACGCCCCCCGGACAGGCCGCGCGCCACAGTTCCGGCCTGAATCCCAGCACCACATTGGCCGTGCCGCCCGTCAGCTGATGGTGGCGGTTCAGGGTGGGATCGAGGATGCCCGTCAAGCCGGACTCCCACAGCCGGCCCAGCAGCTTGAACAGCTGGCGCGTCGGCACGCCCGCCTTGAGATTGAACTGCAAATGCACTTCGTCGCGCGCGACGACGGACAGCATGCTTTGTGGAATTGCCATGGCATGGTTCCTTTTCCATTTGTGTGATGATAGTAAACCAGGTCGCGCCACCTGCCAGTTTCATTTCAGCAACATGCCTTGCCGGCGCCATGCGCCACCATGAATTGAACGATAATGCGATGACGTAGAGCAAGAATCAAAGACGGGATGCCATCGCATGAAACTGTATGAAAAGCTCGCCGGCGACATCGAGCAACTGGTGGCCAAGGGCGTGCTCTTGCCCGGCGAACGCATTCCCTCCGTGCGCCAGAGCAGCCAGCAGCACAAGCTGAGCATCACCACGGTGCTGCGCGCCTATGTCAAGCTGGAAAGCCTGGGCGTGATCGAAAGCCGTCCGCAGTCCGGCTACTTCGTGCGCGCCCGCGCCGGCGATGCGGCCGGCGCCGGCCTGTGCATGCAGGCATCGCAGCCGAGCCCCGTGCCGGCCGAGGTGCACGTCAGCCGCCTGGTGCTGTCGACCCTGCGCTCGATCGGCCTGCACGACGCCATCCCGCTGGGCTCGCCCTACCCCGATCCCGCGCTGTTTCCCTGGGAACGCATCAACCAGTATGCGAGCGCCGTGGCGCGCCGCAACCGGGCCTGGAGCGTGACGGACGACCTGCCGCCGGGCA
>RCMZ01000699.1_pt1 | contig 14703 bp, 10 predicted proteins | sample 2041141 | NCBI WGS metagenome assembly RCMZ01 (sample SAMN09708263, study PRJNA481090) | Wastewater metagenome, whole genome shotgun sequencing project. | biome: sewage; isolation source: Davis station wastewater (DW) | place: Antarctica: Davis Station | collected 2010-03-01
GGCATAGGCGTAGCTGCCGCCCCAGTCATCGACGTGGTCCGCCTTGTAGCGGCTGTAGCGCGCGCCGACGATCAGTTTCAAGGGGTCGGACAGCGAAAAGCGCGCCGTGCCATAAATGCCGCGCTGCTGCACCGTGTCGAGCAGCTTCCAGCGGTAGAAGTCAGGGTCGTTCCAGTCCGGCTCCGGCGCGACGCCCTGCCACTGGTAGAAGTTGCCGTAATCGACGCTGCCGCCCGAGATGCCCGGATTGCTGGCGAACTGGTTGCTGCCCGAGACGCCGAAGGCCAGGTCGTGCGTGCGGCCCAGCAGCTGCACGGGGCCCTGCACATAGGCGTCGACGCTGTCCTGGCGCCGCGTGCCCGAATAAAAACCGGGGCTGCCCGTCACGCCCTGCCCCGTGGCCTTGTCCGGCCAGGTGTAGGCGAAGGTTTCGGCGGCCGAGTAATTGCCCCAGCCGTGATTCAGCATGGCCGTCAGGTTCCAGCTGCCGCCCAGCTGCTGCTCCAGGCGCAGGAATGCCGTCTGGCTGCTGCTGAACCAGCGGCTCCACGTGGCGGCCGTGGTGGTGGAGCGGGAAAACGTGGCGCGCTCGCCATCCGCATACCACAGCGGCAAGCCGCCATACATGCCGCCGCGCGGGCGGTTGTCCTGGTATTCATAGCCGGCGATCAGCACGCTGCCGGGCGCCAGGTCCGCCTCCACGGTGGCGTAGGCCATGGCTTTCTTGCCGTGGTACAGGCGCACATACGATTCGCTGTCCTGGTAGCTGGCCACGACGCGGCCGCGCACCTTGCCATCCGCCGTCAATGGCGTGGACAGGTCGGCGCTGGCGCGGGCGTTGTTCCAGGAGCCCAGGCTCAGGGCGGCGGCGCCGGCCAGCTGCGCCGACGACGCGCGCTTGCGCACCAGGTTGATGGTGGCCGACGGTTCGCCGGCGCCCGTCAGCAGGCCGGTGGCGCCGCGCACGATCTCGACCCGGTCGTAGGCCGTCATGTCCAGCGTGCTGTCGCCCACGTTGTAGGCATTGTCGACCGTGGTGGGAATGCCGTCGTACTGGTAGCTGGCGATGGAAAAACCGCGCGCGAAGAACGAGGTGCGGTCGCTGTCGTAGCGGTTGATGGCCACGCCGGCCGCGTTTTGCAGCACCTCCTCCACCGTTTGCAGGTTCTGGTCGTCCATCTGCTGGCGCGTCACGACGCTGACGGCTTGCGGCGTTTCGCGCACGGACAGGCCCAGGCGCGTGGCCGAACGCATGGCCTGCGTCGTGTACGACCCGCTGCCTTCCGTCGTGCCTTTGGCATCGGCGGCGGCCGTCACGGTCATCTCGGGCATGGTTTGCCCGATGCTGGCGGGCGCCGTTTCCAGCACATAGCCGCCATTCGCCTGAGGCACGGCGCGCAAGCCCGAGCCGGCAACGATGGCGTCCAGCGCCTCTGGCACGCTGTAGCTGCCCGCCAGGCCGGCGCTGCGCTTGCCAGCCACGCTGGCGGCCTGGTAGGAAATCATGGTGCCCGTCTCCTGGCCGAAGCGCACCAGCACCTGTTCCAGCGTGCCGGCCGGTATCGCCATGGCGGCGCGGCTGGCATTGGCGGCCATGGCGGCGGGCGCCATGGCCGTGGCGCCGCCGGCGGCCAGCAGCCACAGGGCCTGGCTGACGGCGATGGCGGCCACGCTGCGCTGGCAGCGCAAGGAAACGGCAGGCAAGAGAGAAGGTGTTTTACCAGGCATGGGACGATTTTCCTGAAAAGTGAATGAAGGGTTCACTGGGCTTGTCACGCGAAAACCGCAAACCCCTCACTTTTTCTGAAAATAGTTATGCTGCAGTCCATGTGCGCCCGCCGCCTGGCCGGTGCGGCGTCAGCGTGACCCAGAAACGCGTGGTCTGGCGCACGTCGACGGGCAAGGTGCGCGCCAGCATGTCGAGCACCTGCGTCGTATCGGCCAGCGGGTAGATGCCGGACACGCGCAGGTGCGCGATGGCCGGGTCGCAGGCCAGGCGCCCATGGCGGTAGCGCGCCAGTTCCTGCACGAAGTCCGCCAGCGGCATGTCGTGCGCCACCAGCATGCCGGCCGTCCACGCATCCGCGCCGGCCGGCAAGGCTTGCACGGCGCCGGTCTGCGCCGCCGTGAAGCTGGTGTGCCGGCCCGCCTGCAGCCTGCGCGCCGCATCGGGCGACTGCCCCGGGAAAATATCCACGGCGCCTTCGAATACCCCCAGCTGCGTGCGGTCTCCTTCCACGCGCACGGCAAAGCGCGTGCCCACCGGTTGCAAGCGGCCTTGCGCCGTTTGCACGATAAACGGCCGGCGGGCCGCATCGCGCGCGGTCGTGACCATGATCTCGCCCTTGAGCAGCGTCACCAGGCGCTGGCCCGCAGCGTAACGCACGTCGATGCTGGAGGCCGTGTTGAGCGCGATGCGCGTGCCGTCGTCCAGCACGACGTGGCGTAATTCTCCCGTGCCCGTGCGGTAATCGGCCAGCCAGAAGCGCGCCTGCTCATCGCCGCCCGCCAGCCAGGCGCCGCCGCCCGCTGCCAGCAGCGCCACGAGTTTCAAGGACTGGCGCCGCGCCGCATTCGCCTGCGCGGGCTTGCGCGCCAGGGTGCCGTGCGCCAGCGCCGCAGGCAAGCCGCGCATGCGCGCCATGCACGCTTCGATGTGCTGCCAAGCCTGTTCGTTTTCCGCGTCGCCGGCCCGCCAGGCGCGCCAGGCCTGCTCCTCTTCCGGCGTGACGTCGCCGGCCTGCAGGCGCACCAGCCATTCGACGGCCTGCAGGCTGGCCGCTTCCGGCGTGAAGCCGCCCATCACGATGCCGGATGGGCAAAGAAACACTGGTGCATGGCCTTGACCAGGTAGCGCTGCACGGTGGCCAGCGAGACATTCAGTTCCAGCGCGATCGCCGCCTGCGGCATGCCGTCCAGCTGCGACAGCAAAAAGGCGCGGCGCACGGGCGCGGGCAAGCCATCGAGGCGGCGGTCGATATCGAACAGCGCTTCGAGCAGGATCGCCTGCGCCTCGGGATCGGGCGCGCACTGCGCCGGCAGGCTGGCCAGGGTCTCCAGGTAGGCCGCTTCCAGGTCGCGGCGGCGGTACAGATTGCCCAGCACGCCCTTGGCCACCGTCGTCAGGAAGGCGCGCGGTTCGCGCGCGGCGATGCTTTCGTCGCGGTTGAGCAGGCGCATGAAGGTGTCATGCGCCACGTCGGCCGCGTCAAAGGCGTTGCCCAGCCTGTGCCGCAGCCAGCCCTGCAGCCAGCGGTGATGATCGTGATACAGGCTGCCCACCTCCTGGTGAACGCCGGGTTGGGCAGCCGACACGGGATATCCTCGCCTACAAACAATAATGATTCGCATTCTAACTGGCAGGGCAAGGCTGGCGCAACCGCCGCGTTGGACGTGGCAGGGCGACAACAGGACCTCGCCCTCTGCCCGTCCCTGCCCGGCGTCAGAACTTGTGGCGTATACCCACGCCCACGCTGCAGCCGACGTCCTGGTCGCTGATCCTGTCGCGCATGGCGACGCTGTACACGTCGGTGCGCTTCGAGACGAGGTAGTCGTAGCCCAGCGAGACGGTATTGCGCCGCACCGCGCTGCGCCAGCCCGGGCCGCCGAAGTCGCCGCCGGCGCGCAGGCTGCTGCGGCCCCACGACAGCATGGCCACGCCGGCGCCCAGCGGCGCGCTGGCGCCCAGCTGCCCCGTGTCGGACTTCAAGTCGTGCCGGTCGCGGTCCGCGCCATCGGGCAGGCGGTTGTCCGCCTGTTGCCAGGTGCCGAACACTTTCACGGCCTTGAAATCGTAGGCGCCGCCGATGAACCACGTGGTCTGGCGGCTGGCCGCCGCCAGTTTGTAGACGGCGCCCGTGTCGATGTTGTAGGGCGTGAAGCTGAACACTTTTGAGTCGCCCGCCGTGGCATCGAGCGGATTGTTGACGGCGATGCGCTGCACGTAGGCGCCCAGGGTCAGGGGACCGTTGCCGTACATGGCGTTGGCGCCGACATTGTTCTTTCCGCCATTGCCGGCCTGTTCGCCGAACTGGTAGAACAGGCTGGCCGTCAGGCCGCCCATGTTCGGCGTGACGTACATGATCTCGTTGCTCCAGCCCGTGTCGCCGGCCGTCGTCGGCGCCCATTTCTGGCCACGGTAGGCGCCGGACGAGGTCTGCGTGTGCACCAGCAGCGGCGCGAAGGCGAAGGAGCCGCCGAACGGATTGAGCGTGATCGACGGCACGAAGTTGGGGGCCAGGTCGCGGCCGATGGAAATGCGGCCAAAGCCGCCCGCCAGGCCCACGTTGGCGTCGCGGGCAAACAGGGTGTCGGCGTCGTAGCGGCCCGCGCCGCCATTATCGGGACGGAAAAAACCCGTCAGGTTGAACTGCGCCTGCAGGCCGCCGCCCAGGTCTTCCACGCCCTTGAAGCCCCACCATGAGGTGGTCATGCCGCTGCTGTTGACGACGTTGGTGCGGCCCGTTTCACCGCTGCGCTGCAGCGAGCCGGCATACGCGTCGATGACGCCCGTGAAGGAGATGGACGATTGCGCCCGCGCCTGCTGGCCAAGCGCCAGGCAAGCGAGTGCCGCCGCCGCGCCCAGGGCGCCGCGTTGTGTCATTTTCATGATGAACTCTCTGTGATGGAATGCGTGGAGGAATCAGCGCTTGCTGGCGTCGGGCAAGGTGGAAATGGCCACCAGGGCGACGGCGGCGGCGCCCATCACGTACAGGGCCGGGGCGAACGCCACGCCCGTCGTGTAGGTGATCCACGTCAGGATGGCCGGCGCGAAGCCGCCCAGCAGGGTGACGGCCGTGTTATACGACAGCGACATGCCGGAGGAGCGTACGGAGGTGGGGAAGATTTCCGACAGCGCCGCCGGCGCCACGCCGACGAACATGGCGATCATGGCGCAGAACAGCGACTGCACGATGACCAGGGTGACGGTGGTGTGCGAAGCCTGCAGCCACATCATCAGCGGATAAACGCATACCAGCAGCAGGATGGCGCCGAAACGCAGCATGGCGCGCCGTCCCAGCTTGTCCGACAGGGTGCCGGCCAGCACGCAGCAGACGATCATGAACAGGTTGCCGATCAGCGAAGCCGTGAAGGCCTGCGACGCCGTGAAGCCGAGCGTCTTTTGCGCATAGATCGGCATGAAGATGATCAGCGAATACGGCGCCGCCGCCCACAGCACCGACAGGCCAAAGCCCGTCGCCAGCTGTTTCGGGCATTCGCGCAGCACTTGCAGCAGCGGCGTCTTCCTGACCACGCCGGCCGCCTTCATGCGCTGCTCCTCCAGCTTGAAATGCGGTGTCTCGTCGAGCGCCTTGCGCATCCACAGGCCGACCGGGGCGATCGCCAGGCCGATGATGAAGGGAATGCGCCAGGCCCACTCGCCGATTTCCTCGACCGTGTAGATGGTGGTGACGACGGTGGCGACGAGGGCGCCGGCCACGTTGCTGATGCCCATGCTGGCCTGCAGCCACGAGGCATATTGGCCCTTCTTCTCGGGTGGCGCATGCTCGACGAGGAACGCCGTGGCGCCGCCGATCTCGCCACCGGCGGAAAAACCCTGCAGCACGCGGCCGCAGACGATCAGCAGCGGCGCGCCCACGCCGATGGCGGCATATGGCGGCGCGATGGCGATCAGCAGGGTGCCCAGGGCCATCAGCATGATGGTCATGGTCAGGGCGGCCTTGCGCCCGGCCCGGTCGCCATAGGAACCGAGCAGCAAGGCGCCCAGCGGACGCGCCACGTAGCCCAGGCCGAAGGCCATGAAGGAGGCCATCAGCTGCACCGTGGGATTCTCGTTCTGGAAAAAATTCTGCCCGATATACACGGCGAACAAGGCGTACACCGTGAAGTCGTACCATTCCAGCGCATTGCCCGTCGAGGCGGCGATGACGGCGCGCCGGCTCGCTTTCGGGTCGTGCACGATGGCCGCGTGCGCGGCGCCCTCGGCGTTTCCTGTCCCGGCCCTGGACGGGCTGTCACCGCTCCCATTGCCGCCCCCTTTGTCGCCACCGTCAATCATCATTTCTTTCATTTCCATCTCCCTGTCAGCCATCTGGCCAGTGCCGTTATGTGCCGCCGGAGGTATCCCCCCGGCTGGCTTTGTAGTTGTTATTGCTAGCGATCCCCGATGATCAGCGTGATGATTGCCGGAAGCGGGCCTCCTGCGTATCGATGCGGGCGATGCCCTTCACGGCCACTTCGTCGAGCGCCTCGGCATAGCCGGCGTCCGCGTAGCGCAGCACGCCGCTGCTGGTGTCATTGGTCAGCGACAGTTGCAGGCGCTGTGCCGCCGCCTCGCTGCCGTCGGCCACCACCGTCACGCCCGCGCTGGTCATGTAGCCGCTGTAGCCGCCGCCGCCCGAGTGGATCGCCACCAGGTCGGCGCTCGACGCGCAGTTGATCATGGCGTTGAGCAGCGGCCAGTCGGCGATCGCGTCGGAGCCGTCGCGCATGTTTTCCGTCATGATGTTCGGATGCGCCATGGCGCCCGCGTCCAGGTGGTCGCGCGTAAAGGCCACGGGAGCGCGCAGTTCGCCCTCGCGCACCATGCGGTTCACTTCCAGCGCCAGCTCCGTGCGCTCGCCGTGGCCCAGCCACGCGATGCGGGCCGGCAGTCCTTCGAATGGCACATATTCGCGCGCCAGGCGCACCCAGTTCGAGACGATCCAGTTGTCGGCGAAGCGCCGGAGCAGGAAATCGTCGATCTTGCGGATATCCTCGGGGTCGTTCGACAGCGCCACCCAGCGGAACGGGCCGATGGCGCGCGCGAACAGGGGCCGCAGGAACGCTTCCGTGAAGACGGGAATATCGAAGGCACGCTCCACCCCGCCCTGCTTCGCATGCGTGCGTATCAGGTTGCCGTTGTCGAAGACGATGGCGCCCCGCTCCTGGAAGCCCAGCATCGCCTGCACATGGCGCACGATGGAGGCGCGGCTGTCCCGCATCAGGCCTTCGATGTCGCTGTCGCGGCGCGCGATGGCTTGCTGCGGCGTGTGGCCCGATGGCACGTAGCCATATACCAGGTCGTGCGCCGAGGTCTGGTCGGTGACGATGTCGGGCACGATGCCGCGCGCCAGGATCTCGGGATACACGTCGGCCGCGTTGCCCAGCAAGCCCACGGACAGCGGCTGCCTGCGCGCCACGGCATCGGCGATCAGCGCCAGCGCGTGGTCGAGCGAGTCGGCGCGCAGTTCCAGGAAACCGTTCTTCAGGCGCTTCTGGATGCTCTCTTCATTGACTTCCACCGTCAGGATGGCGGCGTTGGCCATGCGCCCTGCCAGCGGCTGCGCCCCGCCCATGCCGCCCAGGCCCGCCGTCAGGATGAAGCGGCCGCGCAGGTCGTTGTCGAAATGGCGTTCGGCGATGCGGCAGAATATCTCGTAGGTGCCCTGGATCACGCCCTGCGAGCCGATGTACTGCCAGTCGCCCGCCGTCAGCCCGCCCCAGCAAATCAAGCCCTGCTTTTCCAGCGCATAGAAATGCTCGGCCTTGGCCCACTGCCCCACCAGGTTACAGTTGGCCATGATGACGATGGGCGCCTGGCTGTGCGTGCGCAGCACGCCGATCGGCTTGCCCGACTGGATGACCAGGGTCTGATCTTCTTCCAGGAACAGCAGCGCATCGACGATGGCGCGGTAGGCGGGCCAGTCGCGTGCAGCCTTGCCCAGCGCCGCGTAGACCACCAGGTCCTGCGGCGCCTCGCCCACCGCCAGCACGTTTTCCAGCAGGCGCAGCAGCGCTTCCTGGCGCCAGCCCTTGCAGCGCAGTTCCGTCCCCGTCTGCACGCTAAAAATCGTCGGCGTCATTATTTCCCCTCCAGCGCATAGTCGGTCAGATTGATGCCCAGGGCTTTTTCCACGGGCGGATACACGGCCGGGTCGCTGACGCTGGACGACAGCGGGATGGCGCTTTTATGGATGTGGAAGATCAGCACTTCCATGCCCTCCCTGACCTGCCCCGCGCTGACGGGATTGCCCTGCATGTCCAGCGTGGTGATCACGTCCGGGTAGCTGGCGATGCGCGCGCCGTGCGCGTCGTCAACGGCCATGTGCTCGTTCATCACGTGGATCAGGCGCTTGCTTGTCCCCTCCCCCACCTCGATCACGCCGATGTCGAACGCTTCGTCCGTGTAGCGCAAGGTGTTGCGCGCCACCTTGCCGCTGCCGATGATGCTGCCGCCCGTCTGCTTGCAGATGGCATCGACGACGGCCGTGCCGCCCCGGCTTTCGGCGGCCAGGATGGTTTCGCCCAGGGCCAGCGCCATGCTGATGCCACCCAGCGCCGCATGCCGGCGCACATAGGCCGCGGGCACGGGATTGCGGCAGCTGGCGATGAAGCCGCCCGACATGTCCGACGCCTTGCGCAGGATGGGCGAGACCTTGGCCGTGGCGCCGCGCACCACCAGTTCGATGTAAGCGTGGTTGGCGCGCTTGCCGCCGGCCGCGCTCTGTATCATGGGCAGCGGGCTGTTGGCCAGGCCCAGCGAGCCCATGTCCCCCGTCGGATGGGCGCGCAAATCGCCCACGGCGTCGATCACCTTCGTCCCCAGCACGGCCGCTGGCAGCCAGCCGTTCAGGGTGCTGGACATGCCGTTCTGGCCGATGATCAGGCCGTGGATTTTCTGTCCCAGCGCCTCCTGCGTCAGCTGCACGGCCTTGACGTAGTCCATGCCCAGCATTTCCCAGTCGGTCAAGCCGCCGGGCGCGCCGATGGCCGCCGCCGTGGCAATCCAGGCCTCGTCCGGCACTTCGGCCATGTCGACCAGTTCCGGCCGGCCGATGGTCACGGCCAGGGTGCCCAGCTCGCGGCCATGTTCAGCCCAGCCGCCTCCGCCGCAGGCAAAGACGGAACCGCCTTTCACGGCCGCTTCCACATCCCTGAGTGTCAAGATACGTCCCATTATTTTTCTCCTCCATGATTGATCTGCATCGGCGCATGGCATGGGGCGGCCACGCTGTGACTGCCCCATGCCTGTCGCGATGGATCAAATATTAGGTAGGATTAATGATAATGTCGCGTTACATTTTGTGATGACCATATAACATTGTGTTAATGCCAGTTCATGGTGCAGGCCATCCCGCTCTGCCGGGCAAGATGACGGTGCGCCCGCCGCACCGCACTGGTGCGGCCCTTGCTGCCGAGGTTGACGGGGTTGACGGCTACTGGCGCAACGATTCCAGGATGCCGATGAATTCCTGCGCCAGCCGCGACAGCGGTTCCAGCTCGATGTGGTACACGTTCACGGGCGCGCTGGCCACGGGGACGACGGGAATGGCCACCACCTTCGACCAGATCGGCCCGCTGATGGTGATCTCGTCGACCAGGGCCACGCCCACGCCCGCCTGCACCATGGCACAGGCCACGTGCGCCTGCTGCACCTCGATGCGCGGCTGCGGGCGCTGTTCCTCGTTGCCGAACATCTGCTGCACCAGCTGGCCGAACGGGATGTCGCTGCTGTAGCCGACGAAGCGGTCGCCCGCCAGGTCGTCCGTGGTGATCTCGGCGCGTCCCGCCAGCCGGTGATCGAGCGGCACGACGGCCATGATGCGGTTCTTGTACAGGGGCCGCACGGCCAGGCTGGGGTGCGTGACGGGCATGTAGGTGACGCCCAGCTCCACTTCGTGCGTCAGCAGGCTTTGCAGCATCACGCTGGGAATCAGCGTGTGCAGCACGATGCGCACCTCGGGATAGCGCGCGCAAAAGATGGCCACGGCGCGCGGCATCAGCGACTGTCCCAGGTTCGGGCTGCTGGCGATGCGCAGCTGGCCGATGCGGTTTTCCGCCAGGTTTTCCGCCACCTCGTTGACCCTTTGCACGCTCTGGTAGACGGCGCCCACTTCCTCGAACAGGCGGCGCGCCTCGGGCGTGGGATAGAGGCGCCCCTTGATGCGCTGGAACAGCAACAGGCCCAGGCGCTGCTCCGTATAGGAAATCAGGCGGCTGACGGCCGGCTGCGACACGTACAGCAGCTTGGAGGCGCCGCTGATGGAACCGCTCAGCATGATGGCGCGGAAGACTTCGATTTGACGCAGATTGAGTTTCACGGCTGGAAGGTCCTTGCATATAACATGATGTTAATTGGATCGCATATTTAAGCATAAGGCATTTTGGCTTGACCGTCCTACACTTTCATCCATCGTCAATTATGGAGAACGGTGCAACGATGAGCGAATTCGATCTGGTAGTGTCCGGCAATATCGTCGAAGCGGACAAGGTGGTGGAAAACGGCTGGCTGGCCGCGCGCGACGGCAAGATCGTTGCCAGGGGCACGGGCCGCGCGCCGCAAGCGCGCGACCGCGTCGAGGCGGCCGGGCGCTGGATCATGCCCGGCGCCGTCGACGGCCAGGTGCATGCGGGCAGCCAGGCTGGCCAGGAGGGGCTGGGCCACGCCTCGCGCGCGGCCGCGGCGGGCGGCATCACGGTGATGATCGACATGCCGTACGACGACCCGGAGCCGGTCGCTTCGCGGCCCCAGCTCGACGCGAAAATTGCCGAGGTGGAGCGCGACTGCCACGTGGACGTGGGCCTGTTCGGCACCCTGAACGACAAATACGGCCTGCAGGCGGCGGCCGGCCTGATCGAGGGTGGCGTCTGCGCCTTCAAGTTTTCCACCTTCGAAGCGACGCCGGGACGCTTTCCCCGCGTCGAGGAAGACCAGCTGTACGAAGCGTTCCGCCTGATCGCGCCGTCCGGTCTCGTGTGCGGCGTGCACAACCAGATGCAGGAACTGACGCGCAAGAATATCGCGCGCCTGCTGGACCAGGGAGACACGGGCTGGGACGCCTTCATGCGCGCCCACACGCCGCTGATCGAAAACCTGGCCACGGCGCTGATCTATGAGATCGGCGCCGAGACGGGCGCGCGCGCGCACGCCGTGCACGTCTCCACCTCGCGCGGCTTCGAGCTGTGCGACATGTATCGCGCGGCGGGCCACCGGGCCAGCATCGAAACCTGCATCCAGTACCTGATGCTGAACCACGAAGAGCACAGCCGCCGTTTCGGCGCGAAGACCAAGCACTATCCGCCCATCCGCCCGCAGGCGGAAGTGGACCTGCTGTGGACGCACATCGCGCGCGACGCCTGCACCTTTGTTTCGTCCGACCATGTCAGCTGGGGCCTGGAGCGCAAGGAAAACCCGAACATCTTCAAGAATGCCTCGGGCGGCCCCGGACTGGAAACCCTGCTGCCCGCCTTCTGGACGGGCTGCGAGGAGCACGGCATCGGCCCGGCCATGGTGGTGCGCCAATTGTGCCGCAATCCGGCGCGCCACTTCCTGCTGGACGACCGCAAGGGCGGCCTGGACGTGGGCATGGATGCCGACATCGTCATCGTCGCGCCCGAGCGCCACCGCTACGACCCGTCGCACAGCCTGTCGGCGGTGCAGTGGAGCAGTTTCGAGGGCCGCGAATTGTCCGTGCGCGTGGCCGCCACCTGGTGCCGCGGCCAGCTGGTCTACGACGGCAAGGGCATCGTCAACCGCGCCGGCAATGGACGCTTCTTGCGTCCGCGCGCCGCCTGATCACCGAGCATCCACTGATAGAAAGCCCCCAATGAACAGCATCCCCTTCCCCCCTCTGAACGCCGAGCGCCTGTGGGCGCGCGTGGACACCCTGTCGCGCATGACCTTGCCCGGCGTGCCCTGGACGCGGCGCGCGTTCTCTCCCCTGTTCCTCGAAGCGCGCGCCTGGCTGCGCGAGGAATTTCTCGCCGCCGGCATGCAGGTGCACCAGGACGACGGCGGCAACCTGGTCGGCCGCCTGCCCGCACGCAAAGGCGCGCCTGCCCGGCCACCGCTCGTCACCGGTTCGCATTGCGACACGGTGATGATGGGCGGGCGCTTCGACGGCATCATCGGTGTGCTGGCCGGCATCGAAGTGGCGCGCACCCTGCATGAACAGGGCATCGCCCTGGAACACCCGTTCGAGGTGATCGACTTCCTGTCCGAGGAGCCCAGCGACTATGGCATCTCATGCATCGGCAGCCGCGCCTTTTCCGGCGCCCTGCCGCCCGACATGCTGGCCGCGCGCAATCCCGAGGGCGAAAGCCTGGCCGAAGGCATGCGCCGCATCGGCTGCCATCCGGAAAACCTGTCCGTGCCCTTGCGCGCGGCGGGCGCCACGGCCGCCTTTGTCGAGCTGCATATCGAACAAGGTCCCGTGCTCGAAGCACGGAGCCTGCCCATCGGCGTGGTGACGAATATCGTCGGCATCCGCCGCGTCTCCCTCACCGTGCGGGGCCAGCCCGACCACGCGGGCACGACGCCGATGGATATCCGCAAGGATGCGCTGGTGGGTGCGGCGCGCATCATCGACGCCGCCAACCGGCGCGCCAGCGCGCTGTCGGGCAAGCCCCATTACGTGGTGGCGACCATCGGCCGCCTGTCGCTCACGCCGAACGCGTCGAACGCCGTGCCGGGCATGGTGGAGATGATGATGGAAGTGCGCAGCGAAAACGCGCAAGTGCTCGACAGCTTCCCCGAAGCGCTGATGGACGACGTGGCCGATGGCCTGGCGCAGCTGCGCCTGGCGGTGGAAATGCAGACGGTGAGCCGCTCGAAGCCCACCGACTGCGCGCCGCTGGTGATGGACGCCATCGAGCAGGCGTCAGCGAAACTGGGCTACGCCAGCATGCGCATGCCCAGCGGCGCCGGCCACGACGCCGTGTACGTGGCGCCGACGGGTCCCGTGGGCATGGTCTTCATCCCCTGCCTGGGCGGGCGCAGCCACTGCCCGGAAGAATGGATAGAACCGTCGCAGCTGCTTGACGGCGCCAGGGTGCTGTACCAGTCCATCGTCGACCTCGACCGCGCCCTGGCGGGCTAGGCGGCCTTACTGCAGCGGCAAGGCCGCCACGTCGACGGCCGGCGCCTGGCCCGTGGCCGGGCGCGTGAAGTTCTGGCCGGTTTTCACGACATCGGCAAAGAAACCGCCGTTATGCAGGTAGAACTTGCCGTTCTCCACGCCGCCCGCGTAATCCATGCGCTGCGCATTGGTGGCCGTGGCGTCGCCGGTGAACCTTCCGGCCGTCACTTCCGACCAGGTGCCGGCGCTATTCCTCGCCCACTGGTTGCCGAACTGCACGCGGCGTTCCGTATAGCCCAGGGTGTCGATGAAATTCTCGAGGAAGGAATGCACGCCCGTCAAATACGTGGAAATCGCCGGCCGCTTCCAGGTGGCGATGTAGCGCCATTTGCCCGTCTCGGGCGCGAAGAACCAGGCCGAATAGTCGCTGCCGCCGTTGCCGTCGGGCCGCGCGCGCGTGATGAAGCGGTACGTCGTGCCGGCCGCCCAGTTATACGACAGATAGGTCTGGCCACCCGTGCCCTCGCCGCCGAAGGCATTGTCGACCACGCCGGCGCCCTTGCTGACCAGGGTGGTTTTCGCGCCATTGTCGGCATCCCACACGGAAAACAGGATCCAGCGTTCGCTCGGCGATTTCACCTGGATGCCCATGTAGCCCTGGCCAAAGCCGTTGGCCATGAAGTAGGAGCCGATGGCGTCCTGGCCTTTGGGAATCGTCATCTCATTATAAAAATACTCGGTATTGGCCGGCACCGCGTAACCCATGTGCACGGACGGGCCGCGCCGCGACCAGTAGTAATTGGCAGGGTCGTTGGCATAGGTGAGCGCGGCGTTCGACGTCACCTTCAGCGCCGAGACGTCGGCAAACGTGGCCTTCACGCGCGACAGTCCCTGCATGTCGACCTTCACATAGCCGGCGGCCGGCACGTTCACCGTGCCGACGGCATAGGTCTTGCGGGCCTTGCCGGCCAGCTTGACATCGAACGGCGTGCCATTGACCGTCACGCGGATGGTGCTGTTGCCGCCATCGGCCAGGCTGGCGTCCAGCGCCACCTGCACGGCCCCCGCCTCGGCCACGCGGAAATATGTGCTGGCGACAGCGTCCGGACTGCTCCAGCCGGCCAGGCCCTGCTCGCCGATGACGGCGCCCTTGTCGCCGCTGGTGATGAAGGCGTTGCCGGCCAGTTCCACCGTCGCGGGCGTCGCCGGCGCGGCCGCGACGGCGGCCAGCAAGGCCGTGTTGCTGTTGCCCGTGGCGGTGGCGCCGCCGCAGGCTGCCAGCAGCAAGGGCATGGCGGGAAGGACTGCATGCAGCCATGAAGTTCTGTGTTTCATCGACGTCTCCTGGTGGTACAGCTTGCGGCGTGCAGCAGGCGCAAAGCGTCCTGCGACGCGCGCCGCGGTTGAAAAAAAGGGAGAGAAAAAACCCGCTACGGCGGCAGGCGCGGTAGCGGGTGGTGAAGGCTTAGTACTTGCCGTCGAGGGCGAAGATCGGCTTGCGCGATTTCCACTGCCCGCCCGTGAAGTCGGGGAAGTCCAGGGTCTGGAAGTTGGCGGCGATCGACTGCTCGGACAATGGCGTGATGGCGCTCCACGTCACGGCGTCGTAGATATCGATCGGCATCGGCGCATTGGCCTTCAATGCCTCGACAAAGGCGTGGATGACGAAGAAGTCCATGCCGCCGTGGCCCGCGCCTTCGGCCTGCGCCGCGTACTTGCGCCACACGGGGTGCTCATACTTGTCCTGGTAGACCTTGAAATCGTCCCACTGGTGCGGCTTGCTGACGCCTTCGATGTGGATCGAATTATTCAAGTCCATCCACAGGCCGTCCGTGCCTTGCACGCGGAAGCCCAGCGAATACGGGCGCGGCAGGCTCGTGTCGTGCTGCAGGATGATGGTTTC
>RCMZ01000700.1_pt1 | contig 14694 bp, 1 predicted proteins | sample 2041141 | NCBI WGS metagenome assembly RCMZ01 (sample SAMN09708263, study PRJNA481090) | Wastewater metagenome, whole genome shotgun sequencing project. | biome: sewage; isolation source: Davis station wastewater (DW) | place: Antarctica: Davis Station | collected 2010-03-01
GCGCAAGCCATTGCCGGCTTTTTCGTTTCAGGCGCACGCCCGGCACATGAACATTGCATGACAAGAGTTCGGTCGCGCCGCTGCCCAACCGCCTAGGTAGTAACCCCAGCGCGTGCCCGCGGCCCCGCCGTGCGCCCGTCGTTCGCCAGACCCGTGAAAAGGACCTGTAAGTGATGCGTTCCCAGCCCAAACCGACTGCCTCTCCTGTTGCCCACCGCCGTGAAGCTGCCGCGCAGCCGGTGTTGCGGCTCAAGCCGCTGGCCCATGCCATTGCCTTGCTGATGCTCGCGGGCTCGGCCTATGGGGCGCAGCCCCAGGCGTTCAGTTCGGGTTGGTTCGCGGCCAAGGGCGCGGCCAAGGCGGCCGGTGTGGCGCGCCCGGGGGCCGGCTTGCCGGGCACGCCGCCACCGCTGTCCCAGCAGCAACGGGCCAACACCCAGTTGCAGCGTTCCTTGAGCACGCTGAACAACACGGTGGCAGCGATTGCCGCGCAACAGGCGGCGCAAGCGGCCGGGCGGGCGGGGGCCAAGGCGGGGCTGGAGACCATTCACAACGGCTTGGGTGGCAATGGCCTGAATGTGGTCATCGGCGCCGACGGCAAGCCGCTGTTCGTCAATGCCGAGGGGCCGGTGCAGACCGATGCCAATGGCAAGACCCTGGTGACCATCAAGCAGACGGCAGACAAGGCCGTGCTCAACTGGGACACCTTCAACATCGGCCGCAACACCACCCTGGAACTGCAACAGCAGGCCGACTGGGCGGCGTTGAACCGGGTCAACAACAGCACCGCGCCCAGCCAGGTGCAGGGCGCGCTCAAGGCCAATGGCACGGTGTTGATCGTCAACAACAACGGCATCGTGTTCAGCGGCAGCAGCCAGGTCAACGTGCGCAACCTGGTGGCCGCCGCCACGGATTTCACTGCCGAGCAGTTTACCCAGCGTGGCCTGTACAGCACCAACACGACCAGCCCCAGTTTCACCCAGGCCGCTGGCAAGGTGTTGGTGGAGCAGGGCGCGCAGATCCAGACCCACGCGCCGGCCACCTCCACGGCCGGCGGTGGCTACGTGCTGTTGCTGGGCAAGGACGTGGAAAACGCCGGTGCCATCAACACGGCGCGGGGCCAGACCACCCTGGCGGCGGGCGACAGTTTCATTATCAAAAAGGGCTACGGCACGGACGGCAACGCCAGCTCCACCACCCGCGGCAATGAAGTCAGCGTCAGCGGCGCCGGCCAGGTGAGCAACAGCGGCAGCATCCAGGCGGCCACCGGCGATATCACCCTGGCCGGGCGCCAGGTGCGGCAAAACGGTGTGCTGCTGTCCAGCTCCTCGGTGGACGCCCGTGGCACCCTGCACCTCAACGCCACAGGCAGCGACGCCAGTGTGAGCCTGGGGGAGGGCAGCACCAGCGCCATCCTGCTGGACAGCAGCAACGCCTTGGACAGCCAGCGCGCGGGGTTGATAACCCCGGTCTTGAACCAGGAAGGCAACGTGGTGTCGGCCGACACCTACCGTCGCGACCAGTCCCTCGTGGAGATCAACAGCGCCGGTACCGTGGACTTTCGTGCAGGTTCCGTGACCCTGGCCACCGGCGGGCAGGTGGCGGTCAAGGCCGGCCAGCGCGCGTTGCTGCGCGACGGCGCGGTGATCGACGTCTCCGGCGCCGTGGGCGTCAAAGTGGCGATGGAGGCCAACAGCGTCAAGGTCAATATCCAGGGCAACGAGCAGCGCGACGCTTCGGTCAACCGCGACAGCAAGCAGCTCAACAGCACCGATGTGTGGGTGGATGTGCGTGAGCTGGTGCGCGTGCCCGCAGGTACTAACGGCTACGCCACCGACCGCTGGTACACCGCCGGTGGCCTGCTGGAAGTGGGCGGCTACCTGGGCACCCGCAACCACAGCGTGGGCGAGTGGATGGCCCAGGGCGGCAGCGTGAATTTCAGCGGCGCCGACGTGGTAACCCAGCAAGGCTCGCAGATCAACCTGTCTGGCGGCACCCTCGATGTGCAGAGCGGCAAACTTAAACAGAGCTGGCTGCGGGCGGCGAACGGGCGCCTGTTCGAGGTGTCCCGCGCCCCTGGCGACATCCTCTACAGCGGCCTCTACAAAGGCTATGAAGACCACAGCCCGCGCTGGGGCGTGACCGATTACTACTACAACCCGCTGATTGCCCCGCGTGAGCGGGCAGAGGCCGGCTACACCGTCGGGCGCGATGCCGGGCGCCTGGTCATCGGCACCACCAACGCGGTGCTCGAAGGCCAGGTCATCGGCGACACCTTCCAGGGGGACCGCCAAGTGCAGGCCGCCCAGGCCGGGCTCGAAGGCTACCGGCAGACGCAGACTGCCGTGGCCCGCGGCGCCGAGTTGGTGGTGGGCAGCTATGTGCCCTGGTACATCAAGGACCGCGGCGCCTTGGAATATGTCCTCGGGGCCAACGCCGGCACGCTCAAGAACGTCGTCCTGGGCCACAGCCCCCAGGCCATCGCCGCCGGCCTCGACCTGGCCAGCGTGTTGCCCGAGGAGCGCCGTGGCACCTTGCACCTGGACAGCGACCGGCTCAACGCCATGGGCCTGGGCACGCTCAAGGTCGCGGCCACGGGCGCGATCCAGGTAGACGCCGCCCTGCAGGTGGCGAGCGGCGGGGAAATCACCCTGTATGGCCCGGATATCGAGGTCAACGCCAACCTGACCGCCCATGGCGGGCGCCTGCAACTGGGCAACGTACAGCCCCAGGTCACCACCCTCGGTGACCAAGGCAAGCAGGACTTTACCCTCGGCGGGCGCGGCACCCTGCTGGTGCAGAACGCGGCGCGGCTGGATGCCAGCGGGCTGTGGAGCAACCAAGTGCTCGCCCCGGGCGACATCAGCCGCTTGCCCTACCTCAACGGTGGCAGCGTGGCGCTGCGCAGCAGTGGCGATGTCACGCTGGCCGCGGGCACCTCGCTGGATGTGTCCTCGGGCGCGGGCCTGGGGGTCAAGGGCCAGTTGCTCGGTGGCAAGGGCGGCGACCTGAGCCTGGCCGCCAACGCCAACACTGCAGGCGCCAGCGGCGTCCTGACCCTCGATGGCCAGTTGCAGGGCTACGGCGTGAAGGGGGGCGGGCGCATGAGTGTGCAGGCCGGCGAAGTGCTTATCAGCGACCAGGCCCGCGACCCGGCGTCTACCGCCCTGCACCTGGGCGGTGGCTTTTTCAACAAGGGTTTCTCCGCCTACGACATCACCGGCAACGAGGGCCTGCGGGTGGCCGACGGCACCCAGGTCGAGGTGACGACGCCGGTGTATCGCCTCAAGGAATCGGCCCAGGGCCTGGCCGTAGGTTCGGCGCCAGGGGCGGCGCTGGAGCTGTGGACCCCGCCCCTGGCTCTGGCGGACCCGATCAAGGGCCGGCTCACCCAGCGCCAGGGCGCCAGCCTGAGCTTGCAGGCGGGCACCCTGATCTCCAATGCGGCGCAGATGGCCAGGGTGCAGGCCGAGATCGGCCAGGGTGCGCTGATCCGTGTCGACCCAGGACAGGCCATCAAGGTGCGCAGCATTGGCCAGTTGACGGTGGACGGCACCCTCAGCGCCTGGGGCGGGCAGATCACCCTGGGCGCTATTGCACCGAGTGCCTCGGTGACCGAACCGGTAGAAGCGGTGGGGCATGGCCGCTCCATCTGGATTGGCGAGCATGCGTTGCTGGATGTGGCCGCACGCGCCAGCACGGCGGTGGATGCCCGGGGCCGGCACTATGGCACGGTGGCCAAGGGCGGCAGCATAGTGGTGGGCGGTACCATCGACCCGGCCACCGGCAAGGCCGATGCGGCCAAGCTGTTTGTGGTGGTGCGCGAAGGCGCCCGGCTGGATGCGTCCGGCACCCAGGCGCGGGTGGACCTGGCGGGCGGCGGGCCAACCCTGATGGCCAGCGACGGCGGTAGCATCTCCCTGGCCTCCAGCAATGGCCTGTACCTGGCAGGGGATTTGAAGGCCAGTGCCGGTGGCAGTGGTGCGGCGGGCGGCACCTTGAGCATGGCCCTGGAAACGCCCCTCTATCTGCCCGATGCCGCGCAACGGGTGCGCCAGGCCCGGGAACTGCTGCTGAGCACGACCCAGGCCCCGGCCTTGGCCGGCGCGACGGCGGCGCAGGTGGCCGATACCCTGGTGTACGGCCAAGGGCGGTTGACGGTGGCCCAGGTCGAGCAGGGTGGTTTCGATAACCTCAACCTGCTGAGCAATGGCGCTATCAGCTTCGACGGCGATATGTCCCTGCGCCTGGGCCAGAGCCTGAGCTTGTATGCCAACGTGCTGGCCCTGGGTGAGAACGCGGCGGGCCAGGCCCGTGTCAGCCTAGCGGCGCCACACGTGCGTCTGGCGGGTGTCGGCAATGTTGGAGGGGGGCCGGCGAACGAGATTCGCCCCACGGTCCAGGACACGGTTTCCCAGCAGGCCGCGGCGGGCAACCTGTCGGTGGCGGCTGCTACGCTGCTGGAGGTGCGCGATAGAGTCACCCTCGGTGGCCACGCCGGCCAGCATGAGCACGTGGCGGGTGTGTTCGACCGCCGTGGCTTCGCTCAGACGCAGTGGGTCAGCCAGGGCGATTTGCGCTTTTTGGCCGGCACCAGCAAAACGGCCCTCACTGAACTGACCACCCCGGGCGACCTGCACCTGGCCGCCGCGCAAATCTATCCGGCCACCGGCGCATCTGCGCGGGTGCGGGCAGGCTATCTGGGGCCCAACGTCGATTTCGATGTGCAGCGCACCCTGAGCATTGGCCGTGTCAGCCCCCTTGACCCGGCGCAACCCTATTCGGTGTTCGGCAGCCTGTCGCTGGCGGCGGCCCATATCGAGCAGGGAGGGGTGCTGCGCGCGCCCATGGGCAACCTGACCCTGGGCTTTGATTCAGGCGTGCAGCGGGCGACGCGTTCGGTCAACCTACTGCCCGGCAGCCTGACCTCGGTCAGCGCCGGCGGCCTGACCCTGCCCTATGGCGGCACGCTGGACGGCGTGACCTGGCGCTACAACGGCGAGCAGGTGCAATTGCTCGGCGTGGGCGGCACCGACATCGCCGGCAACCTGAAGGTAGGAACCCGGTTGCTGGGGCAAACCCTGGACGTGCAGCAGGGGGCGGTCCTGGACCTGTCCGGCGGCGGCGCTTTGCTCGGTGCGGCTTTTGTTTCCGGGCGGGGTGGCTCTACCGATGCGCGCTACAACCCCCTGGTGCAGATCAGCGCCGACGGCCATTTCACCCTGCCGGGGCTGGCCACCAACCCGGTGTACGCTATCGTCCCCGGGGTGCAGGCCAACGTGGCGCCCAGCGATGGCGAGCGTGGCGCGAGCCAGCCGCTGGCGGGCCAGCAGATCAGCATCGGCAGCGGCGTGCCGGGCCTGCCGGCGGGCACCTACACCCTGTTGCCGTCCACCTATGCCTTGCTGCCGGGGGCCTTCCGGGTGGAGGTCAATGGCTTGGCCCGGGCCTTGAGCGCCGGCGCGGTACCGGGTGCGGTGGCCCTGCGCAATGGTTCCTGGGCCACGGCTGGGCAACTGTCGATTGCCCATACCGGCATCCGCGACAGCCAGGCCAGCCAGGTGATCGTCACCCCGGCGGCTGTGTTGCGCCGCTATTCCCAGTACAACGAAACCTCCTATGCCGACTTCGTGCGCGCCGACCAGGTGCGGGTCGGCGTGCCCCGTGCCGCGCTTGAGGCCGATGCCAAGAACCTGCGCCTGGAGCTGTCGCGGGGCGTGCAGGCGCAAAACGCCCTGAACTTCGCAGGCGAGGCGCGCTTCAAACCTGCCGAGGGCGGTTTTGGCGCCACCGTTGCCGTCACCGCCAGTCAGGGGTTAGAGATCCTCGCCAGCGGCGCGCCCGTCAGCAGCAACCCGCAAACGGTTTCGTTGTACGCCGACACCCTCAATGCCCTGGGCGCGGCCCGCCTGACCCTGGGCGGCGCGACCACGGTGACGTATGGCCAGGGCGGCAACTTCGTCGACTTTGACCGGGCGCAAAGAGCGTGGTCGGTGGCCCTGCGTGAAGGCGCGACCCTGGTGGCACCGGAGGTGTTCCTGATCGCCAACGCGCCGCTTGGGATGGAGAACGGCGGCATCCACATCGAGCAGGGTGCGTCGATCAATACCCTGGGGCGTGGCAAGGCTGCCTACGACTCCGGCGACGGTTTCATCTACCAACCGGGCGTCAACACGGTGGTGGCTGTCTCCAATGGTCGCTTGCAGATGTTGGCCCCGCTGGCCACCAGCGACCGCGCGCCGGGCAGTATCCTCGTCGGCCAGTGTGCGCTGGCGGCCTGCGGCAATGAAACGCGGCTGTACTCCGAAGGCACGATCGCCTTTGCCACTAACCACACCTTCACCCTCGACGATGCGGTGCGCTACGGCACCCGCCACTTGGCGCTGGCGGTGGGCGCCATCAACGTCGGCACCCCGCAGGCCCTGGCCGCTGCGGCCGAGCGCAACACCTTGCCCCTGGGCCTGACCCTGGACCAGCAGGTGATGGAACGCCTGCTGCGCGGCGACACCTCACGCGGCGCGCCGGCTCTGGAAAGCCTGGGGCTGACCGCCGGGCAATCGCTGAACTTCTTTGGCAGCAGCACCCTGAGTACCCTGGACAGCAACGGCAAGTCGCTGCTGGACAAACTGGTCCTCAGCACCCCGGCGATCTACGGCGCGGGCAATGCTGACGACGTGGCGCTGATCCAGACCGGCAACCTGATCTGGAGCGGGGCACCGAACGCGGCTGCGCCGGTGATCGCCCAGGGGGCCGGAACCGGCAGCGGCACCCTGCAGGTCCAGGCGCGGCGCATCGAGTTCGGCCACGGCCCCGACACCCAGGCCGACAGCCTGGGGGATTACGGGCGCAGCACCCTGGGTTTTGCCAACGTCAACCTCACGGCCAGCGAGCGCATCACCGCCAACCACAAGGGCAGCCTGGCGGTGTACCAGGCCCGTGGCGCCTATGAAGCGGGCAAGGGCTACGCCCACAGCGGCGGCAACCTGACCATCAGCACACCGCTGTTGACCGGCGAAGCGGGTTCGGTGAACCGCATCACCGTGGGCGGCGACCTGCGCGTCAATGGCAACGGCGCGGCCAATGGCGTGGCGGTGCAGGCCTTGGGCGGCGAACTGCTGCTGGCGGCCCGCAGCATCGGGCTGGACACTGCCGTGGTTCTGCCCAGCGGCAAGTTGACCCTCAGCGCTGAACAGGACATCCACCTGGGCGACGCCGCACGGCTGGACCTGGCCGGGCGTACCGTGGGCCTGCTGGACGAGAAACAATATAGCTGGGGCGGCGACGTCACCCTGCAGAGCCGCCACGGCAATATCCGCCAGGGGGCGGGTGCGGTGATCGACCTGTCGGCGCACAACAACCAGGGTGGCCTGCTCAAGGCCGTGGCGGTCGAGGCGGGCGCCGGTGTGATCGATCTGCAGGGCCGCATTCTCGCGGGCAGCAGCGGCTATTACGACGCCGGTGGCACCCTGGTGCCGTACAAGGCCGGGGGGGTGGATATCCGCGGCCAATACCTGGGCGATTTTGTGGCCTTGAACCAGCGCCTGAACGACGGCCAGGTATTTGGTGCGCGCAGCTTTACCCTCAAACAGGGCAACCTGGTGATCGGCAACGAACTCAAGGCCAGCCAGATCAACGTCTCGGTGGACAACGGCAGCCTCACGGTGCTGGGCACCCTCGACGCCAGCGGCGAGCGGGTCGGCAGCATTCGCCTGGCCGGCCAGCATGGCCTGACCCTCGCCGGCAGTGCCTTGCTCGACGCCCATGGCACGCAGTTGCGGGTCGATAGCTACGGCAAGATCATCGACTCGCCGAACCGCGCCATCGTTGAACTCAACAGTGGCCTGGGCACCCTGACCCTGGCCGATGGCGCACGCATCGACCTGCGCCACGGCACTGCGGCGGCCGTGGGCAGCGGCCCCGGCCAACACGACGGCCAGGCCCGTGGCACCCTGGAACTCAACGCCCCGCGGCTGAATGCGGGCGACCCGACCCAGGGCGACATCGCCATCGACGCCAGCGGCCGCTTGGGCATTTTCGGTGCGCGTTCCATTGGCCTCAACGCCGTGGCGCGCTACACCGACGCCCCGGTCGGCCCGGTGCCGGCGGCCAGCGGGCGGCCGTATCAGATGATCGACCAGGCGTACCTCAATGCCAAGCACCTGAGCAGCCAACAGTTCATCGACCACGCACTGGCCAACAACGGGCTGATGCACGGCCAGCTCGCGGGCCTCAACAACGCGGCATACCGCGAGGCCTTCCACCTGCGCCCCGGAGTGCAGATCCTCACCGAAGGCGACCTGGTGGTCAGTGGCGACCTCGACCTCTCCGGCTACCGCTACGCCAGCGTCAACCCCCATACCCAACAGACCTCGGTTTACGGTTCAGGCGAACCGGGCAGCCTGGTGATCCGTGCTGGTGGCAACCTGGATATCTACGGCAGCATCAACGACGGCTTCGCGCCGCCGCCGGCCACCCCGGACGACAAGGGCTGGGTACTCACCCCGGGTATGCAGGGCTTCGGCGCCGACGTTATCGTGCCCGGCCCTGGGGTGGTGTTGGAGGACGGCAGCCTGTTCCCGGCCGGCAAGACCCTCAACTATGCATTGCCCTTCAAGGCCACCACCCTGGCCTCCGGCACCGTGCTGGCGGTGCAGGGCAGCTTGCAAGCGCCGCTGACCCTGCCGGCCAACACCGTGCTCAGCGCCGCCGTGCGCGACAGCAACGGCCAGGTGCTGTACGCCGCCGGCACCCTGTTGCAGCAACCGCTGGTGCTGGCCACGGGCACCTTGCTCGATGCCGGCACCCTGTTGCCCGGCCCCGCCAGCCTGGGGCCGATGACCTGGCCGGCCGGTGTGCCACTGCCGGGCCGGGCCCAGTTCAGCAACGATGAGCCGGACGGCGTGCGGCTGGCCGGTAGCCTGGCGCTCAAGGTGGGCGCGTTGATCCCGTCCCTGACGGATATCAAACTGCCAGCCGGCGTGCTGTCGGTGCCGCTGCGCAGCGTCACCGACAGCACCCGCAGCAATTGGGCGGTGGCGACGATGCTGGCCGAAGGCTCGCAATCCTGGTCGCTGCGCCTGGTGTCGGGCGCCGACACCACGGCCGCCGATAGCCGGGCGATCAAACCCACCTATGCCGGCGACCTGACTCTGGCCGATACCCACTACGGCCTGTACGAGGTGTACGAGAAAACCATCATCCCGGGTAAACCGGCCAAGCCGGGCGGTGCCCTGTATTGGACGGACCTGGGGGCCGAGTTCGGTTATGTATCCGGCACCCCGGTGTCCGAGGACGACGAGGGCGTGTGCACGGACATGCCGGGCGCCTGCGTTACGACGACCTATGTGTGGGGCGATTCGGGAGCGCAGTTCGGCTACACGCCCGGCACCCCGGCGGTCTCCGGCCCAGACGAGGACATGTGCCTGGAGCAGGGCGACTGCGTGGTGGTCGGCCTGCCCACCCCTGAAGTGCCTGAGCAGGTGATTATCGGTGCGCTCAAACGGGTCAACCCGATTACCCAGCATTTCAGTGTGCTGCGCACCGGCACCGGCGACCTCGACCTGGTGGCGGCCGGCAACGTGGCGATGCAATCGCTGTACGGCATCTACACGGCCGGGGTGTCCAGTGCCTCGCGCGCCGGCAGCGCGGCGCCGGCCTTCGACCGCCCGCGCAGCAACGCCAGCGACGGCACCCTCCTGGGCAGTGCGGGCAAGGCCTATGAAGGCCTGGTCAATGAAAACCCCAACAGCCTGTATGCGGCCTGGTACCCCGACCAGGGCGGTAACGTGCTGCTGCGGGCCGGTGGCAGCCTCAGTGGCGACATCCTCAGCCCGAACACCGGCGTGGTGCCGTATATCGGCGATGGGCGCACCCAACTGGACAGTGCCAACCTGGGCAACTGGCTATGGCGCCAGGGCAGCGGGCACACCCAGGGCGTGGACGAAACCCCCACCAGTTGGTGGATCAACTTTGGCACCTATATCAAGGGATCCGGCGGCGGCAACACGGCCTACCCACTCCTTGAAAGAAGCGAGATCGAGGCAATGCCGCGGCTGGTGGGCTTCACTGGTGTCGGCACCCTGGGCGGCGGCAACCTGACCCTGGACCTGGGCAGCGATGCGGGCATGCTTGCTCGTCGCGGTGACAGCCGCGGCTTGAAAGCACCGCGCAGCGCCGGTTTGGCGCTGGCGGTGGGCAGCACCGGGCGCGTGACCCCGGGCGGCGAGCTGCTGCTCACCGGCGGCGGTGACCTGGACGTGCGCATGGGCGGCGACCTCAACCCGGACCTCAAGGCCCGTGCGGCCTTGCCAGGGACCGACGTATCCGGCGCTCCTGGCGATTACACACAACAGCTCCTGAGCCTCAACGGTGTGCTGAGCAACCTGCGCGGCGCCCTCAACCTGCAAGCGGGCAGCCTGGGTGGTATCGCCCTCAGTTATGGCCGTTTTGAGGGGCAGCATGACGACAAAGAGAGCCGCGCCTATTCGCCGTACACCGCGACCCGGGGCGCCGCCACCGGCGGTGTGACCCTGATGCTGGGGGACGCCACGGCGAACCTCTCCACCCGTGGCGACCTGGTGCTGGCGGGGGCCGGCGATCCGGGGCGGATCAAGACCGAACATGCCTCGGCCTACCGCTACAACGGCCAGGCGTATGGCGAGGGGCAGAGCTGGTTCTCCCTGTGGACCGAACACACCGCCATCAACCTGTTCTCGGCCGGCGGCAGCATGACCCCCAGCGTGCAGAGCGGTGCCGTAGTACGTGGCTCTACGTTGACACCTGAGGGTAGCAAAAACCACTCCACCACGGACGGGCGCTTCCTGTTTCCCTCGAAATTGAGTGCGGTAGCCGCCAGTGGCAGCATCTTCCTTGGGACTTCGGCCCTGGGCGCCAACGGTGCCTTTAACAACTCTGCCTATTCCCTGTTGCTGGCACCGTCCAACAGCGGGCGCCTGGCTTTGCTGGCGGGTAACTCGATCTATGCCGGCGGTTATGCCGTCAGCCAGTCGGGTGCCAGCCTGGATACCCTGCCAACGCCGTTTGCCCCGGCCTTTGTCGGCTGGAATGGCCTTGAGCAGGTGGTCAATAACCTGAGCCGCGAATCAGTGCCCGCCAACAAGATCGAGTTCTCCCTGTTCGCCTTCGGTGCCAACACCGCCAGCGCGCGGGCCGCGTTCTCGGCTACACCGGCGCGGTTCTACGCCGCCACGGGTGACATCGTCGGCCTGCGCAGCGGTGAACTACTGAACTTCACCATCGGCGACCGCATTGGCCAGACCCGCTATGAGGGTGCCGGCCCGGTGTGGATGAAGGCCGGGCGCGACATCGTCGGCTCGGGTACGGCGCTTAATATGCCGACCCAGATGCCAACGAAAATCGCTGCTACCACGAGCAATATCTCGGGTTCGGGTACCAGCAGTGGCAACCTCTTCGTGCATGGCAACGCCAGCGATATCTCGGTGGTTTCGGCGGGGCGTGACATCCGCTACAGCAGCTTCAACATCGCCGGCCCTGGCACCCTGGAACTCCAGGCCGGACGCAATATCCTGATGGAAGACCGCGCCTCGGTGACCAGCCTGGGGGCGGTGGTGCCGGGGGATACGCGGCAGGGGGCGAGCATTGTGATGGAGGCCGGTGTCGGCGCCGGGGGGCTGGATTACCTCAAGTTCGTGCGGCCTTACCTGGACCCGGCCAGCCGCGCCCACAGCGACCAGGCCCTGGCCAGCCAACCGGGCAAAGTGGCCAAGACTTACGAGGCCGAACTGCTGGCCTGGCTGCAGGCGCGCTTTGCCTACGCCGGCACAGCGCAGGAGGCCCCGACCTACTTCGCCAGCCTGGCGCCGGAGCAGCAGCGGGTGTTTGCCCGTGATGTGTACTTCGCCGAACTGCGGGCCGGTGGGCGCGAGTACAACGACGTGGACGGGCCGCGTTTTGGCAGCTTCCTGCGCAGCCGCAACGCTATCGCCAGCCTGTTGCCCAAGACCGACGTGGCGGGCAACCCGATTGTCTACGACGGCGACATCACCCTGTATGGCGGCGCCGGGATCCACACCCTGTTCGGCGGCGGCATCCAACTGCTCACCCCCGGCGGGCAGCAGGTGTTCGGTGTCGAAGGGGAGGCGCCACCGTCCACCTCGGGGGTCATCACCCAGGGCGCCGGTAATATCGGGCTGTATGCCCAGGGCAGCATCCTGCTGGGCCAGAGCCGCATCATGACCACCTTCGGCGGCGATATCTTCGGCTGGTCGGACCAGGGCGACATCAACGCCGGGCGTGGCTCGAAAACCACGGTGGTCTACACGCCGCCCAAGCGGGTCTACGACCAATGGGGCAACGTCGCCCTGGCGCCGAGCGTGCCCAGTTCCGGCGCGGGCATCGCCACCCTGGCCCCGATTGCCGAAGTACCGGCGGGGGACATCGACCTGCTGGCACCCCTGGGCACCATCGATGCGGGCGAGGCGGGGATCCGGGTGTCGGGCAACATCAACCTCTATGCCCTGCAAGTGGTCAACGCGGCGAACATCCAGGTGCAGGGCAAGGCTTCCGGCATGCCGGTGGTGGCGGCCGTGAACACCGGGGCCATCACCTCGGCCAGTTCCGCCGCCACCTCGGCCACCCAGGCCGCCGAAGACGTGGCACGCCAGCAAAAGGCCGCGGCGCGGCAGAACCTGCCCTCGGTGGTGACCGTCAAGGTGCTGGGCTACGGCCAGGAACCCTTGGCCGCCCCCCGTGAAGGCGCCAGCCGTGCCCCGGCCTACAACCGGCAAAGCCCGGTGCAAGTGCTTGGCGCAGGCCCCTTGAGCGACCAGGCGCAGTTGCAATTGACTGAGGAGGAACGAGGCAACCTGACCCTGTAGAAGCGAGTTTTCCCGCCTCTACAGGTGGGGTTGCGGCGGATGCTGTAGCGCGAACGGTGGCCGGAATGGATTTATGAAGGGCTAAATCCATTCCGGTGCTTTTACATGGCCTAGAACACCACTAGGCAAAGAAAGCTGGTGTTGTGTTCTGTGGTATATGCTTCGTTACCGTCACGAAAGTGTTTGCCCCAGTACTGCGGTAACAGGCCTCCGGCTTTGTCCGTTGACCAGAAGTAGCTGTGGGCTTGCCCTGGCCAATTACCTCTGTACGTATCGTAGATCGCCCTTAGTTCATTCATATTGGGCAGCCGGCCGCCCCGGTTACTTGCCATGCTTGTGCACGTTTTATAGCTGCCTCCGTAGAACGTATCTTGGAAGAACCTGACGTTGGAAACCGAGACGGAGTAGTACACTTGCTTGTGTTCCGAGTCCTGCACGGTAATGGTGGTTGAACCGTTGTTGCGTATGACCACGACGCCGTTGTTATCCACGACAGCGCAAGCCGTATTGGTCGAGGTATAGATGTAGGGTGGTAACCCTCCAGTGGCCTGGCGCTGGAATTGGTCGGCACCATTGCTGGGCCTTACTTCATGGGTTTTATCTTTCCACAGATACAAGGTCTGGTTGCGAATGACCGTCGAAGTATCAATGCTCAGCGCCGGTCTTGCCGTCAGTGTGTAGTTGGTCGATTGAAACAACACAGCCTGTGCTTCACTGGTACTGCCATCAAACGTCACCTTGCAACTTATGGTGACCTGGCTGTTATTGTTCAACCCCTGCAGCCAAGTGCGCAGCACATCTTTGTTTGCCACACCACTGTTCGCCTGGCTCGCACTGATGGAATAGGCGCTAAGTACCACCAAGTTAGACGCACCCGGGCTTGTACAGCTCATCCATACCCGTTGCCCGGTATTGCTCAATGACCATTTGGCGACAGCCGCCTTGGCGTTGCCGGTGAAGGTGTTCAGGTCCAGATTTGCGTTGTGGGGAAGGTTATTGATGAGCGGCCTTGGCAGGCTGGTCTGGGGGATCGGTGTCACGGTCACGGTCACCATCCCAGAGGGTTTCATGCCCCCACTGCGGGTCACTTCGTACTTGAGGGTAAAGGTACGGTTGGCATTGCCGATGTTGGCGGCAATGGCGCTGGCGGGGATATCGAACTCGACGGTCTTGTCGGTTTCGCCCGGTTTAGGGGCGATGGTCGGGCTTCCTGCGCCGGATGTACCCACCATGATGAGGCGGATGCTGTCGCCGGTGTTCATGTCGGGGTAGGTCACCTGCACCTTGGCCCCGCTTACGCCTTGCAGCGGCGCATAGGTGACATTGGCGCCTGACCCCGTGGCGTTCAGCAATACCGGCAGCGGCAGGTCCAGGACCGCCCTTACGGTGTAGGTCTTGACCGGGAAGACAATCGCCCGGCCGACCGTGTTGTTGGTCGTCAAGGATGCTTTGAGGTGAATTTCCAGGGTGGAGTTGTCCCTCAGGCTGGCGAAGAACGGTGAGTACGCTGCTGGTTGATCGAAGTACCCGATGCTGATCCAACTGGGGTTGGTCTGCGCGCCCCCGCCATTCCATAGAGTCAGGCTGGCGGCCGTACCATCGGTCTTCGTGCCTTTGAGTTCCAGCCACACCGGGCAACCGGAGGTGATAAACGGCCACACGCCAATGCGCACGGTGGCCCCTCCTGTGATGGTCGAGAGATCGAGAATATTGCCGCTGGTGTTGTTGATTTGGATGAGAGTTTTGACCAGTTCGTCGGTGGGAATCGGTGTTACGGTCACGGTCACCATCTCAGAGGGTTTTATCTCCCCACTGCGGGTCACTTCGTACTTGAGGG
>RCMZ01000701.1_pt1 | contig 14675 bp, 13 predicted proteins | sample 2041141 | NCBI WGS metagenome assembly RCMZ01 (sample SAMN09708263, study PRJNA481090) | Wastewater metagenome, whole genome shotgun sequencing project. | biome: sewage; isolation source: Davis station wastewater (DW) | place: Antarctica: Davis Station | collected 2010-03-01
GCCAAAAGGAAATCGACGAGGTCCCTTGCAAGACACGGGGGGAAGGCGACGAGGTCATCACCAGCCGCTTCATGGAAAGCATCGAAGCCCCGCCGTTCTGGAAGATGGCGCTGCGCATGAACGGCCTGCCCGACGACCAGCCGGTGGACCGCTGGCAAATCTGCCACTTCGCACCGCCCAGCCACGTGCTGATCGAAGTGGGTGTAGCGCTGGCCGGCCATGGCGGCTACAACGCCCCAGTCGACAAGAAGGCTTCGAGCATCGTGGTGGACTTCATCACGCCCGAGACCGACACCTCGATTCACTACTTCTGGGGCATGGCACGCAACTTCAAACCGCAGGACCCGTCACTCACCACCCAGATCCGCGACGGCCAGGGCAAGATCTTTGCCGAAGACCAGGAGATGCTGGAGCTTCAGCAAGCCAACCTTACGCGCTACCCCGAACGCAAGCTGCTCATGCTCAACATCGACGCCGGAGGCGTGCAGTCGCGCAAGATTCTGGACCGCCTGCTGGCGGCAGAACGCGCACCTGCCGCAGCACAGGCGGTGGCCGCATGACCGCGCAAGAGACCCTTCAGGTCCGCGTCGTCAAGAAGCAGGCCGAAGCTGAGGGCATCGCCAGCTATGAGCTGGCGCGGCTGGACGGCGCCGCACTGCCTCCGTTCAGCGCGGGCTCGCACATCGACGTACACCTGCCCGGCGGTCTGACACGGCAGTACTCGCTGTGCAACGCATCGCACGAGTCGCACCGCTACCGCATCGCCGTGTTGCGCGACGCGGCGTCGCGCGGTGGCTCTGTCGCCATGCATGACAGCGTGCATGAGGGCGACGTGATCACCATCAGCACCCCGCGCAACCACTTCGCCCTGCACCCCGCACAGCGCACCGTGCTGCTGGCCGGTGGCATCGGCGTGACACCGCTGCTGTGCATGGCCGACCGTCTCGCGCGCACAGGCGCTGACTTTGCCCTGCACTACTGCGCTCGATCGGCGGAACGCACGGCGTTTGCCAGCGAGATTGCCGCATCGCCCATGGCGCCACACACCCACTTCCACTTTGACGCGGGTGCCGCTGAACAGCGGCTGGATGTGGCCACGGTGCTGGCTGCGCCCGGCCCTGACAAGCGCCTGTATGTGTGCGGCCCTGCAGGCTTCATCGACCACGTAGTGAACAGCGCCAAGGCCCAGGGCTGGACGCAGGACCACATCCACCTCGAGTACTTTGGCGCCCCCGCGCAGGACACCTCGGGTGACCAGGGTTTTGACGTGCGCATAGCCAGCACCGGCAAGGTCTACCACATTGCACCGGATGTGTCGGTGGTGGAGGCCTTGCGTTGTGAAGGCATCGACATCTTGACCTCCTGCGAGCAAGGCGTGTGCGGCACCTGCCTGACGCGCGTGCTGGAGGGCGAGGTAGACCACCGCGACATGTACCTGACCGACGAGGAAAAAGCCAGCAACGAACAGTTCATGCCCTGCTGCTCCCGCGCGCGCAGCCAGTTGCTGGTGCTGGATTTGTAGATTCGCACCTTGCACGTCGCCCCACATTGAAAGCCTGGGGCACTGGTGGCCCACTATGGCGATGGCGGGGGACTCAGCGTTCACCCGCCTCCACCCGCGCCAGCGCACAAAACCCGGCATCGCCGCCTTGGCGCCCCGAACGCCACCCTGCGCGACAAGCCCGTCTATTTATTTCACATGGAGCCCCGTCGCACCCGCAAAAACACAGATTTGCTAAGAGTCAGCTAAGACTTGATTTCGACAATGGCGCTGTAGTCACTTCGGACTGAAGCCCTGGTCATGTCTCTCGACTCTGCTCTTTTCCTGTCGATCAATGGGTCGGCAACGTCGCCACATTGGTTAACGGCCCTGGCACTTTTTGCCACCACCCAATTGCCACAACTGGTGGCAGGCGTGGTCGCCGGGGCGTTCATCGCAGGCAATCACCAAGTCAGGCAGCGCGTGCTGCGCATGTTTGCCGCGATGGCCATCGCCTGGTTGCTGGCGTGGATGGGCAAACATTTCATCCCGGTCGACCGGCCCTTTGTCGCAGGCCTGGGCAAACAGTGGCTGCCACATGCGGCAAGCCATTCTTTCCCCAGCGCCCACGCAAGCGTCGCTTTCGCGCTGGCCGCGGGTGTTTTGTTGTTGACGCGGCAGATGCACTGGGCCTTTTTGGCTTTTTTTGCGGCCTCGCTCATCGCCTGGAGCCGCGTGTATCTCGGGCTGCACTACCCCTCTGACGTGATCGCGGGCGCCGTGGCCGGCGTGGCCAGCGGCTGGCTGGCATGGCGACTTTCGTCCTTACCCCCCTTGCAGCCGGCCAGCGCCAAGGTGCCCACATGATCGGCCATAGCGCTCTGGCTTGCGCAAGGCTGTCCACCGAGCCCGGTGCTTCGCTGCCCTGCAACGAGCCCCACGAGATCATGAGCGGCACGCACCTCGACCTGGGCTCCCGCCCCCTTGCATTGGCCGCATCACCGTCTCGCGAATTCGGCTCGGTCTCCTGCATTGTTCCGTGCCACAACGAAGCCAAGAACCTCGAACAATTACTTCCGCAGTTGCGTGACACGCTGGAGGCGTGCTGCAGCCAGTGGGAGGTCATTTTGGTGGACGACGGAAGCTCGGACACCAGCAGCCTGGTGCTTGCCAAGTGGGCACAGGCGCCCGGGTTTCGCGCGCTGCTGCTGTCACGCAACTTTGGCAAAGAGGCGGCACTCACCGCCGGGCTGGAAGCCGCGCAGGGCGACGCCATCGTGATGATGGATGCCGACCTGCAACACCCGCCCGCACTGATCCCCACCTTCTTGCAGCATTGGCGCCAGGGCCGCGACGTGGTGTATGCACTGCGCGAAGACCGACACGACGAAAGCACTTTCAAACGGCTGGGGACGCGCTGGTTCTACCGCCTGGTGAACGTAGCAGCACGATTCCAGGTGCCCGCCAACGCAGGCGACTTCCGTCTGATGGATCGCTCTGTCGTGCGGGCCCTGCTCTCCCTGCCAGAGCGCAACCGCTTCATGAAGGGTCTTTACGCCTGGGTCGGTTTCGACGCCGTGGCCATTCCCTATGCCCCCGACGCGCGTTTGCATGGCAAAACGACGTACAACGCCTGGAACCTGATTCGACTGTCGATCGACGGACTGACCGCCTTCACCACCTGGCCGTTGCGCGCGGTCAGTCTGCTGGGGTTCGTATTGGCTTTTTTTGCGCTGCTGTACGGCGCCTACCTGACGGCCGCCTACATGGTGTCCGGGCACGATGTCAGCGGCTGGACCACCATTGTGGTCGGCCTGATGGGGTTCTCAGGCATCCAGCTCCTGTCGCTCGGCATCGTGGGCGAGTACGTGGGGCACATCGCCGAAGAGGTCAAAGCGCGCCCGGTCTACATCGTCAAGCGTGAGCTGGGCCACGGTCTCAAGAAGGCCGATCTGTGAAGTCGCTTCAACGAAACACCCGCCATGGGGTCACGGCGGTTGTTCTGTGCATGCTGGCTTGGGCCGCCTTCACCTTGTGGGCGCGCCCCCTGATGCTGCCCGATGAAGGGCGCTATGCCGGCGTGGCCTGGGAAATGCTGCGCTCGGGGGAATGGCTGACGCCCACGCTCAACGGCTTGCCCTACTTCCACAAGCCCCCCCTTTTCTACTGGATCACGGCCACGGCTTTGTGGCTCGTTGGCCCGCATGAGTGGGCGGCCCGGGTTGCGTCGCTTCTGGGCGCGGTGCTCGGTGCCACATCCCTGTATATGTTCACCCGCCGGTGGTCCAGCGAGCGCGCGGCCCGCGCCGGCCTGGTGGTGTTGTTCGCCCAGCCGCTGTGGCTCATCGGGGGGCAGTTTGCCAACCTCGACATGCTGGTGGCGGGCTGCATCAGCGCCACCATCGTGCTGCTGGCCCATGCGGTGTTGCTGGCCGATCATGGCAAGCCCTGGCGCGCGGTCCTCACGGGCGCCTGGGCCATGGCGGCCCTGGGCGTGCTGGCCAAAGGATTGATCGGGTTCGTGCTGCCAGCGCTGGTGATCTTCGTCTGGCTGGTTCTGCGAAGGCGTTGGCGCAGCCTGTTTTCACTGCTGTGGTGGCCTGGCATCTTGGCTTTTTTGATGCTGACCACGCCCTGGTTCGCCACCATGCAGCACCGGTTTCCTGATTTTCTGGACTATTTTTTTGTCGTCCAGCACTTCAAGCGGTTCGCCCAGGGCGGCTTCAACAACGTGATGCCGTTCTGGTTCTACCCCTTGGTGCTCTGCGCAGCCTTTCTGCCCTGGCTGCCCTGGCTGGTGCGATCCTTCAGGCCCCAAGGCGCTGCATCCGATCCCCAGCAGCAGCAGCAACAGCAGCAGGCCATTCGGCTGCTCTTGCGGGTCTGGCCGATCCTGGTGGTGGGGTTCTTTTCACTGCCTCAGTCGAAATTGCTGGGCTACGTGCTGCCGGCTGTGCCACCACTGGCGTTCATGGCAGCCAACGGATTTCTCGCCAAAGCGCCCTTGTCGCGCAGGGCCTTGCGCCTTTGGTGGGGCGCAGCGGCCTTGGCCAGCGTGTTGTCTCTCAGCGTCCTGACCTGGCTCGCCGCGCACCCCACACACTCCACGCAGGACTTTGCCCTCGTTTTAAGGGCTCAGCGCGCCCCAGAGGAGCCCGTGGTCATGCTCGACAGCTACTATTTTGATCTGCCGTTTTACGCACGGCTGACCAAACCCGTCACCCTCGCAGAGCATTGGGACGACCCCAAACTCCACCAGCAAGACAGTCAGCGCAAGGAGTTGGCCGACGCGGGCCAGTTTGACAAAACCGCAGCGGCTGATCGCCTCATCCTGCCCGATGCGCTGCCCGCTTTGCTGTGCCGATCGGCCACCACGTGGGTGCTGGGCCCGACCACCGCGCTGGCCCACCACCCCTTCTTGCAGACGGCAGCCGATGTGCGGCACCACGATGGAATCACCCTGTGGCGGGTGGACAGAAGCCGCCCCGCCATGGCTAGCGCGCTCAGCTGCGTTTGAGCACCCTGTGGCGGCTCAGCACATCCGTCCAAAACGCTTTTCGCAGGCGCAGCGGCCGGAGTAGCGGGCGCTTTTTGGCACCTTGCGGGGGCGCTGGCCAATGCGTAAGGCTCGCGCCTCAAACCCTTGGGCCCAGCGCGCCAACCCGGCGCTGCCAGCGGCGGGCGCCATCCGCCATCGCCTCGCCATGAGGCAACGAGGCTCCCCGCCGCTGCGCATGCGTGAGGGAAGGTGCCAGCGCGGTTTGCCTGGGCGCAGGGGCGCCACCGGGCGCCTGCGCGATGCCCCACCGATCTTCGCGGCGTGCTGGCCGCGAGCCACCGGCACCCCCGGCAGATGAAATGCGATGGCCAAAAAAATGCGCCACTGATGGCGCATTTGCTATGTAAAAAATAGCTGCCTGTGCTTTATCAACAAGCGCTGGCAGCTATTTCTTTCAAAATTTACTCTTCCACCACCGTGCGGATCGTGTCGCGGCCATGGCGGTCTTTCAGCCGGCCAAGGTCTGTGTCCAACGCGCGGGCCAGCTTGTCTGCGGCGCCGATGAAGGCGTTGGCCATCTTGTCGGCCTCATCGGTCACGGTGACGGGCTGGCGGCCCGTGACGCGGGCCTCAATGCGGCAGCGTTTGTCGTTGGCACCGGATTTTCCAGCATCCAGATCGCTCAGAAACACCTCCAACCGCGTGATGTGGTCTTGAAAGCGCGACAGACGGCTTTTCGCCTCGTCGGTGACCCATTGCGCGAGCGACTCGCCGCCGTGGATGTGGTCATCGGTGTTGACTTGTACTTGCATGGTGATGCTCCTTGAAGGGGATTCCGGGAGGACGGGCTGACACGCCTGCAAGAGGCCTGCCTGTCGCCCGTCCCACGAGCCTCCATCCTCGCACCTTTGGAGCGACCTGCGGTAAGAACCTGTGAGCGGGCGGGTCTTGTCACCCCGGTCGTTGCGCGGGGCTCGCGAAGGGCGTATTCGCCGCGCGTGCAGCCCTGCACGGCGCTTTCCTACAGACGCCAAAGCGCACTGGTGCTACAACCTCATGACCGTCTTCAACACCCCGCATTGCAACCGCCCTTTCCGCCTGAGTTGCCCGCAAACCTTGCCCCATGCCCCAAGACCGCCGCCTCAAGATTGGCCTGTCCGCCTGCTTTCAACACGCTGACCCCGCCCGCCCCCTGTTCACTGGCAAGACGCTGCAATACGTCGAGCAGTCCATCGCACACTGGATCATGTCGGCCGGTGCCGTCGTGGTCATGGTGCCCTGCCCCACCGGAGCCACCGCGCGTGGCGACGTCACACTCGACCACTACGCCGAATGGCTGGATGGTGTGGTGATGCACGGTGGTGCCGATGTCTGGCCGGGCAACTACGGCGAGGAGCCGTTGAAAGAAGAATGGGTGGGTGATCGCGTGCGCGACCTGTATGACTTTGCCGTTGTCAAAGCCTTCGCGCAGGTGGGCAAGCCGATATTTGGCGTGTGCCGGGGCCTGCAGTTGATCAACGTGGCCTTTGGTGGTGCCCTCTACCAGGATCTGCAGACGCAGCACCCAGGGGCGCAGCAACACCGCAACGCCACCACGTATGACCAGCACTTCCACGACATCAACATCGTGCCCGGCACCCATCTCGCAGAGCTTTACCCCGACAAACCCCGCGCACGCGTGAACAGCATTCACCACCAGGGCATCAAACGTGTGGCGCCCGATTTTGTGGTGGAGGCCCTGAGCGAACCCGATGGTGTGCCTGAAGCGATTCGCCTCCAACCCGCACCGGGCCGCAGCTACATTGCGGCCACCCAATGGCACCCGGAGTTTCACAACGGCGCGGCCGATGTGCTCAACGACAACGCCATCCTGCAAGACTTTTTGAACGCGTGCACCATCTCGCGCGACCGACCACAGCCCACGCCTGCGGCGCCATCCCTGCGCAAGCGTGCATCTCGGCTGCTGCGCCAAGCCCTGCGCAAAAGTGGCGATTGAGCGGGTGGCAGCGCAACGGTTGCAAGTGGTGTCGATTTTCAGAATCGCGCATTTGCGTAGTGCGCCCCAAAATATCGATGAAAGAAGGCGCTAGCGCCCATCGATCAATCGCTACCAGCTATTCATTCAGTAGCAAATCCAGACCAAAAAAATCCCCTGGCTTGACCACGCAATGATAAACACTGTAAATTCATCCAGTGAATTTACAGTCCAAACTTGCCATCTTGGCCGATGCCGCCAAATACGACGCCTCCTGTGCATCCAGCGGCGCGGCACCGCGCAACTCGGTGGGCGGGCGTGGGATGGGGTCCACCGAGGGCATGGGCATTTGCCACAGCTATGCGCCGGATGGGCGCTGCATCTCGCTGCTGAAAATTCTGCTCACCAACTTCTGCCAGTACGACTGCCTGTACTGCGTCAACCGCGTGAGCAGCAATGTGTCCCGCGCTCGTTTTGCGGTGGAGGAGGTGGTGCAGCTCACGCTCGACTTTTACCGCCGCAACTGCATCGAGGGCTTGTTTCTTTCGAGCGGCATCATTCAAAACCCCGACTACACGATGGAGCAGGTGGTGGAGGTCGCCCGTGTGCTGCGCGAGGAGCACGACTTTCGCGGCTATATCCACCTCAAGACCATCCCTGACGCCTCGCCCGAGCTGATGGAGCGCGCGGGCCGCTACGCCGACCGGTTGTCCATCAACATCGAGCTGCCCACTGCCGAGGGCCTGGCGGCGCTCGCGCCCGAAAAGAACAGCGCTGCCATTGACCGATCCATGGCGCGCATGGCCGTTCACATTGGCGAGGCGCGCGCCGCCCGCAAGGCGCAGGCCGCCGCGCCGGTGGTGTCGATGCCCCAGTCGCGCACCACCCGCCGCGCCAGCGTGCCGCACTTTGCGCCCGGCGGGCAGAGCACGCAGATGATCGTGGGCGCCGATGCCACCAGCGACCGCACCATCCTGGCCACCAGCGCGCGGCTGTATGGCACCCACCGGCTGCGGCGCGTGTACTACTCGGCCTTCAGCCCCATCCCCGACGCGGCGCGCGCGCTGCCGCTGATTGCACCGCCCACGGTGCGCGAGCACCGGCTGTACCAGGCCGACTGGCTGATGCGGTTTTACGGCTTCACGCACGACGAGATCGTGCCGCCCAGCCAAGGCAGCGAGGCCGGCATGCTGGCGCTGGACATGGACCCCAAACTCGCCTGGGCGCTGGCACACCGCGAGCGCTTCCCCGTCAATCTGAACACCGCCCCACGCGAGCTGCTGCTGCGGGTGCCTGGCTTTGGCGTGCAGACGGTGGACCGCCTGCTGGCCGCACGCCGCGTGCGCCGCCTGCGGCATGCCGACCTGGCGCGGCTGCATGTGCCGCTGAAAAAGGTGCTGCCGTTTGTGGAGGCTGCGGACTACCGCCCGGGGCGTGCGCTGGATGCCACTGACCTGGCCGCGCAACTGGCGCCCCCGCCATTGCAGCGCAGCCTGTTTTGAGAAGCGCGCCCGTGTCACACCACACCGCCACCTCAGCCTCCACCTCAGCCTCCACCTCTGCCCCCGTGCGCACTGAGCCTGTCGAAGGGCTGCTACCCGGATGCGCCCCGGCGTCGACAGGCTCAGCCCGAACGGTCAGCGGGGGTGCACAAGCGCAAGGGGCCCGCCCACCTCAACGCCACACCGTCACCCTCGACCACCCCACCGACTGGCCCGGCTTTCGCCGCGCTGCCCGCACCTTGGCGCAGGCCGGGGTGTCGCCAGAGCAGGTGGACTGGTTCACCGCTGGCGACGCAGCGGACGACCTGTTTGCCACCCTCGGGGAGCAAGCCGCAGCAACGCCGCAGCCCCCTGGCTGGACCACCCTGCCCGCCACACATCCCGCGCCCCAGGTGCCGCCCGACTTTGTGCGCCTGTGCGAGCAGCTCATCCTGCACCGCGACCCTGCGCGTTTCACGCTGATGTACCGGCTGCTGTGGCGCATGACCGAGCAGCCTGCGCTACGCCACGACCCGCTGGACGCCGACCGCCTGCTGGCCCACCACATGGCCCGCGCCGTGGCGCGCGACAAACACAAGATGCACGCGTTTGTGCGCTTTCGCCCCGTTGCGCAGCCCGATGGACAGACCGTGCACATGGCCTGGTTCGAGCCCGACCACTTCATCACCGAGGCCAATGCAGGCTTTTTTGTGCGCCGCTTCACACAGATGCACTGGGCCATCCTCACACCCGATGCCAGCGTGCGCTGGGACGGCGCGCACCTGCACACCGGGCCCGGTGCAAAGCGCAGCGACGCCCCGCCACCGGACGCTGGCGAGGCGCTGTGGCTCACCTATTACAGGAACATCTTCAACCCTGCACGGCTCAAGCTGTCGATGATGAAAAAGGAAATGCCCACGCGCTACTGGCACAACCTGCCTGAGGCCGCGCTGATCAGCGAGCTGACCCAGACCGCGCATGAGCGCAGTGCGCGCATGGTGGAGGCCGAGGCCACCGTGCCGCGCAGGCGTATTGCGCCTGCTATGCCGCGTCCGCCGAGTGCCGCAACGCCTTGAACTGTGGCGCTGCCACGGGCGGCGTCCAGCGCCAGGGCAATACACCGGGCCGCCAAAGCGCTTGCAACACCGTGAGCTGCAGCACCCGCTGCGCACCCGGCCAGGGCGCACGCGCCGCGCCGTCCCACAGCAGCTCGGCCCGCGCGGCAATGTGCAGCAATCCGCCGTCTTCGTAGTCCACCACCAGCAGGCCCGCCAGCGGGTGGAGCGCCAAATTGCCCAGCGTGTTGAAGAACTGGTTGCCCGGGTAGTCCGGCAGGCGCAGCACCACACCATGGGGGGTTGGCTCAGCGTGCACAAAGCCGGGCTCACCGCCTCGGTGCGACACGTCCACGCCCTCGCTCTGCGCACCGCCGGGCTGCGCGGCCGAGGCGCTGGCGATGAACAGCGTGTCGGCCTGCTGCACGCGGGCAAGGGCCTGCGCATCGAGTGCCGGGCCCAGCGCTTGCACCGGCCCGGGCGGGGTGACCGCTGTGCGCAGGCCCGGTTCGCGCGCCTGGATGTATTTGGGGCAATTGCCAAAGCTCTGCACCACAGCGATGGACAGCCCCTGATCGCCAAACTGGGCCACCACGCCGTTCATCCGATTGCGGCGGCGTGTAGGGGGCTCCAGCCCCAGCACGCCCACCGGGGCACCGGGCGACAACCGGCTCAGCGCAGGGTCTGCGGCGTCGGGTGCGATGGCAATGTCCATCTGCCGCGCATGGGGGGTGTGCACAAACCCCGGAGGGCCGGCCAGCATCGTGGCCCACGGCTGGCCCTGGTTGTCCAGCGCGCCCAGCAGCAGGGTGGGCAGGTTTTCAAACAGCTCGCGGTGCTGATCGGGCATGTGGTCGCGCAGCACGAGGGGGCCGATGGCAGCCATGCGGTCACGCAGGCCCACGCGGGCCTGCAGCGCTTGTTCGCCGGCGTGAAAAGCGTCGTTCCGCGTGCTCATGCCGTCCCCTTATCGGGTGACGGTGGTGTGTCGACCAGCGGCAGATACCCCGGCAGCGCCTGCATGCGGGCCACCCAATCGGCAATGCGGGGGTACACCGACAGCGGCAGCCCTGCGATGTGCGCTTGTGACGTGTAGCTCACCATCGCAATGTCTGCCAGGCTGGGGGCAGCGCCGCCCAGCAGCCACGCGCGGCCCTGCAGTTGCACCTCCATGACATCAAGCAGGCGTTTGCCCATGGCCAGCGCGGCTTCGCTCACGGGCCGGCCGGTCAGCGCCGCAAAACGCGGCCCCGCTATGCCCGGTGCCAGCAGGCCTGCGGCCAGGCTGAACCAGCGCTGCAGCTGCGCCAGCCCCACGGCGTCCTGCGGCATCCAGGCGCTGCCCGGGGCATACCGTTGCACCAGGTAGACCAGGATGCCGTTGCTGTCGCTGAGCACCTGCGCCCCGTCCACCAACACGGGCACCTGGCCCATGGGGTTGAGCGCCAGATGGCTGGCGCTCTGGTGCTCGCCACGCAGCAGGTTCACATCCAAACATTCGTAGGGCAGCCCGAGCATCGACAGCAGCAGTTCGACCCGGTGGCAGTGGCCCGAAACAGGCATGCGGTACAGCTTCAGGGGAGTGGTGGGTGCCATGTTAGGTTTCCTTTGCGGGTGGTTGGATGCAAGAACCCAACAATATCTATTGCGTAACCCGGAGTGAATAGCGATAGTGCGTCTTTCAAAATTTCGCGCGGCGAAACAATGGACCATCTCCACACCCTGCGTTGTTTTGTGACGGTGGCCGATGCGGGCGGTTTTGCCGTGGCGGCCCGGCGCCTTGGGTGCTCTGCAGCCGCCGTCACACGCGGCATTGCGGCGCTCGAAGCGCGCCTGGGCGTGCTGCTGTTTCAGCGCAGCACCCGCATGGTGCGGCTGACCGAGGCGGGCGAGCGTTTTCTGGCCGATTGCCGCCCCATCCTCAGTGACCTGGACGAGGCCGAACAAGCCGCCAGCGGCGCGCAAGCGCAGGCGCAGGGGCTGCTGTCCATCACTGCGCCGCAGATGTTTGGCATTCAGCACGTGGCGCCCATCGTCCAGGGCTTTTTGCAGTCGCAGCCGCGTGTGCAGGTACGCACGCTGTTCGTCAACCGGCTGGTGCATTTGCTGGACGAGGGCATGGATGTGGCCATCCGCATCGCGCACCTGCCGGACTCGGGCCTCACGGCGCTGCAGGTGGGTGCGCTGCGGCGGCTGGTGGTGGCATCCCCCGCCTATCTGGCGCAGCACGGCGAGCCTCGGCACCCAGGTGAATTGGGCGCGCACCGCGCGGTCGGCTTCTCGTTTGACGCGCGGGCTGTGGCGCCGTGGAAATTCAAGGACGGTGCCACAGGCCAGCCGCAATTCGCGTGGATCAGCAACAGCAACGAGGTGGACATTGCCGCCGCCGAGGCCGGTGTGGGCCTGACGCGCTGCCTGGCCTATCAGGCCGCAGCCAGCCTGCGCGCAGGGCGGCTGCGCATCGTGCTGGCCGAGCACGAACTGCCGCCGGTGCCCGTGCACATCGTTTACCCCGCCGGGCGGCGCGCGACGGCCAAGGTGCGCGCATTTGTGGAATGGGCCAGCGAGCGGCTGGCCGCAGAGCCCGTGCTGCGCGGACGCGGCCTGGAGCGTGGCGGTGGGCGTTGAGGCACGATTTTTAAGTGTTTTTGGCCTCTAGCGCTTATCCATCAAGCGCTAGCAGCTATGAATTTTGATAACAACGAGACACTTACTGCGATGCAGCGTCGGGCAGGCGCAGTGCGGCGGCTGTTGCGTGGAGGATTTCGTCAGACAGTGCCGGGTCGTCCACCGCACGCGCCAGCACCATGGCGCCCACCAAGCTGGCGTAATCGGCCAGTGCCCGCTGGCGTTTGACGGCCTTGCTGCGCCCCGGCATGAGCGTGGCGAGCCCGTCGATCATCGAGCGCACCCCATCAGTCACCGCCGCTCGCACACCCGGGCCCTGCCGCGCAGCGTCAGCCCCCAGCGCGGCCAGCAGGCAGCCTTGGCCGGGGGCGTCACGGTGCCGGGCTGAGAGATAGGTGGTCTCGATGGTGGCCAGCGGATCACCGTCACGCGCCAGCGTCTGGCGGGCCAGATCGGACCAGTGCGCCTGCAGCCGCGCCAGCGCCCGCGCGGTGGCCTGCGCCATGAGGTCGTCCTTGGATGCGAAGTGCCCATAAAAGCCGCCGTGCGTCAGCCCGGCGCTTTTCATGAGGTCGGCCACGCCAATGCCGTCAAAGCCCCGCTCACGAAACAGCTGCGCCGCCGTATCGAGGATGCGCTCGCGGTTTTCTGCCATCTGCTCCTTGCTCACCTTCATTGCATTCCCCTGTTTGCTGCGCCCATTGAAAACACCTGCTTGACATTTTAAATGATGATCGTCATATAATTCAAACATGATGATCGTCATCTAAACCGCTTTTTTAGGAGTCTTCATGTCCAGCCTTTCAGCCCTCACTTCACGCGCCGCAACACCCACTCAGGGCACGGCGGTTGTCACCGGCGCATCGTCCGGCATTGGTGCGGTGTATGCCGACCGCCTGGCCCGGCGCGGCTACGACCTGGTGCTGGTCGCGCGCGACGCCGCCCGCCTGGCAGCGCTGGCCGAGCGGCTGGCGCGCGAGACGGGTGTACGCACCGAAGTGCTTCAGGCCGACCTGACCGACCGCGCCGATCTGGCCCGCGTGGAGCAGCGCTTGCAATCGGACGCCAGCATCCGCCTGCTGCTCAACAACGCCGGCATGGCTGTCACCGGCACGCTGATCGAAGCAGACATCAACGCGGTGGAGCGCATGGTGGCGCTCAACGTGTTGGCCCCCACCCGGCTGGCTGCGGCAGCCGCCAAGGGCTTCATGGCACGCAAGGCGGGCACGCTGATCAACATCGCCTCGGTGTTGGCCCTGGTGCCGGAGATGTTCAGTGGCACCTACAGCGGCACCAAGGCTTACGTACTGAACCTCACCCGCTCGCTGCAGGCCGAGCTGGGGCCCCATGGCGTTCGCGTGCAGGCGGTGTTGCCCGGCGCCACACGCACCGAGATCTGGGACCGCTCGGGTACGCCCATCGGCCACTTGCCGCAGGACATGCTGATGGACGTAGAGGCCATGGTGGACGCTGCACTGGAGGGCCTGGACCAGGGCGAAGACGTCACGATCCCGTCGCTTGAAGCGATACACGAATGGAACGCGCTGGAAGACGCGCGCCGTGCGCTGGGCCCGTTTCTGTCGCTGCGCGAGCCCGCTACGCGCTACTCCACCACCGCCACCGTCGCAAGCTGAGCGCCCGCCGCCGCCCCGCCCGACCCACCTTGAAAGGCCTCACCATGAAAGCCCTGATCTCCGCATACGCCCGCTCGCCTTTTCACTTTGCACGCAAAGGCGCGCTGGCGCAGGTACGCCCCGACACCCTGGCCGCGCAGGTCGTCTCGGGCCTGCTGCAGCGCACCGGCATCGACCCCGCCACGCTCGAAGACGTGATTGCCGGCTGCGCCTACCCCGAGGCCGCACAGGGCAACAACATCGCACGCATCGTGTCGCTGCTGGCGGGCTTGCCGCAGGAGCTGGGCGGCATGACCGTGAACCGTTTCTGCGGCTCATCCATGTCGGCCATTCACATCGCTGTAGCGCAGGTCGAGGCGGGGCTGGGCGAGGCGTATTTGTGCATCGGTGTCGAGTCGATGACCATGGTGCCGCAAGGCGGCTTCAACTTCTCGCCCCACCCCGTGCTGTACGAAAACAGCGACGCCTACATCAGCATGGGCGAAACGGCCGAAAACGTTGCACGGCGCTACCAGTTCAGCCGCGAAGACCAGGAAGCGCTGGCCGTGCAATCGCACCACAAGGCCGCTGCCGCGCGCGAAGCCGGTCGGCTGCAGGGCGAGATCGTGCCCATCCAACTGGCCTCCGGCGAGTGGGTGGCGCAAGACGGTTGCATTCGCCCCGGCACCACGCCCGCCGCCCTGGCCGCACTGCGCCCCGTGTTCCGTGAGGACGGCGTGGTCACCGCAGGCACGTCGTCCCCCCTGACCGACGGCGCCGTGGCCGTGCTGGTGACGACCGAGGCCTACGCCGTGCGCCACGGCCTGGCGCCGATGGCCCGCGTCCTGGCGATGGCGACTGCCGGTGTGGACCCCGCCTACATGGGCATGGGCCCGGTGCCTGCCACCCGCAAGGCGCTGGCGCGCGCGGGTATCGCCACGCAG
>RCMZ01000703.1_pt1 | contig 14652 bp, 12 predicted proteins | sample 2041141 | NCBI WGS metagenome assembly RCMZ01 (sample SAMN09708263, study PRJNA481090) | Wastewater metagenome, whole genome shotgun sequencing project. | biome: sewage; isolation source: Davis station wastewater (DW) | place: Antarctica: Davis Station | collected 2010-03-01
CGACGGCGCGCCACCTGGTGCTGGTGCTGTCGGCCGTCAACCAGATCGACAGCACTGCCTTGCTGGGCTTGATCGAACTCAACAGCGCGCTGAGCAAGCGCGGCATCAGCCTGAACCTGGCCGAAGTGAAGGGCCCCGTGATGGACCGCTTGCGCCAGAGCAGTTTATTGAAAGATCTGAGCGGCAAGCTCTACCTGAGCACGGCGCTGGCGACGTCTGACTTAAGTGGGGAAAACGCGTGAACATGGAACTGAATCTGCATGGCGAGGCGCGCGCCGTTGACAGCATCGCTGCGCTGGAACAGGAGCTGACCGACGCGCGCGCGCTGGCGCAGTGCGAGCTGTGGCTGACCCTGGCGACTGATGCGGAGCAGGGCCCGGCCCTGTGCATGCTGCGCAATGGCGGCAATGCCTGGCTGATGTATCTGTCGGGACAGGATGACCTGAGTTTTCACTCGCTGGGCGACGAGGAGGAAACGGGGGAATGCAGCTACCTGCTGTCGAATGGCCAGGTGGACGAGTATCCGGAAGCCTGGTGCGTGGACGTGGAACATTGCCAGCGTGCTTGCATCGCGTTTTTCAAAACAGGCGGCGCGCGGCCGGCCGGCATCGCGTGGGAAGCGGATTGAGATGCTGCACACCACGCACACCATCCTCGCCGATATCGACCGCGACTTGCTCGCCGCGCTGGACGCCAGGGCAGGTTTGCTCACGCTGCGCGCCATCCTGCTGCGCTACCACGCCAGCGGCGTGACGGTGGCGCAGGTGGCCGCCTTTCTGCACGAACTGCGTCCGTCTATGCAGGACGGCGCGCAGGAGAACCCGCTGGAAGACGTGATACTGGACGCCCTCGACATGGTGACGGGCTGGTGCGCGCCGCAGTTGCGGGTGTGGGACGGGGTGGGGGAAAACCGTGCGTCCTGAAAAGTTCAAGCAGGTGGCGGGGTTGCCAACGGCCGAACGCCATGCCTATTTTGTGCGCAAGGTAGCTGATACGCAAGAAGTGTGGGGCTTGTACCATGCAGGCTGGGCCACGGCGCAAGCCTACGGCAAGGTCGCCATCCCGTTCTGGCCGGAAGCGGCCTTTGCGCAAGCGTGCACCAGCGGCGACTGGATGGATTTCCAGCCGCGCGCCATCGCGCTCGATGATTTTCTGACCAAGTGGCTACCCGGCATGGCGGGCAATGATCAACTGGCTTTCGTGTTCCCCGTGCCGCAAGACGGCGCCAGCGTCGCGGCGCCTGCCGATCTGCTTGCCGACCTGCGAGAGGAATCCAGACAATATGAATAATCAGGAAGAACGCCTGGACGCTTGGTACGACGGCTCGGCCATCTGCCTGATCGCCGTCGGCATGCGCGGTGATCCGCTGGACCTGGGCGACGACGAAGTGCGCGCGCTGATCGCCAGGCTGGAGCTGTGCCTGGCGCAATCGCAAGCCGATGCCGGCCCTGCTGCTCAGGGCGACAATTAGGTCGTACGCAGCGCGACGCCGTCGAAGAGGGCGTCGATCAGCTGATCGGCATGCAATTCCGCCTGCTGCGCCGTCATCGTGTCGATGCCGTAGATGCCCTTGAGCAGGTTCATCGACGATTGCACGGAGGTCAGCATGCCGGTCATCATGATGCTGCCGTACTCGACAGGATAGCGCTTGAGCAGCCCCTGTTCCTGGCATTCGAGGATCAGCGCATCGAGCCGCGCGTGGAAGGGCTTCATGTAGGTGGCGATGATCCAGTCCAGCCTGGGGCCGCCCTGGGCCACTTCCTTGAAGACCAGCGCATGTGCGGCCGGGTGCAGCACATTGATCACGGCGAAGGTCTTCAGCTGCGCTTTCAAATGCGTCAGCGGATCGGCCGATGCCAGCGTCTGGTCCACCGTGCGGGAAAACTCTTCCGCTTCCGCGTATGCGCCCGCCACGACGGCGCGCCACAACCCTTCCTTGCTGCCGAAATGGTAATTCAATAGCGGCTGCTTGACGCCGGCCCGCTGCGCGATCGACAGCACCGACGCGCCTTCATAGCCCTTCTGCGAAAACTCGATCTCGGCCGCCTGTATCAGCCTTTGCTTGCCATTCGCTTCCGGCGCCGCCGCCAGCGGTGCATCGGCATTGAAGAGCGTGGCTTTCCAGGCGGGGCTGGCCTGTGTGGATTGCTTGTCGTCTGCTGTCATATTTTTCATTGAAGGTCGCGCCACCGGCTGTTCCGCCCGGTTTTCATTTCATCCTGTCGCGCAGCCGCAACGCTGCCCGCTTGCGCGCCATTATACGGCGCGCGCGCCGCATGCCGTCGCCAGATGCGTGCCGTGGAATTGCTGTTGACTTCGAACTTATAACTATATAAGCTTTGCTGATACTTATATAAATATACGTGACGGACACACCGTCATGACAGGAGACAGACATGCATGAAACAGACGTACCGGTGCTCATCGTGGGCGCCGGCCCCATAGGCATGCTCATGGCCGCCTTGCTGGCGGACCGGGGCATCGCATCGCTGATCGTGGAGCAGCGCGACGATCTGCACCTGGCGCCGCAGGCCCATGTCATCAACAGCCGCACGCTGGAAATTCTCGCGGAAATCGGCATCGGCGACGATGAGCTGGCCGGTATCGCCACGCATGCGGATGGCGCCAGCCATGTGACGTGGCGCCGCACCCTGGCTGGCGGCGACCTGGCCAGCATCGATATCGGCGGCCCCGCGTATGCGGCAAAACTGGCGCGCTCCAGCGGCAAGATCACGCGCAATATCCCGCAGCACCAGCTGGAGCGCCTGCTCTTCCAGCACCTGTCGCGGCGCGTGCCGTGCCGCACGGCGTTCGGCCAGACCTGGCTGGGCGCGCAGCATGGCGAGGATCACGCCATTTCGCGCCTGAAGGATGGCGCCACGGGCAAGGAATACCGCGTGCGCAGCAGCTGGATCATCGCGGCCGATGGCGCCGGCAGCCGGGTGCGGCGCGAGTGCGGCATCGCGATGGAGGGGCAGACGGACCTGGCCAATTTGATCACTATCAATTTCGAGGCCGATATCCGCCATCTGGTGCAAGACCGGCCATCGATCCTGTTCTGGATCATGTCGGCCCGTTGTCCCGGCACCTTCATCGTGCACGACGCGGCCCGCTACTCGGTGTTCATGACGCCGTATTTTCCTGCCTGCGAATCGCCGCGCGACTACTCCGTCGAACGCTGCGAGCGCATCGTGCGCGCCGCGCTGGGCGACGACGCCATGCCGCTGCGCGTCACCTCCACTTCCAGCTGGACCATGCAGTCGCACACGGCGCAACGCTACGCCAAGGGCCGGGTTTTCCTCGTCGGCGATGCGGCGCACCGCTTTCCGCCGACGGGTGGCCTGGGCCTGAACACGGGCGCGGCCGACGCGCACAACCTGGCCTGGAAGCTGGCGCTGGTCATCCAGGGCAAGGCAGGGCAGGCGCTGCTGCAGACCTATGAAGAGGAAAGGCGGCCGGTGGCGCTGGCCAACGGCCAGGCCAGCACGGTGAATCACCACAAGATGCGCGAAGTGAGCGATGCACTGGGCTTGAACATGGACCATTTGCCGCGCCTGGCCAGGCTGCGCGCCAGCCTGGCGGCGCGGGTATTGCCGCGCGCAGTGCGCAGCGGCGTCAAGCGGCTGCTGGTGGCCCCCATCGAGGCGCGCACGGACAAGGTGCAAGTGGCAGCCGGCGGCCGTCATGCGCGGCAACGACAGCGGGTGCAGCAGGCGGCGAAAAACCAGTTCGCCCATTTCAATACGATAGGACTGGACCTGGGCTACCTGTACCGCAGTGCGGCCGTGCGCGGCGACGGCAGCCGCGCGCCACAGGCCGGCGATCCGGTGCTGGAGCACATGCCGTCGTTCCACCCCGGCGCGCGCTTTCCCCATTTTCATCTGGCGGCGCCCGCCGGCGTGAAGCTTTCGTCGCACAGCCTGTTCGGCGGTGAACGCTTCGTATTGGCGGGCATGGGTTGCCATGCCGGCGCCGTGCATGCCCTGGCGCGCCAGGCCGCCGCGGCGCTGGGCGTGGCGCTGCACGCGGCCGATCTCGACGCGCTCGTTCATCCGGACGAGGCCAGCCGCCTGGCCGGCTTCAACCAGCGGCAGCCGGACGGCCTGTTCCTCGTGCGTCCGGACGGCCATATCGCCTGGCGCCACGTGCACGCGGACCTGCCGCAAGCCGATGAGGTGATCGCCATCTTTGCCAGCCTGTTCCATCTTGGTCTGCCCGCCCGGGCGACCGCTCTTCACTGAAGGTATCGCCGTGATTTCAACTCAAACAGATAGCCACCGCGCGCGCCGTGGCGAAACGGCGCCTGTCGCCATCATCGGCGCCGGCACGGCCGGCTCCGTGCTGGCGCTGCTGCTGGCCCAATACGGCATCCGCAGCGTGCTGGTGGAGCGCGGCACGCAAGCGGACCCGCACCCGCGCGGCAACGTCTGGTCGATACGCTCGATGGAAGTGCTGCGTTCGATCGCGCCGGAGCTGGCGGACGATTTTCGGGAAGCGAGCGCGCCGCCGCTCAAGCTGCGCTACATCACCTGGTGCACGTCGCTGGCCGGCGTGGACCTGGGCCGCTGCGTGCCGCTCGGCGATCCCGGCCACACGGCGGCCTTGCTGGCATGCAGCCCGTGCCGACCCTTGCACCTGTCGCAGAACGTGGCCGATCCCATCCTGCGCGCGCAAGTGCTGGCGCAGCCGCTGATCGAATTGCTGCCCGGGCATGCGCTGGTCGCGCTGTCGCAGGACGCGCAAGCGGCCACGCTGACCCTGGCGCACTGCGCCAGCGGCAAGACGGCGCAGCGCGCGGCGCGCTACGTGATCGGCGCCGATGGCGCGGCCAGCAGCACGCGCCAGGCGCTGGGCATCGCCTCGGCAGCGACGCCGCTGCAAGCGGTGGTGCAGATACATTTCCGGGCAAATCTGGCGCACCTGACGTCGGCCCGGCCCAGCCCCCTGTACTGGATACTCAACGCCAGCGTCGCCGGCGCGCTGTCCGCGCATACGGCCGACGACAGCGAATGGGTACTCAGCTGCGCCGTGCTGCCGCCGCTGCTGACGGCGGCCGACATCGGCGACGTGCAGGCGCTGGCCATGGTGCGCGCGGCCATCGGCGACGCCGGGGTGCCGGTGGAGCTGATGTCGGTGCGGCCGTGGAACATGGAATTGCGCCGCGCGGCGACGCTGCGGCGCGGCCGCGCGCTGCTGATCGGCGACGCGGCGGCGTGTTTTTCCGCCATCGGCGGCTTCGGCATGAACCACGGCATCCAGGATGCGGCCAGCCTGGCCTGGCGCCTGGCGCTGCTGCTGCGCGCCGGCGATGCGGCCTCCTTGCGCGACGTCTTGCTGGACAGTTATGTCAGGGAGCGCCAGCAGAGCATCGACGACCATGCGCGCCGCACGCGTGAATTGTCCGGCTTGTCGGACCAGGTGATGGGCGCGGCGGGGCTCGATCCCGCGGGACTGGGCAAGCTGGCCGCGCTGTCGGCATCGGCCCCCGTGCGCCTGTTGCCGCGCGCGCTGGCGCGCAAGCTTGTCGGCGGCTTGCTGTCGGGCGGCCTGAAACCGCTGGCCAGGCTGGCCGAGGCGTCTGGCGATGGCGCCGCGCTGCGCACCCGCGTGCGGCGTGCCATCGACAGGCAGCGCGAAGTATTCGTCACGCTGGGCATGGACCTGGGCCACGCCCTGTCCCGCGGTTTTGTCTGCCGCGAACCGCATCCGCATCCCCGTTCGCCGAACGAACATACCGAGTACTGGCCTACCACCAGCCCCGGCGGCCTGATTCCCCACGCGTGGAGCGGGCAGCGCGGCAGCGACCTTTCCACGCGCGACCTGGCGCGCCAGCATCCGCTGACCCTGCTGGTGCAGACCTCGCAACGGGCTGCATGGCTGGCCGCACTCGATGCCGTCAATGCGCGATGGGGCATACGCATCGCCTGTCCCTGCATCGACGACAGCGACGCGGCCCAGTTCCGCCTCGCCGCGCCAGCCTTCGCGCAGGCGCTGGAAATGGATCCGGACGGCGCGCTGCTGGTGCGCGGCGACGGCGTGGTGGTGTGGCGCAGCCGCCGCCGCTGCGCCGCGCCCGCGCAAGCGCTGGAGGACGTCTTTGCCACCCTGTTTTCCCACAATAACGACCAATCCTGATGCGCAGGACAGACCCCACCAAGGAGACACCATGAGCCATACCATGCAGCAATTCCCGATTCCCTGTCCCGACCCGCAGGCGCGCCAGCCGGCCAAGCTCGCGCACATCGTGCTGGCCTCGCGCCATTTCGAGGAAACCATCGACTGGTGGGCCATCGTGCTGGGCGCCAGGATCATGTTCCGCAACGAGTTGCTGTGCTTTCTGTCGTATGACGAGGAACACCACCGCCTGGCCCTGATCAATACGGCCAATTTCAGTTCGAAGCGGCGCGAAAGCACGGGTCTCGACCATGTGGCGTTTACCTACGCGTCGCTCGACGACCTGCTGCACACCTACGAGCGCCTGAAGAAGATCGATATCACGCCCGTCTGGTGCATCAACCACGGGCCGACGACCTCGATGTATTTCCGCGACCCGGACGGCGTGCAGGTGGAACTGCAGGTGGATAACTTCTCCAGCCAGGAAGAACTCGACGTGTGGTTTCACTCGGGGGCGTTTGAAAAGAACGCCATCGGCGTGGAATTCGACCCCGACTACCTGCTGGAGCGGCACCGCCAGGGCGATGCTGAGCGGGTCTTGCTCGGCGCGGGCAATGTCGTCAGCCGGCGTTTCGTCACGCTGCCATGAGGCTGTGCACCTTTTCCGCGCCGGGCATCGAGCGCCATGCGGGCGTGGCGCTCGACGGGGGCTGCCTGCTCGACCTCACGGCCCTGCATGCGTCCGATGCGCGCTTCGCCAGCCTGCTGGCCATCATCGAACACGAGGCGGCCACCTTGCCCGCGATTCAGGCCAGCCTGGGGCGCTTGCTTGAAGCATCCGTCAGCGCGCACATTCACGCAGTGCATGCCGTCATGCTGGAGCTGCCCTTGCAGCCGCCGCAAATCCGCTGTTTCAGCGCCTATGCCCAGCATCTGAAGAATGCCTTCGACCAGATACTCAAGCGCAAGAAGAATCCGCTGGCGTCCCTGCTGCTGCGCGCGCTGTTCAAGATTCCGCCGTCCTTTTATGCCGTGCCCGCGTACTACAAGGGCGTGCGCCTGAACCTGTCCGGCCCGGGCGACACGATCGCGCCGCCATCGTCCGGCCCCATGCTCGACTACGAGGCGGAACTGGGCCTGGTCATCGGCCGTGGCGGCAAGAACATCCCCGCCGGCCAGGCGATGCGGCATGTGTTCGGCTACCTGATCTTCAACGACTTTTCCGAACGCTCGCAACTGATGAAGGAGATGGGTTCACGGCCCAGCGCAGGACCGGCCAAGGGCAAGGATTTCGATGGCAGCAACAGCTTGGGCGCCTGGCTGGTGACGCGCGACGACATCTCCGACCCGCACGCGCTGCAGGTGACGGTCAGCGTGAACGGCGAATTGCGGGGCAGCGGCACGACGGCCTCGATGAGCCACAGGATAGAACGCATCGTCGAGTACGCGTCATGGAACGAGACCTTGCAGGCGGGCGAATTGCTGGCCACGGGCTGCGTGCCCAACTGTGCGGGCATCGAACAATGGCGCTTCCTGGCGGCCGGCGACCGGGTCGAGGTGGCCATCGACGGCCTGGGCTCGCTGACGAACCTCATCGGTGGCAAGCAGGAAGGAGGGCAATAAGCGCAGGCGTTTCAAAAAGAGTGTTATCCAAAAATTATAAATAACGGAGACTTGCATGCAAACGAAACATCTGGCCATCGCGATGGCCGGCGCGCTCGCGCACACCCTGGTCCACGCGGACAATGGCTTTTTCCAGGTCGGTTATGGCGCCGAAGCGCGCGGTGTCGGCGGCGCGTCGGCGGCCGTCACGCGCGAAGTGCTGGGCGGCGCCAGCAATCCCGCCACCACCATATGGATCGACGGGGCCGGCGAACGCCTGGAAGCGGGCATGGCCATCATCCAGGGCAGGACGCGCATGTCGCGCAGCACCGCCGCCGCGCCCCTGCTCGACACGCACACGGACAGCGAACGGGCTTTCGAACCCGTGGGCGAATTCGCCTACGGCACCTTGATCAGTCCCACCCTGTCGGTCAGCGTGGTCGCCTATGCGAACGGTGCGTCGACCTTCTTGCCGGCCGCGACCACGGCCTGTCCCGGCACGCTGGGCAATGCCATGTGCGGCGCGGGCAAGACGGGCGTCAGCATCCGCCAGCTGATCGTCGCGCCCACCGTGTCGATGAAGGTGGCGCCCGACGTGTCGCTGGGCGCCTCGCTGCTGCTGGTGGGGCAGTTGTTCAAGGCGGAAGGGGTGCAGATGCTGGCCGCCTCGTCGCAGTCGCCGGGGCGGGTCAGCAACCAGGGCACGGCGACGGCCCACGGCCTGGGGCTGCGCCTGGGTGCGTACTGGCGCGCCAGCGAACAACTGGGCCTGGGCGCGTCCTGGTCGCCCCGCGTGCGCATGAGCGAGTTCGGCAAATACCGGGGCTTGCTGGCCGACGCGGGACGCTTCGACGTCCCCGAAAACTATCTGATCGGCCTGTCGCTGGCGGCCACGCCGCAGCTGTCGCTGCTGCTCGACTACCAGCGCATCAATTACCAGGGCGTGGCGGCGCTGGCGAACCGGCCTTTCGATGGCGGCAATCCGTTCGGCAGCGCGGGCGGCGCCGGCAACGGCTGGCAGAACATGGATGTCTGGAAGGGCGGCGTGCGCTACCAGGCCACGCCGCGCCTGCACCTGTCGGCGGGCCTTTCGTACAACACGGCCGCGTTCGCCAGCGCCAGCACCTCGGCCAACATCAATTCGCCATCCACGTTCCGCCGCCATTACACGCTGGGCGCCGGCTATGCGGGCGGCGGCGCGCAGTGGTCCGCGTATTACCTGTATGCGCCGCAGGACACGCGCAGCGGCCCTTCCGCGCTGGCCGCCGCCATGGGCTCGTCCGGGCGGGAAAGCATCGGCACGCGCCAGCAGATCATCGGCCTGCAATACAGCCATGACTATTGACTATCTCTCTTGACCATCCATTGACCCCTTTGAAAATCCGGATCCCATGAACGCTCGCATCCCACCACAAGCCGAGGCCCAGCCCACGTCCCTCGATGACCGCTTCCTGCAAGAAAAGGGGCAAGTCTATCTGACCGGTAACCAGGCGCTGGTGCGCATCGCGCTGGACCAGCGCCGGCTCGACGCCGCCCAGGGCAAGAACACGGCCGGCTTCATTTCCGGCTACCGTGGCTCGCCGCTGGGCCGCTTCGACATGGAATTGTGGCGCGTCGCGCCCGTCCTGAAGGCGGCGCAAGTGCACTTCCAGCCCGGCGTGAATGAAGACCTGGCCGCCACGGCCGTCTGGGGCAGCCAGTTCGTCGGCAGTTTTCCCGGCGCCAGGGTCGATGGCGTGTTCGGTATCTGGTATGGCAAGAGCCCCGGCGTGGACCGCGCCGGCGATCCGCTCAAGCATGGCAACCTGGCCGGTACCTCGCCGCTGGGCGGCGTGCTGGTGCTGGCGGGCGACGACCATAGCGCGAAGTCGTCCACCACGGCGCACCAGTCGGATTTTGCGCTGATCGCGGCCGGCATTCCCGTGCTGTACCCGGCGAACGTGCAGGATATTCTCGATTTCAGCCTGCGCGGCATCGAGATGTCGCGGCAGACGGGCTGCTGGGTGGGCATCAAGCTGGTGACCGATGTGGTGGAGTCGGCGGCCGAAGTGACGGTGGGCCAGCTGGCGCCGCTGCCCCAGCGCGCGCCGGCCCCGTCCACGCCGGGCACTTCGCTGCACATCCGCAAATTCGAAATGGCGCCCGCGGCGGAAGAGCGGCTGTACGTGCACAAGTTGCCGGCTGCCGTGGCGTTTGCCCGGATCGCCGGCCTGAACCAGCTCGTGTGGCCGGCGCCGCAAGCGCGCGTGGGCATCATCACGGCCGGCAAGTCGTATGCCGATACCATGCAGGCGCTCACGCGCCTGGGCGTCACCGCCGACGGGCCGGTCGGGCAGCGCCTGCGCCTGCTGAAGATCGGCATGGTGTGGCCGCTGGAAGACCAGATCGTGCGCGACTTTGCGCAGGGGCTGGAAACGATACTGGTGGTCGAGGAAAAGCGCCCACTGCTCGAAGCCCAGCTCAAATCGATCCTGTTCGACGCGCGCCTGTCGCCGCCGCCCGTGGTGCGGGGGAAATTCGACGGCGCGCCGGAATGGTCGAGCTTGCGGGGACGGCCGGAACTGCCCATCTGCTATGAACTCAACACGGCGCAGATCGGCGCCGCCATCGCGAAACTGCTGGGGATGGCCGTGGTGGAAGAGAGCGCGCCCGCCTGCCAGGCGCCAGCTGGCGCCGTACCGCTGCGCAAGCCGAGTTTTTGCGCCGGCTGTCCGCACAATATTTCAACCCGGCTGCCGCAGGAAAGCCGGGCGCTGGCGGGCATCGGCTGCCATACCATCGCCATGCTGAACGACCCCCTGAAAACCAATACGGTATCGCACATGGGCGGCGAGGGCGTGATGTGGATGGGGCAGGCGCCGTTTACGGACGAGGAACACGTGTTTGCCAACATGGGCGACGGCACCTACTTCCACTCCGGCTACCTGGCCATCCGGCAGGCCGTGGCGGCCAATTTGCGGATGACCTACAAATTGCTGTTCAACGGCTTCGTCTCGATGACGGGAGGCCAGCCCATCGATGGTGACATCAGCGTCGACAAGGCGGTGGCGCAGCTGCAGGCCGAAGGCGTGCGCAAGATCGTCATCGTCACGGACGACGTGGCCGCGTACGCGCAGCGTCGCCAGGCGCTGAACGTGCCCATCTGGGACCGCACGGCGATGGAGCGCGTGCAGCAGGAATTGCGCGCCTATCCCGGCCTGTCCGTGCTGATCTACGATCAGGCCTGCGCCACGGAAAAGCGCCGCCTGCGCAAGCGCGGCCAGCTGCCCGATCCTCAGGTGCGCACCTATATCGACCCGGAAGTGTGCGAAGGCTGCGGCGACTGCGGCGAACAGTCGGGCTGCCTGGCGATCGAACCGCTGGACACGCCGCTGGGGCGCAAGCGCAAGATCAATCAATCGTCGTGCAACAAGGATCTGTCGTGTGTGCAGGGTTTTTGCCCCAGCTTCGTCACCTTGCACGGCGCGACCTTGCGCAAGGCGGGCGGCGCGGCGGCGCTGACGATTCCAGCGCTGCCCAGCCCCGTCATCGCCGACCGTTTCGAGCCGGTATCGCTGCTCGTCGCGGGCATCGGCGGCACGGGCGTGGTGACCATCGGCGCCGTGCTGACGATGGCGGCGCACCTCGATGGCAAGGCGGGCAGTTCGCTGGACTTGACGGGCATTTCGCAGAAGTATGGCGCGGTGGCGTCGCACATCCGCCTGGCGCCCACCGCCGGCGAACTGCATGCGGCGCGCATCGGCGAGCATGAAGCCGATGTGCTGCTGGGCTGCGACCTGATCGTGGCGGCCGGTGCCGAGGCCATGTCGCGCCTGCGTCCGGGCCTGGCCAGGGCCATCGTGAATACGGAAGTGGTGCCGACCAGCGATTTTACGCGCCAGCCCGACTGGTCTGCCGATGCGGACAGCCTGGCGCAAGGCATGCGCAGCGTGCTGGGCGAGCGCGCGCATTTCGTCGATGCCTCGGCGCTGGCGCAAGCGCTGCTGGGCGACGCCATCCTGTCGAACATGCTGCTGCTGGGCTGTGCCTGGCAACAGGGTTTGCTGCCGGTGAAGCTGGACGCGATGCGCCGGGCGATAGAACTGAACGGCGTGGCCGTCAAGGCCAACTTGCGCGCGTTCGACGTGGGCCGCTGGCTGATCCACGACCCGGCCGCCGTGCAGCGGCAAGTGCTGCCGGCCCAGCAAGTGCATTTTGCGCGGGCGCAGCAACCCAGCTTGCCGGCGCTGATCGAAGACCGTTGCGCCAGGTTGCAGGTATACCAGGATGCCGGGCTGGCCGCGCTCTACCGCGAGCGGATGCAGGGCTTGCGCGCGGCTCTGGGCCAGGGCGCGGCGTCGGAAAAGATCCTGCGCCAGGCCGCGACACAGTATTTCCGCGTGCTGGCCGTCAAGGATGAATTCGAGGTGGCGCGATTGTACAGCCGCAAGGAGTTCCGCCAGTCGCTGACCGGCAGTTTCGAGGGCGACTTCCAGATCCGCTTCCACCTGGCGGGCGGGCCGTTCGGCAAGACCGATGCGGCCACGGGACAGGCGCGCAAGACGGCCGTAGGCGCCTGGGTGTTGCCGGCCTTCCGGCTGCTGGCGAGCTTGCGTTTCCTGCGCGGCGGGAAGCTCGACCCGTTTGCGCGCGGCGCGGAAGCGGCCTTGAACCGGCGCATCCGCAGTCACTATGAAGACGACCTGGCGCGCATCGCGCAAGGTAAGGATAGCGGCGGGCAGATGCTGGAACTGGCTTCCTGGCCCGAGGGCATACGCGGCTACGGCCACGTGCGCGCACGCATGGCCGACGCCGCGCTGGCCAGGCGCGCCAGCATTGCGGTATGCTCCCCGCTGACAGCTGTTCAGCCTACCTTGTAACGGACTCAATATGCCAACTTCGATGCCTGCCCCAATACTGACCTCCTTGACTTCCTTGACATCCCTCGCCAGCGTCGGCGATTTGCTGGCCCTTGAGGCGGCCAGCGATTTGCCGCTCGATGGCGTCGCCAGCACCTACGACTTGTTGCGGCGCGGCGCGGCACGCGCCCGCGATGCGCCGGCGCTGTCCTTTTTCATGCGCGCACAAGACTATGCGCAAGCCCATGTCTGGAGCCATGCCGAGAACCTGGGACAGATCACGCGCGCGGCGAATATGTTCCGCAAGCTGGGCCTGGAGCGGGGCGAGCTGGTCGCCTTTATCCTGCCGAACCTGCCGGAAACCCACTGGACGATATGGGGTGGCGAAGCGGCCGGCATCGTGATGGCGATCAATCCCATGCTGGAAGCCTGCACCATCGGGCAATTGCTGCAAGCCGCGCAGCCGCGGCTGGTGGTCACCGTGGCACCCGCCAGCGGCCAGGAGCTGTGGAACAAGGTGGCGCAAGCCGTTGCCGGCATCGCCAGCCTGCAAGCCATCGTGGCCGTGTCGACCGAACACTATGGGACGGCGGCGCAGGGCGCAGGCGAGGCCGCACCGCTGCAGGTCGACTTGCCCGTGCACGATTTCCACAGCCTGCTGATGCGCGAAAGCGCGCAGCAGCTCGATTTCGCCGCGCCGGCACTGGACGATGTCGCTTCCTACTTTTGCACGGGCGGCACGACCGGCATGCCGAAGATCGCCGTGCGCACCCATCTGACGGAAGTGGCCAATGCGCTGCAGGTGACGGCCGTGATCGGCGATGCGCTGATGAGCCCGGGCGACACGATGTTTTGCGGCTTGCCCCTGTTTCACGTGAATGCGCAGCTGGTGACGGGCTTGTCGAGCTGGAGCCACGGCGGCCATGTGCTGCTGGCCACGCCGCAAGGCTACCGTGCGCCGCAGCTCATTTCCCTGTTCTGGGAAATCGTCGCCCACCACCGGGTGGTGGCGTTTTCGGGCGTGCCGACGATTTATGCGGCGCTGCTGCAGGTGCCCAGCGCGGGACTGGACCTGTCCTGCGTTAAGCTCGGCATCTGCGGCGCGGCACCCATGCCGCAGGAATTGTTCAAGCGCTTCATGGACACCTTCGGCATCCGCATCGGCGAAGGCTACGGCCTGACGGAAGGCGGCTGCGTATCGACCCTGAACATCCCGGGCGGCGATTACCGCTATGGCTCGATCGGCTTGCGCCTGCCGTGGCAAGGCGTGCGCATCGCTATCCTCGATGCGCACGGCGCCTATGTGCGCGAGGCGCAAGCGGACGAGATAGGCGCCTTGCTGATCCGGGGGCCGAATCTGTTCAAGGGCTACCTCGATCCCGTGCACAACCGGGGCATCTGGGTAGCCTGCCCGGACGGGGAGGGCAGGCAGCAGGACTGGTTCAATACGGGCGACCTGGGCCGCATGGAGGTGGACGGCCATGTCTGGCTTGCGGGCCGGACCAAGGAATTGATCATCCGCGGCGGCCACAATATCGATCCGAAGTGGATCGAAGAGCCGCTGTGCCGCCATCCGGCGGTGGCGCTGGCCGCCGCCGTGGGACGGCCCGATGCCTATGCGGGCGAGCTGCCCGTCGCGTATGTCCAGCTGCATCCGGGAGCGATGGCCACGCCGGAGCAGCTGCAGCAATTTGCCCTCGAACACATACCGGAGCGGGCCGCACTGCCCAAGGCCATCCATATCATGGCGGCATTGCCGACCACGACGGTGGGGAAAATCTTCAAGCCCGACTTGCTGCGGCGCGAAATCCTGTCCGTCGTGCAAGCGGAGGCCAGCGCCTTGCAGCTTGAGCTGCTGACGCTGGAAGCGCACCCCGATGAGCGGCACGGCACTGTCATCGAGTGGAGCGCCGCGGGCGACATGACGGCGTTCCAGGCCGCGCTGGCGCGCTACACGTTCCAGCACCGGGCGCGGGCGCTCTAGCCTATGGCGGGCCGCCAAGCCAGCGCCTTTTCCATCGCCACGCTGGCCAGGCTGATGCCGCTGGGATGCGCATACGCTTCCTCGCGCAAGGCGATGAAGCCGGCGGCGCGGTAA